>Ga0066903_100004402_pt1 | contig 11903 bp, 9 predicted proteins | sample PanSoiMetaGPlot1_FD_67491 | JGI IMG/M metagenome (GOLD analysis project Ga0066903, IMG submission 67491) | Tropical forest soil microbial communities from Panama analyzed to predict greenhouse gas emissions - Panama Soil - Plot 1 (version 2) | ecosystem: Environmental > Terrestrial > Soil >...
CGGCGGCCCTGGTCGCCCGTGAACGTCAGCATCCGGTTGATTTGCAGCAGCGCGACCCGCTGGATCAGCGCGATGAACATCCCCACGCTCGCCAGCAGCAGCGCGACGACCAGCCACGCGCTGACGAGCGGCACCAGCTGCGAGCCGTGGCGGTCCACCCACGCGAGCGCCGCGAGCGCGTACATGAACGTCGCCGTGAACGTGCCGAGGGCGTGCGACATCAGCGCGTCGCGCGCCAGCCACAGCACCAGCCGCGGCGAGTACGCCGTCGCGCTGAACTGCATCATCACGAACGTGAGCGAGAACACGATGGCTGTGAGCGCGAGGGTCCCGCTGGCGACCGCGGAGTAGATCGCCATCGCGCTCGATATGCTGATGCCCGATCCGGCCTCGGGCCAGAGCGCGTGTTCTATACGTGGAAGAAGGACGCCCGCGGCGAGGGCCGCGAGGGCGTAGAGCGACGGGACGATCCACACCATCGACTGCGACCGCAGACGATTCCAGCGCATCGCATCACAGAGCGAGTGCCGCGGGCGGACGGGAGCGCGCCGCCCGTCGACACTCGCTTCGCGCAGACAACCCGGCCCGCATAGGGGGATTGCCGGGTTCTCGTGCGCGAAATTCAATCACCGACGACGCCCTCCGCCTCGCATGCCGCCCCCACCGAAGCCGCGCATGCCGCCGCTGAAGCCGCCGCTCGGCCGATAGCTGCTGCCGCCGCCGAACTGCGAGCGCCCCAGGTCGCTCGTCCGCTGCTTGCCCTCGATGCGCGCGCCGCGATCCTGCTTCAGCTGGTCGAGCGTGCCGGGCATGGTCGTGGTCGAGCGTTCGCGGGCAGCCGATCCGAGCTGCCCTGACGTTCCTGTCGGTCGATCGCCGGTGCCCGGCCGCTGGACGTTGTTCCAGCCGCCGCCTTCGTACTTCTGCCAGCTTCCGTTTTGATTGCGATAGACGCTCCCGTCGCGTCCCGCGTAGACGTCGCCGGCGGCGGTCTTGCCGGCGAACCCGCGGTTCTCGGGTCCGCGACGCGTCACGGCGCCGCCGCCGCCGCTGCCCTGCGTGACGCGCGTCGTCGTGCCGGTCGCGTTTCGCGTGACGCGCGAGGACTGCGCCCACTGATCGCCGCGTTGAACGGCCGCCGAGCTCCAGCTGCCGTAGGCATTTCGCCCGCGAGCGGCTGCCGCCGCCGTACCGGTCCGCGGGTTGAACGCAGCTGCTGCCCCGCGCGCGCTGTTGGGACCCCAGGCCGCGGCGCCGCGCGCGTAGGTGCCGGTCGACGGGTTGTACCGAGCGGTGTAGCCCGCGCCGCCATTCGGACCGTACACGGCGCCGCCGCGCGAGAAGGTGCCCGTCCACGGGTTGTAGTGCGCGCCGTACCCGTAAGACGGGTAGTACGGGAAGTAGGCCGGGTAGTAGCCGTCCCACCCGATGTAGGGCGGGTAGTAGTAGCCCGAGCCCCACATCGCGCAGCCCCACGCGACCATCATGCCGTCGTACGCCCCCGCCGCCGCGAAGTCGACCCAGTCCTCGTCGGAGCCCTCAACGGTGACGTACGTCACGTTGTACGCGGGCGAGCTGACCGGGATCTGATAGATCTCGGTCGGAACGGAATCGGCGACCTGCCACGGACCGGTGGGGCTGTCTCCCTTGAACCAGACGCCCTGATAGCACAGGTAATAGATGTCACCGACCTTGAGGATGTCCTTGTCGGTGTTGACCGCACGCACGACCGATGTCTGCTCGATCTGCTCGAACCGCGGCTCGCCCTGGTAGCTGACCGTCGGCGCCACGACGTCCCGGCGGTTGACCCTGGCTGTCTGCGGCACCTGTGCCAGCAGGACGGCCTCCTGCGCCTGACGCGTGCCCGGCACCGACGCCAGCACGCGCGAGCGAGGATGATCGATCGGAATGCGCGCGAAGTCGTCCGGCAGATTCGGCGTCACGAACTTCCACGGGCCGGCAAAATCGGGCGCCGAGAACCAGCGGCCCGACGTCAGGAAGTAGAGCGCGCCGTCCTTGCCCATGCGGAACAGATCGCTTTCCGTGTTGCTGACCCACTCCAGGTGGGTGTCCTTGACCGGCACGTACACCGGCGCACCGGCGATCAGGATCAACTCGGCCGGCGAGCGGCTGACGAACACGACGGGCATCTGTCCCGCCGGAAATGCCGTTCCGGGCACGGCCGCCTTCACGTCAGTCCAGTTGCCGTCGTCGGGCAGCGACGCGAAGCTCGCCGGCAGCGCGGCGGCCGCGCGGCGCCACGGCCCGTCGACGACCGTCGCGGTCAGCCACGATTTGTCGACGCGCAGATAGAACGTGTTCGACACGGGATACTGAAAGAGATCCCAGTTCGTGTTGACCGCGTACTTCAGATCATTTTTCGCGATCGGACTCCAGATCGGATCGCCGTCGAGATTGACCAGAAGGGCCGGCGTCTGGCTGACGAAGATCCGCGGCGGATCCGATCGCACGCCGTTCGCGTTCTTCGGGAGGATCTGGCTCGCGTCGACGCTCGCCAGCACGCGATCCAGCGCGATCACGCGCTGTTCCTTCGGCATGGCATCGACGATCTCAGCGACGACCTCGCGGACCGACTCGCGCGGGATCGTCGGGAAGTTCGACTGCGTGACGGTGAACTCCGAGAAGTTCACGAGCCGCTCGTTGAGCGCGACGCGCGTGTCGGCCTCGGCGCCCATCGTACCGAGCGACGGCTGGGCCGCGCCCGCCGGCTGGTACGACACGGCGGCGTACAACGTCATGCGCTTCTGATCCACCCAGCTGGCGACCTGCGGCTGGTAGATGACCACGCGCGCGCCTGTCCGCGTCGTGTAGGTGCGCGGCCAGCCGCCATCGATCGGGCGCGCCGCCGCCGACTGCGCGGCCCTGGCCACCGCTGGCCGCGCGCTCGACGTGCCGAGCGATTGGGCGGCGACCGGAGACACCTGAGCCGCGAGGAACGTCAGAAACGTGATGGGAGCGATGGCGGTGTTCATGACGACTTCTTCCCCGGCGGCGGATCTCGAAGTTCGTCGCTGCAAGTCGCGCTCCCTGCGCGATATCGAACGGTCGGCGCGGTCCGCAGCTGTCGCGGCTGCCAGCTGCGGATCGGACGGCTACGCGGAAGGCCGCGGAGGATCTGCCGGGACGGCGCCGATCGTTCCGGCAGAGCGGAGACGTGACGAGCGCGGCTCGTCACGGTGTGGCGGCTGAACGCCGCCAGTTGATGTCTCTTGATCCATTGCGCCAGTCACTTCACCGCGAACATCTCTCGCAATGGCGATGCCGACCGCTCGCTGCGGAATCGACGCAGCAATCGATGACGTGCACGATATGTCGTGATCGATCTCACCGGATTTCGCGACTCTGCGGCCCGAGATTCCAGCCGGCATCGCCGGCGAGCGGCGCCTCGACTTCGGCGATGACGTGGCGCGCCGGGTCCTTCAGCACCAGCTGCAGGCGCGCCGAGGCGATCGCCACCAGCCAGGCGCCGCCCTGGCTGAAGAGCGCCGCGAGCTGCTCGACGGCGGTATCCGAGAGCGCGCGCCAGAAGAGCCCGCTCCTCGACTCGGCCCTCGAATCGGCCGAGGCGTCCCGCAGCAGCCAGGGCGGGAAGAACAGCCCTTCGAGTGTATTGACGACCTTGGCGCGGCCGCTGGCGTCCCTGGCGAAGAGCGTGGCGTCGAACACGGTGACCGTTCCGCCGGTGTACAACCGCCGGACGAGCTCGTAATCGAGCTCCGCGTCGCCGCGATCGGCGTAGGCGGCGGCGTAGACGAGCATCGGACGATGGGCCATCGTTTCTCCTTCGCTCATGCGCTCGCGATTTGCACGCCGCGCGACGGATCGCGCACGATGCCGAGCTTCTTCATGCGGAATCGCAGCGTGTTCGGGTGCAGGCCGAGGCGTTCGGCGGCGTTGCCGGGACCGTTGATCCGCCACCGGCACGCGCGGAGCACTTCCTCGATATGGGTGCGCTCGACGGTGGTCAGCGTCGCGTCGTCCGGGGCGGCCGCCACGTCCGGGCGCTCGAGGCGCTCGTCGAGCAGGCGCAGCGTGTCGCCTGTCGAATGAATCAGCGCCCGCTCGATCACGTTCTCGAGCTCGCGCACGTTGCCGGGCCAGTTGTGCCGCTGCAGCACATCCATCACGGTCTCGGGCACGCGCTTGATCCAGCGCTGCATCGAGCGCTGGCGCTTGTGGATGATGAACCAGACGAGATCGAGGATGTCCTCGCGCCGCTCCCGGAGCGCCGGCAGCTGAATCGGGAACACGCTCAGCCGGTAGTAGAGATCGTCGCGGAAGCTGCCGTCGGCGACCGCCTTCGCCAGATCGCGGTGCGTCGCCGCGATGATGCGGACGTCCACCTTCTGCGTGAGCGACGACCCGAGCCGCTCGAAGGCTCCCTCCTGGAGCACGCGCAGCAGCTTGGTCTGCAGATCGAGCGGCAGATCGCCGATCTCGTCGAGGAAGAGCGTGCCGCGATGCGCGAGCTCGAACCGTCCCTGGCGCGTCGCCACCGCGCCGGTGAACGCGCCGCGCGCGTGGCCGAACAGCTCGCTCTCGATGAGCGTGGGCGGCAGCGCCGCGCAGTTGACGATGACGAGCGGATTCGACCGGCGCGGGCTGCGGGCGTGGATGGCGCGCGCGAACAGCTCCTTGCCGGTGCCGGTCTCGCCGAGCAGGAGCACCGAGCTCGACGTCGGCGCCACTTCCTGCACGCGCACGAGCGCCGCTCTGAGCGCGGGGCTCTTGCCGATGATGTCCTCGAAGTCGGGCACCGACGCGCCGTCGTGGTCGAACGGCTCGCGCTCGCGTTCGAGTTGCGCCGTCAGTCGCGCCAGATCGTTCTGGCTCTGGCGCAGCGCGAAGTCCTGGCGCCGCCGGTGCAGCGCGCCGGCGACGATGGCGGTCAGCACGTGCAGGCGATCGACCAGCGGCGTCGGCCACGCGTGACCGTCGCGCAGCGCCTCGAGCGAGAGCGCGCAGATCAGATCGCCGCCGATCCTCGCCGGCATCACGAGGAGCCCTCGCAGCGACAGCGGGTGGAGATGCTCGACGAGCGCCGGCGTCACCGCCTGCACCGGCAGATCGGCCGGAATCCGTTCCAGCACGAGCTGGTCACGTTTGGGCCGGAGCCAGTCCCACAGCCACGATGCCTGCGCGACATCGGCCGCGTCCCCCTCGCTGTCGATCGACGGGTCCGCCCATCGATACGAGTGTTCGGGCTCGCCGTCGCTGCCGTACTCGACGAGTACCGCGCGATCGACGCCAACCGCCTCCGCAATGCGCTGGAGCATCGGTCCGATCGCGCCTCCCAGATCGGCCGATTCGATGTCGCTCAGGGTCGAGGACAAGTCCGCGACCAGTTGATCCGTTTGACGACACCACTGCTCCAGGTGGGTCGAAGCCACCGACTCCATACCGACCCTCTCTCCTTTGTCTAATGTGCTGTCGGCGCATCAGCACTGTAGTCGCCAACCGGCGGGAGATCACCCCGTTGAACTCTCAGATCTCTCTAAAAGAACTAATAGTGGCGGGCAATTCGCGATACACGATCGTGACACGTCCGATCGCGGGATCGTCGCCGGCGCCGCGATCGACATCGGCACGCGCGCTTCGATCGCCGTTCCCTGTCCGGGCGCGGATCGCACGGTCAGCTCGCCGGCCACCAATCGCACGCGCTCGCGCATGCTCACGAGCCCGAGGCCTTCGGCGGGCTGGCCCGCGGCGAACCCGCGGCCGTCGTCCTCGATGCGCAGCAGGACGAGGTCTCCGGCGCACGACATCGTGACGCGCGCCGCGGTCGCTCCGCTGTGCTTGACGACGTTGGCGAGCGCTTCCTGCACGATGCGGAACAGGCAGAGCGCGACGTCGCGGGGAACGTCCGGGACGCCGGCCTCGGAGAAATGCACGAGAACACCCTGCTCCGACACCTCGCGGCAGTGGCTGGCAACCGCCGCCACCAGTCCGAGCGCATCGAGCTTCGCGGAATGCAAACGGTGTGACAAGGTGTGCACTTCGCGCGCAACGTTGTCGCAATCCTCGCGCAGCCGCGCGGCGACCTCCGACGCGTGGCCCGCCTCCGGCAGGAGATGACGCAATTGGTCGACGTGAATCGACGCGAGCGCGATGCGCTGGCTCACGCTGTCGTGCAGGTCGCGCGCAATCCGCCGCCGCTCGTGCTCCTGGGCGGCGATCAACTTTCCTCCCAGGTGGCGCAGCGCATGTTCCGCCTGCCGCTGATCGGTGAAATCGACGGCGCCGCCGAGATACCCGAGAAACGTCGCGCCGCTGTCGTAGTTCGGCACGCCGTTGTCGAGCAACCATCGGTGCAGGCCGTCCCGGCGGCGGATGCGGTACTCCATCGAGAACGGCTCGCGCGCGGCGACCGCACGCCGATACGCGCTCATGCAGCGCTCGCGGTCGTCCGCGTGCACGGCTTCCAGCCATCCCATGCCGAGCTCGCGCTCGATCGATCGGCCGGTCATCTCGAGCCACGTGTGGTTGACGTACGTGCGGCTGCCGTCGACGCCGGACATCCAGACGCCGACCGGCAGCGTATTGGCGAGGCGCCGGAACCGCTCTTCGGTCTCGCGCGCCGCGATCGCCGCCGGCGCCACCGTTCGGGGGAGGCTCGGCGACCACGCGCCGCCGTCGAGCGTGTCGCGCGCCTGCCCGCGCTGGGGGCTCGACCGCGCGATCAGCACGGCGAGCAACGCGACCTCGATGAACACGACGGCGACGCCCGCCGCAATCTGGTCGCGGAACGGCGCCCACGCGCCGGATTCGTCGACGAGCGGATCGGCGAACGTCCGGACGGCCGCCGACACGGCCAGCAGCGCGCACACGAGAAGCGTCTGGCGGCGTCTCATGGCATCCCCGGCCCGAGCGTTCTCGACGGGCTTCCCGCCACAGCGCGCCCCTCGGCGATCTTCTCTCTGATGCGGCGTACGAACCGCCCGCCGATCTCCGGCGGGTATCCGGCGCCGCGGAATGCGTCCTGCCACTGCCGCTCGCTCAGCCGCGCCAGCAGCGCACAGGCCCATCGCACGTCGTCCACGGTGACGCGATGGGTGACGACGTCCGCGTGGACGGCGTGGTAGTCACCGAACTCGACGTACCCGTGCTTGACGCCGGTGATGAACCGGCGGCGCTCGAACCTGCCGGGATCGTTCGGCTCCGGATCGAAGCGGCCGACGGCGCCGAGCGACGTGCCGAGATCGCGCACGACGTACCACGTGCGGCCGCCGACTTCGTACATCGTGTTGTTCGAGTTCTTCAGATCCGCGCTGTTGAGGAGCACGAGAACGACCAGCAGCCCCTGATACGGCCGCGATCCGACGAACGGGTTGTCTTCCCACTTCCACTCGCCGCGCGGGATTATCGTCGGATCCGCAAGGCGAAACCGGCCGGCGGGCGCGTCATGCGCGCCCGAGGAATCGATCACGGTGAACGACGGGAGGAAGTACACCGGAGGCTGGTGATACCCGATCGCCGCGAGCACGTGCGACATGAACACTTCCGGCTGCGCCTCGCGACCCTGCTTGACGTGCCACACGCGGCCGCGCGTGTCGTGCACCGTCATGCCGGGGCTGCTGCCGTGCGTCTTGTGCCTGAGGAACGTGAAGCGATCGCGCGGATCCGGCGCCCGCCCCGCGCCCCATCGACCGACCGCGAGATCCTGCCGCTCGAGATCGGTCGGCTCAGACCAGAGCTCCGCGATCGGGCTCGTGGTCCGCGCGACGGCCGTCGATGTGTCAGCGGGAGAGGAAGCGGCGCAGACGACGAAGAGGGCGGAGAGAACGGACACCAGCGCGCGATTGACACCCACGGTAGCCCCTATTGGACAAGGTGCTGCTGTACGGCAAAGCGAATGAGCTCCGCGTTCGTCTTGATGCGGAGTTGCTCCATGATGCGGTACTTGTGAAACGCAACGGTGGCCGTCGCCACGTGCAGAATGTCCGCCGCCTCCTTCATCGACTTGCCTTCGGCGATCAATTGCAGCACTTCACGCTGCCGCATCGTGAGCTCGCGCGTGCCGCCGCCCGCCTCGGGGCCGCGCATCAGCGATCGCACGACGCCGTCGGTCACGAGCGGCGTCACGTACGACCGATGGTTCATCACTTCGCGAATCGCGGTGAGCAGCTCCGCGGCCGCCGATCGCTTCAGGAGGTACCCCGAGCCTCCCGCGCGAAACGCCTGCGCGGCAATGTCGGGATCTTCGCAGGCGGTGACGAACACGAGCCTGATCGAGCGATCCATCCGGCTGATCGCACGCCCGGCGTCGAGTCCGTTCAGCAGCGGCATTGCCACATCGAGCACGATGACGTCGGGACGCAAGTCTTGGGCCGCGAGGAGCAGGGCGCGGCCGTCGGTCACCGTCGCAACCACTTCACACGCAGGTTCGAGCAGCTTTTGAAACGCCTCGACGATCAACGTGTGATCGTCGGCGATGACGACGCGCGGCATGGGCGCCTCCTTCGTTCAACGGTTGGTCACGCGATCACGGCATCTCGTGACTTCGTTCCTCCTCTCCCGGCGCCGCGTCCGGACGCCGACGGCACCTGCGATGCGCCGCTCGCGTGCGGGGGAGTACAGCTATGTCGAGCGACGCGATCGTCATCCCGCTTCAGGAGCGGGCCCGGCCACCGGGCGCGATGTCGGGCCACGCTGGCCGCCGACACCGGCTGGGACGTCTCGGTCGAAATCCACGATCGCGTCGTCTCGTCGACGCACTGCCGCGACTGGCACCACGTCGAGCGGACCTTCGGACGCATCGAACGCGAGTGGGAACGCGATCACCTGCCCGAGTCTGCCGACAACTCTCCCGCCGGACGGCCGACGCGGCCCACGCCATACGTAACGTGTAAACAATAAGAACGCTCGTCAGCCACGGCAATACGGCGGACTCTGTAGGGTTTCACCCCGAAAAACGGCTGAGTTGGTCGTTTGCCGAACTTTAGCGGACGCCTTAGGGTATGGTGCCTAGGGCTCGATGATGCGATTACGAATGGCGTAGCGAACGAGATCGCTCATGGAGTGCAGTCCCAGTTTGTTCATCACGCGGGCGCGGTGCGTTTCGGCGGTTTTCAGACTGATCCCGAGTAGCGCGGCGATCTCCTTGTTGGCGTGTCCTTCCGTCAGCAGCTGCAGCACTTCCCGCTCGCGGCCGGTCAGCGGGTTCGGCCGCCCGCGCGGCGCGGTCGCTCCCGTGTCGGGTTTCCGCGACACGACGCGGAACCCTCCGGAGACATACAACTCGCGCCTCCGGACGGCGTGAATGGCGGCCGCGAGCGCACGGCCGGAATCGGATTTCAGGACGCAGCCGCTCGCGCCGGCCTCGAGCGCTTCCGCGATCACTTCCTCCACGTCGTGCATCGTGAGCACGATCACCTGAGCCTTCGGCGCGAGCTTGCGAATCCGCCGCGTCGCGTCGATCCCGTTCAGCCCAGGCATGCTGATGTCGATCACGACGATATCGGGTTGGAGCGCAATCGCGAGCGCGACGGCCTCGCGCCCGTCGACCGCCTCACCGCACACGATCCACCCGGGCTGCGCGTCGAGCACTCGGCGGATGCCCTGACGCACGACGTCATGATCGTCGGCGATGAGAATTCGCAGGGGCGGCATGGCGCGGCGGCCTCACGTGTGGCGAGCGCGAACGACGTGCTCCGAATGCCGAAGCTGCATCGCCTCTCTCCGGACGACGTCGAGGTTCACGATCAGCGCGGCCAGACGCTGCGTCGCCGTATCGTGCAGGCCGTGTGCCACGCAGCGGACGTGGTCGCCGATCGCGTCGACAATCGTCGGGCGGAATGTGAGCTGGCATTCCAGCTCGAAGGAGGTCGTCGGGCTCGCAGCGGGGAATGGACCGGACGCGAGGTCAGCCATGGGGGACTAGCTGCTCCTTGACACCAAGCCTACGCTCACTAACGAAGGATCGGCGATCTCCGAACTCACAACATCCCGTTGTTCTGAGAAACCGCGAAAACGAACGGATGTCACCAAACGTCTCGGCCGCGTAACGTATCGCCGCGTTTGGGCGAGTTCTCGCGCGGATCTCCCCTGCCAGCCGTTGGTTCCAGTCTTGCCTTCCTGATTGCCAAGCGTGCTGCTCCGCCGTTCGCACGCGTCCCGCCGCAGGAGTCACCGCATGCTTTTCCACGATCCGGTTCGCGTACCCGGCGTACGTGTCCTTGGCGGGGCGATTCTGCTGCTCACCCTGACGGCCCCTCGGGCCGGCACACAGGACGACCTCGGCAACGCGCCAGCGCAGCAGCCTCCGTCGCCCATCTCCGCGGCGCGGCCTGCGGGAATCGCGCGCGAGCCCGAGTTCGTCGGCAGGGTGATCGATCTCGCGACCGAGGAATTCGGCGACGGTACCGGTCAGCCGTCGAGCGGCTGGTATCCCGAGTTCTCGAACATGGTCACCGGATCGGGATGGCTCTCGGTCGGCCCCGGCTACCGCCGCTACTTCCGGAACGGTCAGGTGTTCGTCGACGGGTCGGCGGCGGTGTCGTGGCATTTCTACCGGATGGCGCAGGGCCGCGTCGAGCTCCCGCGGCTGGCCAACGGCCACCTCGTACTCGGCGCGCAGGGGATGTTTCAGGACGAGACGCAGGTCGACTACTTCGGCATCGGATCGAATTCAATCGAGGACGAGCGCAGTCAGTACTGGATGCGGATGCACGACGTCGTCGGCTACGCGAAGCTGACGACGGCCGAGTGGCTCGCGATCACGGGCGAGTTCGGCTGGCTCGGACGACCTGACGTCAGGGCGCCGGGGGGGACGTTTCGAGGAGATCATCCAGACACACGCGTCGCGTTTCCGTCCGATCCCGCGGTGAGCCTCGATCAGCAGCCGGCATTTCTTCACAGCGAGGCCGCGATTACCGTCGATACACGCGACAGCCGCGGTAACCCGACGAGCGGCGCGCTGTACCGCGCTGCGATGACCAGCTACGACGATCGATCCGGCGGCGCCTTCAGCTTCAGGCTGTACGAAGCCGAAGGGCTGCAGTTCATTCCGCTGGCGGGCAGGACATGGATCCTCGCGCTGCACGGGTGGACCGTTTTCAGCGACGTGCCGAGCGGCCATCAGATTCCGTTCTACATGATGCCCTCGCTCGGCGGCAACAACACGCTGCGGGATTACCTCACGAACCAGTTTCACGACAACAACCTGCTCGTCGCGAACGCCGAATGCCGCGTCGCGATCTTCGAGCACATCGACCTCGCAGGGTTCTTCGATGCCGGCAACGTCGCGGGCTGGTTCGGCGACCTGAATCTGGACAAGACGTCGTACGGCGCGGGACTGCGCCTCCACAGCCAGAACACCACATTCGGGCGGATCGACGCCGCGTACGGTGAGCACGGCTGGCGCTTCGTCCTCAGGACGAGCGAACCGCTGCGGCTGTCGCGCATTCGGCGGCAGATCGCAGCGGTTCCGTTCATGCCGTAGCGGAGGCCAGACATGACGAAGCAACGGCAGCTGGTGATCGGTTTCTTCACGTTCGTCATCGCGATCTCCGTGATGCGGTGCGCGGCGACGGTGCGTCCGACGGTCACGCCGTGGGACGCGCCTCTGGCCGCGTTGTGGGAGCGGCCGTCGAATCTGGAGACGCGCGATCTGTTCAACGGACCCTGGGGCGCCGAGCATTCGCCCGATCCGAACGTCGAGTACACGTACGTGCGACCCAAACAGGGCGGCGTCAATCCCGGCGTCATCGTCAACGACGCCCGCGGACGCGAGTGGCACGTGAAGCAGCCGCCGCACAACCACGAGGGCGCCGAAGGGCCCGTCGAGGTCGTGCTGTCGCGCGTGCTCTCGGCGGTCGGCTATCACCAGCCGCCGGTGTATTTCCTGCCGTCGTTCACAATGCGCGACAACTCGGGGCCGCACA
>Ga0066903_100004403_pt1 | contig 11902 bp, 3 predicted proteins | sample PanSoiMetaGPlot1_FD_67491 | JGI IMG/M metagenome (GOLD analysis project Ga0066903, IMG submission 67491) | Tropical forest soil microbial communities from Panama analyzed to predict greenhouse gas emissions - Panama Soil - Plot 1 (version 2) | ecosystem: Environmental > Terrestrial > Soil >...
GGTCACCCGGCTAAAGCCGGGTGTGAATGAGACAAATGACCATACCCTTGCTATCAGGCTGCGCTGGGACACTCAACACGATCGTGTTAGAGTCCGTGAAACGGCGGAAATGACAACCCAATCGACTCGCTCGCAGCCCAAGACGGACACCAAAGCCTCGCCTGACGTCTCGATCGTAATTCCCTCTCTGAACGAAGAACGTAATCTCGCACTGCTGTTGCCGCAGGTCAGCGAGGTGATCAAGCAACTGGAAATTGCGTTTGAGACCATCGTCGTCGATGGCGGCTCTCAGGACGATTCTCAAAAGACGGCCCAGACGCTCGGCGCCCGCGTCGTGGAACAGACCGAGCGCGGGTATGGGGGCGCGCTGCTGGCCGGATTTGCCGCCGCCAGGGCGCCTTATGTGATCACGATGGATGCCGATCTCTCCCATCCTCCTGAGTTTCTCAAAGATTTCTGGCGGCAGAGAAAAGACGCCGACTTAATCGTCGCCTCGCGTTACGTGGCCGGTGGGCGGGCAGACATGGGAGCTGGCCGCCGTCTCCTGAGCGGTATTTTGAACTGGACCTATGCTTTCTTGCTGAACGTGAAGCTGCGAGATCTATCGAGCGGCTTCCGCATGTATGATGCGCGGGTCCTGCGAAGGCTCGAGCTGCGGGCCAGGGACTTCGACGCGCTGGAAGAGATCCTGGTAAAGATTTATGTCAACGGCGGCCGCGTTCGCGAAGTGCCGTTTCACTATCAGGTTCGCAACTCCGGGAAATCGCACGCGAAATTGATCAAATTTGCCTGGGCCTATTTGAAGACTTTGCTGCGCATGTGTCGCTTACGGTATGGCCGCGCCGCATTGAATTAACGGTCTCCGGCGAGAACCCTCCGGTACACTTCATAGGTCTTTTGCGCCGTCTTTGACCACGAAAACTTTTTCACCTGATTTAATCCCGCGAGAGAGACTTTTCCGCGCCGCCCATCGTCCTGCCAAATCTCAACCATCGCTTTCGCCAGACCATCGACGTCGAGCGGCTCAATCAAACTGGCGGCGTCACCTAAAACTTCCTGTAAAGCCGGAATGCGGCTGGCTACGACCGGCGCCCCGCAGGCCATGGCTTCCAGCGGCGGCAGGCCAAAACCCTCATACAAGGACGGGAAGATAAAGGCCCGGCAGGAAGCATAGAGAGCGTGCAGATCTTTATCTTCCAGATAGCCAGTTAAACGCAAATGCTCGTTAATTACCGACCCTTTAAGGAATGCGAAAGTTTCCTCCATCAGCCAGCCCTCGCCGCCGGCCACGACCAACTGCGGACGCAGAGACGTGTGCCGCAAAACTTCCCCGAAGGCCTTGAGCAGAGTCAGCAGGTTCTTGCGCGGCTCGAGCGTGCCCACAAACAGCAGGAACTCGTTGCTCACGCCCAGCCGCTTTCGGACTTCCGCACTTTCTTGATGCGGCATTGGCTGAAACGCGGCGCGCGGGGCTTCATGAATCGCCGTTACCTTTTCGGGGCTGAAACGAAACCGCTCGCACACCTCCTCCTTCACAGCTTCAGTGGGGGTGATGATTGCATTTGCCAGTTTGGCCGCCAGCGGCAGGCGCAGGCGCGCGCGCCGGACGAGTCGCGGCCGGTGAAGTTCCGGGAAACGCAGCGCTGATAGATCGTGGATCGTCAAAACTGTTCGCCGCCGGCGCCGTAAAGGAAGTTCGAAGTTCGTGCCGTGAAACAAATCCAGCGCTGCTCGTTTCGCATAGAGCGGCAGGCCTACGGACCACCAGTGCCCGCGGAGCGATGAGGATTTCGCCTGGACGAAGGCGAGATTGGGAATGGTATTTTCCGCCGGCAGGCGCCGCTCAAACGGCGCCGGTGAAATCAGCTCAAAGTGATCTTCCGGATTGGCCTCGGCCAGTGCGCGTGAGAGTTCCAGGGTGTAGTGCCCGACGCCGGTTCGCGGCTCAGACAATGGATAGCCATCGAGTCCGATGCGCATGCATTGGAAGTCAGAACCGCCTGCGGTAGCAGGCGGTTGGTCGATGCTGGCTGACGTGAGTTAACCGCCCGCTACCGCCGGCGGTGCGGAGGCTACGGACCAAATCGCGTCCGGTATTCGATGGAATGGTTGAAGGCCTTGACCATCTCGGCTTTGATGTAGTCACCGTTGAATTGGTTCAGCTTATTCAGCCAGAAATTGTAGCCATCGAAGTTGCCGTCCGGCGGGTCATTTGGATTTCTTTGCAGATAACCAAAGTATTCCATCAGGACAAAGGCCCGGTTGAACTCCTGCTGGGCCAGCATGGGATCCTCGGCTACCAGACGCAAAACGTGCGCGCGGGTCGTGTTGTCGGCGGGCGCGGCGTTTATTTCGTTAAGCGCCTGGGCGCGGTTCTGGCCGCCACCGGCTGCAATCCCCGCGCGCTGATAGAGCTGGTCAACAAAACTTTGTCCGGACATGCCCGTGGGATAGTCTTGAATGAACCGCGGCCGCGTCACAAAGTCAGCAAAGAAAGCCTGTTTGTTCGCTTCCAGCAGACTTCTCCAATCTCCCTGATTGACGATCAGGTTCCTGGCAATCTCGGCGCGGTCTGGCAGGAACTGCGCCAGGGTCAGCGGCACGGGCGCCGTTCCATTGTTCAGGTTGCCAAAGGCAGCTTTGTAGGTTCGGTACACCAGGATCCCGGTCTCCCAATCCTCAACGGAAAGGAAGAACGAGGCTGACACATTGATGCGCGCGACTTCGAGGCACTGCACATCCGTGCCGCACTGGTTGATCTGATTCTGCCAGAAAGCAAAACCGTCCGGGTCAGGTTCGCGGCCCAGAAAATCCAGGTAGTGCTGCCGCACAAAGAAGGCGACAGTGTCGATGGGGTTAGGATTCGGTGAAGCCCCGGCATTGATCGTAATGTGCGGGGCCGTGCTGGCGTCTCGGCTGGTGGCCCCGGATACCGCGACCACTATGGGCAGATCTCCGGTGTCTACCGTCGCCGGCAAAGTAAAAGTGACGATGTCAGTTCCAGGCAGATCGGTGTTGGAATTCGAGCTGGCGGTAATCGCCGTAGTTCCGACGGTCACCGTGACGGTGGCCGGCTGCGAGCCCCGCACGCCGGTCAGGGTAACCCGCAAGACGGTCGGCACCTGATTTCCAGATCCGTCATTGGTCGTCACACCAAATGGCTCGGGTGAGCAGACCGCCGGGTTGGTGGCATTGCACACCACGGCCCGGCCCAGAGGCCCATTGGTACTGGTAAAGATGTCCGGCTGCGCGTTGACAATAGTTATGCCGCCGCGCACTACCGTGCCGTTGTTGTTAATGACGATTGGGTAGGTTGCCGGGATCAGCGCGATCGGCACGACAAATTTGATTTGCGTCGGACTCACGGCAAACAAGCCGCAGGCCGCGCCGTTGATGGCCACCGAAACTCCATTCAACTCGATCGGCAAGTCCGGTGAGCGCAGGGATTCCGAGGCGTTGGCCGGGCTGACCGTAATCGTCGCGGGTGAAAGACTAACGCTCGCCTGCGCCGCGCCCAATTCTCCCGCGGCTAAGCCGGTGGGACTCACGACCGGGCTCACTGAGGCGCTGGGCGAGGGACTCGGGCTCGGGCTGGGACTTGGTGACGGGCTTACCGATGGGCTCGGCGTTGCGGTCGGACTGGCGACCGGCACCGGTATCAAACTCGCTCCGGTAAATAGAGACAGAGTGCCCCCGGATTCGTTGGTGATAGCCGGCAAGACCTGATAGAAGACCTCGCTTGACTGATCGGCGTTACCGAATCCTAATTCTCCAATCCGCGCATAGGCCATGCGTTTGCGCGAATTGCTGGAGACGGGGGCGATATCACCTATCGCCTGCGGTGTAGTGACCCTGATGAACGGACCCGAGGTCGAAAGTGGCAAGGGCGCCAGAAATACCTGGGCCACAAAATTGTTTCCTACGCTGGTAGGATTCAAGCCGGTGCTGTCAGTGACCAACGTCCCATTGGCAGTAAAGTTCAGCGTCGATGTGAACATCACTGAGCCGGGATGCCGTGCATTGTCATAATCCGTAAAGACCGGCGAGTGTTGCGACAACTCGAACTGCGTGCTCGTCGCTCTGGGACCCAACTGGACAAACGTATCCGTCGTCACATCGTACACAAATGGCACGTAGGCGGTAGTGTTGGTCGTGTTGTTGCCGTTCGCTTTGGGATCAGTCGCGATGGAGTCAAAAGCAATGAACCGGCCATCGCGGCTCATGCGCCGGCCGAAAGTGAACTTGTTGGCCGAAGCGGTCGGATCCGGACTTATCGACGGCGTGGCGACCGGAAGACCATTCTTCGTCCGGGTAGCTTGGCGCACATTACTGACGGCTCCTGACGCAGGATTGAAATTGGCGACATAGATCTCCCCATTGCTCAAGCCCCCGCCGTCATCATTATTTGAAGTCAGGTTGGCATTTGAGATGAAAGCTACCACCGTGCCATCACCGCTCAGAACCGGGTCAGAACTAAAGATAGGATTATTGAATGAGGTCGTAATGGTACTCGTTACTTGAGTAAATCTTGAGGTCGCCCGGTTGAACATAAAGACTTCCGGATTGGGAATCGATCCGGTATCAGCGTTACTGCCGGGTACCAGATCGCGCGTCGAGATAAAGGCAATGATCTGTCCGTCATCGCTAATCTGCGCCTCGCGATTGTCGTCCGCAATGAATGGCGGGAACCCGGTGCCATTAGGATTAAGCCCTCCCGGCGAAGGTGCACGGCTCGGAGCTGTGTTGGTAATCCGCGTGAAGGTTCCACTTGAGAGATCGACCGGCGTAATCTCAGCACCACTGGAAAGATCTGCGGTGTCGGCGACCGTGAACTGATAGATCCAGATTTCCTCATTCATATCAGTATTGGTCGGCGTGCCCGGATCGGTACCATCAAACAATGCCGGCGACACCGGCGCATTTGAACTGAAGACGATCGTATACGTGCGGACGCCGGCCACGAGGGTCGGCTCGAGCGAGATCATCGGGTGGGTATTGATGATTTCAATCTGCACGTTGGTGAGATCGTCAGCCGGCGGCGTCGGGCTAACGGTCGGCGTCGGGCTGGGCGAAACGCTCGGGCTCGGGCTCGGACTGGGGCTGGGCGAAGGCGACGGGCTGCCAGCCGGCTTCAAAACGTTGTGCGTATTGGTGATTTGAAAAATCCGGCGCTGCGCGTAATCGTAGAGAAAGATCTCCTGATTACCGTCCTGATTATTGCGGGTCGCCGTCTTCTCGGTCGCAATATCACCGTTACTCTCGATGACCACGAATCGCCCGTTGGCGGTCATATCGCCGGCAAACGAACCCACGAAATTGGTGGTCTGAAGCCGGGCAGAACTGGTCACTTGCGTGACAAACGAGTCAGGAAAGGAAGTGGCCGGGGCCTGGGCTGAAGAGATCGCGCCGGCGACGAGCATACACGCCGCTGCCGCACTCAAAAAGGCAATAACAAGTCTGATCATTAAGAAACCGAAATGTACGATTAAGTCCGCGCCTGCTGGGTTCAGGCCAAAATAGCAAGAAAGCCGACCTAAAAAGTTGCTCGAGCCAGGTCGCTCATTGTAAGCGGTGGCCACTTGTAACCGCAAGCGGCCCGTTCGCTTAGTTTCAATTAATTGCAGCCTGGTTGCTCAAAAACCTTGTGAATCCGCCATTCGCCTAAACGTGGCCCGGGCCAGGACTGGAGCGCAGGCGCCTCGCTGGCAATCCCACAGATTCGAGTCCCCAGGGAGAGCAGGCAGAGGTTTGCGCTCCAGTCGGGCCCCAAAGCTACTGCGCAAACCGCTGCCGATACTCAATCGAGGTCGTGAAAGCCTTGACCATTTCCGCGTTTTGATAATTACCGTTGAACTGGTTCAGCTTGGTCAGCCAGAAATCATAACCTGTGTAGTCCGAATCCTGTGGATCGTTCGGATTGCGACGCAAATATCCGATGTACTCCATCAGGACAAACGCCCGGTTGAATTCGGAGTTGAATAGATCCTGATCCTGAGCCACCGCGCGCAGGACCTGGGCCCGCGTCATCGTGCCACCATCCAGCGCGGCCACTAATTGATCTCGTTCCGCCTGCGTTAAGGGCTTGACGTTGTTCTTATCCTTGGCGTTGTCGTTTAGCTTGTCGACGAACTGTGCCGAGGTCAAAGATAACGGTAAAGCTGTCAGAAAACGTGAACGCCTCACAAACTCTTCGGTAAACGCCTGGGTGTTGTCTTCGAGTTGCTGTTGCCAGTTGCCCACATTGACAATCACTCCCAGGCCAATGCGCTGCGTATCGGGCAAAAACTCATTCATCCGGATTATCGGCACCGTCACGGGATGAGATCCTCCGAACGTTGAAGTGCCAGTGCCGTCACCAAAAGCTGCCTTATAGATTCGTTCGACCAGGTAACCCGTCTGCTGAAACTCAATCGACAGGAAGAAGGCCGCCGACGTGTCGATCCGCCGGACCTCGCGGCAACCCACGTCCGCGCCACAGCTGTCAATGTTGTTGACCCAGAAGTTGAAGCCGCTGGTGTCGGGTTCGCGGTTCAGGAAATCTATATACTGCATACGTACATAGAACCCGGTTGTGTCGATCTGGTTGGCGCCGGCAAAACCACTATCATTGATGGTGATGGTAATCGTGGCGGGCGTGCCCAGGGAGACGTTGTTGCCGCCGGGGCTGCTCAGCACCACCTGAAATGTTTCCGGACCCTCCGGATACGAATCGTTCCAGATTGGTATGGAAATCGGCTTGGAAGCTTCATTGGCGGCAAAGTTCAGCGTTCCCGAGGTCGCGATGTAATCACAACGCGACGACGCTGCGCCGGTAAACACGCCACAACCGTTCGCGCCGGAACTGTCCGCGGTAGCATAGTTAACCGACGCCGGGAAGGAAATATCACCCGAGCGAGTTATGTTTATGGTGGTGCTCACCGCGCCTTCCGTCACCGCGGCTGAGCTGGCCTGGAATTGAATGGTCGAAGGCGCCGGATTCTGGAGCGCTGTCTCCCAAATACCACGGCCATGAGTGCCGGCGCGCAAAAGGCGGCTGGTCGGTTGAATCTGCAGATCAAAGACCGCCACCTTCGGCAGCCCCGTCCCGAACGGTGACCAGTTCGCGCCGCCATCACTCGAAAAATACACACCGATGTCGGTGCCGGCGTAGAGATTATTTGAATTAATCGGGTCGATGGCCAAGGCGTTAATTGGAATCGAGGGAATCCCATTTCCCGCCGCCGCCCAAACCGGCGCCGCGGGCGAAGATCCGGCGGCGGCCACGAGATTGGTAATCTTCCAGATCCCCTGCCCGGCCGGCGCGTAATAAGACAACGTGACATAGGCCACATTCTTGTTGTTGGGATCGATGAGAGCGCGGCCGATGAATTTGTTGGTTGAGCCGCTCGGATTCACCGGGATCGGCGGCGCCAGATTCACGAGCGTCGACGATCCGGTTGAAGTCGCCCACACCTGTCCATTCTGGGTGCCGACTATCCGAATATTGTCGCCGCCTGGCCAAATGCCGATGGTGCTAACCGGCGAGCCCGCGCCTCCCGGACTGGTGATTGACGCCTGACTGACCACGGTCATGGTGTCGCCGCGATCGTTCGATCGATAAAGTCGATCGGTGCCGAAGTAAAACGTGTTCGGCGATCCGGGGCCCAGGGCCAGGGGCGCGTAGAACAAAACGTTATCGCTTAGACTCAGGCCGTTATGCTTGTAGCTGGCGGTGCCGTCACAGGGAATGATGGTCGGGTCTTCGGCATCACCATTGGGAACGAAGCCAACGCCGCGCGTGGGCCAGGAATTCCTGATTGGCAAACATGCGGTGTTGATGATCCGATCAAAACCGATTTGTGAGCTGTCGTTAAAGAACGTGTGATACATAGTCACGTTCGTAGTGTCGGTCGCACTCTGATCAATCAGGCAGTAGCCGCCATCGCCGCCTTCGGCCTGGCTCCAATTGCCCGACGATGTCCGCTGGAATTCGGTTCCGTTGTCCTGAGTGCCGCCGATGGTAAGGAACTGATCGGTCGGGTGCACCGCGATGCTGTAAAACTGCAGCGTGTTAAGCGGGGCCGCATTCAGGTTTGTCCAGGCCGTTCCCGCCGGCGCGCTGGACAGGCGTTTCCAGATGCCGCCGTCGTTACCCGTATAAATGTTTCCAAAGCCGTCATAGTAAAGCGCATGCGAATCAGCGTGCAGGCCATTATCGTCACGCAGAGTGTTTGGGCCGGTAGCAAACCCGTCCGTTGTTTTCTTCATTCCATCTGAACAACTGCTGCGGGCGGACCCTCCCAGATAAACCTCACTGGCGTCGTTGGGATTTACGGCAATGGCAATGTCGTAAAAACATTGGCCCCCGCAGAAGCCGCCGCCAAACCCAAGTTTGGTGGTCCAGGTGTTGTTCAGATTAAAGGGATCGACCTGCTTTCTGACCACGCCGGCTTGCGATGCACTCGTGCAGTTTGTACCGCTGGCTGACTCGCCCGTCGCTGCATAGGCGGTTATTACGGAGCCTACTTTATTAATGGCGAAGTTCACGCGGGCATTAGGCACGGTTGAGGTGGCCGCAGGTGTCTGATAAACCTGAGTAAAACTCGGAGTAGCACTTAGGGCATTGACCGACCGGTAAATTCCTCCGCCGGTTCCCCCGAGCAAAGGGTCAATCACCCCCACCAAAAGATTGTTCGCATTGCCTGGTTCCATCACCATGTCGGTGATCGGGGCGTTGCCGGTATTTGGGATATCTACGCTGTTAATCGTGGTCACGACCAGTTTTTGAAAGCTAATCGAACCGGCTGCGCTGGTTGCATTACTCGAGCGCCAGACGCCTCTCGGGGCAACGGGAGGGGTGGTGCTCTTGGCATTTCCGCCGCTGCCCCCAATCCCGCTCGCCGTCGAGACAAAGATCGTGGCCGCATTGTTGGGATCGACCAGGATCCTGGTGATGCCGCGGCCGTTGAAGATGTTATAGGTCAGGTTCCCAACCGTCTGCGAAGGGTTGATTGGCCCTACCAGGCTGGGTGTGTTGTTGACGTTATCAATGCGATAGAGACCCGCGCCGAAAAAACAATCGCCGCAGCCGTTGGACTCTCCAGTGCCTACGTACAGTTTGGTCGGGTCCGCCGGCGACAAGGCGAGCGCACCCACGGCCAGCGAATCGGCATTGTCGAAAATATTTTCCCAGGTGGTGCCCCCATTAAGAGATCGCCACACTCCGCCCTGGGCGGTGCCGACGTAGACGTTACTTGCACTTGTCGGATCGACCACGACCGCGGTGACCCGGCCGCTGACCGCCGTATTACCTCCCGAAAGGGCTTGTCCGTTGGCCACCAGTGTCGGCCCAATCGCCGTCCAGGTGCCCCCGGCGGCCGGGGTCAGACCTCCGTTGACAAGAGACTCCAGGCGACTGCCTCCCTCCTGGCGCTGCATCTGCTCGATCGCGTCGCGGCGCAAACGGGGATTGAAGGGGCGGCCCGCTTCAAAGCCACGCTTCAAACCAATGTAGGCATCACGGGCGCGGATATATTCCTCGCGCGAAGTGCGAGATCCCCATTTGCCGAGATCGGCGTCGGCGTCGCCATTTTCATCTTCCTGAAAGACGCCCGCGGACTCATTCTCCGGAAGCGGATTCTTTTCGGTGGTTTGCGAACTGGAATTGGCGGCAGAGGAACCAAAACTCCAAATCATGAAGAAAAGCAGCACTAACAGTATAAGAACAGTAGCTATAGTTCGATGTTTCATAAACGGAAGGCCAACATGACTAATGCGTGGTTGTTTGAAATACGAAGACGCGCAGTTGCAATCGGGACGGCTGAACCTAAGAGGCAAGAAAAACTCTAGTATCGACGCCGGGAGGTTGTCAACGAAAGTTTCGGTACGCACGCCTCCGGCGTGCTCATTCAGGGAATGTGAGAGCACTCCGGAGGAGTGCGTACCGTCAACGCACCCACTGCCCAATCTTCTCGGTGCCAAAAGTGCCGATACCGTTCAAGCGGAAGGCGAAAACAAATCGATTCTCGTTACGCACGCCCACGTTGAAGCTGAAAGCCTGGGCCGTGATCATGCAGCACCTCCAGGTGTAACCCAGCGTAGCGGTCGAACTGATGAGCGAGCGGTTGCTGCCGGCGAAGGGGTGGTTCTGAAAATCAAAGAATAAAGACAGACCACCGAACAAACCCCGCTCCCGATTGCCGAGGAAGAGCGAGGGACTCCACTGCGAACCGCGCAAGGTCCCGGGTTCCCGGCCGGCCGCATTGGCAAATTGCTGCAGGGAAGGCACCAGTTCCACCGCGCGCGTGTAATAAAAGGTCGAAAAGGCCTCGATGAGCGAGCGCCGCAAACCAAAAGTGGCCGCCATCGCTCGCAGGCCGCCGCCGTGGGTATCGAGGTCCGAGCGAAAATCCGCGAAGAGGCTTTCGCTCGGACGATAGCGCACGTCGACATTGATGGGCGAGAACCTGCGCGGCACCGCGCCGTACGTGAAACCGGAAAGCGTGTCGATGGGCCAAAACTGGTTGCGTTGCCCGGGAACCAGTGCGCCGCCGAAAAATGGGTCGAAGAAATACTTCCCGCGAACGGTAATCGTCAAAGCCTCATACGGCTGCGTGGCCAGCGATTTTTTCTCGCGCGCCTGGCGGGCCGCTTGCTTGCTCACACTCTCGGTCGATCGTTTGGTAAAGAACCGGTTGACCAGGCCGTACTCAATCTCGTTGGTGTCGGCGATCGCGTCCAGGTAATCGAAACGAATGATCTGATTGAAATTGTCGATCCCGAAGACGCGTCGATAGATCACATATGGTTCGATGACATGCCGGAACCAAACCGAACCGTCGCTGCGATGAAAGTTGCGCGCCAGGGCCGGCGGGCGCACATCCAGTTCAAATTCACCGTATCCCCGAATCACATCGCGGGGCGTCACCAGTTGCGTGGCCGGATCGATCGAATTTGAATAATAGGTCGCCCGGGCCCCACCCGTTGCCGTCACGTTCCAGCCGCCGAAACTCAGCGGCAAAGAAATGTTTGGATGCATGTCGAGCCGCTGGACCACTGACGGCGTAATGAGGGGCAGGCGGCGCGCTTCCGCCAGAAACAGCAGCGGATCGGCGGCTGTTTCCTTGCGGCTGACGCCTTCAGCTGCTGTTTCGAACGAATAATAAAGCGGCAGGTTCTTGAACCAATCGATGCGCGACGGTCGCCGGTCCATCGAGACACTCGGTAACTCGCGGATGCGGATCTGCGAATTTTGCAGCGAGGTCGCCTGCGAGTTCATTCTGAAGTTAAAGCTGTCCGCGCTGTGGTTCTTATTGAGAAACACCTGCGAACGTTCTTCAGGAGAAATGGCCTGCTGGATCGAGTCTGAGAACACCTGACGAAATGTGAGACTCGAAGTGATGTTCACGTCCGCAGCTGCGAGAAATCCATTCGGGAAGTAATGGACCGCGTCCACATAAAAGCTCGATCCGCCCTGATCAGGATGATTGGCGTCCGCTTTCGGCCCGAAGATCCGGTCCTTGACGGCATAAAAACCCATGTTGAAGAACGAGCGCGAATTGGCCCGGGTGCGAAGGTCCCCGCCGATGCCGAGGCCGCGCTTCGAAAACAGATCGCCGCGCAAAGTGAAATCCGCCGAACGGCCCAGGGTTAAATAGTAAGCCTCAGAAATGCGAAAACCTTTCTCGCCCGAGGCGCTGAAGGTCGGAGTAAGAAAACCTGAAGCCCGATCAATGTGCTTGAGCGACAGCGACGCGAACGGCAGATAAAAGACCGGCAAATCCTTGATGCGAAACGTCGGCGAGTTGATCCGCGCGCGATCGCCCGCTTTGATCGTGGCTTTGGCCGCGCGAAAAGCCCATTTCGGCGTCTCTTCGTCGCAGGCAGTTATTTCGGCATTGGTAAGGACAATAGTCGTGAGACT
>Ga0066903_100004404_pt1 | contig 11902 bp, 15 predicted proteins | sample PanSoiMetaGPlot1_FD_67491 | JGI IMG/M metagenome (GOLD analysis project Ga0066903, IMG submission 67491) | Tropical forest soil microbial communities from Panama analyzed to predict greenhouse gas emissions - Panama Soil - Plot 1 (version 2) | ecosystem: Environmental > Terrestrial > Soil >...
GAACGTAGCGACCCTGCGACCCGGAATGGTACTTGTCATTCGCGAAGTCCGCTAACGCTGGCAAATCTCGAATAGTCTTTCCTCGCTACACTTCCAGTTGCGGGTGTAATATGCAATCGTTGATGCAGTCGAGTAGCGTGTCATGACTGCGGCGCGAAATTTTCCTTGTGCTATAATCGCCCGCCGTTCAGCGTTGAAGAGCAGTATTCCCGGAAGTCTTTATATTTCCCAGGCGCGATTTCGCGCAGCGCCCGGCGCCGAGCGCAGCCGGCTTTCACAGGAGGAACGATGACCTTTGACGAAACCCTGTACGGACGTGATGACGAAATGGATGAATACGGTGAGGGCAGCGCCTACGGCGACTCTCTAGAGGAAGATTACGAGGAGGAAGAAGAGGAAGAAGAGGAAGAGGCGGAAATGCCTTCCATGTCAGACACCGAGCCGGAACCAGTCGAGCCCGAGCCCATGCCTGCCCCAGTAGTAAGTGGTGGAGGCGGCGGAGGACGTCCAGCACCACCAAAGAAAGCTGCTGCCAAGAAGAAGGCTCCCAAGAAAGCGGCGAAGAAAAAGGCCGCCAAAAAGGCTCCGAAGAAGAAGGCAGCAAAGAAGAAGGCAGCAAAAAAGAAGGTAGGAACCCGGGCAAAGTCGACTCGCGGCAAAGCAGCAAAAAAGAAAACCAGCAAAAAGAAGGCGGCAAAGAAAAAGGGTGGAAAGAAGCGCCGCTAGGCGTCCAGTCGAGTTCATAAAGCCGCAGCCGAGCAGGCTGCGGCTTTATTCTTACGGGAAAGACGGGCTATTTCTTGTTCTGAACCGTCGCCAGGCACTTGCCGTAGAGCTCCAGGAGTGACGACGCATAATCCTCGGGCTTTGACGCCGATCCGGTGCCTTGAAATCCCACGCCGGTCGAACTGGTCCGGCCGTATCCCGTTGTCATTGCTACGAATTTCATAAGGTCGAGTGCAATGTCTTCATTGCGGCGTGCGCCAGCGGTGATGCCGGGAACTTCGTCCACGAGTGCCTCCATAAAGCAACGAATTCAGAATGAGTTCAGACTTCCATTAAGAAGATTACCAAAATTCCAGGCGGTGAAGTTTGAAGTGTCTTTTGAGCTGGTCGACGACGGTGAAGCCTCAGGCCAGCAATTCGGCCAAGGCTTTGTGACCGTTCTTTTCCGCAAGAGCGCTGGCCGTGATCCCCTCATCATTCGTGAGCTTCCGATCAGCGCCATGTTTGAGAAGAAGCTCCGCAATTTCCCGGTCGCCATGTTGCGCGGTTGCGTGCAGGGGTGTCCATCCGGCCTGCTGTCGCGCATTTGCGGGCGCGCCATGATCAAGCAACGCGCTCACGATAGCAGTATTACGGGCTGCGCCAGCGCTGTGTAAGGGCATCACTCGCATCGGATTCTGAGCTACGGAGGCGACGTCGGCGCCGCGTTCGATCAGAAGAGTAGCGGCCGCTTCACGTCCAAAGAAACAGGCGAAGTGCAGCGGCGTGAATCCATCGGCTGAGTAGCTGGAAATCGAAGCCGGGTTCTCGTCCAGAAGACGACGGAGATGGCCGGCCTCGCCGGTGGCGGCAGCTTCGAAGACGTCAAGCGTGGGACGAGCCGCAACCAGCAGCTTTACGGCCTCAAGCTGACGATGATAGAGCGCCAACATGATGGCGGAAACCCCCTGCTCGTTGGTAGCCCCGGACAAGGACGGATCTTTTGCCAGGAGCGCCCGAAGTTCCTCAGTCTTGCCGGATTGAACAGCTGCGATGGTGCGAGCCTGATCGTCCATTTTGATTCTCCTTCGATATTTGTTAGCATAGCTAACGAATTATAATAATCCCAAGAACCTTGTCAAGTCGCAAATAATCCGTGGGAAGATGAAGAAGATGCACGATTCCGCAGGAACCGGGAAAGCAGCCGCGAGCACTGTGGAGGCGATTGCCAATGATCTGCACTCCGCGGCCATCCACCTCTTGCGGCGCGTAAGGAAGCAGGACACGAAGACGGGCGAAGGTCCGGCGCGGCTTTCGGCTCTTTCGGTATTGGTGTTTGGCGGCCCAATGACACTGGGTGAGTTGGCGGCGGCCGAGCAGGTGCGCCCTCCTACAATGACGCGCATCGTGACTGGGCTTGAAAGTCGAGGCCTTGCGGAACGGGCTCGAGATCTAGAGGATGCGCGGCGGGTGAAGATTCATGCCACTCAGAAAGGATCGGCGCTGCTGAAGCGCGGACGAAAACTGCGGGTGGCATACCTGGCACATCAGCTACGTAAACTCAGCGATTCCGAATTGATGGCCTTGACGGAAGGGATTTCTGTCCTCGAGCGAGTACTGCGGGATTGGGAGAGAGTCTGATGCGGCTGATTGAGACAATTTTGCGGCCCTGATTAGGCTTCCATCCCAACATAACAAACGCGCCCGATGAGATAGTCCAACCCGGATTTACCTTCTTCAATAGGCAGAATTTCGATGGGATAGGCCGGGTTATGAGGCCGCAGCACGAGGTTGTGCCCTGCCGCTTCGACATACTTCAGGCTGCACGCGCCATTCTTGTTCACCGCGTAGATGTTCGCTCCGCCTTTGCGATATGGCTTAAAAGAATTGTAATGACGATCGATCAGCACAGTGGCACCAGGTAGGAGACGCGGATACATGCTCATCCCTTCCCGCGCGTCAGCTTTGACAACGATGAAACGGTCCCAGTGATCGCGAGATCTTCCCATTTCGGGATGAACCTTGCGCAGAAATGACTTCTTGAACTTCACAATTTCCTGCACGTGCATTTGCGCGATGCGCGGATGGCCAGCCGCCACCGAGCCTTCGACGACAAGGATGTTTTCGAACTCGTCTTCGGCCGGCAGAACGATACTGGCACGTTTGTTGATTTCCACTGGATCGAGGAGATCGAGCACCGAAATGCGCTGCACGCTGAGGATTCTGTCTATGCCTTCGACGCTGAGCCCACGCTTGCGGTTCAGAAAATTCGAGATGTGGGCCTGTTTGAAGCCGGTTTGATTCGCCAGGTCAACCCCGGTGAACTCACCCTCCACAATGCGATTCAGTATCGTCTTGCGCAGGTTTTCCACGAGAGCGCGAACCTTCATGTGCGAAGCATACCATCACGACTATAGCTTTATGATATAGACGCTATAACTTACTCATCCCTTGGTGATTACAATCGTTGACCGCGGGCGCGAGATGACCGTAGGATGAATCCATTTTATAAGTTCATTTTTATAGGACTTTTTACATGCAAACTCATTCCCCAACCCAAGACAAGACAGACCACTTTGCAGAATTTCGCCGCAAGGTACAGTCCGCCGAGATTCTCTCTGGAGCCGTGGAGCGCCTGTTGCAATCGCTCCATTTCACTGGCCGGGTAAGCGTTGTCCTGCAGAATGGACGCGTCCTTAAATCCGGCTACGAGGAAGGATATTTTCGTCAGAGATCGGAGGCTGGCATTTAGCTCTGCCAAGCACTTCGTCGACGTTTCACGTCACGCAATATTAACTAAATAAAGCAAGCAGGCCATCGTAAGAAAAACGAGCCCTGTGACCGAGCAATCGGCGCAGGGCTTTTATTTTTGCACTCATACCAGGTTCAAGCATGGAGGTCATCATCATGGAAATTGAAGAGTTCGAAATTGTTGAACTCGAACTGAAGTACTGCGAGCGTTGTGGCGCCTTATCGTTACGCCCTCAGGGCAGCGAGCAGGTCTATTGCCGGGGGTGTGCCATCAAGATGCTGGACTTGCCGATTCCACGGAAAGATCGCGGGCATCGGCGAGTGCTACTAAGCCGTGATTCCGGATACGCCGAGTCTTCACGGGAAATTCTGTCACTCGAAGGAGGCCAGGCTTGAGGACCATCTCTTATATCGAGGCAGTCTCTAGCACAGAGACGATTGAGTATGGAAGAAACAATGCTCGGCAGAGAACGACGGAAAGGCAAGAAGCAAGCCACGAACTCCGTTCGGACGTTGAAGATCCGAATCTGTGGCTCTACCGCGATCGTAGCATCGCGTTGCTCAAACGCTTCGTACGACTTGCGGTCGAGATTGGACGTTTGCCATCTTTATTGGGACGCGAGTTCTTTCGAACCCGCGTAACTTCTTACAACACATCTACGTTCGAAGATTCAGTCATCTTCGTCTATGACATAGAACGCAGCCTTGAAAAGCTTGATCGCTTCGACCAGGCGCTGATCAGGACGATTGTGCTCGAAGAATATTCTCAACGGGAAGCGGCAAAAGTGCTGAACTGTCCTCTTCGCACAGTTGAGCGGATGTTTCCCGAAGCGCTCGACCATCTCAGCGAGGTATTCCTGGAAGGAGGCATTCTGATCCCGTTAGCCAATCACGTCGCGGCCAGGAAAAAACCTTGTCAAGGGGTCGAAAAGGTCGAAATACGCGCAAATCATTGCAATCATTCCAAATAAAAAATCACGAAATTTGGCGGGTTTACCCTGCGCAGTTTGATATTCTGAAAATAAGAGCAAAGAAAAATCATTTAGCAATCATGTGAGTTCAGGGGCGCACTCGCGAGTGTGCCCTTATTATTTTTGGGAGAAGCCGTTGCTACACGAGGAAAAGGTTAGCCAAACTTCGGGAAAAGGTGCGAAGGCCGCACCTGCCGGCAAGGATGAAGAGCAGGTGCGCGAAGCGCGCAGCCTTCTCAATCCGGTCGATCCTGATCACGTTAGGGATGAGATCGCCCTGTTGGTAGGCAATGAGGCTTTTGGAATGATCCTGAGCACGATTGAGCAGGTTCACAACGGCCATTACGCTGCGATGAAAGTGCTGTTTGAGCTTGCGGGACTCTATCCGATTCCAAAGAAGTCCGCGAAGGGAGAGAGTCTCGATCTTGCCAAGACGCTACTGGAGCGTATGGGCTTGAATGCGGAGTCTGTGTCCGACGCTGGTTCCGACAAATCCAGTCAGCCTGAGCTGGTTGCGTCTCCAGTAGAATAGAAGCGACTCTAGGCGGCGAACGGACTCTGGATGGATATCACTTGGGTGACCGGACGGATTGCAGTAGGTGGCGGGATCTGGACGGCGGAAAACATGAGCGATGTGGCGGAAGCCGGCGTAACGCACATCATCGACATGCAGATTGAATTCGATGATACGGCGTTAGCGAAGCCTTTCGGCATTAAGGTTCTTTGGAATGCAGTCGACGACGACTTTCTTCCGAAGCCGCCTGCGATTTTTCAACGAGGCGTCGACTTCGCTCACAATGCGCTGGATGAAGAAGGCACGAAGGTGTTCGTGCACTGCGCTGCGGGGGTCCATCGAGCGCCGATGATGGCGCTAGCGATTTTGTGCTCACTAGGTTGGGAGCTTGAGGATGCCATCGATCTGATCGAAAGCAAGCGGCCGGTGGCGGATTTCGCCGACGTTTACGTTCGCAGCGTAGAGAACTTTCTCGAACAGCAAGCGAAGGAATCCGGGACTCGCCAAGGCTAAGCCCGGATTCACAGCACGAAATTCTTGATCCACGGTTATTTCATGTTTCGGAGGCGTCCTACTTTCGCAGGCGAACGCGTAGTTGTGTGTTCGTGGGCTCAAGGCCCAGCGCCCGTTTCATAAGCTTCCACGAGGTTTCTAATGGGAGGAGTTATGTTCGACGTTTGCCGCCAAGCCAGGCGGCTTTTCTGTTTTGCGGCGATGTTATCGGCGTTCCAGATCGCCATGTTCGGGGCTACGCCGCCCATGACGAGTATCGGCGATACCGTCTACCGAGCCGATGGCCGACCAGCCGGTGGTTCTCTGCTGATCTCCTGGCCTACGTTCACTACCGCGAACGGTGCCGCAGTGGCGGCGGGCAACAAAAGTGTCACACTCGGACCTCAAGGCATACTGGCAGTCGATCTCACTCCGAACATCGGAGCAACTCCGGCAAACACCTATTACACCGTGGTCTTTCAACTGGACGATGGAACGGTGCGCACGGAGTACTGGAGCGTTCCGACAGCTTCTCCGGCAAATCTGGCCAGTGTGCGAGCGACGCTGGGTGCTACCTCATCGGCAGCCCAGATGGCGTCGCGGCAATATGTCGACGTGGCATTGTCAGGTAAGGCGAATGATGTTGCGGTCGTGCATCTCACCGGGAATGAAACGATCGCTGGCGTAAAGCAGTTCTCATCTCCGCTGAGCGTGCCAGTGCCTTCGCAGCCGAGCGACGCCGCCAATAAGGCATATGTCGACGGAGTAGTGAACAACACCGGCAGTGGCTCGTATGTGAACAAGAATGGCGACACCATGACCGGGCCGCTGACGCTGGTCGGAGATCCCACTTCCAGCAATCACGCAACCACGCGGCACTACGTTGACAACGGTCTCGCTGCGAAGGCGAATCTGGTCGCCGGAATTGTTCCCACCGCACAGCTTGGAAGCGGCACAGCTGATAACACTCTTTGCCTGAAGGGCGATTCCAGCTGGGGACCATGCGGCACCAGCAGCAACGCCGTATCCATTCAGAACGTTCCAGTCGATATAGCTGCGCCGGCGGACAACCAGGTCATCACATATGAGGCGTCGAGCGGCAAGTACAAACCGAAACAAGGCGGCGGCATCACCGCTGGAATGCAGGCAGTGAAGTACGCAACGGATTTTGCCTGGACGCAGTCCCCATCGTCCGATTTGAGCACAGCGGGAGCAAAGACGGTCACGTTGGCTGGCTGTGGCACGGGAGTAAAAGCGTCGGAACCCGAGTACTACGTCTACATCGCTGGAACCGGAACCGCGGAAGCAGTGAAAGTCACTGGTGGGACCTGCAACGGAGATGGACAGCCTGGAACATTACAGTTCACCACGGCGAATGCGCATTCTTCGGGCTATACCATATCGAGCGCGTCGAGTGGACTGCAGGAGGCGTTGATTGCGGCGCGCATGGTACCTACAAATCCAACCGGTAGTGCGCAAGCGGGCAAAGTGATTGCGCCCCCGAACGAGTTTCGCGCCTATGCGCGCGTTTCGGTGCGCTCGTCGAATCTGACACTCGATTTCTCGGGATCGATTCTCGAATGTTATGCTGCCGATACTTGCCTCTTCATTGGAGACGGTCTAAGCACGCGATTTTACCTGTCGCAGACCCCGTTCACGCGCAGCGGTCGAACCATCATGGAAGAGGAGTATGCCGGCACAGCGCTCGATTCCACGCGCTGGCTGATCGCCGACCCGGCTCACGCAATATCAGTTACGGGTGGCAAACTTCGCGTGAGCGGCGGAAATGATCAGGACGGTCAGACTACAGTTTGTTTCGCCGAGAAGGTGGAGCTGGGTGGAGCTGTGATCCTCCAGCATGGTGACACGACTTTCGATAATCCATCGGAAGGAGTGCTGGGCGGACTTTATGCCAGCACGATCAAGCAGAGCGGCTGCTTGGCGGGATTCAGGTTGCAGCCCAGCGGCTCAGGTTCTCGGATTCAGGCTCTCATCAACGGAGTAGCAACAGGTCCTTCTGTCAACACAGTGGGAGGGCATCGCTATTCGTTTACCACGCGCCTGTACGCGACGGAAATCTACCGCCGCGAGCAAAGCTTTCACTCTTCGAAACATTCAGCGGGCAAGCAGGTTGGCGGAGGGGCGATCGGAGCAAGTTTGCGGGTGGTACTTGAAGTTCACGATGTCGATCCGGGCGATCCTGGCTCTTACATCGAGCCCTCGATTGTTTTGTTTGACGGCATGATTTCGAATGCACCGGGCTTTGTTACCTACGCGTTGGTGAATGCTATCAATCTCCACTGCTCGTTGACTTTTACGCGCTTTCTGCAGGCCATGGACGCTGAGGTGCGAAGCGCTCTCCCGGGAGAGTCGTATCGAACTCGCTTGACGGGCTCGCTGGCTGATGGCGCGGAATGCCTGATTTCGCAGGATGCTCTGCAATTCTTCCCCGAATACGTGCCCGGACCAAACGAATTAATCGACGTGCGTTACCGCGGCCTGGCACGATCCTTGGCTCGGGTTACCGACCCCGCGAGTGTGGCGCGCAACAAACTTGGCGATGATAACGGCGTGCGAGGCGTGGTGCGTGACATTGAATCACCGCCACCACGTTCTTCGACCGACTGCGAAAATGCTGCGCTCGCACTTCTTGATGATGGAAGCGGTGTCGCCTGGAGCGGTGATTACCAAACCTGGAGCGACTATCTGCCCGGTAACGCTCAGGACATTTTTCCCGGGGATGCGCTCGATGTGAACGTGCCATCACGCGGAGCAGTATTTTGCGGGATTGTGCGTGAGGTCAGGATCGTCGTGAAAAGCCTGGCCGATGACCACAGCGTATATGACCTCCACTTTGCAGACGACGCTGCAGAATCCCTCGGCTTCGCATTTCAGGACGGACATGTTTCCGATCTCTCGGAAGTCGCCAGCAGCACGGTGACGCAAGTGGGCACGCACTTTCTGGACGAACTAATCTCTGCCGAAATCACCGAGGTAGGTTCTACGACCGTAACCATAGATGCTGGCGTTATTCCGCCGGAGGACGGCGCGTTTGAGGTACGGCGCACTGATCTGGGCTGGGGGCAGGAAAATGACCGCAACCTGGTGGGCCGCTTCGCTACCCGCACGTTCACGGTGCCGCGTCTAGCACGAGTACAGGACTATTACCTTCGGCAATATGGAGGATCGAATCCCGTGCGTTATTCAAGATTTTCGACGGCCCTCCATCTGGACTTTCCGCTATGACCATTTTAGAAGACGAGTTAATCGCCAGATCTACGCACGCGGGAGGCAAGCCCCTCGTGTTGCGTGTCACCGATGCCGACTTTCAGCAAAGCGTGCTTGCGAAGCTTGGGCGGCTCGAAGCCATGATGGAAATGCTCGTGGGCGGAACCCAACCCGGGCGTATGAAGCTGGCGGAGGATCGTATTCGGGCGCTCGAAAAGAATGACATCCGACGCAGCGTGTTTGATCGCCTGGTCAATGCAGCGATCACCGTTGCTATCAGCGCCGCCATCGCACTGCACGATCATTTCGGTATCCGCTGATTTCCTTTCAAGCAAGTTCCAGCTCAACAAATCATTTCAGGAGAAATTAAAGATGAATTTTCTATCCAAACTACTTCAAGGCATCGCCTTCGTTCCTGCGGTTGTACATGGTATCGAAGGACTCTTCGGAAGCCGGGCCGGTAACGATAAGAAGCAAGCCGCACTTTCGTTTATCGAGTCGGCACTGTCGATGGGTGAAGCAATCGCAGCGAAGGACATTGTCGACAACGACAAGTTCAGCCAGGGATTGGCAAAAGTGATCGACGGAACTGTGGACTGTCTCAACGCGTCGATTTGGGCGAAAGCACGGTAGGTCGCCCCATCGTCAGTCATTGGCCGCCTCTCGCTGATGACTGACGATGTTTTTCTATCCGACGTCTTCTCCCCAGTTCTCAAGGCTCTTCTTCACCAGGGCCATAAATTGATCTGCTACGGCACCGTCGATGATGCGGTGGTCGTAACCCAGCGTGAGGTGGACGAGCGAACGGATGGCGATCGAGTCGTTGCCGTCCTCATCTGTGACAACGACGGGAGCTTTGGTAATTCCACCGACACCCATGATGGCAGCATTGGGCTGATTGATGATCGGGAGACCAAACACCGCGCCAAACTGGCCCGGGTTCGTTACCGTGAAAGTTGACCCTTCCACTTCATTCGGCACGAGCTTCTTCGAACGCGAGCGCTCACCTAGGTCCGAGATGCCTCGCTGCAAGCCCAGGAAATTCAACTCATCCGCATTCTTCAGCACGGGAACGATCAATCCCCAGTCGAGCGCTACGGCAATTCCTACGTTTACGTGCCGGTGATAACGGATACTCTCGTTTTCAATCGATGCATTGACGATGGGAAACTGCTGCAGGGCGATGATCGCCGCACGGACAAAGAATGGCATGAAGGTAAGACGAACTCCGTTGCGTTGTTCAAACCCCTTCTTGTTTTTGTTGCGCAGGTTCACGATGCGGGTCAGGTCCACTTCAAACATGCAGTGAACGTGAGCACTGGTACGCCGCGATTCGATCATGCGCTGCGCAATGATCTTGCGCATCTGCGTCATCGGTACCAGGTCGCCGGGGATAGCGGCAGGAGGTGCTGCCGGAGCTGGCTTGCCTTTTTGAGCGGCGGGAGCAGGCGAGGATGCCGCCGCTGCGGGCTGTGGCTTTTCGAGGAAAGCCATGATGTCTTGCTTGGTGATGCGTCCGCCGAGCCCAGTGCCGGCTACTCTAGAAAGATCGACATTGTTTTCACGCGCAATTTTTCTTACCAAGGGCGAGGAGCGTGCGTGATCAGTCTCTGCTTCTTCCTCCGCTTCAGGAGCTTCAGTCGTCTGCGGAGCTGAAGCTTGCTGCGCTGGAACAACTTCCAGTTTTGGCGGAGCAGGGGCGGGAGCAGCAGGCTTTGCCGCGGCAGGCGCTGACTCGCCATCTGCCGCGATTGTTCCGACGACGGTGTTCACCTGCACCGTGGTACCTTCGCCGATCTTGATATCCTGCAGGACACCGGAGGCGGGCGCGGGAATTTCTGCGTCTACCTTATCGGTAGAGATTTCGAACAGCGGCTCATCGCGCTGCACTTTGTCGCCAGGCTTCTTCAGCCACTTGGTGATTGTGCCCTCGAAAATGGACTCGCCCATCTGGGGCATGACGATATCAGTCGGCATAATTCCCTTCCGCGCATCCCCGGAATCGATCTCCGGCCCAAGCGCAATTTTTTATTATATATTTTGCAGCCTTATCGAACTACCGAGCGAGTATCCAGGCTCGGTGAATTAGTGATGATCGTGCTTTTCTTCCTCCGCTCCGCCAGGCCCAGGAGCAGCTCCGAACGACTTCTTCCAGTAATCCAGCACGGTGGGAGATAGCTTTTCGATGCGAGTCAAGAACCCGGTGATCTTCCACATGTCCTGCTCGGAGAGATTCTTGTTCCAGGCCGGCATCGCCGTATAGCGAACGCCAGTGCGGATCGCGTAGAAGATATGCCACTCGGGGTCGTCCAGCGGATCGACGATCAGCTGCGGCGGCGGTGGATAGAACGAATCCTTGAGTGTGCTCGGCTTCATGTCGAGATTCCCGTGGCAAAGAGCGCAGTTCATCGTGTAGAGCTTCATGCCATCGATAAGATTTTCGTCCGTCGGTGTCACGGGATTGTTGACACGCGGGGCTTTGCGTTCCATTGATGCGTCGAGCGCCCGCATGGCAATACTCTGCTCGGCCGAGGAAGGAGTCGCGTCAGCGTGCGTGGGCATAAGACCGAGGAAAAGGAATGCAATCCCTCCGAGAACTAAGACAGCCAGTGTTACTACCACTCCGAGGATGAAGCTCCGCATTTTGCCTCCTGCACATCCATTGACGGTAAAGGACGACAACGATGCAACGTGTGCCGCTCGGAAACTCCGGTCAGTGGCCTGCTGCGGGCCGGTTCAACGAAGGGATTGAGGATACTGCTCTCTTAATAGGCTTTCAAGCTGCGCGCCTCGCGAACCACGTCTTTCAGTTGCGGCATGAAATATTCTTCCTGGGGCGGGGAGAATGGAACGGGAGAATCCTGCGACGTAATGCGTACGATAGGCCCATCGAGGTCGTCGAAAGCTTCTTCGTTGATGATCGCGGCGACCTCGCCCGCTAGTCCGCCTGTGCGCACATCTTCATGAAGCAAGATGACCTTGTTGGTTTTGCGTACGGTCGAAGCAATAGCTTCGCGATCGAGCGGTGAGACTGTACGCAGATCGACCACCTCAACTTCGATTCCGTCTTTTGCGAGGACGTCAGCCGCTTCAAGCGCCAAGTGCACCATCGCCGCATAAGTGATGATGCTGAGATCGCGGCCTTCGCGAGCGATGCGCGCCTTGCCGAGGGGCACGACGTAATCTTCGTCGGGTACTTCTTCTTTGATCCGGCGATAGAGATACTTGTGCTCGAAGAAGA
>Ga0066903_100004405_pt1 | contig 11900 bp, 8 predicted proteins | sample PanSoiMetaGPlot1_FD_67491 | JGI IMG/M metagenome (GOLD analysis project Ga0066903, IMG submission 67491) | Tropical forest soil microbial communities from Panama analyzed to predict greenhouse gas emissions - Panama Soil - Plot 1 (version 2) | ecosystem: Environmental > Terrestrial > Soil >...
AGAGTGCGCAGGCTGCCGAGATAGGCATTGCCCAGGCTGGTGCGGTACGGACTGCCTATTTTTACTGCTGCAATACAGGCGACAATCGTCATCGCGATCAAGAACACCACATTGCTGCGACCGGCCGACAGCGCAATCGTCAGCTTCAACCCGCCGACTCCCAGCAGGACGAGAATCGCGGCCGTCACAAGCCCCTGGCGCAGGCGCTGCGCGGCCGCATCGGGGATCAACCGATGACTTCGCAACACATCCTCATATTCAGCACCGGCGACGGCGCGCACGCGCCGGGCCTGGAGAGCCTGCTCCAGCGTCGCCGCATTCTGAAAGTAGTCCAGGAGCTCCCTCTCCACCCGCGACTTGCCAAATCCCACCTGCACGCCGGGGGACCTCTCCAGGCTGTCACCTGACACTTGCAGGAGGCCGCGATCGGTCAGCGCCAGCGCAGCAACGCGGGCGACCTGGGCGGGCCCTCCGCCCAGGCAGGCAAACAAATAGGGATCCCTGAGGTCGAGGTTCGGAAGCAAACCCGACTCGTTGAAGCGTCGCACCAGGTACGAGGCAAGCAGGATCACGCTCGCGAACAGCGCGTAAAAGACGAGGAACGACGGTCCGGGCAGCGCGAATGGATTCATCGCACCCTCATGAGAGTCCCGCGGCTCGCCGCGCAAGACACATGACGAGGTCGATCACCTGCAACAGCATGGCTTCGGCTTCGGCCTCGCCCGCCGGCGGCGAGCCATTATGGGCGGCGAACAGTTGCGCGGCTGCCGTCTCGCCTTGCGGACCGCAGGACGCGGCGAGCGACACGAGCGCCGCGCTCGACTCCGGACTTGCGACGCCCTCGAGCTCCAACAGCGTGGCCGATGCTGCACGCAGCGGTCCGAGCGCATCGGCCAAGATCCGAACCACCTGCTCCGGCCGCTCGCCGCGCGCAACGTAGGCCTCGCGCAGCCGCAGCGTGAGGTTCAGGAGGATTTGGCGAAGCCGGAAGATTTCGGGTGCGCGGGCCACCTTGAGGGTTGCAAGCACGTCCCTGCCGAAAAGGATGCGGTGCCGTCGCAGGATGTCGGCAAACTTCTGCGCAAACATCTCGGCGGCCGCGGGCAGCTCGCTCTCCATGAGGAACATGGCCTGCAACCTGATCGCCGCCCCGGCCGCCTGATAGGCGTCGCGAATGCGGGCCACTTGTTCCGGGCGGAAGGCACGAAGCACCACCAGGAGATTGACGTCTGAGGCCGCGGTGAGTTTGCCCTCGGCGGCGCTGCCGAATAGCACCACCGAGACGAGATCGGCCTCCAGGCGGCCGCGCAGCTCGTCCACGAATTCGGACAAGACCTTACCGACGCGGGCGGGCAATCCGTCCAACGCTGCGGCGTGGCCATCGGCCATCTGGCATCTGCCCTCGAACCTCGGCGCCTTCGATCCACCGCCGATCGGCGAGGCGCATTTTAGGTTTCTTCTTGTCCGGGGAGAAGGCCAGGCCGCCACAGCCCTGCTGCGCTCGCGCTGTCGCGCATGGTTGGCCCCCCTGGCGCCCGCGCACCGTTCGCGATCACGGCCAAAGGCCGCGCCCCGGTCACGATGGGGAAGCGTCTACTTTACCGTCGAAACGGCGCGCGCGCCCTGGGCAATGCGGGCAGCCTCCGCCAGCGCGGCGAGCTTCTTCTGCGGGTCGCCGTCGGGCTGGATCATGCCGGCCGTCATGATCAGCTTGGCGGCCGCTTCCACCGGGATGTCGAGCTCGATGATCTCGCGTCGCGGCACGTAGAAGAAGAATCCTGTCGTCGGGTTGGGCGTGCACGGCATGAACACCGAGACGTGCTCCTCCTGGGTCGGCAGCTGCGCCGTGATGTCAGAGCCGGGCGGGGTCGAGAGGAACACCAGCGACCACATGCCAGGTGCCGGAAACTCCACCAGGCCGACCTGGCGGAAGGTCGAGCCGGATTTGGAGAACAGAGTCTCGAACACCTGCTTGAGGCCACGATAGATCGGCCGCACGATCGGCATCCGCCCGAGCAGCGCCTCGCCTGCCTCCACCAGGGTGCGGCCGATCAGGTTGGCGGTGAGGAAACCGAGCAAGGTGACCGCCACGAACGCGATGACGAGACCGAAGCCGGGCACCCTGATCGGCAGATAGGTTTCGGGCCGGTAGGCGAACGGGATGAAGGGCCGCACCAGGTTGTCGACCCAGGTGACGAACGACCAGACGAGATAGATTGTGATGGCGACCGGCCCGGCCACCACGAGCCCGGTCAGGAAATAGTTCCGGATGCGGCTGCCGATCCCGTGATGCGCCGCAGGCGAAGCTGCGGCCAACGGGTCGGAGGCGGGGCTCAGGTCGGGATTGTCTGCCATGGTCCTTTCACGATACCGGCACGCCTCCGGCGCAACAATACGGCAACCTGCCGCCTGATCTATTCCACGGTGACGGATTTCGCCAGGTTGCGCGGCTGGTCGACGTCGGTGCCCATGAGCACGGCGGCGTGATAGGCCATGAGCTGCACCGGGATCGCATAGACGAGCGGCGTCACCGTCGCGGGCATTTCCGGCAGCGTGAGCGTCAGCACCGAATCGGCCGGCGCCTCGCGAGCGCCCTTGGGGTCGGTCACGAGGATGATGCGGCCGCCACGGGCCGCCACCTCCTGCATGTTGGATACGGTCTTGTCGAATACGCGGTCGTAAGGGGCGATCACGATGACCGGCATGGTCTCGTCGATCAGGGCGATCGGGCCGTGCTTGAGCTCGCCGCCGGCGTAGCCTTCGGCATGAATATAGGAGATTTCCTTGAGCTTCAGCGCGCCCTCCAGCGCCAGCGGGAAGCTCGTGCCGCGGCCGAGATAGAGCACGTCGCGGCTCTTGGACAGGGCATGCGCCAGGCGCTCGACCGCCGGCTCGAGCCGCAGCGCTTCGGCCATCAGCCCCGGCACCGCGATCAGCGCCTGCACCAGCTTGCGCTCGTCACCGTCTGAGAGCGTGCCGCGTGCCTTGCCGGCCGCGATCGCCAGGCAGGCGAGCGTGGCAAGCTGGCAGGTGAACGCCTTGGTGGAGGCGACCCCGATCTCCGGACCCGCCAAGGTCGGCATCACCACATCGCTCTCGCGCGCGATGGTCGAGGTGGGGGCGTTCACCACGCAGAGCACGTGCTGCCTTGCGGCCTTGGCATAGCGCAGCGACGCCAGGGTGTCCGCAGTCTCCCCCGACTGCGACACGAAGATCGCCAGATCGCCGGGATCAAGCGGGGCCTCGCGGTAGCGGAACTCGGAGGCGATATCGATCTCGACCGGGATACGGGCGAACCGTTCGAACCAATATTTCCCCACCAGGCCGGCATAGTAGGCGGTGCCACAGGCCGAGATCGAGATGCGGCGAAGCGCTCGCCAGTCGAACGGCAGCACGCCCGGCAGGCTTACCCGTTCGGCCGACATGTCGAGGTAGTGCGCGAGCGTGTGGCCCACGACCTCCGGCTGCTCGTGGATCTCCTTGGCCATGAAATGGCGGTGGTTGCCCTTGTCGACCAGGAACGCGGACGCCGCGGACTTGATCACCTCGCGTTTGACCGCACGGCCTTCCGCATCATGGATTTGCACACTGCGGCGGTGCAGGACCGCCCAGTCGCCATCCTCCAGGTAGCTGATCGTATCGGTGAACGGCGCCAGCGCGATCGCGTCGGAGCCCACATACATCTCGCCGTCGCCGTAGCCGATGGCGAGCGGCGGGCCCTTGCGCGCGCCGATGAGGAGGTCGTCCTCGCCGGCGAACAGGAAGGCGAGCGCGAACGCGCCGCGCAGTCGCGGCAGCGCCGCCTTCACGGCCTCGGCCGGGGATCGACCTTGCTCGATTTCCGCCGTGACCAGGTGAGCGACGACCTCGGTATCGGTCTCGGTGGCAAAGGCAGCGCCTTTGCGCTCCAGCTCCTCGCGCAGCTCGCGGAAATTCTCGATGATGCCGTTGTGGACGACCGCCACGCGGTCGGTCGCGTGCGGGTGGGCGTTCACCTCGTTGGGCCGGCCATGGGTCGCCCAGCGGGTATGGCCGATGCCGATGGTGCCGGTGAGCGGCTCGCGCTCGAGGCGGACCTCCAGGTTTTTGAGCTTTCCCTCGGCGCGTTGGCGCGTGAGCGTGCCGCCTTCGAGGGTCGCCACGCCGGCCGAGTCATAGCCGCGATATTCCAGCCGCTTGAGCGCATCGACGAGCTGGGATGCCACCGGCGTGGTCCCCAAGATACCGACGATCCCGCACATCACACGCTCCCCGAAGGACCTTCAGCCTAGATCATCTATTGAACTAATAAACTTGTTCAACATTCGGATTGCTATCACATCATGATCGCCAAGCTCTGCGAGCGGGTCCTCATTCGGCCCCTTGCGTGGCCTTTGTCTTGCCTTTCGTCTTCATTTGGAGCAAGCGCGCGACGCGATCCTCCTTAATGACCTGTCGACTGCGGCCAATCGCCAGCGCGCCGGCCGGCACGTCCTGCGTGACCACCGACCCGCTGGCCACGTAGGCACCGTCGCCCACCGTCACCGGCGCTACCAGCGCGGCATTCGAGCCAATGAACGCGCCCTTGCCGATGTCGGTGTGGTGCTTGGCAACCCCGTCGTAGTTGCAGGTGATGGTGCCGGCGCCCACATTGGCGCCTTCGCCCACCCTGGCGTCCCCGATATAGGTCAGGTGATTGGCCTTCGCACCCTTCTCGATCGAGGCGGCTTTCACCTCGACAAAATTGCCGATGTGGACCTCGGCCCCGAGGTTGGCGCCTGGCCGCAGCCGCGCAAACGGACCGACCCGGGCGTCCCGGCCGACATGGGTGCCTTCCAGATGGGAGAACGAGCGGATCACCGCGCCCTCCTCCACCACGACACCGGGCCCGAACACCACATGCGGCTCGATCACCACGTCCGGGGCGAGCCGCGTGTCGGCGGCAAGAAACACGGTCTCCGGCGCCACCATGGTGACGCCGGCCTCCAGCCAATGCTGCCGCAAACGGCGCTGGAGCGCCGCCTCGGCCTCGGCCAGTTGCGCCTGACTGTTGATGCCGCGCACTTCATCCTCCTCGGTTTCGATCGCGACGACGCGCAGCCGCATGGCGCGCGCGATCGCGACCGCATCGGTCAAATAGAACTCCCGCTTGACATTGTGGTCCTCGATGCGGTCGAGGATCGCGAGCGCCGTCCTGCCATCGAGCGCCATGGCGCCGGCATTGCACAAGGGGATCGCCCGCTCGGCCGCGCTGGCGTCCTTCTCCTCGCGCACCGCGACAAGCTCGCCATCCGCGATCACCAGCCGCCCATAGCCGGCTGGATCGGCCGGCCGAAACCCGAGAACCGCGACGGCCGCACCCGCCCCCACGGCGCCGCGCAACCGGTCGAGCGTTGCCGGCGTGATCAGTGGGGTATCGGCGAACGCCACGAGAACCCGGTCGATGCCGCTCGCCAGGGCCGGCCGCGCGGCCAGCACCGCGTGCGCCGTGCCGCGCCTTTCCGCCTGCTCGAACAACCGGGCGTTCGGCACCACCTGCCGCACCTCCGCGGCGACGCCTGACTGCCTGGGACCGATGACGACGGCAACCTCCCCGGCGGCTGGGCCGACCGCCGCAAGCACGTGCGCGATCAAGGACCGGCCGCCGAGCGGATGCAGCACTTTCGGCCGCGATGTCCGCATTCGGGTCCCCTCGCCCGCGGCGAGAACGACCGTGAGGCTTCTTCCGCTATCCATGGCCACTCGTGACTCCCGCCACCGGCTCCCTCTTAACCGCGCAACGCGAGGCAGAAAAGGCCGCCAAGCCTACCTGCCCGCCCCTTAACGGGCCATTGTCGGACTCTGCTAAGCTGATCGCAGTGATTCGGCACGCGAGACCGGAATGGTACAGCGCACGCGTACCATCGAATACGAGGACGAGGCTCCCGGCAGCGCGGCGCTGGCCCGGGTCGTGGTGTGGGCCGGGCTTGCCGCCATTGCGCTCGGGAGCGCCGCCTTGGCGGCGCAAACCCGAACCGGCGCGGAGCGACTGGCGGCGATCATCGGCAACGGTGCGGCGGCTTCCGGCCGATCGTCGCGGGCGGCCGTGACGCCCCGTCCGTCGGCCGTGGAATTGGAGTCGCGTCGCCTGGCCGAGGCCGTACACGTACTCGCCGCCGACCGCGACCGCCTTCTCGCCAGGGTAGACGCACTGGAGCGCAATCAGGAGGTTACGGGGTCCATACCGCCACCCGTCGCCACGCCACCTCCGAGCGCGGCGCTGGCGCCGACCTGGGCGCGGGTGCCGAGCAGCATTCCGCCCGCGGCCGGCATCCCGCCCACAGACGGAGGCGGAGCGGGTATGCCGTCGGGCGCCGTCGGCGCCACGACCATCAATCCGGCGGCGCCGCTCGAGCCGGAAGCGCGTGCGGCCGGTGGACTGGTAGCGAACGAGCAGGCCGCCGCATCGGTTGCGACCAAGACCGAGTTCGCCGTGGACATCGGCGGCGAGAAGAGCTTCGACGGCCTCCGCGCCCTGTGGACCGCCCTCAAAACCAGCCATGGCGCCCTGTTCGAAGGCTTGCGCCCGGTGGCTGGAGTCCGGGAGGGGGCAAAGCCGGGCACGCTGGAGCTGCGCCTGGTAGTCGGGCCGTTGGCCAACGCGGTCGCCGCCGCACGTCTTTGTGCGACGCTCGGCGCCGCTGGATTGTCTTGCCAGCCGACGGTGTTCGACGGCCAGCGCTTCGCGTTGCGGTGACCGCAATGGCCGGCCTGTTCCTGCCGACCGCACGTCAGCTCAACCTCCTCCTCGCGGTCGGGTTCCTGGCGCTCGGCTATGCGCTCTACCTGCGCTACCTCGTGATCGAGCAGTCGGCCGTGGGGCTCGCCTGCGAGGCCGGGCTACAGACCTGGCTGTGCCTGACGCGCCGGATCGTCATCGCGTTGTTCAATCATTCGGCTTTCGGCATCGCGGCGTTCGCGGCCGCGCTCATCAACGCGGTCCGGCCATCGATCCTGCTGTTCGCGCTCGGGATTGCGGCCGGCAGCTTTGGGATCGTGCTGTACAATACCGGCCTCTCCGCCCTGGCCATCCCGTTGCTGGCTCTCAGCCTGGCGCGTCCCGCGGTCGCAGCAGAATGACCGCAAGGCTCACCTGTACGATGGCGAGCCAGATCGATTGCCAATTAGCGAACCCCTCGTTGAAGACCATGTAGACCGCCGAGCCGCCGAGAATGGCTGCAAAGACGAGCTCGGCGGCGCCGCGCATGCCGCCGCGAGCGGGCGCGGCAGCAGCGATCACCAGATAGGGAATTGCCGCCGCCGTCAGCGGTGCGAAGGGAAAATCCTTGTAACGAGGATCGAAGACCAGCCCGAGCGCGACCTGCGCAGCGATGACGCAAAGGGCGATCAGCACGACGCCGAGCGCCAGGGCGAGCGCGCCCTTGGGCCGCCATCGGGCCGGCCCGAGCACGCCGGCAAAGCTCGGCACCTCTTCGCCGCGGACCAGCACCGCCGCGCCGACCAGAGGACTCACGACGGCGAGGCCGACCATGGTGAGCGAGCGGAGCCAATCGCCAATGGTGAGGCTCTCGAGGGCGACGTTGTCGGTGGCCCAGCCGATCAGGGCGCCGGAGCCGAGCGCCATGACGGCGACGCCGAGCCAGACCGGGGAGAAGGGTTTCGTCACGACTCCCCGTCGCCGCGCGCTCAGCGCGGCGGCAAACACCAGAGCAGCGAGCGCCACGCCCTGGGCGGCCTGCAGACGCCAGCGCGGATGGTTGGAAACGGCAGCCCCAAATGCAAACTTGGGCTCGCGCCGCACCGCGTCGAGCAGGCCCCAATGGCCTCCGACCGTGCCCTCCAGGCGGCGCTTCCAGGGCTGGTCGAAGGCCTCGATGAAGTTGACATGGTAGCCCTGGCGCTTGGCGACGCTGAGCACGTCGTGCCACACCCGGGCCTGGTTGGCCGGAGACGGCAAGGCGCCCGCGCGCATGCGCCCGGCACTCGGCCAGCCGGTCTCGCCGAGCAGGATTTCCTTGGCGGGGAACGCGGCTGCGACTTTGCGCCGGATCGCCTCCACATGCTCCGCCGCGCGGTGCGCCGGGACCGGGAAATCCTCCCAATAGGGGAGGATATGGATGGTGACGAAGTCTACCTCGGGGTAGATCTCGCGATAGCGTAGCCAGAATTCCCAGACGTCGGCGTAGGTCACCGGCTGCGCGACCGCAGCCTTGACGCGGCGGATGGTGGCAGCGAGGTCGGTTGCCGTCATTTCGCCGCGCAGCAACACCTCGTTGCCGACGACCAGCGAGCGGATCGCCTGCGGGAAACGCCGGGCAAGCTCGACGGCGGTCGCAATGTCGCGCTCCGCCGCGACCGGATCGCCGCCGAGCCAGATGCCCTGAATGACCTGCATGCCGTGTCGCGCCGCGGACTCCGCCACCCGGTCGAGCCCGTTGCGGGTCGAATAGGTGCGCACGCATTCGCTCACTCGGCTCAGCTTCGCCATGTCTTCCTCGATCTGCCCCGGGTCGATCCGTAGAGCAGGCTCGAACGGGCTCTGCTCGCCGCGGAACGGCGCGTAGGAGACGCAGTAGAGCTTCTCGCCCGCGGCAAGCGGCGCGCTCGGCATGGGAATTGCCGCGCCGAGCCACCACCAGGTGGCGACGATGGCGGCGGCGATCAGGGTGAAGAGGCCGGAAGGTACGAGCATCGGCAGGCGGTTTCGGCAGGTCAGCGAGTCGACTTATCCGCTTCAACGGAGACTGCCAAGCGCTGGCGCCCGCTCCGCCAGCAGCCGGCCGGGCCGCTGGACAAATGCGAGAAGTTCGGTCATGCCAGCGCGAGCCGCGACCGGCCGGTCGTGGCCAATCGCAGTTCCGGTGTTGAAGTGGACCACAAGCTCGGCAGTCGCACCCCTCGCAGTTTGCTTGCATATTTTACTTTTCGCTATCCCCTGCCGGCGCTGATCGGCGCTGCTTTCCTCGCCGCTTCCACCCTGTCAGTCTCGGCGCAAAGCGGCGAGCCCAAGCCGCAGGACCAGAAGGCCTCTTCCGGAGAGCCGGCCAAGGACCAGAAGAAGATCGACGAGTTCGCCGAGGCCATTCGCGTGCTGGGGGGGCCGGCCTCCAATCCGGAATGCGTGTGGCTCGGCCGCCGGGTCGTCAACCTCATGTGGCGCGACGATCTCGATACGGCCTTCCGGCATTTGGACCTCTATGACCGTTTCGGTTGCCCGGGCGGCCACATCCAGGCGGCGTTCCGCTGCCTGGTACGGCAAGGCCAGATCGACCCCAAGGCACTGGAGAGTCTGAGCGCGCGGGTGCACGCGTGCTGGATCAATCCCACCATGGAGCCGGCACCGGCGCAGTCCGCGCTGCCGGCGGGAACAAAACCTCAGCAGTAACGTTTATGCTGCGCTGTTGCGTCTTCGGTTGTCGGGAGGAGCAACCAGGGTGAACAGGCGTTCAGTGAATCGCCCTAAAAACGTCATGACACGCCTCTAACTATCGTGCTGCACCTCCCGAGAGACGCGGCGTCACTGCGGAGCCTCGGTCGAGCCCAGGGGACGGGTTCGGGTAACAACCTTTCAGCCCCACTCGGTTCGCTTCCATGCGCCTCGTAGCTGGTGTCGTTGCGCTCGTCGTGTGCGTGCATGCGGGGCTATGGACCCTGCTGCGCGACCAGTCCAAGGCCCCGGATGTCGAAGGACCGCTCGCCAGCGTCTCCTTCTCGCCGTTTCACGGCTATCCCGACCCGGACAATCCGCCCAAGCCGTCGCAGATCAGGTCCGACCTGAAGATCATTGCGCCCTATACGCGGGCGATCCGGACCTATTCGTCGACCGGCGGCGTCGAGCGGGTGCCTGGCATCGCCACGGAGTTCGATCTGAAGGTCACGGTCGGCGCCTGGATCGATCGCGACGAGAAGCGCAACGAAAAGGAGCTGCGCGCCGCTATCGACCTTGCCAGGAAACACCGCAACGTCAACGCCATCGTGGTCGGCAACGAGACCATCTACCGCGGCGAAAAAACGGTCGAGGAGCTGATCGGCACGATCCAGCGGGCGAAGCGCGAGAGCCCCGTTCCGGTCACCACCGGCGAGATCTGGCATATCTGGATCGAGCATCCCGAGCTTGCCTCGGCGGTCGACTTCATCGCCGCGCATATCCTTCCCTACTGGGAAGGCTTCTCCGAGCGTCAGGCGGTCGACCAGGCCATTCTGATCTACGACAAGCTGCGCCGGACCTTTCCCGGCAAGCGCATCGTGATTGCCGAGTTCGGCTGGCCCAGCGCCGGCTACAATCTCAAGAGCGCAAACCCGGGCCGCATCGAGCAGGCGGAAGTGCTGCGCGATTTCGTCAGCCGCGCCGAGGCGCTCGGCATCGACTACAACATCGTCGAAGCGTCGGACCAGCCGTGGAAGATTTTTGAGGGGAGCGTCGGCCCCTATTGGGGCCTGCTCGACGCCAACGGATACCCGAAGTTCGCCTGGACCGGGCCGGTCATCCATCCGGAGTACTGGAAGCTCGCCGGCCTCGGCATCCTGCTTGGCTTCCTGCTGTCGCTTCCAATCGCGCGGCTCGGCGCGGCGACCATCGGCGAGGCGGGGCTGCTCGCGGTGGCAGCCAATGCGGTGGGGGCCTGGTTCGCGGCGCTGTTCGGCTATTGGAACGGTCACTACTTCGTGGTCGGCACCGCGATCGCGCTCGGCCTCGGCGGCGCGCTGCTGGTGCCGCTGGTGCTGATCGCGCTGTCGCGGATGGAGGAGATCGCGTCGGTCGCCTTCGGGGAAAGGAAGCGCAGCCTGCTGCCAGCGGGCGCTGCGATCGTCTTGCCGGCCGCGCCCAAAGTTTCGATCCACGTCCCGGCCTACCGGGAATCGCCGGAAATGCTCAAGCTGACGCTCGACGCAGTGGCGGACCTCGACTACCCGAATTTCGAATGCGTCGTCGTCATCAACAACACGCCGGAGCCGGAATTCTGGCGTCCGATCGAAGAGCATTGCCGCGCGCTCGGCACCCGTTTCAAATTCGTCCACGTCGAGAAGCTTGCCGGCTTCAAGGCCGGCGCCCTGCGCGTCGCCCTCGCGCACACCGCCGACGACGCGGCCATCATCGGCATCATCGATGCCGATTACGTGGTGCATCCGGACTGGCTCAAGGACCTGGCCCCGGCCTTCGCCGATCCGGCAGTCGGGCTGGTGCAGGCGCCGCAGGACCATCGCGACGGCGAGCGCAGCCTGCTGCACCACGCCCTCGACGGCGAATATTCCGGTTTCTTCGACATCGGCATGGTCGAGCGCAACGAGACGAACGCCATCATCGTGCATGGCACCATGTGCCTGCTGCGGCGCGCCGCCCTGGAGGCGGCCGGCGGCTGGTCGAGCGACACCATCGTCGAGGACACCGATCTCGGACTGACCATCCTGGAGCTCGGCTGGCGCGCGCTCTACACCAACCGGCGCTACGGCCGCGGCCTGCTGCCCGATACATTCGAGGCGTTCAAGAAGCAGCGCCATCGGTGGGCGTATGGCGGGGTGCAGATCATCAAGAAGCACTGGCGGCGCTTCCTGCCCGGCGCAAGCCGGCTGACCCCGGAGCAGAAGCGGGACTATGCGCTCGGCTGGCTCAACTGGCTCGGGGCGGAGAGCGTCGGCGTCGCGGTTGCGATTCTCAACCTGATCTGGGTTCCGGTCGTGGCCTTCGCCGGCATCGCGATTCCGGACAAGATCCTCACCGTGCCGATCATTGCGGCGTTTCTCGTGTCGCTGTTGCATTTCGTGACGCTCTACCGGCTGCGCGTCGCGATCCCGATCGGACAGATGGCGGCCTCGGTCCTCGCCGCCATGGCGGTCCAGTGGACGGTCGCCCGGGCCGTCTGCGACGGCGTCATCAAGGACCACCTGCCGTTCGCGCGCACCGCGAAAGGCGGGTTGAGCGG
>Ga0066903_100004406_pt1 | contig 11900 bp, 7 predicted proteins | sample PanSoiMetaGPlot1_FD_67491 | JGI IMG/M metagenome (GOLD analysis project Ga0066903, IMG submission 67491) | Tropical forest soil microbial communities from Panama analyzed to predict greenhouse gas emissions - Panama Soil - Plot 1 (version 2) | ecosystem: Environmental > Terrestrial > Soil >...
GGCGGGATCAGTCGCGCGATTTCGACCTCGCCGTTGAGCAGCGCCGTGACGCGCTGCTCGGGTTCCATGATGGTCTGGTAGATGACGCGTTTCGGCGTCTTCGGATCGATGCCTGGATAGGCGTCGTTGCGCGACAGCACCACGCGCTGGTCGAGCACGAATTCATCGAGCTTGTAAGGCCCCCAGCCGAACGCAGCCTTGTTGTCCGCCTCCTTGCCGAATTTGGTGTAGAGGTCCTCGCTCGACACAGCAAAGCGATCGAACAGAAAGCTGAGCAGGATCGCGTCAGGCGCCTTGGTGTGAACATCGACCGTGTGCTCGTCGACGACGGTCATATCCGCGACGTCAGCAACCATCGATTTCTGCGTGCTTTCCGGATCGGCCATGACCCGCCGGTAGGCGTGGACGACGTCCCGGGCCGTGGGGGCCGGACCGCCGTCATGGCGCACCAAGTCGGTCCGCAGATGGAAGCGCCATGTCGTGGGACCGACGACCTCCCAGCTTGTCGCGAGCATCCCCACATATTTTCGCTGCTGCCAGTCGTAGACGCCGAGACAACCGTAGACCTGACACCAGATGGAATACATCTGCGCGTTGCTGTCGCCATACGGATTGGTGGTGATCAGCCGCTCCGTGGTGGAGATGCGCAAGGTCGCGTTTTGAGCCAAGGCGTGCTGAGGGCACACCACCGACAAGCCAAACAAGCCCCCTGCGACCATGCTGGCAAATTTTGCCATGAACTTCTCCCACACAGCGATCTGATTCGCGCCCCAAAGTGCCGCATCAATCCAGATCATCGCGGCCTGGATCCGTCTTCACATTCTCCGGCGGTTCATGAACAATCCGAAGATCGCGCCAACTGCGATTGTAACAGCGCCCATGGTCGCCGTTAAGCGCCGACGTCAAGCCGTGCGAGGGAACGGGCTGGAAGCGATTGAGGGAGCGGAAACTTCGTAGCGGTGCTAACGACATAATGCCTTGAACCTCCGCCCATCCAGGACGTCCCAATTCGTGTAGTAGGGCAGCACTGATCAATGACCTTCAGCGCCAACCCGGCTCCCGTGATCTCGTCCGCGCAAGCGGGCATCGACCCGATCACCTTGGAGGTGATCCGCCACGGTCTCATCTCGGCAGCCAGTCAGGTCGACGCCAATATAACACGCACGGCATTCAGCCCATTCATCTACGAGTACAAAGACTACGCGGTCGGACTGGTCGATCCAGCCGGGCAATTGATCGCGCAGAATACCGGTGCGATGCCGATCTTCGTCGCCGACTCGGTCGGAATGGCGGTGCGCGACGGGATCGAGGTCTATGGGCGAGAGCGTTTGCGTCACGGCGATATGCTGATCTGCAACCATGCATCCGTGCAGGGCCAGCACCTCAACAATGTCGTCATGTACACGCCGATCTTCTGCGGTGCGCAGCGAGATAACCTGATCGGATTCTTCGCCATCAATATGCACTGGATCGACATTGGCGGCGCGGTCCCCCGCTCCACCGATATCTTCATGGAGGGCTTGCAGTTTCGGTCGATCAAACTGTGGTCGGAGGGCGAGCCGATCGAGGAGGTCTTCCGGATCATCGAAAGCAATACGCGATTTCCGGCGCAGCTTCTCGGCGATATCAATGCGCAGATCTCGGGTTGCGTGGCCGGGCGCGATCTGGTCGCCGACCTGGCCACGAAATACGGCGTCTCCACCTTCCGACTCGCAGTCGAGACGATTCTCGATCAGTCGGAGGCGTCGATGCGCAACAAGATTCGCGCCATCCCGGATGGAGTTTATCAAGCGAGTGCCATGCTGGACGGCGACGGCGAGAGCGACGAGCCGCTCCCGATCGCGATCAAGATCATTGTCGCGGCCGATGAGATTACCGTCGACTATTCGGGCCTGCCGCCCCAGGTCGGCGGATGCATCAATGCCGGTTATTTCGGTGGCGGGCGGACCACGGCACGCGTCGCGCTCAAGTACCTGGTCGCGCCGGACGAGTCGGCGAACGAAGGCATGTTCCGACCTATGAAACTCATCCTGCCGCCGCGGACGTTGCTGAGCGCCGATTCGACCGCCCCGATGGGAAACTACAACCGCTCGTTCCCGACCGTGATCGACGCCGTTATCCGAGCCTTCGAATGGGCCTTGCCGGATCGCGTGACCGGCGGCCACTTCGGGCATTTTGCCGTATTGCGTTTCATCGGTCGAAGGCGCGATGGCTCGCGGCTCGACTGCATCGACGGCGGCTGGGGCGGCTGGGGCGCCGGTTTCAATCATGATGGCGCGGGGCCTTTCCGGACGATGGCGCATGGTGACACCCGCACAATCCCAATCGAGCTGCAAGAAACGATCTATCCGTTCCGGGTCGAAGAAATTTCGCTGTGGCAGGATTCCGGCGGTGCCGGCACGTTCCGCGGCGGGCTGGGCATACGCAAGGTCTATCGCATGCTCGAACCCTGCGATCTGCGGATCGATTTCGATCGCCGCCACTGTCCGCCGTGGGGCGTGCAGGGCGGTAAGGCTGCGCCGGGCGGTTGGGTGACGGTGGAGAAGCCGTCCGGAGAGCGGAAGCGAATCTTCAAGACGAAGGCCTATGCGGTCGCGGCCGGTGACGTCGTCATCATGGAAGTTGGCGGTGGCGGCGGATACGGACGGCCGGAGCGGAGGCCTCGAGATCTCGTGCGCCAGGATGTGCTCGGCGGTTACATCTCGGCGCGGACGGCCGAAGCCGAGTACGGAATGACTTTTACGACCGAAGAGGAACCAACATGAGTAGGGATGACGCATTGGGAGGGCTGCTCGTCGCCGGCCTCGCGTCGCTGCTCGCAATGTCCCCAGCCGCAGGAGAGCCGCCGGCGGACTTCTATCGCGGCAAGAATGTGAGCTTCATCATCGGGTCCGGCCAGGCCGGGGTCTACGATCTCGGCGGGCGATTGATGGCGCGGCATTTGGCCCGATTCATCCCGGGCAATCCGACCTTGGTGCCGCAGAACATGCCGGGCGCGTCGAGCCTGCGCGCCGCGTCCTACATCTACAGCGCTGCGCCCCGCGACGGGACCGTGCTCGGCACCGCACAGCCGACGATCATTCTCAACAAGCTTCTTGATCCAGCAGCGAGATACGAACCGGCAAAGTACATGTGGATTGGTCGGCTGCAGCCCATGACGCTCGTCGGCATCGCCTGGAAGGGTGCGGCGAACCACACCATGGCCGATACGAAAGAAAGAAAGCTCACCGTAGGGGCGAGCGGGGCGTCAGGAACGTCCGCTATCGTGCCCTGGGCGCTCAACCGGCTCGCGGGAACGAACTTCCAGGTCGTGCTTGGATACCAATCGCAAACCCCGCAATTGTTGGCGATGGAGCGCGGCGAGCTGGAAGGCGTCGGGAGCTCGAGCCTGAGCGATATCCTTGCCAAGGAGGATTGGATAACGAACGACAAGGTGACGTTTCTTTACACCATTGCCGCCGAGCGCAGCCCGAAATTGCCCGACGTCCCGACGATCGTGGAGTTTGCCCAGAACGATCTCGACCGCACCGTGCTGCGTCTGCTGGGCAGCGTCAGCGAGATCGGCTTCACGATTATGGCTCCTCCCGGCATGGCTGCGGAGCGAACGGCAGTGCTTCGCGAGGCCTTTCTCGAGATGGTGAAGGACCCGGATTTCCTCTCCGAAGCCGCGAAGATAGGCCTGGAGCCGGAACCACTCCGGGGCGAGGACCTGCAGAAGGTTGTGGCCGACACGCTCGGGGCAACCGGCGAGGCATTGACGAAGCTGCGCGAAATCACGCGGCCGCCGCGATAGAAAGCTGATCGCAGCGGGCCGGATCACCCCTGCTGCATCAGTCCCCACAGCTCCGCAAACGAACGCTCCTCATCCAACCGATTCAGAAATGCGAAGATCTTTGTCGCCGCGGTCTTGGGCACAGCGCGCTCGGCGCAGGTGAAGAATTTCTCCTCGATCTGCTCCTTGGTGAGCGGGGCCTGCGGCGTGCCGCTGGCGTAATAGCGCATGCGCTGCACTGTGCGGCCGTCGCCGAGCGTCACGGTCACGCGCGAGGGGCTCTCGTCGAGGATGTCGGCGAATTCCGGATCGATCGCGACCGAGACCTTGCGGGCCAGCGCCTTAATCTTCTCGTCGGCGATCGCCTCCTCCGTGAAAGCCTTGAGCATCGGCGCCCCGTAGAGGGCCGTATAGGCCGCCACATACGGCATGCTGAACTTCGCACTTTCGATCGAGGTTGGATACTTGTCGCCGATGCGCGATGCCGCGTATTTGGTGATGCTCGCCTTGATAGCGGTGATGTCGGCGCCGTTGATCTCGCTGCGAAGCTCAAGCGTAGCGTCGATCGCCGTGTGACCCAGGCCGCCGCAGGGATAGCGCTTCGGCTTGAAGCCGCGCTCGACGATGTCGTAGCGGTGGCCAAGCTCGGCGAACGGATCGAGCGAGACCTCGATGCCCCGGTCGAAGGCACGGAAATAGCCGGACACAGGGTTTTCGAGCGCCGCCGCACTTGCCGTGAAGCCGCGGCCGCCCAGCGTGGCAGCGAGGATTGCATTGCGGGCGCTGGTGCCGGAGTGCAGCGGCTTGGTCATCGTACCGAAATTGGCCGAGAGCCCGCCCGTCAGCGATGCGGCGATGCCGAGAACGTCAGCGATGTGCTCGCGCGGGACCCGCAGGAGGCGCGCGCAGGCCATGGCGGCCCCAATGGTGCCGATGCTGCTCACGGCATGCCAGCCACCGGCCCGGGATTGTTCGGGCGCCGATCGCGCAAACTTCAGACATACTTCGAAGCCGACAATGAAGGCCGCCGTCACTTCGGCGGGGGGCGCCCCGGTGCTCTCTGCGAGCGGCAACAGCGCCGGAATGATCGGCGACGTCGGCTGGCCCAGCAACGAGGACATGTCGTAGTCCATGATGTGGGCGGCAACGCCGTTCGCGAGCGCCGCGAGCTGCGGCGAGGTGCGGAAGGACTGGCCGACCACCGAAACCTTCGGAGCCGCGCTTTCCTGCCTGATCATCTCACAGACCATCTCAGAGCCTTCCTCGCGGCTACCGGCGAGCATCACCGCAAGCGTGTCCATGAAGGCAAGTCGCGCTCGCTCGATGGCGAGTGGCGGCAGCGATTTCGGGTCGAAGCCGACCACGAAGTCCGCGATGGTGTCGCTGAGACGCTTTGCGACGGCGTCTGCTTTGGCGCCCTGCTTCGCCTCGCTTTTCTTATCCTGCGCGAGCGCCCGTTGTCCCAACAGGGTCGTTACCCCGACCGCGCCCAGCAATCGTCGACGATCAATCGAGCTTGCGTAATGCGAAGTCATGGCGAACGCCGCTCCTCGATGCTCCCGAGCTGCGTGCATGTTAGGAATTTTCTGCAATGGCGGGAAGTCCGGCTCGCGGCTCCGATTCCGGGCCTTGCGGCCTCTAGGCATCGCCCCTCCGAACAACCATGACGAACATGGTAAGACCTACGAGAAGAAAGAAAACGATCAGAAAATTTCCTGGGGCATCGCGCGCCCCGGAAAGCCATAGTAGCCATGGTGCAAAACTCACCCCGCAAAGGAAGGCCAAGAAACTGTTCACGAACGCGAGGGCAATTATTCGATAATTCCTAGTGATGGGGGCGGACCTCTCCTATCCTCCAGACTATGCCCCACCTGCCGTTATCAGCCTAGAGCACAAGAATTCAAACTGAGAATCCTATCGTTCACCCAGAACCAACGTGCTGCGCAGGATCGCTGCGTCGCGCGCAAATTCGACGTCCACCGTTTGCCCCGGCTGCAAGTCCTTGAGCGCATCCGCCAAGGCCCTCAGGTTGGATGTCTTGATGCCGCCGAGAGCCAAGAGCCGATCACCCGGCTTGAGACCGGCATTTTCGGCTCCGGATCCCGGCCGCACGCTGCCCACTCTTACGCCTTCGCCCTGGTAGGTCATGTCGGGCACGATGCCGGTGGCAACCCGGCGGGGCGTGGTTGGCGCAACTCCACCGCGCGACTGTGCCGCGGGGGCATTGCCCGAGAAATTCAGCGGCTCGGCTCGTGCCGCCAGATAGTCGACTGCCTCCTTCAGGATGGCCGCAACCTTGCCCAATGCCGCATAATCGATCTTGTCAGGTGTGTCGGACGGGCGGTGGTAGTCGTTCGCAGTGGAAGCAAACACCTGCACGGCGGGAACGCCGGCTTCGACAAATGCCGTGTGGTCCGATGCATTGATCTCCTGCGCGACCGCCTGCGTCGGCACCCCCGTCACCGCACTCGCACCCATGAAGATAAACGGCAATTCGCGCGCCGACCCGGCACCGAAGACGGTAATCTTGCCGTCCTCGAGCCGCCCGACAGTGTCGAGGTTCAGGTTTGCGATATGGCCGGACAGCGGGAATGGGGCGCCAGGCGCTTGTGCAGCACTGACATAATGACGCGCGCCCAGGAGGCCCGCCTCCTCGGCGGCGAATGCCGCAAAGATGACGCTGCGTTCCGGCCTCCCATTCGCCATCAGCCGCGCCAGCTCCAGCATGACGGCGACGCCCGATGCGTTGTCGTCGGCGCCCGGGTGCAATTGCCCTTTGGCGCCCGCGCGCGCGTCCGGCCAGCCAAATCCCAGATGATCGTAATGCGCGGACACGATCAATGCCTGACCGTTCAACGCCGGGTTCGTGCCTGGCACGACCGCGATCACATTGCTGGCCGGCACTGGCTGTCCGTTCTCGCCCGTCATGTTGAAGTGCTGGAGATAGCGATCGTCGCCACGCGCACCCGGTGTCAGGGGCGAAAGACCAAGACGCTCGAAACGTTCCGCGATGTAGCTTGCTGCGGCTGCAAGGCCGCGGCTGCCGGCACCCCGCCCCTCACGCTCAGGCGCCGCCAGCCACTCGACATCGGCTTTCATGCGCTCGATGTCGAACGCGGGCCTGACCTCGGCGAGCGCCTTCCTTGGAGGGAGCTTGATCGGCCGGCCCTGCGGCGTCAGGTTGCGGGCAAGCGGCGTGTCGCTGATCGGCCACTCGCCTGTGGCCTCATTGGTTGCCTCGTCACCGGCAAAGACCAGCCAGGAATACTTGCCGTAATGGGGCAGCTTGCGCGCCAGTGCATTGGCCGCGGCCGCGCTCGAGGCCGAGACATAAATGACCACCGAATCCGGGTTGCGCGGATGGCGCACGGCGGCGACAAGGCTTCGTCCCGCCGCCTCATGCATGGCGTTCGCCGTGCGCAGCCCGGTCGCATCGAGCGATGCGCCATAGGTCGCGCCTTGGGTCTTGAGCGCTTCCGCCACCACCGGTGCGAACTTGTTGCCCGCGCCGAGCACCCACACGGCCCGGTCGGCGGGCAAGGTGTCGAGCTGGCTGTCCATGACGGTCTCGACACCGTCCCGGCTCCATGCCTTGGCCAGGCCGGCATGGATGGGGGCGCTTTCCGCGCTCATCACGATCAGCACCTTCTCGGCACCGAACGCCTTTGACAAAGAGGGCGGGATCTCGAACGGGCTCAGCCGGCGATAGAGTTGAAACTGCGGATCGATCTCGACGCGCCGCGCCGGGCCTTTCAGATCGAAGCCGACGTCAACCCGCACCCGGTCGGGGGGCATCGAAACGGTTCGCCTCTCGACACCCTGATCGGTCGCAATGATCACGGGAACGTCCAGGGCGAAGAGACGCCCGCCCTGCACCTGAGAGAGCGTGATGTCGAGGCGCTCGCCATTGTTCCCCGTATGGCCCGCCGCATGGTCGAGCTTGAGGCTCGGCGTTCCGACATTCTTGATCCACTGATCGAAGAACGGCCGCAGATCGGCACCTGAAACCGCCTCGAAACCCTTGCGGATATCGTCGAAGGACGCCATCCGAAAGCGGTTGTCGCGGTAGAACTCCTGCAGCGCCCTGATGAACTGCGCATCGCCGATTTTCTCGCGCAGCATGTTCCAAACCATGGCGGCCTTGCCGTAGCCGATGGCTTCCGTGACGGCATCGTGGCGACTCTGGAAACGCGACAGCGGGAAGTCGTTGTCAGGCGTGACGTAGTCCGTGACCCTTTGCAGGATGGCGCGCCGATGCTCGGCACCTTGGCCGCGCTGCTCAGCGATGAGGTGGTCGGCAAGATAAGCGGTCAAACCCTCACACCAGTTGCCACCTGCAAAGTCGACGAATACGCCGTTGCCCCACCAGTTGTGCAGCAGCTCATGCGGGTACGAGGAATGCAGGATGAATGGAAACCTGATGACCTGCTCGCCCAAGAGCGTGAACGACGGCATGCCGTAGCCGGTCTCCCAGAAGTTCTCCACCAGAGCGAACTTGGAATACGGATAAGGGCCCAACAGGCCGCGATACATCTCGAGGTATTGCGCCGTCGCATCGAGGTAACGATCTGCCAGCGCCTGATCGGGCTTGCGCAGGAAGGCAAACGCTTTCACCGCGCCTGCATCCCGGGAATATTCCGTAAAGGGCGCCGCAATCAGATGCACCTCCTCGGTCGGCGTGGCGACCGACCAGCGTTCTGATGCGCCGGCAGGCGAGCCCGGCGTCTCGAGCGAGGTGCGCTCGCCTTGACTGACCGATTTCCAACCCGCAGGCAGCTCGACCGCGAGCGTATAGGTCATCAGAGCATCCCCGACCCGCGGCACCCAAGAGGTCGAGCCTGCAAGATAGACGCCCCTTGGCTCGATCAAGCCCGCTGATTGGCTGAACGCGCGCGCATATTCGCCACCCGACTGCCGGACCGCAAAGTTGATGACGCCCTCGTAATCGAGCTCGGCGCTCAATTCCTGGCCGGGCATTGCGCCCTCGACACGATAGAGGTTGACGGGGACGCGGGAGGCGGGATCGTGATCGTCACGGTCCATGCCAGTATCGGAGCCCGGCACGCGCGACCTCACCGGGAGCAGCCGCAAGGCGCTCGATACCGCTTGCACGTTGAGCTCGGCGTTCAACGAAACGGTGAGGGGCGCGCTGACCAATGCGCCGGGAATGCGGATTCGGTCGCGGACCTTGATGCGATGATTGGCCGGATCGATCTTGACCACAAGGTCATGGTGGATCACCGGGCTCTGCACCGGCTCCGCAGATACGGAGCCAACGGCTGCGCAAAAGACGGCCAGGAGGGAAGCCAGCATCATTCTCGCGGGGCTCGGTCGCATGGCATCTCGTTTGATCACAGGGCGACTATCCGAACAACGTCAAGGCTTCGGACCGATGTTCAGCGAAGAGATGTCCATCACGTAGGTGTAGAGACCCGACATGAATCCGGGTCCTTCGGACCGGCTGAACAGCATCTTGGTGCCATCGGGCGAGATCGACGGAAAGCCGTCGAAACTGTCGTTGAACGTCAGCCGTATCGGCTCACCGCCCTCCAGATCGCCGAGGAAGATCTCCCAGTTCGACGGATTGTCGACGAGCGGACGCACAAACACATAGTGCCGTCCATCCGGTGCCGGATAAGGCGCCCAGTTCATCCAATCATCGTGGGTGCGCTGAATGCGCTCGCCGGTCTCGACATTGATCGTAAAGATCGTCATCGGCGTCGGGCGTCTCGTGCCATAGATGGCGCGGCTCCAGGCGCGCGTGGTGATGGTTTTTGAATCCGGCAAGAAGAACGGCGCACCTTCCTGCCAATCCGGCGTATCGGTGAGCTTCCTCTCGCCGCTGCCGTCGGCATTCATCATGTAGAGGTCCAGAGCGCCATCAACCTGACGGCTGAACACGATCTTCCGGCCATCGGGCGAAATCGACACCTCGGCGTCGTAGTAGACGTTGTTGGTCAGGCGCTTGCGATTTCCACCGTCGATATCCGCAATATAGAGCTCGGCCCCCTGTGGGTAGTTGCGCTCATCCGACCAATTTCCGATCGGAAAATCCATGTGGTCCCGCGTCGATGTAAAGATCACATGCTTGCCATCGGGAAAGAAATAAGAGCAGGCGTCCTGTCCGCGGTCATTGACGCGCCATTTTGTCTTACCGTCGTCGGAAAAGATCCAGGTCAACGCTCCCGAGTTGCGCCCTGGCGTGCGCACCGCGTCCGGGTCCTGTGTCTGGGCGATGACGTGGTAGTTGTCAGGCGCGTAATAGGCCTCGGCCGAGGACGGTATGTTCGGAATGCGCCAGGTCGGCAATTCCTGCGGCGACGCCTTCTTGGGACTGACAAGGGAATAGTCCGTGCGTCCGCCCAGGACCCGCAATTCTCGCGGTGCCGCGTCAGCCGGTTGCGTCGGCAGGCCCGGCTCCGGCGAACCAGGCTGCGCCAGTGCCCAAGTCGCCAGCGTCCACGTCGCAACAGCGCATGGGACAAAGATGAAGCACATCAACAGGGCGGATCGTGATCGCGTCATGATCGCAGCATTGCACAAACGGCGTTTCAAGTCGCACGCGGATCAACTGGTGAAGGTGACCCTTCCCAAGTCTGCTGACTTGCCTGCTGATTTGCATGCACGGATGCAGAGCGATCCTGTCGCATCATGCTGTAGCCCAAATAAATGAGAATAAGTCCGACGAATTCGGTGATGTACAAGATCTCCACGTGACCGAAACGGGTAGCGGTCCCGCCAATACCGGGAAGCAGCGCCCCAATGGCAATGAGGATGTTGCCGAGGAAACGCGGTCTTCCGCCGTCGCTCCCGAAATATTTGATGGCCGAATAGACAGCGCCGCCAAAGAGAAAAATAAACGCGTAGGTGTTGAGGAAGGGAGAAAAGCCCCTGACCCATTGCCACGCCAGCACTCTTCCCGTGAGGCGCTGATCGAAGCCCTCCGGAATTGCAATCGGTGAGAGCAGGACACATATTGCGGCAACGACAATGATCGTCGAGCACACCGCGGCCGAGATATCGGCGAAGCGCCTTTTCATCAGCAGGTAGATGGTTCCCTGGGCCAGCGGGTATCCACCCAGCAAGGCACCGACGATGTACCAGATCTTGGCGTTCCACTCGGTCCAGCCGAAAATGGCATTGATGCTTTCGGTGAGCGTGCCCAGGCCGAAGGTGAGCACGCCCAGGGTCCACCACAACAGGTAAGGCGATCTCTTGGAGAGGTAGTGCGGCACAATGCGGCAAAGAAAGAAGACCGAAAAGAGCGTGGTGAAAACCGGTATGTAATTGACCATGTCGGTTCCGCAGGTAGAACGTCCAGGTGCCAAGTCTTCTTACACCCAAGTCTTCTACACCTTGGTCGCCAAAAATCAACGAGATCAATTGGAAGTGAAATCGACCCGGCGGTCGCGAAAGGATTCGCATCGAGCACCAGCAGGTCGGCGCGCTTGCCTGGCGCCAGCGTGCCCCGATCGGTGAGCCCGACGAGCCCGGCGGTCGCATCGTTTCCTCCCTCTTTCCCTTGCTTTTGCTGACCTGGGCCCGATCGCGGGCGAGGCTATCTATCCACTTTTGCGAGGATGGCGTCACGGTTGCCGCGAGGAAGCGAGCCGATAACGCGCTGTCGCGTGTCACGTCGTCCTATCGCACGTGAAACCTGAGGAGACGTTTTCGGTCGACCGTTCGGACATCAGCGGCAGCCCGGACGGCCGCGCGTTGACCTAAAAGCCACAGCCGCGAAAAGATCCAATCACCACTCCATTTAGATCTAGCTCCCCTCCCGTAATAGGCCGTACGCTTTCGATCAGCTACAATCGGGGTCCCGTCGACGAGCCAGCGCCACACCTCACTTCTCTGCCCGACACCGCTTTATCCGTGCAACGCCGCTCAGTCTGCGGGACGCGTCACGTCATCTTGCCGGCAGGATACCCTCCTCGTCGACATTGAGTGACCCGCCAGACATGAGCAGCTCAGGTCGCGTGCGATCGCCGATAAAACCCTTCGAGACGCTTGCACGCAAGAGCGTGCTCAGGATGAGGCGGATTAGAAAAGAACAAATTGCGGGCGCGGCAACCGCTTTTCGTCGATCAAACAAAAGCAACGTATACTTTCATTTCTCATTGTGACA
>Ga0066903_100004407_pt1 | contig 11899 bp, 8 predicted proteins | sample PanSoiMetaGPlot1_FD_67491 | JGI IMG/M metagenome (GOLD analysis project Ga0066903, IMG submission 67491) | Tropical forest soil microbial communities from Panama analyzed to predict greenhouse gas emissions - Panama Soil - Plot 1 (version 2) | ecosystem: Environmental > Terrestrial > Soil >...
GGCTTGAACGCAATCTTCTCTTCGGAACTAAACACTCGGAGCGGCATCAGCCGCCCGATAACATCGGACGGCCACGCCGCTCCGCTCGCCCACTCGCCCACCCACCAACCTCACGCTTTCACTTCTCTCCTCCGCAACCGCTCGACCGCCGCGGCCACGCCGCCGAGCGCCGACGGACGCGGCCCGCGGTCGGCGTCCTCGACAACTGTTTCGGCCACCGGCGACGCCATGGCCTGCTGTTGCTGCTGGCGCGCCGCCCGCCGCGGCTTGATCAGGTAGTGGTACGCGGTCGGAATGCTCGTCAGCGTGGCCGCGAGATAGGTGCACGCGGCCGCCCACATCACGCGCCGAATAGCCGGCTCTTCCTCCGGCGTGATAACGCCCGACTCGAGCAGATGCCGCCGTCCCCGCCGGCTGGCGTCGTGCTCCACCACCAGGTTGAACAATTGCGCGGCAACGGTCACGCAGAAGACAAAGATCCCGAGGTAAATCAGGATTGATTCGACGATCAGGAATCCGCCGACGAACATGATGAGCCCGATCAGGCTCCCGCACGTCGCCGACAGTACGATCCAGGTCCGCGCCGGCAACAGCGGGTGCTTCGCCGCGTCCTGAATCGCGTGCGCCGTTTCGTGCCCGGCAATACCGACAGAAGCCAGGCTCCGGCCGTTATAAACTTCCGGCCGCAGCAGAATCCCTTTTTCGTTCGGGGAATAGTGGTCCAGCTGCTGGCCGGTGGCGTCCTCGACGAACACGCCATTCACCCCGGCCGATTGCAGTACTGCCGACGCCGCATCCGCGCCGGTCGCCCCGCTGCGCGTCGGAATCGCGCTCGTCTCGCGGATCACCACTCCCACCCACCAGTGCGCCACGCCCGCAACCGCCAGGGCCGCGAGCAGGAAGAGCAAGCTAATCGGGTCAAAGAACATCGGTCGGCTCCCTTCGGGCGAGCGACAGACGGATTGTCACTGCCTTCTTCCAGCGTGCGCCGAAGCCGGTACACTAAGCTACCCAAACGCCCACCCGCCCAAACTCTTCTCGGAGCCTCTCCGCCATGCCCCGCCGGCTCTTCGCTGCGCTCTTCGTTGGCTTGTTCGCTGCCCCAAGCTTAGCCCAGAAAACGCCGGAAGAGACCGTTCAGTCGATGACGGTCGCGGATGGGCTGCAAGTCGAGCTTTTTGCGGCCGAGCCAATGCTCATCAATCCCACCTCAATTGACGTCGATCACCTGGGCCGCGTCTGGGTTTGCGAGGGGGTCAATTACCGCCGAATCGGCTTCAAACGACCGATTCTTCGCGAAGAGGGCGACCGGATCGTCATCCTCACGGACAAAGATGGCGACGGCAAAGCCGATGAGGCCACCGTTTTCTACCAGGGCAAAGACTTGATCGCCCCGCTCGGCATCTGCGTGCTGGCGCAGCCGAGCAAGGAGGCGAAGGGGGGCTTTGCGTATCGCGTGCTCGTCTGCCAGTCGCCGGACATTCTCGAGTTCTGGGATCGCGATGGGGATGGCAAGGCGGATGGGCCGCCGAAAAAGTTCCTTACCGGCTTTCGCGGTTTCGATCACGACCACGGCGTCCACGGCATCAACGTCGGCCCGGACGGCAAGCTGTACTTCACCGTCGGCGATCAAGGGGTCGATGGTCTGCAGTCGAGTGACGGCAAGGGGCGCAAGTGGAAGTCGAACAACACCGACTGCCAGGCCGGCACCGTCTGGCGCTGCGACATGGACGGCACCAACCTCGAACTCATCGCCCACAATTTCCGCAACAACTACGAGTGCTGCGTGAACTCGTTTGGCGAGATCTGGCTGTCGGACAACGACGACGACGGCAACCAGCAGACGCGAATCTGCTATGTGATGCCCGGCGGCAACTACGGCTACTTCCCGCGCGGCCCCGGCCAGTCGCACTGGCACGAGGAGCAGCCGGGGATCGTTCACAAGACGCTGCGCACCGGCTTCGGCAGCCCGACCGGCATCTGCTTCTACGAGGGGACGCTGTTGCCGGAGAAATATCGCGGGCAGCTCCTACACACGGACGCCGGCCCGCGCGAGTTCCGCGCGTTCCACATCAAACCGAAGGGGGCCGGGTACGAGCTGGAGAAGGAGAACCTGGTCACGAGCACCGACACGTGGTTCCGGCTGTCCGACGTGTGCGTGGCCCCGGACGGGAGCGTGATGCTGGCCGACTGGTACGACCCCGGCGTCGGCGGCCACGGCATGGGCGACTGGACCCGCGGGCGCATCTACCGGATGACGCCGAAGGGGCACAAAGGGTACAAGGTGCCGGCGACCAACGTCGACGGTACCGATGGGCTATTGGAAGCACTCGGCTCACCATGCCTGGCAACGCGTGCGATTGCACTCGGATGGCTTAAGGCCCGTTCCTGGCTCGCCGGCGCAAAAGCAGTAGCCTCGGCATTACGCAAGAAGGACCGCATTGATGACCCGGTCCTTGCCCGTGTGATGTGGCTGTTGTTCCCGAACGATCAGCAGGTATTTGCGGATCCGCCGAAGGTTGGCGAGGGGCCGGATGACGGATTGAAGTCGGAGTTTCGTCGTCTCCTGGGCAAAAAGCAGGATCAGTTGGAGTTCCAGGCGCAATGGGTGCGGGTGCCGATCAATACTCAATCGGTCGCCGAGATCCTAGCTGCCGATAGCTTCTTTAAGACGGGTTCAATCCCCGAGCTGCGCGAAGTGCTAGTTGGAATGCGCGGCATTTCAGAGAAGGAGGTCAAAGAGAACTTCCCCCCGTTCCGATCCTATTCACCCACAAAGGCGTTCTACGCACTCGCGCAACGTTACGACGGCCAAGACCACTTCTACCGCGCCGCCCTGAACATCGCCTGCGGGACTGACCCGGAACGCCGCAAGGCCATCCTCGCCGACTTCGACAAGTACTTCCCCGAGTGGAACGACAAGGTCGCCGACCTGGTCTGGGAGCTGCGCCCCGCGTCCGTCTTGCCGCGGCTCGGCAAGCTGCTCGAAGACCCGAAGCTGACGGCGGCCCAAAAGGGGCGGATTGTGGACATCCTCGCGGTCAATGACGACCCGGCGGCCGGCAAGACGCTGCTTGGCCTGCTCAAACCGGATGCGGCCCCGGAAGTGAAGGCGAAGGCGCTCGAGAACCTGAAGCTGTTCCTGCTCGGCAAGTGGTCGGCCCTGCGGCAGGGGAAGGAAATCGACGACCTGATCGGCCGGCTGGTGGTGAAACGCGAAGACGTCGCGGCCGGGCTGGCGCTGATCGCGGCCGCCCAGCGGGTCGAGGCGCTGAATTGCGCCCACGAGTGCTTCCTCGACGAGAAGCAGCCGCCCGACATCCGCCGGCAGGCGATCCGCACGCTCGGCCAGTTGCCGAGCCCCAACTCCGTCACCGCCCTGGAAGCGTTCGCGGACAACGAGCGGGCTAACAAGGATCGAACGCTCCCCGTCGAGGCGGTCAACGCCCTGGGCACGCTCGCGGCCGGCACCAAGGCGCCCGCGGCCGACGCCCTCAAGTCCCTGCAACGGATCATGACCGCGACGGGGCACCAGGACGATGTGAAGTCGGCCGCTTTGTCGGCCCTGGCCGGCACCCGCACCGGCACCGGCTGGCTGCTTCAGCTCAAGGAACAAAACAAGATGCCGGAGACCCTCGTCGCCGACGCTGGCCGCCTCTTGCGCAACAGCCCCTTCCAGGGCGAGCGCAATAAAGCGATGCTCCTTTTCCCCGCTGCCGGCAAACTCGACCCGAAGAAGCTCCCGGCGCCCGCGATCCTCGCCAAACGCATCGGCGACCTCAAACGCGGCGAGGCCGTCTTCAAGGCATCGCTCAAGGGCGAGTCGCAATGCCTGCGCTGCCACATGGTCCGCGGCGTCGGCGGCAACATCGGACCCGACCTCTCCATGATCGGCAAGAAGGCGAGCAAGGAGAACCTGTTCGAATCGATCCTCCTCCCGTCGAAGGCGATCGCCGATCAGTACGTGCAATGGAAGGTCACGACTCTCGACGAGAAGAGCGTCAGCGGCCTCCTGGTCGCCGAGACCGACAAGGAGATCACGCTCCGCGACGCGAACGGCAAGGACCACACCTTCGCAACGAAAGATCTCGACGGTCCGAAGCAGAAGAGCCTGGTCTCGATCATGCCGGACCACCTCGTGGCCGCCCTGACCGAGGACGAGCTCGTCGACATGGTCGAATACCTGTTGACGCTCAAGACCGCGTCGCTGACGCCCGAGATCTGGCATATCCTCGGTCCGTTCGCCAACGACGCGAGCGACTCAGCCCTCGACAAGGACCTGGGCCTCGAAAGCGCCAAATCAATCGACCTGTCCGCGACTCTCCCCGGCCGCGACGGCCCGGTCAAATGGTCCGCGGTGAAGGTGAACGGCACCGGCTACGTGGACCTGATGGCCCACTACGCCGGCAAGTCGGCCATGAGCGCCTCCTACCTCTACCGCGAGTTCGACTCCCCCGTAGAGCAAGCTGCCAGCTTGCTTTTCGGCAACGACGACGGCGCCAAGGTCTGGGTGAATGGCAAGCAAGCCTTCGAAAACCGCGACCACTTCGCCGCGACCCCCGAGCGCCACCAGATTCCGGTGAAGCTAAAGAAGGGCGCGAACGCGGTTCTCATCAAAATCGTCAACGGCAACGACCCGCACGGGTTCTATTTTGCGCTGACGAGTGGGGAGGAGGTGAAGCTGAGGTAATGGAGGGCGTCGACCGACCCCGCGACGCGAACCGTTCACCGTAAAGAGCGAACTTTGGCGAAGAATTGTGAACCGCTTCCGCGCGATCGGTGGCTTGAAGTGCGGCGACTCACGCTAATCCTGCCCACAAAATTGGATCGCAGGGTCGCAATGCAATGCAAAAGAACCCAATGGCATAAGGACTTACGGCGCAGCTGGCGAAAAATGGATTGCAGGGCTGCTGAGGGGGGGTCGCAATGCAATCCATCCGGGGAGTGGGTGTTACCGTGAGTCCCCTCACCCTCAAGTCCCTCCTCCCGGTCTGCCGATCTTACCAATACGGTTCAGCCCGCCTATTCCGGCACCCGTCCGGAAGTCGCCTCGACGCGCGCTGGCCGGCGTGCTAAGGGGCGGGCGGGGAAGAATTGGTGCAATCCGCTCGCCGGCCCCGCCGGCTCTGACGAGGCGAAAGGAGGCGCATCGTGCGTCCCGCGCTAGCGCTCGTGCTTCTCTTCGCCATTGCAGCAGTCTCCGCGGACAAGCTGCCGACCGACGGCCGCACCTCCTTCTCCCGCGAAGACCGCATCCACATCCCCTTCGAGCTCGCCACCAACGGCCCAGCGACCAAGGTCGTCCTCTACTCCAGCTTCGACGGCGGCGAGTGGCAGGAGCAAGAGACCGCGCGGCCGGGCCAGAAGAAAGGCTTCCTCTTCCGAGCCGAGCGCGAGGGGACCTATTCGTTTGCCACCATGACCTACTTCTCCGACGGCCGCACCGACCCGCCGCGAAAGGAACAGCTCACCGAACAGAAAAGCGTCGTCTTCGACAAGACGCCGCCACAAGTGATCTCCCTTCGCACCACGGTGGCCGCGGACGGCGCCCCGGGCATCGAGTGGGAAGTATTCGACAAGTACCTCGCCCCGCGGGGGATTGCGCTCGAGTTCCGCTGGGACGGCCAGGGCAACTATCGCCCGCTCGATGAGAACTACCGCTTCGCCGCGCGCGACTCGCGGCACTGGAAGATGCGTCCCGACGACCGGATGCAAGTGCGGCTCGTCGCCACCGACAAGGCCGGCAACAAGACCGAGTCCGACCCGATTTGGGTGTCGGCCCGCGACGCGGAACAGGGGGGCACACCGGTCCCGAAGGGCTCGGCCGTCGCCGGGACGACGAGCGCCCGCGACCCGGACCCGATCCAGCGCGTTGGGGCACGCACTCCGACAACGCTCACCTACCTCAACACGAAGACGGTCAAGATCAACATCAATGCCGAAGTCGGGCCGTCCGGCTTGACCGGGGCCGACCTCTGGGTGGCCGACGACAAGCTCGAGTGGAAGAAGGCGGGTAGTCAAGGGGCGAAACCGGCACCGCCGGTCGTTGACTCGGACAAGCCACGACTGATTCCGGTCACTTTCGTGCACGATGTCGAGAGGGACGGACTGTACCACTTCATGATCGTGGTCAAGAACCACCGCGAAGCGAGTCGGCCGGATCCCCGGAAAGGCGAGGCGGGCGACGTGCAGGTTGTGGTGGACACGACGCCGCCGACCGTCGAAATGGGCACGATCAAGGTGGGGTCCAACGGCGACCGCGGGGCGGTGGTGGATATCCGGTGGAAGGCGACGGATGCGAACATCGCCGCGGTGCCGATCAAACTGGAGTACCAGGCGGTTCGGCGCGACCGGCCTGCGGAGCGGGAGCGCGGGGAATGGAAGGCGATTACGCAGGACTGGATTGACAACACCGGCCAACACACGTGGCCGGTTCCGTCCGGTGAGGCGTACGAGTTCCTCATCCGCGTGACTTGCAGAGATCGAGCGGGGAACGAAACCAAGGTCGAGTCGAAACAGACCGTGAATGTCGATCTGGAGCGTCCGCGCGTGAAATATGGCGACGTCGTCCCTGGCACCGGCGGCGGTGGCGCCCCGTCCGGGCCGCTCGGCCCAGCCCCGGGGGGATATCAGATTGAAGGTGTCAAGAAGGGTGGCGACTAGTTCGCAAGTCTCCGCTTCCGTAAGACTTTCATTTGGATCGACAACAAGACCTGCGCCACGTCTGCCATGCGCTTGCCACTCCTAGCGATCGCGCTATTCCTGACGGGAACGTCTTCGGCGTTTGCACACCGCCTTCACGTCGATCCGAAGATCGTCGGCGATCAGCTCCGCGTCGAGGCTTATTACGACGACGACACACCGGCTCAAGAGGCGAAGATCACCGTCCGGTCCGGCGATGTGACCGTGGCGGAAGGGCGGACCGATGACAAAGGCGTCTGGACCTGCCCAAGGCCCGCCGCCGGGAAGTACACGGTCCGGGCCGAGAGCGTCGGGCATGCAGCGACCGAGAGCCTGGACATCGGCGAAGCGGCCGAGCCGCCCGCCGCGGACGACTCCAAGTCTGCTCAGCGACTAGCCAATACCCGCACTCCGTGGCGCAACCTCGCCATGGGGCTGGGCCTGCTGGGGATGGTCTGCGTGGCGTGGCTATTCACCCGGAAAGCCGGAAATCGCCCTGGTTCAAACACTTGAGCGATCCGCGAATCTGGCGTCCGGCCAAATCGCGAGTTACAATTCCCTGACCCTTCGCCGGGCGGCTCTCACCTGCACAAAAGAACCGTCTCCGCGACTCGGCCAGTGGGGCTGCCGGGTGCGGGACGGTTCGCGAGGAGGTCGGGGAGAGCAGTTGGGGCGGGGGTCGCCACGGCCGGTGCTGAATGCTGGGCACAATCGGCAGTGGGCGACCGGGCCTGGTCCCGGCGGGCCGGACGGTCCCCCGCTCCCAGTGCGCTGAATTCGGGCGATCGATTGGTTCGGGGTTTGTTTTCGATTGCGAGTCGTCAACCCCTCGTCTACTTGATTGCCACGTCCGGCTCGGGCCGAACAGAAAACGCGTAAGGAGTTACAGCCGGCGCGGAAGCCCCGCCGGCGGCCCTTCTCATGTCGGGAGGGGCAAAACGAAGACCCGACGGTCGGGCCATATTGTTGTCGCCCTCCCGTCCTGCGGGAAACGATCATGTCTGACGAAGAGGCCCCGCCTGACAATCCGTTCGTCACCTATGTGGCCCGCCTTCGCGCCGGCGACGAAGCCGCGCTCGAGGAGCTGGTCGCCCACTACGCGCCCGTGATCCGGCTGGAGGCGCGCATGCGCCTGCGCTCGCCGCACCTGCGCGCCGTGCTCGAGTCGATGGACATCTGCCAGTCGGTCTTGAAGAGCTTCTTCCTCCGCGCCGCGGCCGGACAGTTCGACATCGACCGACCGGAAGACCTGCGCAAGCTGCTCGTCCAGATGGCTTGCAACAAGTCGCGCGAAGCAGCTCGACGCGAGTACGCGCAGAAGCGCGACGCACGGCGCTCCGTGGCTCTCGGAGAAGACGCGCACCTGGTTGCGGGCGGCGACGATCCGGCCGACGAGCTCGCCTGGCAGGAGCTGCTTCTGCGCGGCAAGCAGATGCTCTCGGCGGACGAGCGGCGCATCGCGGAGGGCCGGGCGGCCGGGCGCACCTGGGACGAGCTAGCGGCAGATCTCGGCGGCAGCCCCGATCAGCTCCGCATGCAGCTGGCCCGCGCACAGGACCGCGTCGCCGAAGCGCTTGGGCTGGAGTCCGGCCATGGCTGAGCGCTCGCGCCGCCGCGTCACGCCCGCCGACCAGTACCGCAAGCTCTGGGGCTTCGGCCCGCCGCCCGACTTGCAGGAATTCCTTTCCCAACTCCCGCCGCTGTCCGCGGACGAGCTGCTCGACGTTATCGAGATCGACCGGTCCGAGCGCTGGCGCAAGGACGAACGCGTCAAGGCCGAGAAGTATCTGCGCCACTTCCCGGCCCTGGCGGGCGACCAGGAAGCGGCCCTCGTCCTCATCTACGGCGAATACTACCTGCGCAAGGAGCTGGGCGAATCTCCGTCGCTCATGGAGTTCCTTGCCCGATTCCCGCAGCACGCGCGTCGACTCCGCGACCAGGTGATGTGGCACGAGGCCATCGAGCTGAGCCCGGTCACCGGTGCCGACGGGCCGCCGGAGATTCCCGGCCTGACCGTCGGCGATCTACTCGGCCGCGGCGGCATGTGCTCCGTCTACCGGGCCACGGATGCCGAGACGGGAACCGAGGTCGCCGTCAAGCTGCTGGACGCGGACCATTTGCACCACCCGCTGCGCGTCGCCCGGTTCCGCCGCGAGGTCGGATCGCTGATGCGGCTGCGCCACCCGAACATCGTCCTGGCGATCCGCACGGGCGAGGTCCGCGGGCTGCCTTACCTGGTGATGGAGTACTGTCCCGGCGGAACGCTGCACGGCTATCTGCGCGGTCGCTCGGTCCCGCCGAGGATCGCGGCCTCGCTGCTCCGCGAATTGGCCGGAGCGGTTGAGTATGCCCACGGCGAAGGAGTGATTCATCGCGACTTGAAGCCGGGCAACGTCTTGTTGCAAGGTCCCGGTCCCGGTCCGTTGTCCGAGTCGAGGCGTCTGCGAGCCGAGAACTGGGGACTCGGGACAGCAAAGATCTCCGACTTCGGGTTGGCCAAGTGCGAGTCCGGAGCCGGCGGGTCAATTACGGCGACGCGGGAAACGCTCGGCACGCCTTGCTACATGGCCCCGGAACTGACGACCGGCGCCCGCGACGCCGACGCCCGGACCGACGTCTACGGCCTCGGCAGCATCCTGTACGAACTCCTGACGGGCCGGCCGCCGTTCGTGGCCACGGCGCCACTGGAGGTGGTACGCATGGTCCGCGAAGAGCCCCCGGTGCCGCCGACGGCGATGAATCAGATCGTCCCGCCAGACCTGGAAGCCGTCTGCCTGAAGTGCCTGACCAAAGAGCCGGAACAGCGGTATCCGACGGCGGCGACGGTGGCGGAAGCCTTGCGGAATTGCTGAGCCGGCCCGCCCGAGGGCACGTCGCGGCGCGGTCGGCCTCCCGGTCCATCGCTAAGGTTCCGGACCGCTCGACCCACCCTACGCAATCCGCCGACGGCGACGCAAACTTGATAGACCATCTCGTGTGAAGAAGCGCCTCCGCTACCTCCTGCTCCTCACGCTGGTCGCGTACCTGCTGACCGGTGTAGCCCAGATCCGCCCCGAGGAGCGCGCCGTCGTGCGGCGATTCGGCAAAGTGGTCGCACGTCCCGGGCCGGGGCTGTGGGTCGGATTCCCGTACGGGATTGACCGGATCGATCGCGTGCCGACGGCCACGGTTCGCCGCGTTCCGGTCGGCTACCGGCAGGAGGCTTCGGAACAGAACCCGACCGGCCAGTTCCTGACCGGCGATCAGAACCTCGTCAACATCCAGGTCGCCATCGATTACGCGGTCGGCGACGGCGCGACCGACCTGGAAGACTACGTGGCGCAAAAAGAGCACGTCGATGGCGTCATTGCCCGCGAAACAGAATCGGCGCTCGGCGAATGGGTCTCCGGGAGACCCGTGGACGACGTGTTGCTGACTGGCAACGTGGCGTTGCCCGTCTGGCTCGTCCGTCGCGTACAAGAGCGCGTCACGCCGCAACGGCTCGGGGTACGCATCCAGCAGGCGAGCGTCGCGTACCTCGCCCCGCCGGAGGAAGTGCGAGGCGCTTTTGAAGAAGTAAACATGGCCCAGTCGAACGCGCGGGCGCAAGAGCAGCGGGCCCACCAGGAGGCGTCGCGGATGCGCCGCGAGGCGGAGGCCACCGCCTACCAGGAGGAACAACGCGCCCTGGGCTACGCGGCCGGCAAGAAGGCGATCGCCAAGGCAGAGGCGGACGCGTTCCTCAAGCGGCTCGAGCAGTATCGCAAACTCAAGACGACCAACCCGGACGTGCTCGCGGCCATCTGGTGGGACGAAATGGGCCGCGTCTGGCTCGGCTTCAAGAATCGCGGGCGAGTGGACTTACTGGACTCGCACCTGGGCCCGGACGGCTTGGACCTGACCAACGTTGTGCCCCGCAAGCGCTAAACCAGGACCGTAAGCCAGATGGGACCGATAGTACAGATGCCCAGGCCAATGTCGTATAGGTCCCATTGGTCCTATTAGACCTATTCGTTTCATCCTCTGTCCCCCCTCCCTCTCACCTCATACCCCATACCCTGTTCGAGAGTCACCCACGGAGACACACCATGCTCGCAGCCCGTCCGCGGCTTTTTGCCGTCGCCGTCGTGCTGGCCTTCGGCCTCGTCGCCACGGGGCAAGACAAGAAGGCACCAGCCACCATCAAGATCCTGATCCCGACGTCCCCGGACAAGACGACGCTCAAGGTCGAAGGCAAGGAGCTGGAAGCCAACGACCGGGCGGCCAAGGAAGGCGTCCGCGTGCTCGTCACCCCCGATCTGGAGCCTGGCAAGACCTACGCCTACAAGATTGAAGCGTCCATCGTCCCGAACAACTACACGACCATCGTCCGCACTCGCGAGATCACCTTCAAGGCCGGCGAGGAAATCACCCTCGACCTGCGCAAGAAGGACGACAAGATCGCGGACAACGTGATCATCCGCTGGGTTCCGACGCCGCGCATTGTCGCGAAGGACATGGGCGAGCTGGCCAAGATCACCAAGGACGACGTGGTCATGGACCCGGGCTGCGGCGACGCGATCATGATCATCACCGCCCTGGAGGACTTTAAAGCGAAGCGGGGAGTCGGCACCGACCTCGACCCGGAGATGGTCAAGAAGGCCACGGAGGCGGTCAAGACCGCCAAGCTGGAAGACAAGATCACCATCAAGGAGGGGAACGCCCTCAAGCTCACAGCCGATGACCTGAAGGACGTGACCGTCGTCATGCTCTACATGGGCAACGAGCTGAATATCCGCCTGCGGCCGATCCTGTGGGAACACCTGAAGCCGGGCGCCCGCGTCGTCTCCCACCGCTTCATCATGGGCGACTGGAAGCCGGACAAGTCGATCACCGTCACCCGCGAGGGGGACTACGGCGTGGAGGACTTCCACCTGCACGTCTGGACGGTCACCGGCAAGGAGAAGTCCGGCGACTACCCGAAGGTCGACCCGAGCAAGCTGGACCAGTAACGGCGGGACAAAGGGCGAGCGTCGCGGTATAAGCCCGACGTGTTTGTATCAAGCACGTCGGGCTTACGCGTCGACGCTCGCCAGACGCGCTACAATGCCGATTTCGACCAACCAAGGAGTTTCCCCATGCGCACGTTCCTCGCGGCCGTCCTGGCCGTAGCGTTCGCGGTCTCCGCGACGGCCCAGGACAAGAAGCCCGCGACCATCAAGCTGCTCATTCCTGAACGGCCAACGAAAACCGAGGTGAC
>Ga0066903_100004408_pt1 | contig 11899 bp, 9 predicted proteins | sample PanSoiMetaGPlot1_FD_67491 | JGI IMG/M metagenome (GOLD analysis project Ga0066903, IMG submission 67491) | Tropical forest soil microbial communities from Panama analyzed to predict greenhouse gas emissions - Panama Soil - Plot 1 (version 2) | ecosystem: Environmental > Terrestrial > Soil >...
ATGAAGAAGTTGGAGCGCTTCGGCATCGGCACGCCCCACGCTTCGTCGAACGCGTTCTGCGTCGCGGCCATGACGCCGAGCCCGCCCCAAAGCGCTCCGAGCAGTCCGACCACGAGCACCACCGTGTTCCCCGAGATCGCCTGGATGTTCTGCTGTAGCTGCGGACCGATCACCGGAAACTGTCCCAGGGCGGAGTTCTCGATGCTCTTCTGCAGCGATGGGTTGCCCGACAGCAGCATCCCGAGCACCGTCACCAGCACGAGCAGCAGCGGGAAGATCGACAGGAAGCCGTAGTACGCGATCAGCGCGGCGAGGAATCCGCCGCGATCGTCGCCGTACTTTCGGACGACCGCCAGGGGCAACCCGAGCCACGAATGGAGCTGCTGGTAGCGGTCGAACCGTTCCAGCAACCGGTTGAACCACGTCACCGGGCGACCCTCTTCCGCGCCACGAGGAGCACCGTACCCCGCGGGGACGGTCTCACTCTGCGGTCAGCAGTCTGGCGGGCCGGTCACCCCGTTGGCGGCGTCCGTTCCGCTCGCCGAGCTCCCGCCGGTCACCGAGAAGCGGATCTCGCCCGGCTTCACCATCCCGAGACACTCCCGCGCCAGCCGCTGGAGGTACGCGGGGTCGTGCAGCTGGGCGACGCGGTTTCGCAGCTCGGCGTTCTGCTGCTGCAGGACGTGGGACTGGACCTGCATCCGGCCGAGCTGGGCCCGCTGCGAGAGATAGCTCCGCAAGGGAACCGACATCACACAGAGGAGCACGGCGATCGTCACGGCGAGGAGGACGGCGCCCGGCGTCGGCCTGGTGCGCCGGCGAGGGGCCGCGGCCGCCGTGGTCACGATTCCTCGCCGTCGTCGTCCGGGTCAACGTCCGGGTCGTCGGCCGACACGTCGCCGTCGTCGGCGGCGTCGGCGACCTCCGGCATCCGACCGTACGGCTGCCGCCCGGCGTAGCGGGCGGTCTGGCCGAGCGCTTCCTCGATCCGAAGCAGCTGGTTGTACTTCGCGGTCCGCTCGCCGCGCGAGGGCGCGCCGGCCTTGATCTGTCCGGCGTTCACCGCGACGGTCAGGTCCGCGATCGTCGTGTCCTCGGTCTCGCCGGAGCGGTGGCTGATGACGACGCCGTACGACGACTCCTTGGCGAGACGAACGACGTCGAGCGTCTCGGTCAGGGTTCCGATCTGATTGACCTTGATGAGGATCGCGTTGCCGGCGCCGTCGTCGACGCCGCGCTCGAGGCGCCCGAGGTTGGTGACGAAGAGGTCGTCGCCGACGAGCTGCACACGGTCGTCGAGGGCCTCGGTGAGCGCGACCCAGCCGTCCCAGTCGTCCTCGGCCAGTGGGTCCTCGATCGAAACGATCGGATACGTGTCGAGAAGACTCTCCCAGTAGGAGATCATCTCCTCCGACGTCTTCGCGCCGCCCTCCAGCCGGTAGGCACCGTCGCGGTAGAACTCCGACGACGCGGGGTCGAGCGCCACCGCGACCTCCGAGCCGGGCTCGAGCCCCGCCGACTCGATCGCCGCGACGATCAGCTCGAGCGCGTCACGGGCGGTCTCGACGTTGGGCGCGAACCCGCCCTCGTCGCCGACGCCGCTCGCCAGGCCCTTCGCCTTGAGGCTCGCGTGGAGCGCATGGAACGTCTCGGCGCCCCACTGGATCGCTTCGGCGAACGACGCCGCGCCGGCCGGCACGATCATGAACTCCTGCGGCTCGAGCGGATTGTCCGCGTGCATCCCGCCGTTCACCACGTTCATCATCGGGACGGGCAGCACGTGCGCCTGCGGCCCACCCAGATAGCGGTAGAGCGGCAGCCCCAGCGAGTTCGCCGCTGCTTTCGCGACCGCCACGGAGACGCCGAGGATTGCGTTCGCGCCCATGCGCGACTTGGTCGGCGTGCCGTCGAGGGCGATCATGGCGGCGTCGACGGCTCGTTGGTCGATCGCGTCGAGCCCCTCGACGGCGGCGGCGATGTCGCCGGTGACGTTGCGGCACGCGTCCCGGACGCCCTTTCCCCCGTAGCGGGCGGGGTCGCCGTCCCGGAGCTCGAGGGCCTCGTGTGCGCCTGTGGACGCGCCGGAGGGGACCGCCGCTCGGCCCATCGACCCGTCGTCGAGCACGGCCTCGACCTCGACGGTTGGGTTCCCTCGGGAGTCGAGGATCTCGCGGGCGCGCAGCTCCTCGATGACAGGCATGAGCCCGAAGATTGTATGGCGCTGCCAGGGCGAACGGTTGGAGGAATGGCCGTTCAGCACGCAATCGGATCAAGCCAGCCGGACGACCCGCCGATCCCTTTTCCATGATTCGCCCCCGAACCCGCGTCGTCGCCACGGGCATGCTCTCCGGCCTGGTCGCGCTCCTGCTTCCGGTGCTGATCGCCGCTCCCGCACGCGCCGCCGCCGAGGCGCCGGGAAAGGTCCTGTTCACGGGAACCGAAGGCGGCGGGAACACCCACATCTACGTGGTGAACGGGGACGGCTCCGGGCTGACGCGCCTGACCGCGCTCAAGTACGACGACCGGGACGCGCGGTGGTCGCCGAACGGGAAGAGCATCGTGTTCTCGAGCAACCGGTCGGGCTACTTCGACATCTGGGTGAAGCACCTGACGTCGGGGGCGGTCGTTCAGCTCACGAAGGCGCACCTCACGGACAGCCAGCCGGTGTGGTCGCCGGACGGGTCGACGATCGCGTTCGTCCGATCGAACGGCGTGAGCACGAACGTGTTCGCCATCGACGTCGCCACGCGGGAGGTGCAGCAGGTCACGAACAGCAGCGGGAGCGACGCCGATCCCGCGTGGTCTGCCGACAGCCAGTCGGTCACGTACGACATGTCCGGCTTTCCCTACAGGAACCTCTTCTCCACCAACGTGTCCACGCACTCGAACACACAGGTCATGCCCGTCAACCACAACAACATCGATCCAGCACCCTCCCCCGACAACGACTCGCTCGCGTTCGCCAGCGATCGTTCCGTCGGCGACGCGATCTGGACGATGGACGTCGCGGGCGGCACGTTCTCGCAGCTCACCGACGGCACCACCACCGACCGTTCGCCGTCGTGGTCACCGTACGGGACCAGCATCGTCTTCAGCCGCTCAACCGGCGGAGGCGACCCGGCCCTCTACACGATGGCGGCAGACGGAACCGGGCAGGCGCAGCTCGCCACCGGTCCCGTCACGGACGACACCAACCCTCAGTGGTTCCCGCTGACGGCGGGACAGCGGGCCTACGACGACCAGGCGAAGAACGTCATTCTCAAGGCGCCGTTCGACGCGAACTGGTTCTACGCGCAGGTCGGGTCGTACGCGCCCGTCGGAATCATCACCATGGCCAATCACGACCCCTCGCAGGCTTGGGTCTCCCCAAGCGTCGCGTCCTCCGGCCCCAGCAACATCAGCATCGCCGTGTCGGGCGACTCCCAAAGCTTCGCGGCTGCCATCCTCTCGAACTCGGGCGAGTGCTTCGACATCGAGGTCACCAGTGAGACCACGGTGACGTACGGGACCACCGCAACGCCGGCCAACTGTGCGGGGACCTACGCGCTCACCAACGCCACGCACAGCCAGTGGCCGGTCTGACGACGCGACCGTACGACCGGCGCGCGGCGGTGGGTCAGCGCGCTCCGCGGTAGCGGCTCAGCAGCTCCTCGTCGCCCAGGTCCTCCAGCGATTCGCCGCGGCTCGCCGCCTCTGATCGCATCCGCTCGAATCGCTCCGCGAAGCGGCGCGTTGCGCCCCGGAGCGCCGTCTCGGGGTCGACGCCGGCCTTGCGCCCGACGGCGGCCGCCGCGAAGAGGAGCTCGCCGAGCTCTTCCTCGGCACGCGTGGCGTCGACGACGTCGGCCTCGAGCTCCTCGGTGAGCTCGCCCAGCTCCTCGCGAACCGACCCGAGCGCGGCCTCCGTCGTGCGCCAGTCGAAGCCGCCGCCCGCGGCCCGGCGCTGCACCTTGGCGGCCCTCGCGAGGGCCGGCAGGCTCGCGGGGATCTCGTCATCGACGCTGCGGGACGCTCCCTCTTCCTCTGTCTTGATGCGCTCCCAGTTGCGGAGGACCTCGGCCGAGGAGTCGACCTCGGTGTCGCCGAACACGTGGGGGTGCCGGCGGATCAGCTTGCGCACCAGCCCCTCGGCCACGTCGTCCACGTCCCAGGCACCCTCCTGCCGCGCCATCTCGGCGTGGAAGACCACCTGGAGCAGGACGTCGCCGAGCTCGTCGCGAAGGCCGTCCATGTCACCGGCGTCGATCGCCTCCAGCGTCTCGTGGGTCTCCTCGAGGAGGTGACGCCCGAGTGTCTGGTGCGTCTGCTCGCGATCCCACGGGCAGCCGTCGGGCCCGCGCAGCTTCTGCATCACCTTGAGGAGGTCGAGCAGGCGCTCGCCGCCCTCGCGAGACAGGATCGGGTCGGCCGGAACGCCGTCGAGCGGCGGCCCGGTTCCGTCATCCATCGTCTCGCCACCCGGGCGCGTACTTCTCCAGGACCGCGTCGGGAACGTGATCGCGGAATCGCTTCGCCGCGTCGAGCAGCGCGGAGAGCTCGGCGTGGCCGACGTGACGGCCGTGGACGATGAAGTCCGAGCCCTCGACCTCGTAGACGTACTCGGTCCCGGACTCCAGGACCGCCTCCATCATCGGGTGGTCGAACAGCTCGTGCGCGAACTCCCGGTGCGTGGTCTTCACCTCGAAATGCTTGTCGAAGTCGCGCGCGCCGCACGTCACCTCGAGGTGGTCGTGATGCAGCCGGTCGATGCGATCGAGGTCGTCGGCGGCCCGGGTGAGCAGGCCCTTCTTCTCGACGTACACGTAGGGAAGGTCGGCCGGCACCGAGCCAACCGCGACGGTGATCGTGTCTCGCTCCAGCCAGTAGCCGCCCACGCCGCCCGCCGAGGCACCCACCATCTGCGGGACGACGACGTCGAAGACGCTGACGGGCATGCCGTTCCACGACCCGGTCAACAGGTTCGTTCCGGTGACCACCGGGTGATCCTCGCCGAGCGTGAACAGATAGAAGCGCTCGTGGAGCATCGATTCCGGCACGTCGGGCTCGTACGCGAACCCGTGCTCGCCGGCCCAGCCGCGCCGGCCACTCGCCCAGTCGTCGCTCATGACGTGATCGCGTCCTCCACGTAGGCGACCAGCAACTCCTCGGTGAACTGGGGAGGCGGCTGGAGGTTGAGGGTCTTCGTGACCTCATGGTAGACGGCGTCTTCGCGGGAAGCGGCGACCGTCAGTCCCACGGCCGGCTCGATCGGGCGGATCCGGATCTGCCGCCGGATCGTGGAGATCTCGTCCACCCCGGACGCCAGGCACACTAGCCGGAGCGACTGGATGGCGAACAGCGTGCGCACCTCGTCCGGGATCCGGCCGAAGCGGTCCTCGGTCTCCGCGCGGGCGGCTGCGAGGTCGTCGGCGTCGCGCGCCGACCCGATGCGTCGGTAGAGCTCGAGGCGCAGCGCCTCCTGCCCCAGCCACTCCGGCGGGACGAACGCGTGGACCGGAAGGTCGACGCGGACGTCGCGCTCCTCGGGCACCGGCTCGCCCTTCATCTCGGCCACCGACTCGGCGAGCAGCCGAACGTACGTGTCGAAGCCGACCGCCGCGATGTGGCCGTGCTGCTCGGCGCCGAGCAGGTTCCCCGCGCCGCGGATCTCGAGGTCCTTCATCGCGATTTGGAATCCCGAGCCGAGCGCCGTGTGCCGGCTGATCGCCGCCAACCGCGCGTGCGCCTCCTCGGTGAGCTGCGCCTGCGGAGGGAAGAACAGATAGGCGAACGCGCGCTCGGCCGATCGCCCCACGCGGCCGCGCAGCTGGTACATCTGCGCGAGGCCGAGCCGGTCGGCCCGCTCCACGATCAGCGTGTTGGCGCTCGGGACGTCCAGGCCGCTCTCGATGATCGTCGTGCACACCAGCACGTCGGCCGAGCGGTCCCAGAACGCCATCATCACCTTCTCCAGCTGGTGCTCGTCCATCTGCCCGTGCGCCGTGACGATGCGCGCGTCGGGGAGCTTCGTGCGGAGCTTCCCCGCCGCGCGCTCGATCGTCTCGACGCGGTTGTGCACCCAGAAGACCTGCCCGCCCCGCAGCAGCTCGCGGCGAACGGCCGCCAGCGCCATGTCCTCCTCGTACGGACCGACATAGGTGAGGACCGGCTGGCGGTCCTCCGGCGGGGTGTCGACGCTCGACATGTCGCGGATCCCCGCCAGCGCCATCTCAAGCGTCCGGGGGATCGGCGTCGCGGTCATGGTCAGCACGTCGACGCTGGCGCGCAGCTTCTTCAGGCGCTCCTTGTGCGTGACGCCGAACCGCTGTTCTTCGTCGACGATCAGCAGCCCGAGGTCCTTGAACGCCACGTCGCGCGAGAGCAGGCGATGGGTGCCGATGACGACGTCCACCGAGCCGTCGGCCACGCCGGCGATGACCTCGTCCTGTTCCTTCGACGACAGGAACCGGGAGAGCATGGCGACCTTGGACGGGAACGGCGCGAACCGTTCCGAGAACGTCACGTAGTGCTGCTCGGCGAGCAGCGTCGTGGGAACCAGGACGGCCACCTGCTTCCCGTCCATCACGGCCTTGAACGCCGCCCGCACCGCGATCTCCGTCTTGCCGTAGCCGACGTCGCCGCAGATCAGGCGGTCCATCGGCCGTTCGCCTTCCATGTCGACCTTCACCTCGGAGATCGCGGCCAGCTGATCGCGCGTCTCTTCGAACGGGAACGCGTCCTCCAGCTCGGCCTGCCACGGCGTGTCGGAGGCAAACGCGTGTCCCTGCACGGTCATGCGGACCGAGTACAGGCGGACGAGCTCGCCCGCCATGTCGCGGATGGCGCGGCGCACACGGCCCTTGCTCCGTACCCAGTCGCTCGACCCGAGCCGGTGCACGCGCGGCGCCTCGCCGCCGATGTACTTGGTCACGACGCCGACCTGGTCGGAGGGGACGTACAGCCTGTCGCCCTGGGCGTACTCCAGCAGCAGGTAGTCGCGCTCAGAACCCGCGACGGCGCGCCGCACGATGCCGACGTAACGGCCGACCCCGTGGACCTGATGCACGCACAGGTCCCCGGGCTCCAGGTCGGCGGCGACCGCTTCGGCGCGCCGCTGCGTGATGCGGGGCGCCTCGCGCGTGTGTCGGCGACGGCCGAAGAGGTCCTCTTCGCTGACGACGGCGAGGGCGCCGGGCTCGTAGCGGAACCCCTCGGGGACGTCGGCCCGGACGGCGATCACCTCGTCGGCCGGAAGGCCGGCGGCATCCAGGACCTCGAGCGCGCGGACGAGGCTCCCCCGGCCCTCGGCCAGCGCGACGACGCTGGCGCCGGACCGGCGCAGATCCGCCACCTCCGCTGCGCGACCCTGCGCTTCGGCCCCCGACGCGTCCCATGCGCGGATGCCGAGGTCGACGCCCTCCGACAGCTCCGACAGCTCGGCGGTCGGACGCCCTCCGATCGCGCCGGCGAGCGGCTCGATCACGGGCCGGCCCGGCCATCCCGACGCCTCGGCGAGCGCGGTGGCTTCGTCGACGATCCGGGTCGCACGGTCGGTGACCATCCGCGACGGCGACAGGACGACCGGCGACGCGGCCGGAAGCAGCTCGGACAGCGAGGGGAGACTGTCGAACAGCAGCGGGATCGTCTGTTCCATGCCTTCGAACGTCATGCCCTCCGCGACGCGCTCCAGCATCGACCGGTACTGACCCGTGATGCGCGGAGACCGAATCGCGCGCTCGGCGCGGTCGCGCGCGTCGGCGTCGACCACCAGCTCGCGACAGGGATGCACCTGCACCGCGTCGAGCGCGCCGGTCGACAGCTGTGTCCCCGGCGAGAACTCGCGGAGCGACTCGACGTCGTCGCCGGCAAGCTCGAGCCGCGCCGGGCGGCGCGCGGTCGACGGGAAGACGTCGACGATGCCGCCGCGAACGGCGAACTCGCCGCGGTGCTCCACGACGTCCTCGCGCGTGTAGCCGAGCGACACGAGCGAATCGACCAGCTCTCCGAGGTCGACGGTCGCGCCCCGCGCGATCGCGAGCGGCTCGTGCACGCCGAGCTCGGGCGAGACGCGCTGCAGCGCCGCGAGCACCGGCGCCGTGACGACCGCCGGCCCGGTCGCGGCCCGGATCCGGTGGGCCGCCTCGGCCCGGCGTCCCGCCGTCAGCGGTCCCGGGCTGATCCCTTCGTACGGCAGCGACTCCCAGGCGGGGAACCGGATGACGCGGCCGGCGCCGAGCCACGCGCCGGCCGCGGAGGCCAGGCTCTCCGCACCGCGGGGGTCGGAGGCGATCGCCAGGACCGGCGCCGATCGCGCGACCGCGAGGGCCGCCGCGACGAAGCCGTGCGCCGCCGCCGGCGCGCTCGCCAGGACCACGTCGTTCTCGAAACGCGCGGCGACCGTCCCGGCCGCCCGCCCGAGGACGTCGGCGATCGATTCTTCCTGGGCTTTCGTCACCATCTCGGCGGGGGCACCTCCCGGCCCGTCCCGTTCGGCATCGAACATGCACGAAGAGGCCTCGTGCGGCGCACGGGGCCTGTCCCGACGAGTGTAGCCGGGGTCGACGACGAGGGTGAAGCCGGAGTCGACGAGGGCGACGTGTCGGGGGGGAAGGAGTCAGCCCGCGGCGGGCGGACCGGCTCGGTTGAACCGCCCCTGCGCGGCCTCGAGGCCGTCCGCCACGATCGCGGCCGCGGCGTCGGCCCCGTCCTCGACCAGGAGGCCGACCTCGTCGCGCTCGCGCGCGGCGAACGGGGTCAGCACGAAGTCGACGGGATCCTGCCGTCCGGGCGGGCGCCCGATGCCCAGCCGCACGCGGTAGAAGTCGGGCGTCCGCAGCCCGGACACCAGCGAGTCGAGCCCGTGGTGGCCGGCGGTGCTCCCCCCGAACTTCAGCCGGAGCGCGCCGAAGGGAAGGTCGAGCTCGTCGTGCACGGCGATGACGCGCTCGGCGGGGACGTCGCGCTTGCGCGCGAGCGACGCGAGCGGCGGCCCGCTCTCGTTCATGTACGTCGTGGCGATCGCGAGGATCACCTGAGTGTCGCCGACTCGGGCGTCGGCGGCGGTGGCGGCGACGAACCGCACCTTCTTGAGCGAGACGCCGAAGCGCGAACAGAGCCGCTCGACCGCCATCGCGCCCACGTTGTGGCGCGTCTTCGCGTACCGGTCGCCCGGGTTCCCCAGGCCCGCGATCAGCCAGGGATCGGCCACGGGTGCACCTTCCCTCCGCGATCGCGGAAGGTCAGGACTCCCCGCCGGTCTCGCCCTCCGACGGCGCCGCCGCGGCCTCGCCGCCCTCCGCGGCTGCGGCCTCCGCGCCCTCCGGCGCCTCGGCGCCCTCGGCCACCGCGGCCTCCTCCTCCTCCTCGATGCGCAGGATCTGCGGCGTGACGACCGAGACGACGACCTCGCCACCGCCGGTGATGATCGTGCATCCCCGGGGAGGCGTGAGCTGCTCGACCTTGAGCGACTCGCCGATGCCCAGCGGCGTCACGTCGGCCTCCACCGCGTTCGGAACGTCCTGGGGGAGACACTCGACCTGGACCTGCCACAGGTGGTGCTCGACCACGCCGCCCTCGCGGACGCCGTGGGAGTCACCGATCAGGTGCACCGGGACCTCGACGGTGATCTTCTCGTCGCGCGCGATCCGGTAGAAGTCCACGTGCAGCAGCCGGTCGCGCAGATGGTCGCGCTGAACCTCGCGCGGCATCGCGAGCCACTCGTCACCGTCGACTTTGAGGTCGACGAGCACGTTCATCCCGGCGTCGGTGTGGAGCAGGTGGTACAGCTCGCGCGCGTCGACGTCGATCGTCACGGGCTCGCCGTGTCCGTAGACGACGCCGGGCACGCGCCCCGCCGCCCGCGTCTTCCGGGCGACGCCCTTGCCGACGTCGCCGCGGCGCTCGGCCTTCAGCTTGCGTTCCATGGCTCGCGTGGCTCCTTCGAGATGTCCTCAGAGGTTCGCGCAGGGCCCTGGCCGGGCCCGCGGGAACCCCATTGTAGCGATCCGGCCGGGACGGTCGACGTCCCCGGGACGGCCCCTAGGGCTGGTTCTCGCCGCTGAAGATGCCGGAGACGGACTCGTCCTCGAAGACCGCGTTCAGCGCAGACGCCACGATCGGGGCGATGGACAGGACGGTCAGGCGGTCGCCCAGCACCTGCGCCTTCTCCTCCGGGATCGGCAGCGTGTTGGTGACGACGACCTCCTTGATCGGCGACTCCGCGATCTTCTGGACCGCCTTGCCGGACAGCACGGGGTGCGTACAGAGCGCGTAGATCTCCGCTGCGCCCTCCGCCGACAGCGCCTTGGCGCCCTCCGCGATCGTCCCGGCCGTGTCGATCATGTCGTCGATGAGGATGCAGCGGCGACCCTCGACGTCGCCGACGACGACCACCTGCTCGATCTTGTGCGCCTCGTGCCGGGAGCGGCGCTTGTAGATGAACGCCAGGTCGGAGTGAAGGTCGGTCCGCAGGCGCTGCGCGCTCTTGATGCGGCCGGCGTCCGGCGAGACCACGACGATCTCCTCCGGCGCCGGGATCTTCTCCTTGATGTGGTTGGCGAGCAGCGGCATCGCGGTCAGGTGGTCGAAGGGGAGGTCGAAGAAGCCCTGGATCTGGCCGGAGTGCAGGTCGACGGAGATCACGCGGTCGGCTCCCGCCGTCGTCAGAAGGTCGGCGATCAGCTTGGCGGAGATCGGCTCGCGCGCGAGGACCTTGTGGTCCTGCCGCGAGTATCCGTAATAAGGAATGACGGCGGTGATGCGCTTGGCCGACGCGCGCTTGAGCGCGTCGATCATCACCAGCTGCTCCATGATCATCTCGTTGACGGGATCGGCGTGCGTCTGCACGACGAAGGCGTCGGCGCCGCGAACGCTTTCGTCGGAGCGGACGTAGATCTCTCCCGAGGCAAACCGCGAGATCTTGGTGTGGCAGAGCTGGATACCCAGGTGCTGGGCGATCTCCTCCGACAGCACGGGGTGCGAGGTTCCCGAGAACACCATCATCCGTTTGCGGGTGGTGATGTCCTTGTGGTCGGGTACGTCCTCCGCCCCGTGCGTCCCCATCTCGATCCCGTGCTCAGCCACGCTCTCCCCCTCGCTTGGATGTGGTCCGACCCTCACCCGGCGCTCGCCCCCCGTGAGCCCGGCGCTTCCGTTCGTCGTAGCCCCTGACCGTTCGCTGCTCCGATCGCTCGACCGCCAGGGCGCCGGCGGGCACGTCCCGGCTGACCACCGATCCGGCGCCGGTCCACGAACGCTTCCCCAGTTTCACCGGCGCGACCATCATCGTATCCGAGCCGATGAACGATTCGTCGCCGATCACGGTCGGTCGTTTCTCGTAGCCGTCGAAGTTGCACGTGATGCTGCCGGCGCCGACGTTGACCCGCCGGCCGATCGTCGCGTCGCCCATGTAGGAGAGATGGGGAACCTTGCTCCCCGCCCCGACCGTCGTGTTCTTCAGCTCCACGAACGTGCCGGCTTTCGCGCCTTCCTGCAGGACCGTCCCCGGCCGGATGCTGGCGTACGGTCCGACGGTCGCGCCCACCCCGATGCGCGCTCCGCGCACGACCGAGAACGTCACGTCGGCACCGTTCGCGATCGTGGTGTCGACGACGCGCGTCGACGGCCCGATGGAACAGCCCGCGCCGATCCTCGTTTCGCCCTCCAGGAAGGTCAGCGGGTGCAGGATGGTGTCGGCACCGATCCGGACGTCGACGTCGACATAAGTCGTCGCCGGGTCGACGACGGCGACGCCGTCGTCCATGTGCCGCTCGACGATCCGCCGCCGCATGACCGCGGTGGCCTTCGCGAGCCCGCCCCGCGTGTTCACCTGCGGCAGCTCGCCGCCCACGTCGATGGGGACGAGCGACACCGACTCGCCCTTGCCGAGCAGGATCGGGAACACGTGGTGCAGGTAGTACTC
>Ga0066903_100004409_pt1 | contig 11897 bp, 8 predicted proteins | sample PanSoiMetaGPlot1_FD_67491 | JGI IMG/M metagenome (GOLD analysis project Ga0066903, IMG submission 67491) | Tropical forest soil microbial communities from Panama analyzed to predict greenhouse gas emissions - Panama Soil - Plot 1 (version 2) | ecosystem: Environmental > Terrestrial > Soil >...
TCGGCATCAAGGACATCTTCGACACAGCCGACCTGCCGACAGAATATGGCTCGCCGATCTACCGCGGCAACCGGCCGGCCGCGGACGCCGCCGTGGTCTCGATGGTGCGCCGCTCTGGCGGCATCGTGCTCGGCAAGACGGCAACGACCGCGTTCGCCCACATGCATCCGGCCGGCACGCGCAACCCGGTCAATCCCGAGCACACGCCGGGCGGCTCGTCGTCGGGCTCGGCCGCAGCCGTCGCAGCCGGCATGCTGCCGATCGCGTTCGGCACCCAGACCGGCGGCTCGGTGATCCGGCCCGCCGCCTTCTGCGGCGTCGCCGGCTTCAAGCCTTCCTACAAGCTCATCCCGACCATCGGCGCGAAGTGCTTCTCGTGGCATCTCGATACGGTCGGCCTGTTCGCGGCCGGCGTTGCCGACGTCGCGTTCGCGGCCGCCGCCGTCACCGGCCGGGATCTCCGGGTCGATGGGCGCGCGCCGGCCGCGCCGCGCATCGCCCTCATGCGCACCCATCTCTGGCCGGAGGCGAGCCCCGCCATGCAGCGCGCGGTCGAGACCGCCGCAAGCGCTGCGGCACGCGCCGGCGCGCGGCTCGACGACGTCGCCCTGCCGCCGATCCTGGAGGAAGCCTGGCGGGCCCATCCCGTCATCCAGGACTACGAGGCCTACCGCGCGCTCGCCTTCGAGTATGACCGCCACCGCGACCGCATCCCGGCGGTGACCCGCGAGCTGCTCGATGCGGCGTCGGCGATCACCACCGAGGCCTACGACGCGGCACGCCGCACCACTCGGCTCGCGCGCAAGGCGCTCGGCGAGCTGATGGCGGAATACGACGTCCTGCTGACGCCGGCGGCGTCCGGCGCCGCCCCGCACGGGCTCGCTACGACCGGATCGGCGAGCTTCAACCGGTTGTGGACCTTGGTGGGATCGCCTGCCGTCAACGTGCCGGGGCTCGCGGACCCCGACGGGCTTCCGCTCGGCGTACAGATCGTCGGCCGATTCGGCCGCGACCGGACGACCCTCGAGGCAGCCCTGTTCGTGGAGACCGCGATCGTCGCCGCGCCTGCGGACGGGCGGCTGAGCAAGCAATAATTGTGGTCCCGATTCGGGCCGGCGGTATCATGGTACACTCGCGCAGGCTTGGCAGGGCCCTTCGGAGCCGGCACTTCTGCACAATTAATCTTTGCAATGCGAAAGGATTAAATCGCGATCTTTCATCGACTTGCTAACACCGCACTGATCATTTCCCGGATTGCGGCGGAACCTTTCGGCGGCGCAGCACGTTTCCTTCTTCGGGTTGGGATCGCCCTCTGCTAGAATCCGTCGATCTGGAAGCGAGGAGACATATGCCTGTGGACCTTGCCGTGAAGCTGAATGTGCTGGTCGTGTTTATGGCGGTCGCTTTCGTCGGCGCCATCCTGATCGGCGCGTTCTAATTCGGGGAGTCCAAGCACAACGCCAACGCCCGCGTCGCGGTGATCGTCACTCGAGTCCGCTGGGTCATGGCCGAAGTTTATCGAACACCGGAGAGCCCCTCTCCGGTGTTCTTTTTTTTCGCCGCGCGCGGTCAAAGTGTCCAGTGCCGTCGATCTTGAAGTTCCTACTCCACTTGCGCAAACTTCGTTTAGGAACTTCAGATCGAAAAGAGGAAAGAGAATCATATACTTGCCAGCGCTCCTTCGCGTCCGACGTTCGTGTCAGACGGTGCGGCCCGCGGCGCGAAGGCTGGCCTTCGCGGTCGATTGGATTAGATAAGAGCAACGCACGCGGGAGGAGGTCCGATGCGGCCCAAGACCTTGCTGGAGATCGCCGGCGCGACCGCCACGCCCGCTCGCCTCGGCACCGCCGCCATCGTGGTCATCGACGCCCAGCAGGAATACGTCGACGGCAAGCTAGCGCTCCCCGCCGTCGCGCCGGCGCTCGACGAGATCGGCCGTCTGCTCGCGCGCGGCCGCGCGGTCGGCACGCCGATCATCCACATCGTGCATCAGGGCGGGCCAAACGGCCCGTTCGCGCCGGGCTCGCCGGGCGCCGAGATCGTCTCGCCGGCGGCGCCGGCGCCGGGCGAGGCCGTGCTCACCAAGCGGCTGCCCAACGCCTTCGCGTCCACCGACCTGGCAACCCGGGTCGCCGCGCTGAAGCGGCCGGAGCTGGTGCTGGTGGGATTCATGACGCACATGTGCGTGGAGGCGACCGCGCGCGCCGCGATCGACAACGGCCTGAAGGCGACCGTCATCGCCGGCGCCACCGCGACCCGCGACCTGCCCGACCCGCTCGGCGGCGCAGCGGTTCCGGCCGCGGAGGTGCAACGCAACGCGCTCGCGGCCCTGGCGGACCGCTTCGCCACCATCGTGGCGACCGCCGAGGCGGTCCGCGACTGAACCAGTTGGGCTAGAGCGCATTCCACTTGAATTGAATCTGGCCGAGCCAGAATGCGCTCTAGATTCAATGCGTTTGTCGCATTTTCTGCGCCGAACCGGTGCCCACTTCGGCAGAAAATGCTCTACCGGCTCGCGTCCGTATCGGAGAGCCCGATGCTGCGTCCTGGAAAGCCTGCCACGTCGTAGTAACGGGCCGGCCCAACCTCTTGATAGACCAGCACCGTTTGCAGCCCGGCCGCGCTCGGCTTGGAGCGCAGCGTCGTCGTCTGCACGGCCGGCATGCGGCCGTCCGGGAGCGCTTCGGCCACGATGCGCCCCATCAACCCGGCCGTGAAGGGAAGCTTGAGACCAAGCACGTGGGCCAGCGTGCGGCCGATGTCGGCATTGCTCACCGGCGCCTCGTCGGCGAACCCGCGCTTGAAGCCGGGACCCGCTGCCGCCATGAAGTTCATGGTGTCGGCACGACTGAAGCTGCCGTGCATGCCCTGGCCCTGCTGGAGGGCGGTGTCGGCGACTTCCACTGTGCACATCAGCGGCTCGCCACACCCGCTCGAGAACGAGCGGAAGTTCACGACGATGGAGGGGCGCGGCGTGCGCGAGCTTCCCTTGAGGGCGATGGCCGAAAGGGGAAGCGTGCCGGGGAACTCGCCCAGCTCGTCGTCGACGAACAGGCCGCTGACATAGTCCTGGGCGAGCAGGAGCTCGACCACGCGTTTCGCCAGGGCAGGGTCGCGCGTCGGCAGGTAGACGAGATCGGAGCCGCCGTTCGCCGCGACCACCACATCGGGCGCGTCGGCACTCGCGCCGATCAACCCGTTGCCGCGCACCCGCGGATAGGCGTTGTCGCCGACGCGCGCGTTCTTGGCGTCGGGATCGAACAGCGGCAGCCCCAATCCCTTGGCGAGATCGATCGCCAGGAAGCCGAGCGGCAGGAAGCCTTTCGGCACGTCGGCATATTCGCCCTTCGCGGCGGGACTGGTTGCGCTCTCCTTCGAGATGGTCGAGAACCCGTGATCGGCCGCGATCACGATATCGGTGTCGTCGGCAAGACCGAGCGCGGCGAGCGCGTCCTGGAGCTGCTTGAGGTTGTCGTCGGCGTTGCGGACCGCGGCCGCCGATGTCGGCCCGTTGATGCCGGGGGTCACGGCGTTCAGGCTGTCGCCCTGATTGTGCTGCGTGCCGTCCGGATCGCGCGACCAGAACACCAGCACGAATGGCTGATTGCGTGCCTTGAGCAGCGGCAGCACCACCTTGCTGGCCACGTCGGCGAAATAGCCCTGCTGTGCCTTGTTCGCGGCGGTTGTGCCGGGTGTCTGGAAATTGCCGGTCTTGCCGTTGTCGCCGCGCGAGGGCGCGGCGAGCGGCAGCCCGGCGGCGGCGAGCGCGTCCTTCATCTCCTGCGACAGCGGAATGCCGGCCTCCGTGCCGGTCGCGTCGTCGATCACGATGGTGCGCGTGCCGCTGCGCTCCGTGTGGTCGAACATCAAGGTCGGGCCGACCTTGCCGATCGCGGCCGTGCTCATGCCCTGGTTGCGGGCGGCCGCCAGGATGGTGTCGTGGTCGACGAAGTTGCCGTGGAAATGCGCGTCGATGTCGCCGAGAATGGCGTCGTTCTCGATGAACGGGGTCACGCTGTTGCCGGCCGGGCCGACCGGATAGCCGGTGAAGATCGTGTTGCTGAACGCCCCCGTATCGCCGATATGGCGGCCATACGCCATGCCCGACGAGTTCGCCATGGTGAAGGTCGGGAACAGCGCATGCGGATTCTTGAAGTTAACGCCCCGGTCGCGGATCGCCGCCATGGTGGGCGCGCTCTCGGGCGTCACGTTCAACGCTCGCAGGCCGTCGGGCACGAACAGGATGACGTTATGCTGCTTCGTGCCCTGGGCGGCCGCGGCCTGAAGGGTCAGTACCGTGCCGGCGACCAGCGCGAGCGTCTTCACAGAAAGAGACATCGGCGCGCCTCCTTGCTCTCCGCACGTATGCAAGGGAGACCGGATAGGCCAGTCGTGCGACAGATTTGTTACGGCGTCCGGCAATCGCGCGCCATTTCCCGGCCTATTCGGCGGCGGTGCGGACGCGCGCCAGCGGGTCGTAGTTGAGCACCGGCGCGAGCCAGCGCTCCGCCTCGGCGACCGTCCAGCCCTTGCGGGCCGCATAGTCCTCCACCTGGTCGCGCTCGATCTTGCCGACGCCGAAATAGTGGCTCTCGGGATGGCTGAAATAGAGCCCGCACACGGAGGCACCCGGCCACATGGCAAAGCTTTCGGTGAGGGTGACGCCGATCCGGCCTTCCTGCAGCAGGGAGAACAAGGTCGCTTTCTCGGTGTGGTCGGGCTGCGCCGGATAGCCCGGCGCCGGGCGGATGCCACGGTATTTCTCCGCGATCAGCTCGTGGCTTGCCAATGATTCGTCGGCCGCATAGGCCCAAAGCTCCTTCCTCACGCGCTGGTGCAGGCGCTCGGCCAGCGCCTCGGCGAGCCGGTCGGCGAGCGCGCTCGCCATGATGGCCGAATAGTCGTCGTTGGCGCGCTTGAGCCGCGCGGCGATATCGGTCTCGCCGAGGCCCGCCGTCACCGTGAACGCGCCGATGTAGTCGGCAAGGCCGCTTTGCCGTGGCGCCACGAAATCGGCCAGCGCCACGTTGGCGCGGCCTTCGCGGCGGGCAAGCTGCTGGCGCAGCGTGCGCAGGACCGCGATCGGCTCCTTCCGCGCCTCGTCGGCGAACACCAGGATGTCGTCGCCCTCGGCATTGGCCGGCCAGAAGCCGACCACCGCGGCGGCACGGAACCAGCGCTCTGCCACGATGGTCGCCAGCATGGCGCGGGCATCGTCGTAGAGGCCGCGCGCCGCCTCGCCGTACTTGGCATCGTCGAGGATGGCCGGGAACTTGCCGACCAGCTCCCAGGTGGCGAAGAATGGCGACCAGTCGATGTAGTCGACGAGCTCGGCCAGCGAGTAGTCGGCCAGCACCTTGAGGCCGGTGAAGTGCGGTCGCGGTGGCCGATAGGCGCCCGACCAGTCGAGCTTGAGCGCGTTGGCGCGCGCCGCCGCCAGGCTGAGCCGCTTCTTGTCCTCCTGGCTGCGGGCATGGGCGGCGGCGATCTTGGCGTACTCGCCGCGCACGTCCGCCACGTAGGCGCCGCGGTTCGCCGGCGACATGAGCGCGGCCGTCACCCCGACGGCGCGGCTCGCGTCGGTCACATACACCGCCTGGCCGCGCCGGTAATTGGGATGGATCTTGACCGCGGTGTGCACCCGGCTGGTGGTCGCGCCGCCGATCAGCAGCGGCAGCTCGAAGCCCTGGCGCTCCATCTCGGCGGCGACGTGGCACATCTCGTCGAGGGAGGGCGTGATCAGGCCGGAGAGGCCGATGATGTCCGCCTGCTCGCTGCGCGCCGTCTCGAGAATCTTCGCCGCCGGCACCATGACGCCGAGATCGACCACCTGGTAGTTGTTGCACTGGAGGACGACGCCGACGATGTTCTTGCCGATGTCGTGCACGTCGCCCTTGACGGTGGCGAGCACGATCTTGCCGTTGGAGCCGCTCTGGCCCCTGTCGTTGGCCTGCTTCTCCTGCTCCATGTACGGCATCAGGTAGGCGACCGCCTGCTTCATCACGCGCGCCGACTTGACGACCTGGGGCAGGAACATGCGGCCCGAGCCGAACAGGTCGCCGACCACGTTCATACCGTCCATCAGCGGCCCTTCGATCACCGAGAGTGGCCGGTCGGCCTTGAGGCGCGCCTCCTCGACGTCGGCGGTGATGAAGTCGGTGATGCCGTGCACGAGCGCGTGGGCGAGGCGCTTGTCGACCGGCCATTCGCGCCAGGCGAGGTCGGCCTCCTTGCGCTCGTGGCCCTGACCGCGGAAGCGCTCGGCGAGCGCCAGCAGCCGCTCGGCCGCGTCCTTGCGGCGGTTGAGCACCACGTCCTCGCAATGCTCGCGCAGCTCGGGATCGAGGTCGTCGTACACGGCGATCTGGCCGGCATTGACGATGCCCATGTCCATGCCGGCCTTGATGGCGTGGCAGAGAAAGACCGAGTGCATGGCTTGGCGCACCGGCTCATTGCCGCGGAACGAGAACGACAGATTGGAGACGCCGCCGGAGACGTGGGCGTGCGGCAGGCTCGCGCGGATCGCTCGCGCGGCCTCGATATAGGCAACCCCGTAGCCGTCGTGCTCCTCCATTCCGGTGGCGATGGCGAAGATGTTGGGATCGAAGATGATGTCCTCGGGCGGAAAGCCGACCCGGTTGACCAGGATGTCGTAGGCGCGCTGGCAGATCGCGACCTTGCGCTCGACGGTGTCGGCCTGGCCCTTCTCGTCGAATGCCATGACCACGACGGCGGCGCCGTGTCGGCGCACGATTCCAGCCTGGCGGACGAACTCCTCCTCGCCCTCCTTCATCGAGATCGAGTTCACCACCGCCTTGCCCTGCAGGCATTTAAGGCCGGCCTCGATCACGCCGAACTTGGAGGAATCGACCATCACCGGCACGCGGGCGATCTCCGGCTCGGCCGCCACCAGGTTGAGGAAGGTGACCATCGCCTGCTCGGAATCGAGCAGGCCCTCGTCCATGTTCACGTCGATGATCTGGGCGCCGCTCTCCACCTGCTCGCGCGCGATGGCGAGCCCGGCCGCGTAGTCGCCGGCCGTCACCAGCTTGCGGAACTTGGCGGAGCCGGTGACGTTGGTGCGCTCGCCCACATTAACGAACGGAATCTCCGGCGTCAGCGTGAACGGCTCGAGGCCCGACAGACGCAAAAAGCGCGGCACCTCGGGAATGGGCCGCGGCGGCTTGCCTTCGACCGCGCGCGCGATCGCCGCGATATGCTCTGGCGTGGTGCCGCAGCAACCGCCGACCATGTTGACCAGGCCGGCGGCCGCGAACTCGCCGATCAGCTCGGCCATGTATTCGGGGCTCTCGTCGTAGAGGCCGAACTCGTTGGGCAGGCCGGCATTGGGATAGGCGCACACCAGGGTATCGGCCAGGCGGGCGATCTCGGCGATGTGCGCGCGCATCTCCTTCGCGCCGAGAGCACAATTGAGCCCGACCGAGAGCGGCGCCGCGTGGCGCACCGAGTGCCAGAACGCGGCCGGCGTCTGGCCCGACAGCAGCCGGCCGGAGCGGTCCGTGATGGTGCCGGAGGTCATCACCGGCCACCGGCTCCCGCGCGCCTCGGCCAGCTCGGCGATGGCGTAGAGCGCCGCCTTGGCGTTGAGGGTGTCGAAGATGGTCTCGATCAGCAGGATGTCGGCGCCGCCGTCGATCAGGCCGTTGACCTGCTCGGCGTAGGCCTCGCGCAATTCGTCGAACGTGATGGCGCGGAAGCTCGGATTGGATACGTCGGGCGAGATCGAGGCAGTGCGGTTGGTCGGGCCAATGGCGCCGACCACGAAGCGGCGGCGTCCGTCCTCCGCTTGGGCGATCGCGGCGGCCTCGCGCACCAGCTTTGCGCCGGCGACGTTGAGCTCGTGGGCGATCTCCTCCATGCCGTAATCGGCCTGGGCGATGCGGGTCGAGGAGAACGTGTTGGTGCAGACGAGGTCGGCGCCGGCGCGGAAATAGGCGAGGTGGATGTCGCGCACCGCCTCCGGCCGGCTGAGGTTGAGCAGGTCGTTGTTGCCGCGCACCTCGCGGTTCCAGGCGTCGAACCGCGCGCCGCGATAGCCCTCCTCGTCGAGGCCAAGCCCCTGGATCATGGTGCCCATGGCGCCGTCGAGCACGAGGATGCGGCTCGACGCGAGCCGGCGCAGCTCCACCTCGATCGGGGACAGGTTTGGTGTCGGCGCGGACATGCGGCTTACGCACTCTTCTCCCTCTCCCCTTGTTCGGGGAGAGGGTTGGGGTGAGGGGGTACGGCGCTGTGGTGATTCAACGTGTCGAGAATCGTCTCCACCACGCCATCAGTATTTGCCAACACGTCATTGTTCCAGAAGCGCATCGCGAGATAACCCATCGCTTCGAAAATCCTGCTGCGAGCTGCGTCTTGTTTCGCTCGCTCCGCATGTTGGCCACCGTCGAGCTCGACAATCAGTCGCGCATCCGCGCAGATGAAGTCGACAACGTACCGATCCACTGGCGCTTGTCGCCGAACCTTCCAGCCGGCGAGACGGCGATCTCGCAGGCGAAACCACAACACGCGTTCCGCATCGGTCTGGTTGCGGCGCAGTCGTCTGGCAGCTCCGATGTTTCCCCTCAAGGCCGCCCCCTCACCCGCCGCCCCCGGCCAAAGCCGGGGTCGGCACCCTCTCCCCAATGGGGAGAGGGAAAGATTGCGGCCCCTCAGCGTGAAATCCTGTTGGTATTGACGCGGACATGCCGCTTACGCGCTCTTCTCCCTCTCCCCTTTGGGGAGAGGGCCGGGGTGAGGGGGAAACCGAACTGATGCGGCTCGACATCACGCGGCCTCGCGCTTCGCTTCCGGCCGCAGCCCGAGCAGGTGGCAGATCGCAAACACCAGGTCGGCGCGGTTCATGGTGTAGAAGTGGAAATCGGTGACGCCGCGGTCGACCAGGTCGACCACCTGCTCGGCCGCGACCGCGGCCGCGATCAGCTTGCGGGTGGCCGGATCATCGTCGAGGCCTTCGAAGCGCTCGGCGAGCCAATCGGGCACCGAGGTGCCGCAGCGCGCCGCGAAGCCGCGCGCCTGCTTGAAATTCTGCACCGGCAGGATGCCCGGCACGACCGGGATCGCGATGCCGCGCGCGCGCACCCGCTCCAGGTAGCGGAAATAGAGGTCGTTCTCGAAGAAGAACTGGGTCATGGCGCGGCTCGCGCCGGCGTCGACCTTGGCCTTGAGCATGTCGATGTCGGCCTCGACCGATGGGCTGTCGGGATGCTTCTCGGGATACGCCGACACCGAGACCTCCACGTCGGCGATGCGCTTGATGCCGGCGACCAGGTCGGCGGCATGGAGATAGCCGCCGGGATGCGGCGCGTAGCGCGCGCCGACGCCGGCCGGCGGATCGCCGCGCAGCGCCACGATGTGGCGCACGCCGGCCGCGCAATAGGCGCGGATCACCTCGTCGATCTCGCCGCGCGCGGCGGCGACGCAGGTCAGGTGGGCGGCAGGGGTGAGCGCGGTCTCGGCCAGGATGCGCTTCACGGTGGCGTGGGTGCGCTCGCGGGTGGAGCCGCCGGCCCCGTAGGTGACGGAAACGAAGCTTGGCGCGAGCGGCGCCAGGCGGCTGATCGATTCCCAGAGAATCTTTTCCATCTCCTCGGTCTTCGGCGGGAAGAACTCGAACGAGACGCGGATGCGCCGTCCGCCGTCGCCGGCGACGAAGCGGCTCGCGCGGATGCCGGCGTCGGGCGTCATCACGCCACCTCGCGGGCGGCCGGTGCCGCCGAGGCATTTGCGGCGGCCGGCGCGGCGAGCATGACGCGGGGGTCGCGCGCGAGCCACAGCGAGACTGCGATCCTGCCGTCGGAGCCGTCGTCCGGCGGCAACGTGCGGTGCGCCAGCATTTCGAGGCCGGCCGCCGCCATCCACTGGCTCACCGCCTCGGCGGCGAATCCGAGCCGCCGGTGGGCGTGCTCCTCGCGCAGGAATTCCAGGTCGTGGGGCGCGAAGTCGACCACCAGCAGGCGGCCGCCGGGCGCCAGCATGCGCGCCGCCTCGCCGATGGCGCGAGCGCCGTCGTCGAGAAAATGCAGCACCTGGTGGATCAGCACCACGTCGAAGCGCTCCCGCGGAATGGCGAGATCGTAGATGTCGGCCTGTCGCACGCTGCAGTGGCGCAGACCCGCGCGCTCCAGCCGCGAGCGGGCGATGGCGAGCATCTCCAGGGACAGGTCGACGCCGAGCCCGCGCTCGATGCGCGGGCCGAACAATTCGAGCATGCGGCCGGTCCCGGTGCCGAGATCGAGCAGCGAGCGGAACGGCCGGTCGGCGAGCGCCTCGCCGATCGCCGCCTCGACCGCCACGTCGGCGGCGTGGAGCTTGCGAATGCGGTCCCACTCGGCCGCGTGCGCCCGGAAATAGGCTTGCGCCGCCTCGGCGCGCGCGGCGCGGACCGCCGCCAGCCGCTCGCGGTCGCGCGCCACCACAGGGTCCGCCGGGTCGAGCCGCACCAGCAACGAGCGCGCCACCTCGGCGGCGCCGGCGCCGTCGGCCATGCGGAAGAACGCCCAGCTGCCCTCGCGGAACCGGTCCACCAGGCCGGCCTCTGCCAGGAGCCGCAGGTGGCGCGAGATGCGGGGCTGCGACTGGCGCAGGATCTCGGTCAGGTCGGACACCGTCAGCTCGGCCTCGGCCAGCAGCGCCAGGACGCGCAGCCGGGTCGACTCGCCGGCCGCCTTGAGGGCGGCGTTGAGCTGGGAGAAGCCGATCAGGGCCTGTGGCGCCGACATGGATGCCCACCTGGAGGCTGCAAAGGTCGCATAAAGATATCTTTATACCGTTAACTGATGGGGCACAAGCCCCGTTCCACTTGGGGCGGCTGCCCACCGGTCCCGCGGGCTTGCGCACTGGAGCGGCCACCAGGGTTGGCCTACCTTATTGATCGTTGCGCCCCATGACCGGAACGTCGATGCAGGAAGAGGATGCGTACGGCTTGCGGCCCGGCGAGGTCGCGGTGCCGCTCCCGGAGCGGTTCGACGCCCAGCTCTATTTCATCGGCCGCATCCACACGCCGTGGACGCGGCGCGACGACTGCCCAAAGAACGCGCGCGAATCCGACGCGGTCTGCCGCATCGAGCTCGATCCGCGCTGGGAGGCAGGGCTCACCGGCATCGCCACCTGCACGCACCTGCTGGTGCTCTACTGGATGGACCGGGCGCGCCGCGATCTGGTGCTCCAGGCGCCGCGCCATTACCGGGAGCCGCGCGGAACCTTCGCGCTGCGCTCGCCGGTGCGGCCGAATCCGGTTGCGGCGAGCGTGGTGCGCCTGGTGGGCGTCGACGGCACGCGGCTCTCGGTCGTCGGCCTCGACTGCCTGGATGGGACGCCGCTCATCGACATGAAGCCCTACTTCGCCTCGACCGACGCGGTGCCGGACGCGGTGGTCGGCTGGCATGCCGGGGAGCGCCCCTGAGCCAGTGCCGCCAAAAATTCCCGACCCCTCGGCTGAACCTCGCAGCGGCCTCGCGCTACCAATGGTTAACCGCCGGGGGGCGGCCAGGGGGCACCAGCTTCCCTTTCAAAATTCGATAAAGGCCCAGGCTTCAAGGCCGAGCCTTTTGGGAGCGTGTCATGACCGACGCGATGAAGATCGCGCGCACCGGAGCGCTTGCGCTCGCTGCCGCGGCCGCCCTGTGGAGCGCGCCGGCGCTTGCCCAGTCGATGCCCTATTACCAGCCGACCGTCACGGCGACTGCAGCCGACGACGAGGCGGCGGAGCTGCCGGCCCGCCTGCGGCGCCAGGTGGTCGCCTACACGGGCCAGGAAGCGCCCGGCACCATCGTCGTCGACACGCCCAACACCTACCTCTACTACGTGCTCGGCGGCGGCAAGGCCATGCGCTACGGCATCGGCGTCGGCCGCGAAGGCTTCACCTGGTCGGGCGT
>Ga0066903_100004410_pt1 | contig 11896 bp, 14 predicted proteins | sample PanSoiMetaGPlot1_FD_67491 | JGI IMG/M metagenome (GOLD analysis project Ga0066903, IMG submission 67491) | Tropical forest soil microbial communities from Panama analyzed to predict greenhouse gas emissions - Panama Soil - Plot 1 (version 2) | ecosystem: Environmental > Terrestrial > Soil >...
AGGCGACGGACGAGGAGCGAGAGGCAGTGCGCCGGCCGCTGCTCCGCTCGATCGCCGGCATCGCGGCCGGGCTCAGGAACACCGGCTAACCGGCGGCGACGGCGTAGAGCCGCCACTCGTCCGGCAGCCCCTTCAGCGTCGCCGTGCCGCGGTCCTCGAACTCGATGCCGGAGCCGGCGACGAGGTCCTTGACCGTGCTCGAGACCAGGATCTCACCGGGACCGGCGAGCGAGGCGACGCGCGCGCCGACGATGACGGCGACGCCGCCGAGCTTCTGGCCGACGACCTCGCACTCGCCTGCATGTAGGCCCGCGCGGACGTCGAGGCCGAGATCGCGCACCGCGTTCTCGATGGCCGTCGCACAGCGGATCGCGCGGATCGGCCCGTCGAACGCCGCGAAGAAGCCGTCACCCGCCGTGTCCAGCTCACGCCCGTGGAAGCGGTCCAGCTGCGCGCGGACGACCGCGTGGTGACGCTGGACGAGGTCCGCCCACGCCCGGTCGCCCAGCTCGACGGCCTTCGCGGTCGAGTCGACGATGTCCGTGAACAGCACCGTCGCCAGCACCGTGTCCGGCACCGGCTCCTCCGTGATCCCCTGGAGGAACGCGAGGATCTCCTCCACGAGTCCCTCGGCCCGCCAGAACATTGTGTCGGGACCGCGGATCTCGGCCGATCTGGCGTTCGGAATGCGCTCGGTGACGAACGCGGCCTCTCCGCGCGTGAAGTCGCGATACAGGACCAGCGTGGGAACACGAATCGAGGGCAGCACGTCGCGGACGTCGACCGTCATCGACATGCGCAGGATCACCTCGACCGCGCCGGGGCTTGCCCCGAGTCTGTGCACCCGGGCGTGCCATGCGACGGACTCGGGGTCGTCGGCGAGGGTCGGCGCCATCGCCTGCAGGAATTCGGCCGCCAGCTCGCGGGTTCCCCAGCGGCTCGAGACGTCTCGAATCACGTTCTCCCAATCCTCCTCCGAGCGGCTGCCCCAGGGGTAGTCGGCAGATCGCACTCCCTTCGCGATCGGGTTGTAGAGGGCAAGCGCGACGACGCGCTCCGGGTAGGTCGCGGCGTAGACCATCGACATCGACGCCGCCTCGAAGGTCGTGACCAGAGCGGCCCGGCGTGACGAGACGGCGTCCATGACGGCGCGGAGGTCGTCCATACGCGCTTCGAGCGTCGGCACCTCGCGGACCCGGTCGGACAATCCCGTCCCGCGGCGGTCGAAGCGGATCACACGGCCCACAGAAGCGAGACGCTCGAAGAAGGCCTCGTTGCCCGGCTGCTCCGCCTGGACCTCCATGTTCCCGACGAACCCGTGCACGAAGACGACGTCGAGCGGCCCGTCGCCGTCGATCACCTGGTAGGCGATGTTCACGTCGCCCGAGCGCGCGTAGCGGGTCACCGGCGGACTCATGCCGACAAGGTGTCAGAAAAGGTTCTCGTTTGACGGGCGTCCGGGATCTGCACTATCTTTTTGGAAGCGATCCGCCGGCGCAGGCGGCCGCAGAGGCATCGAGGCCTCAGGAGCTCAGGGCTCCTGGGGCTTTTTTGTTGGTCCCGAACGAAGGGGGTGGACAGATGGTCAAGGTGGAGGCGGTCGTGACCCGGGAGCGGATCGAGACGGTGATCGACGCGGTCGAGGAGCAGACGGGCCACGTCGGGGTGACCGTGATCGAGGCCGTCGGGCACGGGCGGCAGCGGGGCATCACGCACGAGTACCGCGGCCGCGTGTTCGAATCGCGGTTCCTGCCCAAGGCGCTGCTGATCTTCGTCGTCGCCGACGAGCAGGCAGAGCGAGTCGTGGCCACGATCTCGGACGCCGCCCGGAGCGGTAACGAGTCCGGCGACGGGATCGTCTGGACGACCCCTGTCGGGAACGTCACCCACAACCGCACGGCGCTGCGCCTGGAGGAGGCCGAGATCGATGCCTAGAAACCACGACCTCCTCATCGCGGCCAGCACGATCTGGGTCGTCGTCACCGCCGTCCTGGTCATGTTCATGCAGGCCGGTTTCGCCTTCCTCGAGGCGGGCCTGACGCGGATGAAGAACGCCGCGCACATCGCCGGCAAGAACGTCCTCATCTTCGGGATCTGCTCGCTCGTCTACTGGGCCGTCGGCTTCGGACTCGCCTTCGGCGGCGGGGGCTCGCTGATCGGCACCGAGGGGTTCTTCCCCTCCGTGGACACGCTCACGGCCGTCGGGCAGGCGCCTTTCGACTGGTTCAGCGAGATCCCCGGCGCCGCGGCGTACCTTTTCGAGGTCGTCTTCGCCGGTGTCTCACTGGCCATCGTCTGGGGGGCCATGGCCGAGCGAGCCAAGCTGTGGGTCTACCTCGCATTCGGCCTCTACTTCACCGTCGTCTACTCGGTCGTCTCGCACTGGGTCTGGAGCCCGCACGGCTGGCTGTTCCAGATCGGCATGCAGGATTTCGCGGGCTCGACCGTCGTGCACTACCAGGGCGCGCTCGCCGCACTCGCCGGCGCGCTCCTGCTCGGGCCGCGCATCGGCAAGTTCGGCACCGACGGACGTGCGAACCCGATCCCGGGCCACAACATGCCCTACGCCGTACTCGGGACGCTGATCCTCTGGTTCGGCTGGTTCGGTTTCAACCCAGGTTCGACACTGTCCGTCGACCTGGGCGGCTTCGGCTACTTCGGCTACGTCGCACTGACGACGAACCTCGCCGCCGCGGCCGGAGCGCTCGGCGGGATCGGGACGGCCTGGCTCGTCCTGAAGAAGCCGGACGTCTCGATGATGCTGAACGGCGTGCTCGCCGCGCTCGTCGCCGTCACCGCGGCGTCGGGCTTCGTGGCGCCGTGGGCGGCGATCGTGATCGGCCTCGTCTCCGGCGGCATCGCCGTCGTCGGCGTGATCTTCGTCGAGCGCATCGGCATCGACGACCCGATCGGCGCCGTCTCGGTGCACGGAATGGCCGGTGTCTGGGGCACGCTCGCGACGGGTCTCTTCGCGGTGCCGGTGCTGTCGAAGAACCTCGCGACCGGTACTCCGGGACTCGTCTACAGCGGCTCCTTCCACCAGCTCGGCGTACAGGCGCTGGGCCTGCTCACAGTTGGTGCTTTCACTTTCACAGCGTCGTTCGCTGCGCTCTGGGTGCTGAAGCGCCTCTGGGGGATCCGGGTCGAGCCCGAGGTCGAGACGGCCGGGCTGGACGTGTCCGAGCACGGCATGTGGGGCTACCCCGAGTTCTACATCCCGGTCCCTGGCGGTTACGGCACCGAGAGCCACGGACACCTCGGCCTCTCGCACGGCCACACGCGACGGCCGGCTCCGGCAGTCCGGCCCGACCCTGTTCCCGAAGGGACCTAGCGCTTCGCTTCTGCCGGCGCGCCGGCTAGGGGGCGCCTTCGCCCTCGGCCGGCGCGTCGGCGGGCGGCGCCCCGGGCTCGCCGTGCGCATCGGGCTTGGGGTACGGCGACGTGGAGATGAACTCCTCGTCGTCGGTCGTGTTGACCTCGACGTCCGGCTTGATCACGGCGTTGCGAATCTTCTCCCAGAGTCCCATGACTGGAGCCTACGCTCTCAACATCCGGAGCGCGGCCGCTCGTGAGTCGGGGCGAAGAGCGTAGACGAGCGTGAAGAGCGCCTCCCGGGCGAGCCGCTGCGGGTGTCCGTCGAGGAGCAGCGAGCGGCTCCCCGTGCTGGCGGCCAGCGCCGAGGCTGCCCCGTAACGCGAGGTCGCCGGCGGCCGCCCGTGCAGCCTCGATCGTCTCGGGGTCAAGGCGGTCGAGCTCCGCCCGGCAGCGCACGAGCTCATCATCGAGCCGGGAAGGCCCGAGCCGCCGACAGCAGCGCGCCGCCACGCCGAGCGCCTGGGCGGCATGGATGCGGATGACCGCTGGTGGAGTCGGTCCCTCGATGTACGGCGCGATCGACGTGACGCGATCTGCGGGGACGACGTGATCTCGAAACGAGGCGGTGACGGTCGCCGTCGCATTCAGCGCCACGAGCCCGCAGCCGCTCGACGACGAGCGTCCTGCTCTCGCGGGCGTCGAGCAGCAGGCTGACGAGCCGTCCGTCCTCGGTGCGCGCCAGCGTGAGGACGACGTCGATCCGGCCCCAGCCGGACACGAACGGCGAGACCCCGTCGAGCTTCCAACCATCGTCCACCTCCCTGGCGACGAGGCGCGGCTCGCCCGGCAGAGCGCCGCCGAGCGCGAGCCCGGCACGCCAGCCCCCACGGCAGAGCGTCGTCAGCCAGTCTCGCACGGCCTCGTTCTCGCTGAGCATCGCGGCCCGGACGGCGCCGTGGTGCTGCACCCAGACGAACGTCGTCGTCAGGCAGCCGGAGGCGAGCGCCTCGATCGCTGCGCAGAAATCGAGGAACTCGGCCTCGCAGCCACCGGCCCACTCCGGGCCGACGATGCCGTACAGGCCCGCGGCTGAGAGCGTGTCCAGCAGCTCGGCCGGCAGAGTCTCCGACTCGTCGGTGGTCAGTGCCGCCGGGTAGAGCACCTCGTCCGCAAGCTGCTGCGCCGTTTCGACGACCCCCACGCGGCGACCCTGCTGCGTTGACGCGACCCGGGATCGTCACGTACCCTGACCGGCTCATGGCGCTTCGCCGCGACAGCCACTTCTTCCTCGTCGCGCGCGTCTTTACGCGCTAGCCGGCGCGCCGTCTCTTCCGCAGACGCCGGCTAGCACCTTTCGCGGAACCCTTCGAGACCAGGAGCGTCATGACCAGCACGACCGAGAAATCCATCGCAGTCGCCTACCCCGGCCGAGACGGCGCGCACAGCGCCGCCGCGTGCCGGCGCCTGTTCCCGAGCGGCGCGGACCTGCGCGCGCTCCCGAGCTTCCTCGCCGTGGCCGAGGCGATTGCCGGCGGCGAGGTCGACTACGGCGTGCTCCCGATCGAGAGCTCGCTGGCGGGCTCGGTCGCCGAGACACACGACCTGCTGCACGAGTACCCGCTGTCGATCGTTGCCGAGACCGCGCTCCGGATCCGCCACTGTCTCGTCGCACTCGCCGACGTGCCGCTCGAGCAGATCACCGTGATCCGCTCACATCCCGTTGCGCTCGACCAGTGCCGCGGCCTCGTCGCCGGGATGCCGTGGGCGACCGCGGTCGCCGCGGCGACGACCGCCGACGCAGCCCGCCAGGTGGCGGAGAGCGGCGATCCGTCGCAGGCCGCGATCTCGAGCGAGCGCGCTGCGCAGCTTCACGGCCTGACCGTGATCGCGGGCGACGTCGGCGACCATCCGGAGGCCTACACGCGCTTCGTGTCCGTCTCGACATACACACGGCTCGACCGGGAGGCCGAGGACTGGCGCACGGCGTTCACGTTCGTCACCGACCACTCGCCCGGGGCGCTGTACCGGGCGATCGAGCCGTTCGGCCGGCTGCGCATCGACCTTCACCAGCTGGTGTCCCGGCCGATCCCGAAGACGCCCTGGCGCTACCGCTTCGACGCCGTCCTGGCCGGCCATCCGCTCGACCCGATCGTCAAGGAGGCGCTCAGGGAAATGCGAGAGCGGACACGACGGCTGCAGGTGTTCGGCTCCTATCCGGCCCGGCGGGACGTGGAGGAAGAGTGAGCGGCTCCGAGCTCGAGCGGCTGCGCGAGCGCACGGCCGCGACCGATGCCGAGATCCTCGAGCTCGTCAACCGGCGGCTCGAGCTCGTCCGCGAGATCCGGGCGCACAAGGAGGCGAACGGCATCGCGTTCGTCGACCCCGACCAGGAAACGAGACTGGTCGCAAAGCTGTGCGAACTGAACGGCGGCCCGCTGTCGGACCAGGGCGTCGAGCGGCTGTTCCGCGAGATACTCGACCTCGTCAAGCGCGAGCTCGAGCGCTAGCGCACGCGGCGGCGCAGCTCGGCCTCGACGTCGTCCGGGTCGAGGCCGCGCACGGCGAGGAGCACGTAGGAGTGGAACCAGAGGTCAGCGAGCTCCTCGACCACGCGCTCGTCGCTCTCCGACACGCCGGCCAGCGCTGCCTCGACGCCTTCCTCGCCGACCTTGCGGGCGACGGCGGCAGCTCCTGCGTCGAGCAGCTCCGTCACGTACGAACCCTCCGGCCGCTCCCGGGCGCGCTCGGCGACGCGGCGCCAGAGCCACGGTGCGAAGCACGAGCGCGAGCCCGTGTGGCAGGCCGGACCGTTGGGTCGGACGCGGACGAGGATCGCGTCGCCGTCGCAGTCGTCCCGGATCTCCTCGACTGCCAGCGTGTTCCCCGAGGTCGAGCCCTTGTGCCAGAGCGCACGGCGGCTGCGGCTCCAGAACCACGCTTCACCGGTCTCGCGGGTCCGCCGGAGCGCCTCGTCGTCCATCCAGGCCAGCATCAGCACGCGGCCGTCGCCGGCGTCCTGGACGATCGCCGCCTTCAGGTCCGGATCGGCCATCCGTCCTCCTCGAGCTCGCTCTTCAGTTCCGGCAACCGCTCCGGGCGCTCGTGGACGATCGAGGCGATCAACGCCGCCTCCGCTCCGGCCGCGAAGGCCTCGCCGAGATGCCTCGCACACCCGGCGCCGCCCGAGGCGATGACCGGCACGTGCACCGCACCGGCAATCGCGCCCGTCAACTCGAGGTCGTAGCCATCACGCGTGCCGTCCGCGTCGATGGAGGTCACGAGCAGCTCGCCGGCCCCGCTGCCCACGGCCTCTCTCGCCCAGTCGACGGCGTCGCGCCCACGCGGGTTACGCCCCGCATGCGTGACCACCTCGCCGTCGCGTGCGTCGATCGCGCACACGACCGCCTGCGTCCCGAAGGCATCGGCGAGTCGCGCCAGCAGGCCGGGCTCGTCGAGCGCAGCGCGGTTCACGGCCACCTTGTCCGCACCGGCGCGGAGCAGGGACAGCCCGTCCTCCACTGACCGCACACCCCCGCCCACGGTGAACGGGATCGAGAGCTCGGCCGCCGCACGGTCGACGAGCTCGAGCAGGGGTCCGCGATCCTCGAGCGTGGCCGTGATGTCGAGGAAGACGAGCTCGTCGGCGCCGAGCTCCGAATAGCGCGTCGCGAGCTCGACCGGGTCGCCCATGTCCCGGAGGTTCTCGAAGCGCACGCCCTTGACCACCCGGCCGTCGGCGACGTCGAGACAGGGGATCACGCGCTTCTTGACCATGCGAGGGCGTTGGCGAGGAAGCGCGCACCGACCGGGCCGCTGCGCTCGGGGTGGAACTGGGCGCCCGCGACAGGGCCGGACTCGACGGCGGCCACGACAGGCCCCGCGTGTTCGACCTCGGCTGTGACGACGCTCGTGTCGGCAGGCCGGGCGGCGTAGGAGTGGGCGAAGTAGACGTCCTCGCCGTCGAGCGTGTCGAGCAGGGGGCTCGGCGCATGGGAGACGAGCGTGTTCCAGCCCATGTGCGGCACACGCGGGGCGTCGAGGCGGGTGACCGGTCCCGCGAGAAGACCGAGACCCGAGCCGCCTTCCTCGCTCTCCCCGAAGAGAAGCTGCATCCCGACACAGATGCCGAGCACGGGACGCCCCGACGAGGCGCGGTCGCGCAACGCGTCGTCGACGCCGGTGCGCGCGAGCCCGGCCGCAGCGCTGGCGACGTGGCCGACGCCGGCGACGACGGCCAGCGGCGCCGAGCGCACCGCGTCGTCGTCGGTGGTGACGAAGGGCTCCGCCCCCGCCCGCTCGAGGGCCGCGCACAGGCTGCGAAGGTTCCCGGCCCCGTAGTCGGCCACCGCGACCCTCACGGCCGCCTCCCGCCACGTCGCCCAAGAGGCGCAAAGAAGTCACCGTCGCGGAACCGACACGTGCGCCTTTCGCCGTTACGCTCGATGCGGGAGGCGGGCCGAACCGCCCCTTCCTCCCCACCCCGGGTGGGGGAACGCGCGGACATCGCCGTGCGGGACATGGCTTGAAACGTCACAGCGCGCCCTTCGTGGAGGGCTGGCCGGGCGCTGCGCCGTCGCGCGCGCAGGCCTGGCGTAGCGCGCGGCCGAGAGCTTTGAACGCGGCTTCGGCGACATGGTGGTCGTCCTTGCCTGCCGCCTCGACGTGCACGGTGCAGCCCGCCTCGATCGCGAAGCGTTCCAGCGCGTGCGGGAGCAGAGTCAGCGCCAGGCCGCCGACGTGGTCGCCGCCGAACCCGAGCGCGACCTCGGCATGTGGACGCCGAACCAGGTCGACGACCGCGGTCGCCCGGGCCTCGTCCATCGGCACCGTCGCCGAGCCGTACCGCGTCAGCCCTTCTCGCGATCCGAGCGCGTCGCGCACCGCACGACCCACGGCGGCCATCACGTCCTCCACCGTGTGGTGCTCGTCGACACCGACATCGCCTCCGGCGACGACGTCCAGGTCGAGCCCTCCGTGGAACGCGAGCTGGTCGAGCAGGTGGTCGAGGAACCCGACACCTGTGACCACGCGAGCCCGCCGCCGGCCGTCGAGCGCCAGCGAAACCCGTAACGCGGTCTCCGCGCTCGTCCTCACGACGAGAGCCGACCGGGCGGCCGTCGGCGCCGGTGCCGCGCCCAGCGCCGCGAGCAACCGGTCGTTCTCGGCCGGCAGGCGCGGCGTAATCCGGATCGCCTCGCCGTAGCGCCGCACGACGAGCCCCTGCGCCTCGAGCCGGTCTGCGAGCTCGAGCCCGTCCTCGACCGGCGCGTAGACGAAGTTCGCGTGCGACGGCGGGCACTCGAACCCGGCTGCAAGCAGGGCGTCGCGCATCCGTTCGCGCTCCGCAACCTCGGACTCGACGTCCAGAACCGGATCGCGAAGCGCCGCAGCAGCGATCCGGGCCGCGACAGTGGAGACCGGAGCCGGCGCGCGGCGCCGGGCGAGCTCCGCGGCCACCTCCTTCGCCGCGATCGCGTATCCGGCCCGCAGCGCCGCAAAGCCGAAGGCCTTCGACAGGCTGCGGATCGCGATCAGGTTTGGGTGCGAACGCACGAACGGAGCCACCGTTCGACCGGCGTACTCGAAGTACGCCTCGTCGACCGCGACGATCGTGTCGGGAAGCGCCGCGGCGAGGGCAACGATCGTTTCCGGCTCGAGCAGCGCGCCGGTCGGGTTGGCCGGGTTGCAGACCCAGACGACGTCGACGCCGGCCAGCGCCTCGGCGTCGAGCGGCGCGCGGATCGCCTCAGCACCCTCGATTCCGCTCGCGATCGCGTAGAGCGGATAGGTCGGCCGCTGTACGGCTGCACGGCGGCCAGGCGCCAGGAACGTCCGAGCGACGAGGCCGATGAGGTCATCCGCTCCCGCGCCGACGACGATCTCGTCCGGCTCGACGCCCGCGTAGCCCGCTGCCGCGTGGCGGAGCTCGCGGTACGTCCCCTCCGGGTACTCGTTCAGCGCCGCGAAGGAGTCGCCGATCGGCACTGTCGGCACTCCCGGCAGCGCCGGAACGTTCGCATCGAAGCGAAGGACCTCGGCAGGCGACAACCCGTTCGCCGCGGCGACCTCGTCTGCCTGCCGTGCCCACACGTAGGGCTCGAACCCCTCGGGCAGCGTCCTCGCGGCGATCATCGGAACCGCGCCTCCACGGCGGCGGCGTGCAGCGGGAGACCCTCGGCGACGGCCAGTGCAGCCACGGTCTCCCGCATCGCCTCGAGGCCCTCGCGGGTCGAGGCGACGATCTGGATTGGCTTGAGGAAGGCTTCGAGCCCGAGCCCACCCGCCGCCCGCGCCAGTCCGCCGGTCGGCAAGACGTGGTTGGCGCCGGCCGCGTAGTCGCCCACGACGGCGGGCGTCGTGGCCCCGAGGAAGATCGAGCCCGCGTTCGTGACCCGAGCGGCGAGCGCGTCCGGGTCTGCGACGTGCAGCTCGAGGTGCTCCGGCGCGTACTCGTCGACCCTGACGATCGCCTCGTCGACCGTCGCGACGACCTCGACGCGCACCTGCGGCCACCCTTCGACGAGGTGCGCGACGTCGCGCGCGAGCTCATCGCTCGTGGTCACGAGCAGACACTCGGAGTCGGGGCCGTGCTCGGCCTGGGCGAGGAGATCGGCCGCGCAGAGCTCTGCGTCTGCGGTCTCGTCGGCGACGATCAGCACTTCGCTCGGCCCGGCCGGCAGGTCGATGCCGACGCGACCCGAGACGAGCAGCTTCGCCGCGGCGACCCAGCGGTTGCCGGGGCCGACGATCTTGTCCACCGGCCGCACCGTTTCCGTCCCGTACGCGAGCGCGGCGATCGCCTGCGCTCCGCCGATCGCGTAGACCTCGCCGATCCCGAGCTCACGCGCGGTCGCGAGCAGCGCAGCAGGCGGGGCCGGGGAGGCGACGGCGATCCGCGTCACACCTGCGAGCTGCGCGGGCACGGCGGCCATGACGAGCGACGAGGGATAGGCGGCTCCCCCGCCCGGCGCGTAGATCCCGACCGAGCCCACGGGCAGGAACCGCCGCTCGGCGCGGACGCCCGGCACGGCAGAACCGGACGTGTCTGGCGGACGCTGCGGCTCGTGGAACGCGCGGACCGCCTCCGCCAGGCGTCGGACTGCCGCCAGGAACGCGGGATCGGCCCCAGCAGTGTCGATCGTCTCCGTCGGCACGCGCAGCTCGTCGGGCTTCTCGCCGTCCAGGCGCTCCGTCCAGTCCAGGACGGCCTCGTCCCCGCGGGCACGAACGTCGGCGACGATCTCCGCCGCCTGCGGCAGCGCCTCGGCGATCTCGACTCTGCTCACTGAACCCGGCTCACGGAACGAGCCTCTCCACGGGCATGACCAGGATCGACGTGGCCCCGGCGGCCTTGAGCGGCGGGAGCAGGTCCCAGACCTGATCTGCCTCGATCGCGGCATGCACGGCGATCTGACCGGGCTCGGCCAGCTCGAGCACGGAGGGCGCCCCCATGCTGGGCAGCACGGCGCGAATCTCTTCCAGCGCTTCTGCGGGCGCGTTCATCATCACGTAGCGGCGCCGACGCGCCGCGACGACCGCTTCGAGCATCAGCGCGAGCCGCTCGACAAGCTCGTCCTTGCCGTCGTCCACGCTGGGACCGCGCAGCAGCACAGCCTGGGACTCGAGCAGCCGCCCGATGCGCCGCAGGCCGTTCGCGCTGGTCGTCGAGCCGGTCGAGACGAGGTCGACGATGGCGTCCGCGAGCCCGAGCCGCGGCGCGGCTTCGACCGAGCCGGAGATCGTGACGAGCTCGACTCCGACGCCGAGCTGCTCGAGGCAGCTGCGCGTCGAGGTCGGATAGGCCGTCGCGACCCGCAGGCCCTCCAGGTCGGACAGGGCCGCGGGTGCGGCATCGACCGGCACCGCAGCCTCCAGCGTGCAGCGCGCGAACCCGAGCTCCGCGACCGTCGAGACGTCGGCCTCGCTCTCGAGGACGAGGTTTGCGCCGGTGATCCCAGCATCGACGACGCCGTCCTGCACGTACTCGGGGATGTCGTGCGGCCGCACGAGCAGCAGGTCGACGGGCGCATTCGTGCAGGGAACGAGGAGCGCACGCTCCGTGGACTCGAAGCTCAACCCCGCGGCAGCGCAGAGGTCGAGTGTCGGCTGCAGCATCCGCCCCTTCGAGGGGACGGCGACGGTCAGACGGCCGTTCTCGCCGGCGAGCTCGAACCGCCCGGCGGCGGTCATCTAGGCCCCCCGGCGTCTTGCGGTGCGCTCGAGCGCGAGCGTGTAGCCGCCCGCGCCGTGCCGCAGCCAGTGGGCCACGCGCGTGACCGTGGCCGTGCTCGTGTGCACGGTCTCGGCGATGTCGAGGTAGGAGCGGCCGTCGTCGACGAGCCGGGCGATCTGCCAGCGATGAGCCAGTGCCTCGAGCTCTCCGAGCGTGCACAGGTCGCGCAGGAAGCGCTTCGCCTCGTCGCGGTTCCGCAGGACGAGGACTGCTTCGGCGAGATCGTCCAGCCCCGAGACGTCCTCGACCGCATGCTCGGGCTCCGTTTTCGACTCGTCTGCCATCGCTGTCATGTTAGCATGCTAACACAATGCAGATATTGCCCGCAATCGACGTGCTCGAGGGGCG
>Ga0066903_100004412_pt1 | contig 11894 bp, 13 predicted proteins | sample PanSoiMetaGPlot1_FD_67491 | JGI IMG/M metagenome (GOLD analysis project Ga0066903, IMG submission 67491) | Tropical forest soil microbial communities from Panama analyzed to predict greenhouse gas emissions - Panama Soil - Plot 1 (version 2) | ecosystem: Environmental > Terrestrial > Soil >...
CCTGAGATCCACCACCGCGTTTGCGGGTCGGCTGTCGGCGACGCGACGACCACAGGGTTGGTTACAGACACGGTGAATGTGACGCTACGGGTGCTGCTACCGGCAGGCACGGTGGCGGTGCCGGAGTCGAACTGATCGCTGAACTCCGAGACAATGTCCGCGAGAAAATCCACATTCCGCTGCACCACCATCGCCCCCTGTGGGTCCTCAGGGCGTGGGCGGTACGGAAACTGGATCTCGAGCGGCATTACGCTGCGGGCGCCTCTGGCGGTGGCGGTGTGTGGCTGGCGCTGATGGACACGCTGATCGTGTCCTTAGCGGGATCGCCGCCGAGCTCGACCAGGAACTCCTGCGGGGTCTTCGTCGGCGGGGATTCCCCCGGCTCGAGGCTGATCTGGACGTTGACGAACACCATTGCCTCCTGCGGTCTCGACGTTTTCGTTGAGGGTGGACTCGAACAGCTCGGCGAACAGACGTAGGGCCGTCACCCCGAAGATCACTGAAGGCTCCTCCTGATTCAGCTCTCGCACGACGTTGCCGTCGTCGTCGACCTCCTGGATGACGGGTACGATGAGGAACTTGTATGGACGGTACATATGCCTCCTTAGTCCAACCTGACGATCCACGGCACGTACACCGTCGGCGGCACGTTCTCGTGCTGGACCCCACCGCCAGCGTTCTGGACCGTGACGCCTGTACCACCGTAGGAGACTCCGTGAACGTGCGAGCCTTGCTCGTCGGTGGCCTGGTCGAGTAGGACGTTGAAGTCGCTGCCCGAGACAACGCCGATGTTGGAGAAGCCCTTGGCTGTCGTCGCACCGCCGTGATTGTGGCTCGGGTCGTTGACGCCATGACCATGCGCGGCGAGTTCAGCTGTGGATAGGGTATGATACTCCTCGCCGGTGCGGCCCGCGAGCGATCCCGCAGCCGCGCGAGTTGTGCGGTTCGCTCGCGAGCCACCAGGCATCGCGTCCATGCCTGACACAGCTAGCCCGCGTAGGTCCGGTACGCGGAACATGCCGGCGCCGGGGTCAGCAGCGCCGAAGGTGCGCCAGGCGGTTGCGATATTCGCGGCAGCGATGGGGTAGGTGGTGGACGAGTACGCCGTACCGTCGGCCCACACCCACGCGCCGTATGTGCCAGCGGCGGGTAGCGTGCTGCCTGACCACAGTCTGACCTCACCCGGAATGCCCGGAGCGATTCCTGTGGCAGATGCGGGTAGCTGCGCGGCTGGCACCTTGCCCGTCGCGTCGAGCGTCGCGTAACCGTTGGCCGCTGCGCGCTCTGATCGCTTCTGGTACGTCGCTCCGAGGTCGGGGATGCGCGCGATGGGCACGAGGACGCCGGTATCGAGCTCGCAGTACCCGCTCGCGACGCCCTTCTCCGCGCGCGTCTGATAGCCCGAGAGGTCTTGTCCCGGCGGCATCTGCGCCGTCGGCACCTTGCCTGTCGCATCAAGCGAGGCGTAGCCGTTCGCGGCGCCTCTCTCCGAGCGTAGCTGATACACGCTCAGGTCGGCGGCCTGCTGCGTGATCCACATGGGGACCCACGGCGTCGAAGCGGGATCGGGTGCGGCGCGCTCGCTCACGACACTTGAACCGAAGTCACCTTGCTCTTCGCCATCGTGCCTCCTTACGACACTCGGATCGGGGTGATCGAGATGCTGCGTTCGGCTATGGAGATCGAACCGCTCGCACTCGCGAACTGGAGGGCGAACGTGCGCCCCGCCGCGATCCCGCTCACCCTCTGCCGTGTGGTCGCGAAAGTGTAGATGCCCGCACCCGACGCCCACGCCATCGGGTGTGTGACGGCGAAGCTCGTCGGGACAGCGATATCGACAAGCGAGAGAACCGCCATGACGCTACTCGCGCCCCTGACTCCGATGGTGTACTCAAGCAAGTAGTCGCCCGCGCGGGTGGCGGTGAGTCTCTGGGGCGTCGTCGGTTCAACAAAACCCCCGCTTGTCGTGCTCTCCTCGGTGGCGACGTAGCTGACGACCGGCGGACCTCCGATGTACTCCCACTTGTACGCGGACGCCGATCCGGCGTTGTAGCGGAACTGCCAGTTCTCGCCCGCGCCCCCGGCCGCGAGTGCGATCCAGATGTCGCCGTCGGCGGGGCTTGCGGGAGGGCCACTGGAGATCGGCCCCGAGGTGATCTTCGGCAGTCCCAGCGGCGGCGGCGGGCCGAGCGGCACCCAGAAGGTCGAGGCGGGCGAGGGCGCGGCGCGAGTGTCGGGGACGCTCATGCGCACCTCACCGGAGTCAAAGTGACCGCGCGGTCGAAGATGTTGTACGGGCCTGCTCCCGACCCGGTAAACCAGTACCCGGAGATCGTCACGCCCGCAGCGAGTCCGGTGAACTTGCGCTGAAGGGCACCCGGTTGGTACTGGCCCGCCGTGACGGGCATCTGGGACGCAGTCCAAGGATGCGCCGGGTTGCCGCTCCAGGTGGTCAGGTCGTAGGCAACGAAGACCGTGCCGCCAACTGATCCACGCTGGATGATCGTGCAGGTGAAGCTGACGAGGTAGTCGCCCGCGCGCGGGATGACCAACTGGGTGCGACCGTCCACCGTCCACACCGCCGCCGAACCCGCGTCCTCGGTACCGGACTCCTTCTCCCACGGTGCGCCGCCGATGAACTCCCACTTGTACGCCGAGGTGCTGCCCGCGTTGTAACGGAACCGCCACTGGTAGCTCGGGTTCGTGATGCTGTCCACCAGCACGAACTCCGCGCCGTCGGCGGGCGAGGCCGGGAAGCTCGTCCCGTAGTTGGAGCCGACGCTCGTCCACGGCACCGGGGCCGCATTGGTCGGCGCGACGCACAGGTAGGCGATGCCCTGGTAGACGACGATGTCCCCATCGTTGTAGGTGCCCGCGACCCAGTCACCGAGGTAGCGGAAGTCGGCAGCGACGGCCTGCGCCGGCGCGCCCCACACGGGGACCCAATCAGTCGTGCCTGGTACCGGTGTTGGCATAAGCCTCCTTCCTATGCGACGAGGAACTTGTAGGGACGGTAGCTCATCAGACGTTGCCGAAGACCGGGATATACCCGGCGATGGAACCGTCCGGGTTGTGAACCTCAAGCCGTTTCGGGGCGACGCTAGGAAGGGTGACACCAGCCGCCGTGGCGACGTTGTAGCGGAGGTAGGCACCGATGGTGAAGTCGAGGGCGGTTGCAAGTTCGCCCGCCGACCTGCGGTAGAGACTCGTGTCCGGTGCCGTCGTACCACCCGGCCCCCAGTTCATCCTTCCATCGCGAGTGATGGTGAACCGCCACTGGGCATCGCCAGTCGCGCTCGCATAGAGGAAGTTGTTCGCCGCCGAGCCAGTATCGAAGGCCACGTACTTGTCGGCCCCCTTGAAATAGAACGCGCCGTCGGTCGCAAGCTGACCCGCCGCCAGGCGGTAGAGGTTCGTGTCAAGTCCCGAACCAAACGCAATCCCCGCGAAGTTCTGGTTGCCGTTATGGCCGAGGATCGTCCAGTTCGCTGACCCGTTGTGGGCCTGCACGTTCGCGGTGGCGACGAAGGAACCGTCGGTCTTGAGAGTCGCGGCCTGCAAGCGATAGAGGTTCGTGTCCCCGGCGCTGCCGAAGTAGAGCCTCGCGCCCGTCCCGGCTGCGTCCACGTACACGTCTCTTGCGACCGAAAACTGCCCGTCGGTCTTGACCGCGCCCGCCGCCACGCGGTAGAGGTTCGCGCTCGCATCCCCCTGGAACACGATCCTGCTACTGGCATCGAGGCCGACGTACCCGTTGGGCTGGTTCTTCTCGGTCTTCTGCTGGTAGGCGGAGAGGTCGGCGGGGGTGACCGTCCACGCTGTCGGCGCGGCGCTCGTGTCGCGCACGCACAGGTAGGTGATGCCGTTGTAGACGACCATGTCGCCGTCCTTGTAGCTGCCTGCAGCCCAGTCGCCAAGGTACTGGTGCATGTCTCCGTCGATCGCTCCAGCGACGACGAGGCTATCGTCGGTCTTGAGCGTGTCGGCGGCGTAGCGGTACAGGTTCGTGTCGTAGGCACTGCCGAAGTACAACTTGCCGTCATTGGCCATGTCGATCTGCTGCGGCAGGCCGACCATCGACTTGACCTCGTTGGTCACCGAGACGAAGTTCGCCCACAGGGTGCCGTCAGTCTTGAGGACGCCTGCGGAGGAGCGATACAGGTTCGTGTCGGGTGAGACCGTCCCGCCCGGCCCCCAGTCCTGTTGTCCGCTACCGAACACGCGCCATGAAGGCTGCGTATCACCGGCGAGGAGCTTGTTGGCGATGATGCGAGTGCCGGAGGCGATCACCGTGTCGGCGGGAAGGCCTGTGCCTCCACCACCACTGATCGTCGCCCAGACCAGGTTGTAGTTCGTGGCATCGACCTTCGTGAGCGCCTGTCCTGCGGTGCCGCCTGGTGGGATCGTCGCGCTCGCCGGTAGGTATGTCGCGGCGATCTTGGTCGACGAGTCGAGGGGCACGTACCCGTTCGGTTGACCCTTAGCTGAGACCACCTGGTACGTCGCCGAGACGTCGGGGATATGCGCTGCGTCCATCGTCGGGATCTGCGCGAGTGGGACCTTGCCCGTTCCGTCGAGGGAGGCGTATCCTGAGGGGGCGCCTTTCTCGGCGCGGGTTTGGTACGGCGCGAGGTCCACCACAGATGAAGGCCAACCTGTGGGAGGGGCGCTCGTCGGCGTCATGCACATGTAGACGACGCCGTTGTAGACCACAACGTCGCCCTCCGCGTGCGCGCCGGCAGCGTAGTCGCCGAGGTACTTCAGATTGTCGGCGGGCGGGTACGGCGGCAGTTGCGACGCGGGGACCTTGCCAGAACCGTCGAGGCTAGCATATCCGTTCGGTACGCCCTTCTCGGAGCGGTCCTGCAGGTTCGTGGCGTGGAGAATGTTGGTCGTCAGTTCGCCGGCGGCGGTACGGTACAGGTACGTGTCACCCTGGATGCGGAAGCCGGGTTCGCTGGAGGGGCCGAGGTGGCCCATGCCCACAGGGTTGCTGTTGTACCAGGCCCAGACGTCACTGCCTGCGCGGATGTACCCGGGCACATCCATGTTGCCGCTGTTGATGGTGATACCGCCCCATGTCCCACTCTGCTCGAGCTTCGACCACTTGATCGCGGCGTTGGGCGCGATGTTGGCATCAGTGAGGCCGTTGATGACCTGCTGAATCGCCTCGAAGTTCGCCAGGACGATTGAGATGTCCTCCGGCTGACCGTTGACCATCGCAGGCGGATTGACGACGGAGTAGTAGGGCATTACGAACGCCTCCCTAGCACGACGCCCTCGGAGTACATGCCATAGATTGCCCACTCACCAGCGGTCACCTCTCTATTCCTCGCGCCGACCCAGACAGACTTCTGAGAGACGCCTGCCTCGGCGTCGCGGAACTGGAAGGAGAAGCAGCGGCCGTAGGCATCGACGTTGAACGGTAGGTCCTGAATCAACGACTCGAAGTCCCACTCACCGACACCCCACACGTCTGCCGCGACGTTCCAGTAGTCTCGCCGGATCGTCGCATCGACGAGGATCTCACGGTAGATGACCCCGTCGTAGTTGCGGTAGATCAGCACCGTGAACAAGCCCGCGCACAGGAAGCGCAGGCGCCGTAGGTACTTGGTGTCGAACTGGTCCCCGAAGTCGAAGAACGGCGTGTTCATCACCGCCGTGAACGCCACACCATCATCCGTGCCGACGGGCGCGAAGACCCGCATGAACTTGTTGGCCGACGCATGCCCAGCGAACAGTTGGTCCTCTGCCAGCCACCGCCAGTTCGTGAAGCACTGGACAGGCATGCGGTGGAACACGAATGGTGCCACGCCCTGACTCCCGAACTGTCCCTGCGCGATGCGTGGGTAGTGCTCGACGATGAGGGAGTTGTAGGTCTGGCCACGCTCGGGCAACGCGAATCCCACTCGATCCTCGTAGGCGTAGGCCGTCGCCTTGTAGAGCTGGTCCAGCTGGACGAGATTCGGGTCGAACAGGGGATCGAACCGTTCCGATACGATGACCGACGGCGCATCGCCCGTGTACCGTGCAATGCCTCTACGCGTGAGGAAGTAGAGCCCACCGTCGAACAACGCGACCGCGAAGTGCGACTCGAAGCCCTTCTCCATGTCCACGACCCTGTTGGCGAGAGTCACTGGGTCGTAGATGGCCCAGGTGCTGTCGCGCTTGCCGACGATGAGGAAGTTGCCGTCGGTGGCGAGCGCTCGCATCGTGTCTCCATCGCCACGAGAGATGTCGATGTACCCAGCCACAGGGAAGGTCTCAGCGTCGCCTGCAGTGCTGGTGTAGACCCGATCCTCCTGACCCGCCACACCAGAGACCCACATCGTGTCCTTCCACAGCCTGATGTACTTGCCCTTCGGTGCGCTGGCGAAGGTCGCATATGCAGTGCCGCTCCACGAGCAGTAGGCGTCCACGCCGTTGCTCATGTAGACCTTGTTGTTGAACGTCTCGAAGGCCATGGGTGCGGAGCCTGATAGCCCGGTCGCGATGTTCGTCCACACCACAGGGTTGGCGGACGGGTCGTTGGTGTAGTACAGGATACCGGCGGTGGTGTGCATCAACACCTGTGGTGCAACGCCAGGCCCGCGGTAGAATGTGTACACGGACAGCGCGCGATCCGCGCTCCCGCCGAACGTGCCATGAGACTCACACCCGAGGCGCTTGCGGCCACCGCCGCGCTCGCTCAGGATGATGTTCTCGTTGATCCGCATCTGGTCCGGCGCGATGAAGTTGATGGCATCGCGAATGTTGGCGCCACCCGCCCACCCCACAGTCTTGTGGCGGAATGTCGAGAGACCCTGTTGGCTTCTAGGCATCGAGGTCGAATCCGTAGCTGGGTAGGTCATCGAGGATCATTTCGATCAGCGGTGTACTGCCACGCAGGCTATCCATCGAGCGAGTGTTGACGGTCAACTCGGCATGCTCGCCTAGCTTCTCCTCGAGCCATGCACGGACATCCGTCGCGCCCGACTGCGTGTACTCCTCGAGCCAGGCGTACACGTCGTCGCGGGAGATCGGCACCTTGAGGGGATCTACAGCCATGTGTTGTCAGGCGAGGTCCGCTCCTGATACTCGTGAGCGTCCTCCTCCTCGTCGTCGCGCATGTCGTCGAAGGACTCCTCGAGGTCCGCTCGCGCGCTGGTAGCGAGGACCAGCTCGTTCGCGCGCGTGTGGGCCCGTACCCGCGCCGCATTGATGATCGCTTCGTCGAGGTGCTGCGGGGTGACGAAGTGGTCGAAATCGTCCTTGATCCACGACGGCATCTGGAAGTAGTAGGCGAGAAAACTACGAGTCTGCATCGGCGGGTTGAGGATATACAGCAGCTCGTCGTAGATGAAGTACGAAGTCGGGTCCTGCCGGTACTGGGGAGCGGTGAGGTCGAGGCTGAGGTAGTTGCGAACGAAGTCCTCCTCAGCCATGATGTTGAGCTTGCGCTCGTACCCCGCGTCGGTCATGTAGAGGCGGTCAAGGGAGCGGAAGTTCGGCAGGATGCTGGTGCTGACGCAGGTGACTGTCACGCTGAACTGGCCGGGGTTGAGGGTGAACGTCGCCTTCGTCTTCTCCCACTCCCACCGCGACTTCTTGGCCACAGCGAAGTAGGCACGGTTGACGATGGTGATGAGCTCATCGGGCGAGAACGCATCGAAGCCGCGCTGCTGCAGGTCGGCAACGAAGTCGGAGAGATAGAACTTACCCTGTGCGTCAGGCATCTTCGATTCCCCTGGGGATCGGAACTGGTAGAGGTAGGCGTGGGGCACGGCCGTCCTGTCGAAGGGCGTGGGCTAGCTGTTCACCCACCTGCATGATCCGTTCGCTGTTCGCGCGATCAACAGCAGCGTTGGACTCATCCTGGGCGCGTTCAGCGGCGTCGTACGGATCCTGATACATGCGACCGTGTGAATCTGAGCGCAGCAATCTGTCCAACGCTCTCCCATCGAGCTCAGGCGTCGTGAAGATCAAGCGATCAGTGTGGTCGTCGCAATGCTCCACGAAGTGGTAGCACCCCCAGTTCGTGTCGAGTTCGATGGTGATCTTGGTGCCGTAGAGCTCGCGAACTTGACGGACGATGGAGAGCACGTCGTCCTCCAGCGTGACCATACCTTCTCTGTGGTCATACCAGGTTCTTATGGCGTGCAGCTCCATCGTCCGTCCTCGTCGCCCCGCACCGCTACGGGATGTCGTCGGCCAGGTTGTAGATGACCCCCTGCGTCTTGCGGTTGTGGACGCCGAGGTCGCAGTACTTGTAGAGGGTGCCCTTGTAGGCGTCCTGGTCCGGGTTCTCGACCTTGCGTAGGATGGCGCCGTCGCGGTTCATCCAGCGGAAGTCGTTGCCGTTCAGGTTCACCCACAGGTAGTCCTCCGGGCGGATGAAGAACATGTGCTGCTTCGGGCAGTCGTCGTCGAAGACCAACGGCTGGCCGTTGAAGTCGATGTACTTGAAGCCGCCGTGCAGGGTGAGCGCGTTGGCGTCGTTCCACCGCTTGCCGGTCTTGAGCGTGTTGACGTACCGCCGGCGCACGCCGCGGGTCGTGAGGAGCAACTCGGTCTCCCACCCCTCGGCGCCGATCCGGTCGAGCATCAGCTGGCCCATGTCTTCGTCGAAGGTGGTGTTCGCACCGTCGGACTGCTTGGCCTTCCACCACTCGTTGCCGGCCGTCGAGCTGTTGATGTTGTGGAGCGTGTAGTTCTGGGACAGGTCGCTCCGAGTGATCTTGCGCAGGCCATTGATCTCCAGCTTCCAGTTGCCGTTCATCACCGGCACGTGAGTGCCAGGGGTGAGCGTCAGGTCGCTGCCTGAGTAGGTCACGACCCGCGTGGTGGTGTTGATGGCCGTGATCTGGATGTTGCTCGCGAGCACGGCGTCCGTCGATGAGTTCACCACGTCGATGTAGAGCCCCACCCGCAGGTACTGCAGGTTGTCGACCGTGAACGTGTTGGTGCCGTCGGCGGTGACATTCGCGAGGGCGCCCGTCCCGTCGCCGTAGGCCTGCCGGTTCATGTCCTTGCGGAGGTCGTTCACCGCCCCCGTCGTCTCCGCCTCGAGCAGGCGCAGGTACGACCCCACGGACCTCTCTGAGAGCTCGATGGCAAACCCGGTGATCTGGATCTGCTTGTAGAGCTTCTTGATCGAGTCCATGATGTCGTTCCAGCCCTGCTGCCCAGGCGTCGGCAGCGTGCCGCCCTCAGCCCGTGCCGTACCGGACTCGTTGCGGGACGTGTGCAGCGCGATGACCCACTGACGGCCGGCGAACTCGACCTGGTCCGCATCGCGAGAGATCCCGCGATAGGACATGGTCTCGCCGTTGATCGCGTTCATCGTGCCGGCTCCTGCCGAGAGTTCGGCGGGACTGTAACCAAACAGAAGGATGGCCTTCTGGTTGATCATCTCCCTCACCACAGGGAGGTAGTAGTTCTGCAGGATCGCGTCGGCCTGCGTGGTGGTCTGTGCCATCTCCTCTCCTTACTCTAGCGGAGACAACCTTCCTGCAAGAATGTCGGCCTCGGCAGCCTCTGATGCTTCGCGCAGGGACCCAAACTTGACGGGCCCCGCAGGAGTGGGTAGACTACCGGGCAACGCAGGAGGCGTTCCCCTATTGCTGTTTCCGGAAAGGACGACTGCCCCCAGGTCGAGGTCACGCTCCTCCATGCGAGCCGTACGAGCGGCGTGAGCGAGCTCTTCCACTGTACGGGAGACTTGGCCTCCGTTCATCTGGCCACCTGCCATCGCGGAGATCCAAGTCAGCTGGGTACGCTTGGAAGTCGTGACGCCCTCCTGTCTGTCCATGTCGTCCCATGCTGCCAGTACGCGGTCCAGTACCTGGTTGCGCCGATTGTCGTCGTCGCGAGCCCGCATCTGGTCCACGTATTCGAGCCTCTGCCTGTCCTCAGGCGACAGTTCGGTGGCTGAGCGGCCGGGGTTGTCGGTTGCTCCCTCCGCCTGCTGGGGAGGCGTGGATCCATCGCCCATACGGGCGTTGATGATATCCATGACCTCCTGCGGCAAGTCAAGGTTGACAGCCATCGACTTCCACACACCGATGGGGTCCGCCTGATACTGCTGCTCGAAGCTGGCGAGCCGACGCAAGGAGTCAGCGTCATAACCGTACTGCGCGAGCTCTTCGTACCCTCGAAGGCCCGAGAGACGGTCGTTTACCTCCTTGAAACGAGCATAGGGGATGCTGTCAGGGGGTCCCCCCTGGGTGACTGTGTCGGTGTTTGACGTCCCCGCGGACGGTGTCACCGCACCCGCGTTGCCCGGTACTCCACCCGGCTCCTGCGCCGGAGGCTGCCCTGCAGCCGCCGCATCAGCGGCGATGCGAGCTGCCATCTCGTTTGCCATACCCGACATAGTGCCTCCCTAACGGTTTACGCCCTCGACGGCGGATGGGGATGATGCCGGAATCGAACGGCCTAGCTTGAGCGGTTCGGGGCCCCACTCACTGCGGAGGTACTCCCCCGCGGCGTATCGGGCCTCGTCCCACGTCTTGAGGGGCGGCACGCCCGGTTCGACCGCCTCCTCGATTTCGTTTTGGACCATTAGCCTCCTTACGTCCTCCACGCTCACGTACCGTCCTTGACTCGTCTCGATGGCAAGACCCGAGATCTCGTCCAGCATGGTGTTGAGGTTGTGGAGGCTCATCGTGTTACCGAACGGGACTGACGCCCCGCTTCTGCACTTCCTTCACAGCAGAGAAGGGGATGTGCAGCGTCGCGGCGTAGTCGTCGCGGGTCCGGACGGTGAGGAAGACGTTGCCCTCCTCGCCCACAGGGACGGGGTCAGGTGGCATGTCCACGCTGATGACCACAGCCCTGCGGTTGTCGAGCGCATCGGGGACCTCGGCGGCCGCACCGTCCAGCACGACCCAGTCCTCGATGGTCAGGCCCGGCCACGTCTCGCCCTCACCCGAGCCGGCCTCGACGAGGGCGATGTCCGAGTCCCCACCCTGTGGGAAGTCGTAGTCCTCGGCGTCGCTCGCCTTGGCAGGATCGGTGCTCGGGTCGGGCTTCACGTCGGCGATCTCGTAGCCCTCGACGTGCGTGGACGGATCGCTAGTCGTGCCAGCGAGGCGCTCCTTGACGGCGGCCTCGGGATCGACCAGCATCGGATCGAGACCACCGGTGTCGGCTGGCGCGGTCTCGGGAGGAGTCTCTTCTGTCACGGGTACCTCCTGTGTGACGAGCGGTGTAAGGGCAGCAATCTCGGCGCCCTTGTTGGGATAGTCGGCCGGATCGAGGCCGTTCTGCGCTGCGAGGTCGTCGAGCTGCGCGCGAGTCATCGCGTTCAGGTCGGCCTCCGTGGTCGTCATAACACCTCCTTACTGTGGTGTGATCTGTCTGGACGTGGCCCTCACCGCACCGCCTGCGATCACGTCAGGCGTCTGCGTCTGGACCATGTTGGTAGCCTGCGCACCGTTCGCACCGGCCCCACCCGGCGGCATCGGCGGCCCGTCGGGTGCACCCTTCTGCGCCTGCAGCATCTGCATCTGGCTCTGCTGCGCCTTCGCAATCTCCTCGTGGTGCATGGCGATATGCTCGTCGAAGAGCTGCGCGACCTCTGGGTGGGCGATCTGCAGGTCGTCGAAGGTCTCGTCCATCATCACAGACGTGTGACGCGCGATGTGGACCTCGTGGTTGTGCCACGACTTGACTGGCACGGCAGTGTGCAGGCGCTCGAAGCGCGCACGATCCGACACATCGGTGCCCTCCTCGGTGAGGTTGGTCTGCGCGCGCCACACACCGTAGAGCATCATGTTGTTCTCGCGGTCCGCCTGCGCGACGGCCTTATCCTCATCGTCAGGCTCACCTTCACCCAACTCGAGCATCTGCTGGAGTTTCTTCGGGTCCTTGATGATCCCGAGCGTCGCGAGCTCCAGAGCATACTGCTGGCG
>Ga0066903_100004413_pt1 | contig 11894 bp, 7 predicted proteins | sample PanSoiMetaGPlot1_FD_67491 | JGI IMG/M metagenome (GOLD analysis project Ga0066903, IMG submission 67491) | Tropical forest soil microbial communities from Panama analyzed to predict greenhouse gas emissions - Panama Soil - Plot 1 (version 2) | ecosystem: Environmental > Terrestrial > Soil >...
GGTGTTGAGGTGGCACGACGGATTCGCGACAGCACATTCGCGCTTCACTTCTGCATAAACGTCGGCTGCGCCTGACGCGGCAGAAGGAAATGACGAGCGTGTCACCGCGTCCTTGAGTCTCAACACGGCGCCCGGCCGCTCGATCCACCGCACCGAGAACTCGTCCTGATACAGGCGGTCGCCCTGCGCGTCATTGCCGATCAGCCGCGTCTCGCCGTTCGGACGTTCCAGATCGCGCCGCACGTACCATCCCACCGCGTACGGTCCTGCCGAGGGTCCTTCGATCGTCTGGTAATCACGCTCCATGAGAGCGATTGGCACCTGGGCGTTGGCCGCCCATATGTCGCGCAGGTGGATGATGTCGGGTTTCATCTCCTCGAAGACGTAGTGCAGAAACACCGGACTGTAAAAACCGTTGCGGGCGATCTGGAGATTTGCGAGGCCGCCGATGTCCAGCACCGCGAAGTCGGTGAAGTACGCGACATTGCCGATGTCCGATTCGAGTACCGTGATCGGGCGGTTGCGGATCCGCGCCGCCAGCTGGCTGAAACGGTCGGCGGTGGCAGGCTTGAGGCCGCCCATCGAAATCGGCCCCGGACCCCAGGCTGCGGCAACGGAGATGCTCGGCTGGCACATGATGCCGATCGGCACCAGCGCGATGACCATGACGACGGCCGGCGGACGAACCCGCGACAGAATCACACGTGTTCCCTCGGCGACCAGGAGGAACCACAACGGCAGGACGAGCGTGCCGAGACGGAATTGCGGATACAAATCGCCACCCGTCAGCAGCACGAGGCTGAATACGCCGGCGAACAGCAGTGAAATCAATCCGAGCGCGCGTGGCCGCAATCCGAACAGTCCGACCGCGGCCAGCGGTGCGGCGATCAGAAAGCGGTATGGCGAGATCACCTGGTCAGAGGCATATCTCCAACCGCGGGTGATCGTTTCCCAGGCGTCTGCCACGCCGCTCCGCGCCACTACCGACTTCGCGAGGTAGCTATTCGGCAGAATCGCGCGGAAATACCACCAATGCCACATTGCGTAGCCGCCGTACAAGGAGACGAATAGCGCGACCGCCGCCGCTTCCCGCCGCGACAGCTTCCGGCCGGCGAACATGAGCACGCCGGCACGATGCACAGCAAACAGCCCGGCTATCGCGACGCCTTCGACGCGTGTCAGCGACAGCACGACGAGCATCGTGGCGCACCACACGAAGGAGTCATCCAGATAAAAGAGAATGGCCGCGACGAAGACGGCGCAGTACAACGCGTTCTCGAGCCCCGCCGCAGCCCACACGACATACGGCGCGCAACCGGCCAGCCCCACAGCGGCGGCAGCCGGAAGCCATGCATGCGCCTCGACACGCGACGCGCGCACAATCCGCCGTCCCGCCATTGCGAGACATACCAGCGTCAGCGATCCCAGGACCGATGAAAGCAGCTTGATCCCGACGGTCGGATCGGTGCCGCGTGCGCAGAATGGCAGGACCAGGAGCAGCCAGGCGAAGTTCGAATACCCCTCGACGGGATCGCTTCCCGGATTCAGGACCAGGCCGTGGCCGCGCGCGAGGTTCTTGGCATACGCGAACGTGATCGCCGCGTCATCCGCGATGTAGGAACCGTACGTCGCAACGTGAACCACGAAGAGTCCGATCGCCAGCATGACGATGACCGCGAAGAGGACGTCGTCATGCCGTCGGCCGGCCATCGGAGGGACCATGGCGTGATCGCTTCATGCGCTGTCGTTCCTGGCGACGCAATGTGACTCGAACAGGGCGGCGCGGATGATTGAGCGAAGGTCAGGCGTTGTCAAGACCAAAAGTGCCGTCACCTGAGGCGCAGCGCGTTGCGGCAGCGAAGGAGGATGACGCGTAAGGAGGATGAGAGGAGCAGTTCGCACGATGCCGAACGGTCGCAGATAGGTGGAAAGTTGGCGAGAAGATTGGAGGACAGGGCCCGGCGTGGCAGCATCGAGTCCGCAGGTCGGCGCGCGACCAGCAGTCCGGCATCGGTGATTGCCACGACACGCGGCCGCGGTTGAAAGCGTGAGACCACGAGAACTTCGAACGAAACCGCGCGAAAGCGAGTATCCGGAACGCGGGAGCGGCGTACCCAACGGCAAAGCTCGACGGCGCGCGACGCGGTCACGGCGTAGACCTCAACAATTCGCGTCCCGCAGCGTTTATAGACACTCGCGCGTGAATCTCTCGCGCATGGCAGCGATCGAAGGAGGCATGTGAACACGGTTCGCTTCAGGACGATATACTTCCGGCGTTCACCGGCCCGTCCCTCAAACGTCACCCTGTCAACGGCGATGCCGACCGATACAGCGCCCGCGCGTCCCGTTCCGCTGTGGGCCCGCGTGCTCGACGTCCTGTGTCTCCTGCTCGCGTTCGTCGCGGTCGTCGTCTCGATGTCGGGCGGCTTCCGGGAACGCCTCCTGGGCGTGCGGCTCGCCGTCACGTCGCCGTATCCGCCGCTCATCTGGGCAGTCGTCATCGGCGCGGTGCGCCACGTCGTCGCACCACAGAGCCCGTTGTATCGCGAGTTCCCGACCAGAGTCACCGAATGGGTTCGCTTGCCGCACGTCCGTTCCGCCGCAGTGGTGGTGGCGGGAACGCGACCGGCGATGCTGCTCGTCGGGTACCTCGCCGTGTTCATGGTCGGGTATGTCAACGGCCGCGCGCCGCTTCGTCATTTCGACAACGAGCTCCTGAACCTGCCTGTCCGCTGGGATGCCGGCTGGTATCTGCAGATCGTCACCGACGGATATCGCTACGCGCCGAGCGACTCGGATGTGCAGCAGAACATCGTGTTCTTTCCTGCTTATCCGATGCTCGTGCGCTTCGTTGGTCGCCTGTTTGGCGGCCACATGCCCGGATACATCGCAGCAGGAATGCTCGTCTCGCTGGTGGCTTTCTGCGGCGCGCTCGTCTACCTGTACATGTTCGCGCGCGACGCGCTCGGTGAAGAGAAGGCGTGTTATGCGCTGTGGCTGTTGGCTTCGTATCCGTTCGCGCTGTTCTTCGGAGCGCTCTACACGGAGTCGTTGTTCCTGGTCAGCGTCATCGGCGCGTTCTATCACCTGACGAAAGGTCACCTGCTGGGTGCCGCGCTCTGGGGCTTACTGGCGGGGCTCACCAAGCTGAATGGCGTCGTGCTGTGTCTGCCGCTCGCGCTGGTGGTGGTCTCACCGTGGCTGTCGCCAGCGCTCGTGCGAGATCGATTCGCCCTGCCGCTCATCGCACAGCCACGGCAATCGAAGGACGTGCGCGTGACGCTCGCAGGGCTGGCCGTGGCGGCGATGCCCGCGGTTGGCATGCTGCTGTACTCCGCATTCATCTGGCGCTTGACCGGCGACCCGCTGGCCTGGGCGAAGGGCCACATCGCATGGGGACGTACCTACCAATCGCTCACGGCCTTCGTCGCGACCCAATACGCGTTCATCGCGAACGCCGGCCTGAGCGGATATCTCGCCAGCCCCGGATACGACGTGCTGAACGCGCTCGGGGCGTTGTTCGTGCTCGCAACGGCCTGGCCAGTGGCGCGTCGGATTGGCCTGCCGTACGCCGTGTTGATCGTCATCATGACGTTGCCGCCGATTGTCTACGGGGGATGGCTCTCCGCCGGCCGGTTTTCATCCGTGATGTTCCCGGCGTTCGTCTGGCTCGCAGACGTCATTCCTCAATCGCACCGGCCTGCCTGGCTGATGGGTTTCGGCGCGCTGCAGGCGTTCAACGCCGCGCTGTTCTACACGTGGCGTCCGCTCTTCTAGCGGCATGACCGTCTTGATTCGACAGCCCTCGCAGGGACCTGCGACACCGGTGATTCTGATCCGAACCGCCGTCACAGCGCTGCTGGCGAGAGCGTCCGTGCTGCGAAACTCGATGGCTGGCGCGGCACTCTTGTTGTCTGCGCTGGCGGTGGTGCTGACCTGGCCGCAGGCCTGGCATCTCGGAACGCGAGTCATCGCCCATGACGATCCGCTGCTGAGCATGTGGCGCCTCGAGTGGCTCGCGCACGCGCTGCGGACCGACCCCGCGCACCTGTTCGACGGCAACATTTTCTCTCCGCACCCGCGCACGCTCGCGTACTCCGACGCCACGCTGCTCGAGGGGCTCATCGCGGCGCCATGGTTGTGGGCGCACGTCAACCCTGTTCTCGTCTACAACCTGCTGCTGTTCGGCGGCATCGTGTCGTCGGGGCTGGGCATGTTCCTCCTCGTCCGGCATCTGACCGGCAATCCGGACGCGGCGTTGGTCTCGGCGGCGATCTTCGCGCTGGCGCCGTACCGCATCGCGCATCTCATGCACCTGGAATTGCAGTGGACGATGTGGATGCCGCTGACGCTCTGGGCGATTCATCGCGTGTTCGATGAGGGCTCGATGCGGCACGGGGTCATTGCCGGCGCGTTCCTTGCGCTGCAGCTCCTGTCCTGCGTGTACTACGGCGCCTTCCTGGCCATCATCGTCGCCGTATTCGTTCCCCTGCTGGCGCTGTCGCAGCAAGGCCGCGTGAGGCGCGCGCTGATCCCTCTGTGCATCGGTGCGATTCTGCCGGCGGTCGTGGCAATCGCATACGGAGCGCCGTATGTCGCGAACACACAGGTATCCGGCACGCGCGACCCGGGCGAGATCATGAATTTCAGCGCGTACCTCTCCAGTTACATCACGGCTCCGACCGGGAACTGGTTGTGGGGATGGACTGGTGGACGGTTCGAGGGCGACGAACGGCAGCTCTTTCCCGGCGTCATCGCCGTCGCTCTGGCGCTGCTGCCGTTTGCCCGGCGACGTCGGCCGCGGTTGGTATGGATCTATCTCGCGATTACGGTCGTGGCGATTGAGCTCTCACTGGGCATGAACGGAACCGTCTACAGATGGCTTCACGATCACATCTGGGCGCTCGCCGGGTTTCGCGCGCCAGCTCGATTCGGAATACTGATGATGTGCGGGCTGGCCGTGCTGGCAGGCTTCGGGTACCAATCGCTTCAGCAGATCACGTCCGCTCCGACGGTCGTATTGATCGCAGCGTTGGTGGCGATCGGCGTGGAGTACGGTTCGAGTCCGGTGCTGCTGGACGAAGTGCCGCGCCGGACACCCGACGTGTACCGGTTCGTCAGTCTGGCCGATCGGGGGGTCGTCATCGAGTTACCGATCGTCGAGGGGTACCTCAATCCGACTTACATGTTCTGGTCGACGCGGCACTGGCATCCTCTCGTCAACGGCTACAGCGGGTTCAAGCCGCTCGACTATGCCGAGACCACGCGACGCATGCGCACGTTCCCGGACGAAGCCTCGATTGCGCGCCTGCGGCAGCTCGACGTTCGATACATCCTGGTGCACGAAACCTATTTTCAGGAAAAAGAGCGGACGCGGTTGATGCTCGCTCTGGCGCGCCGTCCGGAGCTCGTGCCGGGAGGGAGTTATCGCGACTGGATCGGCACGACGCGCGTGTTCGAGCTGAAGCCCTGAGAATCCGACGTTCGCTCCACTGAACGTCGGCAGCCCGCGAACCTCACTCGCCGATCGCAGCCAGTTCAGCTACGCTAGCAGCAGCGTGCCGCTCACGTTCGAGATCCATCCGGAGCTGCGTCTGCTGTTCATTCGTGGTCACGGAATCGTGACGCAGGTTGAACGCCTTCGCGCGATGCTCGCATGGTTACACGATCCGGACTACGAGAGTTGTGAGGATGCGCTCTTCGACGTCTCCGCGGCCAAGACGACGCCGCGAATCGCCGAATTGCGCAAGCTGATCGCAATCCTTCAACAGACACCGCATAGGGGAGGTCCGCGCCGGCTCGCCATCGTCACATCGAAGCCCATTACATTCGGTGTCGCGCACGTATTCGGCAAGCTGGTGCGCGTCAGCGGGCTTCCTCTCCACGTCAGAGTCTTCATGGACGCGCAGAGCGCATGGAGATGGCTGCGGCCTGATCTGCTGCCATCAATCTCTGTTAAGTGATGTACCTCGCCTGGAGCGGCTCCAGGGTCATCGTCCCCCCGTTCTCAGATCCAAGCTGGCGCAGATTAACGTTGGTCTTGAAGCCCCTGCGGAACCTGCAGCGCCGTGGTTTCGATGACCAGAAGCGCGTTCCTTAGTTCCACGATGTGCGCGGCCTGGACGACGGTCGCGCCGCCCGACAGCATCGGGTCGGTGTAGATCGGTGGGGCTGCGCCGCCCGCGATGTACGCGTCCGCCAGAGCGGTGCGCAGTTCCTCGATGTGCAGCGCCTTGACGACGGTCACCCCGGGCGTCAACGTCGGATCGGTCCACGGGAACACTGTCAACCCTTTTCCGAGCCGGGCGGCGTCGACACGCTGGCGAAGCTCGGTGATGTGCACGGCCTTGATGACGGTGAGTCCCGACGTCAGGGTTTGGTCGGTAAACGGCCCGTTCGGCAGGAGCCGGGCGATGTTGGTCAGTCCGAGCGTGCCGCCCACCATCACCTTTTGATCGGGCTGCACGACCATCGTCTCGACAAGGTTGGTGGTCGTCCCGCCGCCCGCGGTATCGAAGCTCGAATCGAAGGCACCGTTGGGGAACAGCCGCGCGGCGGCGTAGGTGTTGATGCCGTCGACGTTGTTGAAATTCCCTCCAATCAGGAAGCGGCCGTCCGCCAGTGGCACCACGGAGTCGATAAGGTTGCCCCCCACAACGGGGACGTTGAACGACAAGTCGAGCGATCCATCGGTACCATCCAACTGGGCCAGAAAGTCGCGCGTCTCGGCCGAAGGCGCCTGGAACGTCATTCGCCCGCCGACGAGGATGTGGCCGTCTGCCTTGACCGCGACCGCATTGACAAAGTTCGCGCCGCCGCGGTTGATGGCCAACGGGCTGAAGTTCGTATCGAGCGAGCCGCCACCGTTCAGGCGCGCCAGATATATCCGCGAGATGCCGTTGACCGTGCCGAAAATTCCGCCTACGACGATGGCGCCGTCCGCCTGGAGCGCAAGCGCGAAGACCGAGTTGTTGAAGCTCGGTGCGAACGCTCCGTCGAGCGTTCCATCCGCGTTAAGTCGCGCGAGGCCGTTCCGGGCAGTGCCGTTGATCTGACTGAAGCCGCCGCCGACGAGAATCTTGCCGTCGGGCTGAACCAGCATCACGTCGACCGTGAAGTTGGCCGTCGTGGTGAAAGCCGGATCGATGGAGCCGTCAGGCATCAGACGCGCGATGCGTGTTTTCGCGACCCCGCCAAGCTGGGTGAAATCGCCGCCGACGAGAATGTGGCCGTCAGACGTTACAGCGACCGCCCAGACGTTGGCGCCAACCGTCACGCCGGTCGTGAAGGCCGCATCCAGCGAGCCGTCGGCGTTGAGCCTGGCAAGGTGTCCATGAGTCACGGCGTTTACTTGCGTAAACGCGCCGCCGATGATCACCTTGCCATCCGCCTGCACGGCGATCGCATGAACGGCGCCGTTCGTGGTTGCGTTGAACGAGGGGTCGAAGAACTGCGCCGCCGCCGGCGTCGGCAGCGCGAGCAGGAGCGCACATATCGCACCGACAGTTACACAGCATCCCATCCGGCGCGTCGAACGAAGTCTGGGCCTGGTCATCGTGGCTCTCCAAAGGCGAAGTCGACTGGAGCGCAACTCATCGCGGCGGCTACTGGAGCGTCAGCAGGACGAGAATCTCGCCCTTGCCGTCCGGCAGCGCCTCGAGCGCCTTGCCGAGCAGCGTGCCCGGCCGATGCATCCACGCGCCGTCGACGCGCTTCGGCCGCGACCGCATCGCGTAGCCGGGTGTCGGACTCGTCACCAGCAGATCGCCGATCCGGATCGCGCCATAGCTCGCATCCGCTTTCACCCTCACCCGCCCGCTCTGCGCCACCATCGCCTTGTCGTCGCCCTGCTCGCCAAGCACCAATCCCGGCTGGCGCGAGACCGCGCCGGCCACGCGCGTGTCATACGCCTTCGGCGCCGCCAGGACGCGATTCGGTTCCGTCGGATCTACGATCACCACCGTCCCTGGATCGAGCGGCGCCGCCGTTTCCACCCACTCCGCCACGTCCTGATACTTGGCCCCGATGTTGCCGTCCACCGTCACGTTCCCCGCCACGCGCAGCTTCTCGGTCGCCGCCGGGGTCACGCCAATACCGATGTTCCCGGTGTTGGTCACCAGGAACTTCGAACTGCTGCCGATCATGAAATTGATTGACCCACCCGCAGCGATGTTGTTGATCCGGTATTCGTGCGTGACGTTGTTGAAGCCCTGAAACTGTCCCAGCGCGCCGAACTGGTCGTAGAACAGCATCCCGGAGTACGCCGTGGCGCTGTTGGCCCGGTTCTGGACCGCGAGGCCAGTGATGGCGCCGGCGGGGTCGGTGAATGCGACGTGTAAAGCATCGACGGGCGTCGTCGTTCCCACCCCGATGGAGTTCCCTGACTGGAACATCGCCGAATTGCCCAGGCTCGTGGCGTCGGTGAACTTGCCGACGAACCCGACGCTCCCGACCGTCGCCTGCGTCGTCGCTCCGTGCCCGCCCACCGCTGTCGTTGTCGCTTTGCTACTGCCGCTCACCGGCGCGTCGGGCGCCCCAGGCGCGGCAGCGAGCAGATACGCCGACGCCGGTTTTCCCCCCAACGTCTCCGCGTCGGCCGCCTTCAACGCATACGGCACACTCGCCAGCAGCACGCGCCGCTGCTCCTGTTCACCTGCCCGGTTGAACCGTACGCCGAGCCACCGCGGCTCGCCCGTCGTGAACAGCTCGAGCGGCAGCCCCTCGGTCGACGCCGCCCCCAGCAGCACGTTGAAGCGGCCGTCGCTGCTCACCGCGACGTTCTGCGATTCTTCCCACAACGGGATGCCGCCTTCCTCTTCGCGATAGACCGCCAGCGTGATGGTCTCCACCGGCGCAATCGGCAATCCGTCCGCCGGGTGGAACGATCCGCTGAACCACATCACGCGCGGCACGGGCGCGATCGACGTGGGCGCGATGGCCGACTGTTGCGCGCGCGCTCCAGCCAGGCACGCGAGCCACATGAGCGCGGCGGTGCCACACACCCGCATCGGAGATCTCCGACCTGCAACCATGGTGTCCCTCCTCGACGGAGACGGTCGTCGGAACGAATTGAAGACGCTGTATGCGCCAGATGTCTGCGTCACCGTGAAGATGGGTTGACGCGGCGGTTTCTTTCATCGCCTGAAAGAAAACGACGTCACGGCCCATTGGCCGCTATAGAAGGATTCGGGCGCGGGCTCTCGCGACCGCGCTCCGCGCTGACCGCGCGACCGAACTTACGATTTATTTTCGATTCATCAAATGACGAAAGTTACCCTTCGTGGACCTTGCAGGCGCAAGGAGTACTCAGTCAGAATATGCGCTCCAAAGCTGAGGTTCCTTGCAGTCTCCTCAATCGATCGCCCGGCGCGACACGGCGACCGAGTATCGCAGGCTCGTGACGGCGCTCGCGGCGAAGGCAGCGCGAATGGGCTCGAACGACGCAGAGGGCGCCGCGCAGGAAGCGTTGAAGCGCTCGCTCGCGCACACGATGTCGCGCGCGGCGGTCGAGTTCTACTTTCAGGACGATCCGCCAGCCGACGTGCCGGCGCCAGAATGGCGCCTCGATCAGTTGCTCGCCTGGCTGCACGGCGTGCTGCGCTTCGTCGTCAGCGAAGAGCGCGCTCGCATGAGCTTTCGCCGCGAAGTCCGCGTCGACGACATGGACGCGCTCGACGCTCACGACCACGAGCCGAGCCGATTGGAGCGGTTGATTGATGATCAGCAGCAGTCGATCGTCCGCGAGTGTCTCGCGGAGCTGACCGACGACTACCGCACGGTACTGACCCTCCGGATGGAAGGGTGGAAGTATGCTGATATCGCGGCGCGCCTTGGCGTGAACGAGAACACCGTGGCCACGTGGGTGCGGCGTGGCACGCGCACAGCGATTGAGCGGATTCGTTCGCGCCTCGACGGCGGTCCACCGCTGTCCCGTGCTGTCCGTACACCGGAGTAACGAGACACATCTTGGAGAACCCGTTCGACGATCGCCTGGACCGCTACCTCGCCGGGGAGCTCGCTCCGCACGAGCAGCGCGAGCTGGCCCAGGCATCGCTCGACGATCCATCGCTGTTCGACACCTTGACCGCCGCGGCGCTGGCGAGAGCGGCATCTCGCGAACCGGATCGCATTCCATCGGCCGAAACGCCAGCGCGCCGCCCCTGGATGCGTGCGCGACTGGCCGTACTGGTTGGCGGCGCGTTGGCCGCGGCGGCGGTCGTTGCGATCGCGATCGCCGGTCGTCCGTCCCGGCGGACGGAAGTGCTGCCGTCCCAACCGTCGCCAGCCGCCCGATCGAGTGCAGCCACCGAAAGTGCTCCCGCGCGGGCGCAGGCGGCTCCGGTCTTCCTGACTGCGCGAAACGAAGATCGCACCGACCGATCGTCGACTGCGTTTCGAACTGCCACCGGAAGCGGCGGAGGCCGCCTCCCAAAAGAAGTTGGCGTGGTCGCGTCGGTGGACGGAAACGAAGTGGAAGTCGATCTCGGGTCGCTCGACGGCATCAGGAAGGGATCGACGGTGCAGCTCTTCCACGCGAGCGGCACCCAGCCCGTGGCGACCCTGCTGGTCACGACGGCCTTTCGCGAGCACGCGCGGGGAGAGACGACGTCGGGTGCAGTGCTGGCAGGAGACAGAGCGGTCGTGGCAGGCGCCGACTCGGTCACTGCGCTCATGCAGCAGGCGGCCGCTCGCACCGCGACCGGCGACCTCGCCGGCGCGCGGCAACTGGCCGGGCTGGCGGTGACACGGGCCGAATCAAATGACGTGTCTGCAGACGTCAAGCGCCGCGCGTTGTATCAACTCGGCGCGCTCGATCGCGCGGCTGGTGCGCTCGATGAGGCGACGTCGCACCTGCGCCGCGCGGCGGATGCACTCGACCAGCCGCCAGCCGCCGCCTCCCGGGAACGCGCGGACGTATTGGACGAACTGAGCGCGATCCTCATTGGTCGTCAGGACTACGCGGAAGCCGAACGCGTGCTGCATGGGGCCCCGCGCAGTGCTGGCGTTGTCGGCGTGCGCATCGCCAACAACCGCGCGGCGCTCGCTGCGATGCGGGGCGATCGGGCGACGGCTGAATCGCTGTACCGGTCGGCGCTCGATCTGGCCGGCACTTCCTCGGCATTAGAGGCCGAGCGTCGTGTGATCCGTAGCAATCTCGATCGCCTCGCGACTCGGTGAGCCGTGCCCGCCACGTCATTGCATGCATATCTTTTGGTGGCGGCGCTGCTGCTCGCCGCTGCGTTCACTCCGCAGGGACCCGCCACGGGTGACTGGTCTGCGCTCGATGCGCAGGCTGCCCAGTTGTACGACCAGGGCGATCTCCCCAAAGCGATCGAGGTCGCGCAGCGGGCGCTGCTGATGGCGGCGTCTCCGCGCGAATCGGGCAGGAGCCTGGACCGGCTCGGATTCCTCCTCTACACCTCCGGCAACCTTCCTGACGGCGAGAAGTACCTGCGGCAGTCGCTGGATCTCCGACAGACCGTGTTTGGTGCCGATTCGCTGGAATACGCCGAGACGGCGAATGACCTGGCGATGCTGCTGCGCGACGTTCGAAAGCTGGACGAGGCAACGACGCTCGCGCAGCGAGCAGTCTCGATCCGTCAGGCGGCACTCGGAGACGCCGACCTGCGCGTGGCCGAGAGCCTCAACACGCTGGGAACGGTCCACGGCTTTACTGGAGATTACACGACCGCGGTCTCGAACTTCGAGCGGGCACTGGCGATCCACGAGCAGCGCACCCCCTCCGATCGGTCGAACGAAGAATACGGCACGTTGTGCATCAATGCCGCCGGCACCTACCAGCGTCTGGGCAAGTACGAACTGTCCGAGATCACGTTCACGAAAGGTCTCGATGCGCTTCGGATCAAACCGGGAGTGAAACATCCGGCCTATGC
>Ga0066903_100004414_pt1 | contig 11893 bp, 15 predicted proteins | sample PanSoiMetaGPlot1_FD_67491 | JGI IMG/M metagenome (GOLD analysis project Ga0066903, IMG submission 67491) | Tropical forest soil microbial communities from Panama analyzed to predict greenhouse gas emissions - Panama Soil - Plot 1 (version 2) | ecosystem: Environmental > Terrestrial > Soil >...
TCGGAGAGCATGTCGCCGGCGAGCAGAACGCCACGGTCCGCCAGGAGGATCGCGGCGTGGCCGACGGCATGCGCCTGGTGCTCGATGATCTCGCCCGGCACCGGTCCGCAGTCCGCGGGCAGCGGGGTGACGAGCGCGATCAACTCGAGAGGGATGCCCGACCCGCCGTCCTCCGCCGGCCCCGCCAACTGCTGCTCTCGGGTCTCATCGGCGAACTTGGCACCTGTGGCGGTGGCGTAGCGGGGCACGCCGCCGAACCGCGAATGCCAGAGCAGGTGGTCCCAATGGGGATGGGTGGAGAATCCGGCGATGACCGGAATGCCGAGCCGGTCCAGGTCATCGGCGAGCTGGTTCAGCTCGGCACCGTGGATGCCGGGATCGACCAGGATCAACCCATCCTCTCCGTGCACCACGATCGAATTGGTCCAGACCCACTCGCTCTGCCGGACCCAGACGCCGTCGGCCACTTGAATCAGCTTGCCCATCTCCACCCCATCGGTTGGTTACCTGCTGAGACTGCGATCCGCAGCCAAATTCATCGCTTTCAGCGCCCACTGGGCGCGACACGGAGCGGCGTTGCCGACGCATTCTTTGTTTGGCGCGATTCCGGTGGGACGAAAGGAATTGCTTCGGCCGGCGGAGGACGGTCAAATCGCTCCTGGGCTTCGTGCGGGTGGGGCTACTCCGCAAGCTTCGTCAGCGGAGACGGCCCGGGCGTCTTCAAGTTGACCCGGAGGACATCGAGGCGTTCCTCGACGTTCGCAGTTGAGGCTGCCCGGCTGGGCTGAGCGGACACAACCTCGACACAACTCGGCTCGCGCGCCGGGCTAGGGTCGGGCGACCGACCTGGCCCCAGCGTCACCCCGCCGGGGCGGGGCAGGAGGGCCCTGGGATGGGGCTGTCCATTCACCGGGAGCAGTTCGGAGGCTCCAACCCCTCCCGGGGTCTCCGGGCTTCCCGGAGCGAAGAAGGAGCGAGCCGTGACCCGGTACCGGATGCGAATGTTGGGCGATCAGTCCGGGCCGTGGCCGCACGAGTTCGATACCCCGGAGGAAATCGCCGCCCTCGCGCTGACGGAGCTTCGCGCTATGCGCTGCCTGTTCATCATCAGGGCCGTCGAGGCGGATGGCACCGAGCGCGAGCCGAGCCATGAGGAGACGAAGCGATTTCAAGCCGCGATGCGCGCGCCCGGTAGGTACGGGAACCCTGGAGGTGGATGACTAGCTGCTCGGCGATGTCAATCCGCGAAGGCCGAGGACCGCGAGCTCGGCGATTGACCGAACTCCGCGAGAGGCGGAAGTCCCTCCTCGAGTGAGCTGATCGCATAGTCGGCCCCGGCTTCGCGGAGCTGGTGCGCGCTGTAACGGTGGCTGCCCACGCCGACGCATTCGATGCCGGCCGCGTGGGCGCCGGTCACGTCTAGGGGCGTGTCACCGACGGAGAAGGCCTGGTCTGGCTTGACCTTCTCCCCGTAGACCTGGGTCGCGCGCTTGAGCGCGATCCTGGTCACCTTCCCCCGCTCGTCCGCGTCCGACCCATAGCCACCGTAGGAGAAGAAGCGGTTGAGATTGGCCCGATGCAGCTTGATGTGGGCCGCGGCCTCGACGTTGCCGGTGACGATCCCCAGCAAGTAGCCGCCGTCGATCAGCTGGCGCAGGAGCTCGTTGACGCCCGGCAGCACCTCATAACCCGTGGACTCCTCGACCGTCTGGCGGAGATAAAAGTTCCGCCGCTCCATCAGCCGGGTGAACTCCTTGCGCTCGGGCTTGCGCTTCAGCACCGCCTCAAACGTCTTTCGCCCGACCGCGGGATCGGTCATTCCGGCGTCGGTGAACTTCCCGATGTCGGCTGGTAGCCCGTAGAGCTCGTCGAAGGCAAGCCGCCACGAAGCCGCGCCGGCGCCTCCCGTGTTGATCAGGGTCCCGTCGATGTCGAAAAGGATTGCGAGTCGGTCCTTGGTCACGGGTGCGCTTCCGCCCGAGACTAGTGCGCCGCGCCGTGAACCGATTGACCACGATGTAAACGAGACACGACTTCAGCCTCCGATCGGACCGTGGGAGGAGCCGCGCCTTCGCACACGTCCGTTTCTGGGTACGTCGCTTCTGCTTTCACGCGAAAGTAGGAGTGAGCCGCGCCCCGGCGAGCAGCCCGCGGACCGCGGCCGAGACGGCTTGACGGCGTCGCGATTGCTGCGTACGATCGCGCGACCTTGGCCGTCGCAGTCCACATCAGCGGGCAAAACATGACCAAGGAGGAGTACGAGCGGGTTCGGAAGGAGCTGGAGGCGAACGGAGGCGGGGACCCCGAAGGCCGGCTCTATCACGCCGCGTACGGGGACGACAATGTCGAGGTGTTCGAGGTCTGGGAATCGAAGCAGCAGTTCGACGACCACTTCCACGGCGTGTTCGCCAACACCTATGAAGGCGTGACGGCGAGGGTCGACCCGGTGCACTCGCCGAGACCCGACTGATCTAGACCCGTGCCGCTAGCTGACGATCGACAACGGCTGGCGGAAGGCTGCGGCTCGGCGCTCTAGTTCGCGAGTCGGTTGCTCCAGGCGTTAACCCTCAAAAGCCTCAAGCGCATGGGCCGGCACCGTGCCCCGGTGAGAGACCTGCCCGTTCAGCAGCGACTTGGCGGTGACCTCGGGGGCATCGAACCCGGGCGTGGTCTCGGCCCAATGCCACAGCGTGCCTTCGCCGTTGGGGCCTTCGATCCAGCCCGGGTCTTTCACCGGCGGGGCGACACCGACCCATTCGTCCTTCTCAAACCCCCAGCCCCAATAGAACAGTTGGACGAGGTTCTCGTCGGGATCGATCAGCCGCGGATCCAACTCGCCCACTTCGATCCGGATCGTGCCTTTACCGAGCTCGCGCTTGTCTTGCAGGCGGTGGCAATCGGCGAGCGTCGAGATATAGACATGCCCCGGGCGCGTTCGGTGGAAACCGCGAGCGTTGTGGCGGCCGAGTTCGCTGCCGGGGCGGAGTCCTTGCTCGAGGACAGTGGCGACGCTGTCGGGGTCAGTGGCGTGGTAGAGCCACGGCCCGTGGGCCGCCATGTAGGCGTCGAGGTCGCCGGGATCAATCACCCCGAACGGACGGTATCGGGGCGCGGGTCATGCCTCGCGCACCTGGCCGATCGTGAACGGCTCCCCCGCCAGCGCGGCCAGCACCTGTCCCTTAGCAGCCTCGGCGTTGTCGGCGTGCACCCGCGCCGTGACCGAATCGTGGCGAGGGTTTGTGTGCCCGATCCCGACGAACGCGAGCAGGCGCGCGGCCCGCCGGGGATTGTCGCCTCGGATTTCGACCAGATAATGCGCCATCAGCCCAGTGAATCGCCACCGGAGCCCCGGCGGCCCGGAGGAACATGGGCATGGGATCCTCCGAGCCGTCCGGTGCTTGCCGGTGAATGCACAACCCTTCCCTGGGGCCTCCTGCCCCGCCCCGGAGGGATTACGCCGGGGCCAGGTCGGTCCGCCCGACCCTAACTCCGTTCCCGCGATCGAGATGTTTCGAAGTTGTGTCCGTCCGCCCTCTCGGCTTGGGCGGGCGGCCTCAGCTGCGAACGTCGAGGAAGGCTTCGATGTCCTCAACGGTCAGCTCGTAGCGCAGGCCGGTGATCGGCATGTCCGTGGCCTCATCGACGATCATCCACAGGCCGCGGTCGCGGGGGTTCTCGCTCCAGTAGGAGCCTTCTCGGTAGGTCGCGCCGTTTCGGCGGGACTTACGGAGGATGTAGCCCAGCTTGTGGGCGCGGCGGCGAAGGCGCTGCTCGCGGTTGAGTTCCTTGACCTCCGACGTTAAAGCCAATCCGAGCCTCCCAACCAGTCTTGCGCTACAAGCCTCGTAACAGTCTCGCTGCCCGAACCATAACCCCCTACCTGCCAAAGGACAGCTAAACCCGCGAGAGCTGACCTGCCCGACAACGGCGCTTTGCTGGCCGGTCGCTCCTACCCGTTCTCAACCAGTTCCGCGACCTCGCCGAAGGTCAGCGTAGGACGCACGCCGTAGATGCCGGTCACCTGATCGACCAGTTCGTCGCTAAAGAACCCGCGGGCCGCGTCCTCCGACTCCCAGAGGTAGACGTTAGTAGCGCGGCGGTTCTCCGCATCGATCGTGAAGGCCTTCTGGCGAAGTTGCGGCAGACCCTCAAACCGCCCGCGTGCCTCGCGTGCGATTCCTGCGACCTGCGCCGGATCGAAGTCGGCCCCGTACTGGAATTCGACGATGACACAGTGCATCCGTTGGACCTCCTCCTGGCGGGCCGGCGCCCAACGCGCCGACCGGGGCTGCGATCAGTCAAGCCGACCCTCTCACCCCGAGGCTCAGGGGGTCAAGTGGTTGTGTTCTGCTCCCGCAGCCCGGCGGCTTTGAGGGCATCGTCGCGGTCGAGATAGTGCCGGGTTCGAGCGAGCTTCCCGTCCTCCACTTCGTAGACGCAAAAGAACTCGACCTCGGTCGGGACCCGGCTTCCCTTGCCAATCGCGGATTGCCGATAACCGGAGAACACGCGGCCATCACCGCCATCGATCAATTCCGTTCTCTGCATCGAGAACCGTTCGAAGTCCTCCGTCCACCTTCGCACGAATTCGACGAGCCCCTCGTGGCCTCGGTAGCTTCGTTGTCCCGGAAACTCCGCGACGACGATCAACTCATGCTCCTCCGATACGAGGCCGGTTGCTACGCCTCCAGCGATGTCTCCGCGTTCCAAGCCCGCCAGGAAAGCATCGTCTGCGCGACGCACAATCTCGACGCTCTCCGGCGACATCGCCTACGCAGTATCTCGCGCTGCGCGGGGCGCGAGAAAGGACCACGGCCTTGACGAGAAGCAGAAGCGCAGGTGTCTGGCAACAATTGCCAGCCGGCGGCCCAGCTCAGACCGGCCGGCCGCTCTTGTCGCAGCCGATGCGCAGGTTCGGTTCGAGGTCTTCGATCATTACCAGCGTCCGCTGCATTGCAGTTGGCTCGAGGCCACCCGTATGGCCTTCATAGGGGTGGTCGAGGAAGTAGACGATCAGCAGGCCCGCGGCCACGACGCTGGCCATCCCGGCGATCAGCGTGGCGTGGACTTGGAGCCGCCGACGTAGGTCCGTGCGGAGTGTCGAACGCCGCGTAACAACCTGGCAACCACGGATGCTCCAGCGGGTGGCACGCTCGCACGCCTTAAAGCGCGAGGGTAGCCGAGGAGTTTCACGATCGATCAGGCGGCCGCGATGACCACGGAAGGTGCGGAATCTCTCGGCGAAGCGCTGGACCTGGCGCCGATGACGAGCCTCCACCGGCGCTTCTGGCTGCTTGCCGCGCTCGGGGTCATGCTCGACGGCTTCGACTTCTTCATCATCGGCGTCGCCAATCCGCTGATCGCCCATCAGTACGACCTCAGCGACACGATCAAGGGACTCGTCTCCGCCGCTGCAATCGTCGGCGCGATCTTCGGGGCGGCGCTGCTCGGGCCGCTCGCCGACCGCATCGGCCGTCGCCGGATCTTCAAGTACGACCTGGTCATGTTCGCGGCCTTCTCCGTCGCCTGCATCTTCGCCTGGAACGTGTGGGCGCTGATCGCATTCCGATTCGCACTTGGCCTCGCGATCGGACTCGACTACCCGGTCGCCGCGAGCTATCTGGCAGAGGTGCTGCCGGCGAGGGCTCGCGGCCGCTGGCTAGTCGGCGCGTTCAGCCTCCAAGCGGTGGGGATCTTGCTCGGGGCCGTAGTCGGCGTGGTCGTGCTACTCATCCTGCCCGAGGTGGGCTCGTGGCGGATCATGCTCGGCTTCGGCGTCGTGCCGGCTCTCGTGATCATCTGGCTTCGCCGAAACGTCCCTGAGAGCCCACGCTGGCTGGCGCAGAACGGGTACGACGAGGAGGCCAAGGCGGTCACCCAATCACTCGTCGGACATCCAGTCGCGATCACCCAGGGAGACCGACGCAAAGGGCCGCAGGTTCCCGAAGGATTCAAGGCACTGATTCAGCCCCAGCTATTCAAGCGCGCGATGCTGCGGCGTACCATCTTCACGTCGGTGCCTTGGTTCCTCATGGACATTGCCACCTATGGCGTCGGCATCTTTACCCCCACCCTGTTGGCCGCCCTCGCGCTGGCCGGACCCAACGCGACCTTTCTTTCGGACGACATCGCCTCGACCAACGGCACCGCCGCGCTCGACGTCTTTCTCGTGCTCGGTTTCGCCGCGGCGATTTTGCTGGTCGAGCGGGTCGGCCGGATACCGCTCCAGCTGACCGGATTCGCGATGATGACGCTCGCGCTCTGCATCCTCGGCTACGCGGACGGCCTCCCGGGTGGGGGCGAAGCACACATCGGCCTCGTGATCGTGGGATTCATCATCTTCAACACGTTCATGAACGCAGGGCCGAATGCGACGACCTACGCGCTGCCGGCGGAGGTCTTTCCGTGCGAGCTGAAGGCGGCAGGACACGGCTTTGCGGCCGGGATGGCGAAGTTCGGCGCCGCGCTAGGGGTCTTCCTCTTCCCGATTCTCCAGAACAGCATCGGTACCAGTGCACTGCTCTTCGTAATCGCCGGCGCTTGCCTGATCGCCTTTGTCGTCACCTACGCCCTACGGATCGAGCCCAAGGGCCGCTCGCTGGACGAGGTGTCGGGCCGCAGTGGCCCGGTCCAGCTCAAGCCCGATCCAACCCCTGCCTCGGCGTAGCCGGGTCGAGGCGTCGCATCTCATGCGCCGCCGAGCTCGCTGAAATCGCTACCGGCGGGTGCTGCCTCGAGGCTGCGTCGAGTTCGTCCGCGGCCCTCCGGTTCCTTGGCTGGGCTTCGCGCGCAAGGAGAAGCCTCGGCTACTCCCAGTTCGGAGCCCCGGCCGCGGATTGGCCACACCTACCCGGCGCTGATCGTGGCTTACAACCGCCGCGCCTCCTCGTCACTCGGCTCGGGCTCGGTGCCATCCGACTCGAACGCCCTGAATGATGAACATGCCGCGAGTAGCGCGGAGCTCCGTCCGCGCAGCGGCGGCGACTCCTCCGGCGTGTCGACCTCGCGCGACCATACCTCGGGGAGATCGCCCAACGTTCGCATCCGATACTTGGTCACGGCTCGCTCCTTCCTGTACCGGGAGCCCGGAGACCCCCGAATGGGTCTTGGGGCCTCCGAGCGCTCCCGGTAAACGCACAACCCAATCCCTGGGGCTTCCAGCCCCGCCCCGGAGGAGATGCCGGAGCCGGTCGGATCGCGGCGACCCTAACCCGGTCCAGCTCACGAGTTGCGTCGAGCCTGTGTCCTCGTCGCGGTTCAGAGCGACACACAGGCAATCGGCGAAAAGTGCCCGATCTCCTCGAGGATGAGCTCGTAGGGGAGACCGGCGATCGGCATGTCCGTGACGACTTCTCGAGGGCGCGGCTCAGGGAGCGGCTGATCAGCGAAGGAGCGCGCGGCGGAGTCGACGAGCCGCGTCCAACGTGAGGTCCCCGATCCCCAGCGCCGCCTCGCTGCCCACGGTGCAGATCTCTCCGATCAGGCTGCCGTTGACACCGGCTGCGACGTCGGCCGAGTCCTGCGGCGAGTCGGTGTCGGGCAGAAGGTCAACGAGCAGAGTCGACCATCCGAAGTGGCGGGCGGCCAAGCCCTCGCCGTTGAGCGGGTTGTAATACTCGCGAAAGCCGTGCTGTTCGGCGAGCACGATCAGCGAGGTCAGAATTCGCTCGGCCTCGTGCCGGTAGCCGAGGCGAGCGAGCGCGGGCATAAGCAGCCAGGCCGTGTTCACCCACGCCGGCCCGCGCCAGCAGCGAAACAGATGCCAGCCAGCCCTGAAGCTTGGCTCCTCCATCGAGACCGACGGAATTCCGTAGGGGGCCCGATAGCGGCGTGGATCGAGCAAGTGCTCCTCGATCAAGCGGCGCGCGATCGGCTCCGGCAGAGAAGGCAGCGCCAGCGGCGCTAGCGAGGACCAGGTCGAGACTTTCACCGGGGTCTCCGATCTCCCTGCGAGATCCCAGAACAGCCCCGCTTCGTCATCCCAGGAGCGCTCGAGCAGCGCTCGTTCGGTGCGTTCGGCTCGGTGCATGTACTTGAGGTCGCCGCTCAGGCGCGCCAGCGACCGGAGCGCTAGTGCGTAGAGGACGTTGACGAGCACATCCTCGATGTGCTCGTCGTAGCGCTCGATGATCGCTCTCGAGTCGTAATCCAGCCTTCGCGAGCGCTCGACCAGCCAGAAGTACCCAGGCAGGTAATGGCTCATCCACCCGAACACCTCGTCGTACTTGGGCGAATCGTCGAGGCCCGATTCGTCGGGATGGATGATCGAGATCAGTCCGTCGCGATCTGGGTCACGATGTTGATCGAGCCAGTCGTAGTGCAGGCGCAAGGCGTCGATTGCTTCGGCTCTGAACCCCGGAGCGTCAACTGAAGCCTCGGCAACCGCCTCCCACGCCAGGGCCAGCATCGGGGTCTGGATGTGTGCGGTCGCGCGATTGCCCTGGACGGAGTGCGTGGCGTAGAAGGGCGCTCTCCTCCAGCCGGCTCGATCATGCCAGAAGATGGTGTGCGGGATGAATCCATCGAGCCTGCCCGCGCGAAGCAGCGTCCTGAGCTCTTCCCGGGCACGCGCTCGATCAAAGTGGCGCCAGACGATGGCGTGGAAGCAGGAGTCCCAGTACCACTGATGCCGATAGCGCGGCAGCGAGGGACAGCTGAAGCCGTACTCGGTGCCGTCGGCCAGTCGGCCCTCGCGCCAGTTCCCCGCCAAGACTTGGTGTGCCCGAGACCTCAGTGCCTGCACGCGGTGCTCGCTCACGGCAGCGCTCATGTCGTCAATCGCTCGAACTCCCGGAGCTCGGATTCGAACACGTGCTTCCATGTCAGACGCCGCGCGAGTGAAGCCGCCGCGCCGACGTCCACGGGTGAGGCCAGGGCGCTTTGGATGGCTCGATCGAGGTCCTTGCGATCCTTGGCGGTGAAGGTGTGGACCAGCGGCGCGGCGACCTGTGCAGCCGGAGTCGAAGCGCATGCGACTACGCGCGCTCCGCAGGCGGCCGCCTCGAGGACGACGAGTCCGAAGGTCTCGTGCGGTCCCGTCGCCACGACGCAGGCCGCTTCGCGGTAGAGTCGGGCGACTTCGTAACGGTCGCTCACGAACGACTTGAAGGTCACCAAGTCGGCGATCCCCAGCCGTTCGCACCTAGCGACGAGGAGGCTTCGCGCCGGGCCATCGCCCACGATCCAGAGCGGCCTGCGCGTGGTCGCGATGACCTCGAGCAGATCTTGTATCCGCTTCTCGAATGAGAGGCGGCCGACATAGAGGAGGTGCTCGTCTCGCTCCGACGGGCCTGGCCGAAAGGCCGGATGCAGCCCGAAACGCAGCCGGATTGTCGCTGTGCGCCCCGAGTCGGGCATCGGGTCGACCGTTGACATGACCGCGTCGACGTGCTCGTAAGCGTGCCGGTAAATACGCCGCAGCATCGGGATGTAGACGGCGTCAGGACCTGGAATCCCGGCCGCGTTCAGGGCCGCGGAAGCGTGATGGACCGCCACCACCTTGGCTCCGAGCCGGTGCGCTTCTCGGGTCACGCCGAGCGGTCGCCAGAACGGATCGTGAAGGACGACGACATCAGGTTCGATGAGCCTCAGCGTCTGCTTCAACGCCCCGGCACCGAGAGGGATCCGGTAGCCGTTGGAGGCTGCGAGGCTCAACGAGCGAAGCTCATGGCGAGTCCCCCTGTGCCTCTCGCGGCGCCCTGGAACCACAACGTGGTGATCAAGGGCGCGGGTCGCCGCCGCGTGGCGAGCCTTCTCATCGAGGTAAGTACGAATCCCGCCGCTCCTATCCCCGTAAAAGAGGGCCACGTCGCAGACAACGAGACGGCGGCTGCGGGCACCGGGGGCCGCCACCACCGCTTTCACGGCCACGATTGTGAACGGGCTAGATCCGGCTCTCGTTACCGAATCGTTATGCCACCTAGTCTTGAGCGATGATCGCGATCGAGGGCGCCGGGGCGGGGGATCCGATTCTGCTCCTGCACGGCTTGGGGACCAATCGCCACGTATGGCGCCGTGTCGTACCGCTCTTGGCAGCTGACAGGCGCGTCCACACCGCGGATCTACCGGGATTTGGCGAATCGGCGCCGCCCGGCAAGGGCTTCGATCTAGCGAGCGCCGCCGACGCCCTAGCAGCCGGCCTCGGGGGTGAGATCGAGGGGCCGTTTGATCTTGTAGGGAGCTCGCTCGGCGGCGCAGTGGCCGTCACGCTCGCCCAGCGCCACGCCGACCGTGTGCGCCGACTGGTTCTCTGCGCGCCGGCGGGATTCACCCCTCGCCCGAGCGTGATCGCCGAGGTTGCGGGTCACCTCGGTGCCGGGATGATGGCGTTCCGCCGCATCGCTGGCTCACAGTTGACGGCGAGCGAAACCGCCCGCCGCGTTCTGTTCTGGGGCGCAGTGGCCGAGCCGCGCCACCTCTCGGCTGCGGACGCGCGAACGATGCTCGCTGCCTCTGGTGAGGCCACGCGGATCGCCCAGGCACTGGCCTGCGTCCTGGCCACAGACCTGCGACCCGCCGTCGCTTCCCTGCGGGTCCCGGTCGGCCTTCTGTGGGGAGAGAGTGACCGAGTGGTGTCAATCTCCACCCTGCGCGCGATTCGTGAGATGCTCCCAGGCTCACCCACCGAGACCATTCCAGGCGCGGGCCACATCCCTCAGGTCGAGTGCCCGGAGGCCTTCACGCGGGCCCTAAGGCTCGTTCTCGACGACCTGCCGGCGCAGATTTCGGTTACGCCTCGATGACAACTCAGCCCGATGCCGGACCTATCCTCCGCTCGAGGGAGAGGAGATGGCGACGGCTCTGCTTGGCTCGACCGGTGAGTCCCGAATCCGGGATGGCAGGCGGATCACGTACGCGACCCTCGGTCAGCCCGGTGGCTTTCCCATTCTGTACCTGCACGGTGCGATCGGATCCCCGCGCTGGCGCACGCCTGAGCTCGACGGCCTGATCCTGGAGTACGGGCTTCGCTATGTCGTCGTCAACCGGCCTGGCTTCGCCGGCTCCGACCCTGACCCCGAACGCAGCGTCGCCAGCTTCGCATCCGACGTTCGCGATTTGGTTGATCAGTTTGGATTCGAGAGATTCGCCGTGCTCGGAGTCTCGGCCGGAGCGCCGTACGCCCTCGCCTGCGGATGGGCGATGCCGGAACGGATCGTGGCCGTCGCGTCCGTCAGCCCTCTGCCGGCGGCAGCGGGGCCGGGCGCGAGCGTCGGCCTTCGCTACCAGGCCCCCCTCCTTGCTTTCGGGACGCCCGGCTTAGGGTTCCCGGCGGCGTCATGCGTTCTTCGATTGCTCGGCCTGCGCTCAAGCACGGGCGCGCGAGCGATGATCGACGACTACGAGGTCTGCCGCCGTCCATGGGGCCTTGACCCGGGGGAGATCGCTACTAGCGTGATCCTGTCGCATGGGACGCGCGACCGCCTGGTTCCGTTCGCCCATGCCCTGCGTCTCGCCGACGCGATTCCCGACTGCCAGATCTGCACCCTGCCAGGGGCCGGCCACTTCTTTCTCTCTCGCCACCTAAGAGACGTCATTGCGCCGTTGGCCGTTCGCGCCGGGCCGGCACAGACACCGACGCGGCTTCGAGTGGCAGCGTGAAATCTCGAACCACGCTACTTCCGCGAAGAGCCCCGGCGGCGCCCGGTGCTATCGCCTAGGGTCGCTATCACAGCGGGGAGTGGGCGCCCGGCCGGGCGGCGGCCGGGCGCCGATCAACACCCAGGGTGGCTGGCCGAGATATTCGAGCTCCGTCCGGCAGCTGGACGAAACGATCCGCTGCGGATAAACGGGGGCTTGGTGGTCTGACCAACTTCTACTTTCGCGTGAAGGAGAGGCTGGTGGTCTACTCCCGCAGCCCGGCGGCTTCGAGGGCCTCGGCCACGGTCTTGTGCAC
>Ga0066903_100004415_pt1 | contig 11891 bp, 7 predicted proteins | sample PanSoiMetaGPlot1_FD_67491 | JGI IMG/M metagenome (GOLD analysis project Ga0066903, IMG submission 67491) | Tropical forest soil microbial communities from Panama analyzed to predict greenhouse gas emissions - Panama Soil - Plot 1 (version 2) | ecosystem: Environmental > Terrestrial > Soil >...
GAGACGTCAAACGTGCCGACGTTGTATAACAGAGCCGATAGCGTGCGCGTGGAAAAGAAAGCGAGCAGCAAACCGATCGCCGTACCGATGCCGAGAAGTTTCGCGGCATGACCGACGACCAGACGCAACACGTCGCCGCGCTGCGCGCCGAGCGCCATCCGCACACCAATTTCGTGGGTGCGTTGCACTACCAGGTATGAAATAACTCCGTAAATTCCGACGCTCGCGAGTAACAGCGCGATTCCGGCAAACGCGGCGAGCAATACCATCGACATGCGGCGCGGCGCGACCGACTCCGCCGTCACATTTTCAAGTGTGCGAACGTTTGCCAACGGCTGATCTGGATCGATCGATTGAATTTCGCGGCGCACTGCCGAAACAAGACTGCGTGGGTCCTGCTCGCTCCGGACGGCCAGCACCATGTCGCGTTCTGGACCTTGAGCGAGCGGAACGTAATATTCAGGGGCGGGATCCGTGTCCAACCCACGATGCCGAATGCTCCTGACAATGCCAACGATGGTCAGCCATTTGGGATTGGGTTTCCGAGGATCGTCAGAGGTAATTCGCTTACCGAGCGCGTCTTCGCCCGGCCAATATTTTTTCGCGAGCGCATCATTGATGATCACTACACCGGGCGCGTCGGCGTTGTCCGCATCGGTGAAGAAACGCCCACGCAAGAGTGCCGTTTTCAGCACCCGGAAATAGTCCGGCGTAATCGTGCGGAGCTCTTCGTCTGGCGTCGGCTCCTTTTCCGCGACCGGTCGGCCCTCAATTGCGAAGGATGAGTCGGTGTTCGAGCCGCTCAACGGGAGAATAATTGTTGCCGCCGCTGCTTCAACTCCGGGCAACTGCCCAACCCGGCGCAACGCTTCGTTCCAGAAATTTATAAGGGCTTGGCCGTGGTTGAAATCAGGACTCGATCGCCCGGGATATTTCGGAGCGGGCAAATCAATCTCCGCGGTCAGCACATTGCCACGATCAAATCCGGGATCGGTATTTTGGACGCGCGCGTAGCTTTTGAGCAAAAGTCCTGCGCCGACGAGGAGCACGAGAGCAAGCGCAATTTCCGCGACCACCAAGGAATTGCGGACCTGATTCCGGCGGGCGCCCGTGGTCGAGGAGCGCCCGCCCTCTTTCAGAGCTTCGGTCAGCTCCGGCTTCGCGCTTGCGAAGGCTGGAATCAACCCGAAGAGAATTCCCGTTCCAATCGCGGTCACCGCCGTCGCGATCAAAACAAAAAGATCAACATTTACTTCGGCCAACCGCGGGACGGTCCGAGCGCCGATTTGCTTCAGCAATTCAAGACCCCAGATGGAAAGTCCCGTGCCGAGCGCTGCTCCAGCGAGAGCGAGCAAGACGCTTTCGGTCAACATTTGCCGCAGCAACTGCCAGCGTCCGGCGCCGAGCGCGACACGAATCGCGAGTTCGCGCTCACGCGCGCTTGCCCGCGCAAGCAGCATCGTCGCCAGATTGGCACAGGCGATGAGCAGCACGAACATGACTGCACCGAGCAAAATCGCCAGGCCGGTGCGCATTCCCCCGACGACTTGATCTTGCAGCGGGTAAATCTTCGCACCAAATCCGCCGCCGCTGTAATTATCTTTATACGTCTGGACCCAATTCGAAATGATCTTGTCCAGCTCCGTCTGGGCCTGCTTCGGCGAAATGTTCGGCTTTAAACGAGTAATCAGTCCGTAACTGCGATTGCCGCGCTCTTTCAATTCGGCTTGCGTGAAGGCGGCCGGTTTCCAGACGTCGACGCGCTCGGCGAAAACGTTTCCCTGGACGCCAAACAACGGAATCGGGAATTCAAACGTTGCCGGCATGATCCCGATCACGGTGTAGCTGCGGCCGTTTAAGAGCAGCGTTTTGCCCACTAGCATTGGATCGGAATCGAAGCGCCGTTTCCAAAGGCGCTCACTGATTACAACCATGTCGTCGTGACCCTCGCCCTGTTCCTCACGCGCGAAGGTCCTGCCTTTTATCGGCTCAACCCCAAGTAACGGAAACAACGACGGCGTAACAACCGCGCCGGTTATGCGCTCGGGAACGTCGCCGCTCCCGAGGTTGAAAGCCTGGTAGTTGAACGCACCCAGCGCGGTCCCGCTTTGGAATTCCTTTTCCAAGTCCAGGAATTCCGGAGGCGAGCATGGAATTCGGTCGAGTCCCTGCGTCGCGAATTGTTCCCAGATTAAGGCGATTCGGGACGGTTCATGATACGGCAACGGCCGAACCAGGAGCGCGTTGATCAGGCTAAAAACGGCGCTATTCGCGCCAATCGCCAGGGCCAGCGTTGCTATCGCGATTCCAGTGAAGCCGGGGCTTTTTGCCAGGCCCCGCAGCGCCACTTTAATTTCGCTCAGCATAATCGCTGGTTGTTGTCGATTTTACATTTCGTTAGGCCGCGATACGGCTGTCTTCCACGACACGACCGTCGAACAGATGGACTGTGCGATCGGCGTGCTGCGCGAACCGCTCGTCGTGCGTGACCATGCAAATGGTCGCGCCGCCGGCGTGCAGTTCTTTCAGTAGATTCATCACCGCTTCGCCGTTGCGTGAATCGAGGTTACCCGTCGGCTCGTCCGCAAGCAGGATCGCCGGTTTGCCGGCAAGCGCGCGCGCGACTGCGACGCGTTGCTGCTGACCGCCCGAGAGCTGACTCGGCAAATGTTTCGCTCGATGCGCCATGCCAACGCGATCGAGCGCTTGGGTAACCAAGGTTTTTCGCTCGCCCGCACTCATTCCGCGATAGGTCAGCGGAAGCTCAACGTTTTCGAAAACGGTGAGGTCGCCAATCAGATTGAAGCTTTGGAAAATAAAACCAATCTCGCGGTTCCGGATTCGCGCCCGATCAGCGAAGGAAAGGTTCGCAACTTCGCCGCCTTTCAGCGCATAACTTCCGTTCGACGGCGTATCGAGCAGACCGAGGATCGACAATAACGTCGATTTTCCGCAGCCCGACGGCCCGGCGATGGAAACGTATTCGCCGTCGCGGATATCGAGATGGATTCCCGAAAGCGCGTGCGTTTCGACTTCATCAGTCAGAAACACTTTCGTCACGGCGTCGAGCCGGATCAAAGGCGTCGAGCCGTTCTTCGGCGTGGAGGTATGGGGATTAGGTGAGGTTGTGGTCATGGTTGGCATGTTTGGTTTTAGTTGAGTCGAATTCGTTCGTGTGAATCCCAGGCGCTGGTATCGGAGAGGATGACCTGATCGCCTGGATTCAGGCCGCTGAGAATTTCAATCGTGTTGACCGAGCTCTTGCCCAGTTTCACCGGCGTGCGCACGGCATCGTTGCTGCCGCCCACCACTTTGAACATGCCGACGGTCTGGTTTTCCTGGCCAAACGCCGGCCGGCCGACATAAACAACGTTCTCCAGTCGCTCGAGCTCGATGGTTCCATCAACACTCAAATCCGGCCGCGCGCCTTTCGGCAATTCTTCATCAAACGCGACGTCCACCGTCACCGTTCCCTGCTCCACTGCCGGATCGACGCGTTTCACGTGGCCCTTCACCACACCATTGCGCGTGTCGATCGTCGCCTGCTGATTCGGCTGAATGTCTTTCGCCTGCGTCTCCGCGATCTTGATTTGCGCTTTGAGCTTCGAAGGATCGGCAACGCGCGCGAGGTTGTCGCCCGGTTTGACCCGTTGACCGACCTGCACCGGCAACGCCTGCAACACGCCGGCCATTCCGGCTTTTACATGCAACCCTTCAACCTGGTCGGTTTTTAACTTCGCGAGCTGATTGGCCTGATCGAGCGCCGCTTGTCTCGAGGCGAGCTGCGGCTCAATCGAATCCCGCGCAAAAGTGAAGCGCTTCGCTTCGATATCATCGGTCTTCTGGCATTCGTCTTCTTTGATCTTGGAGGTCTTGTAAACGAGATCCGCGACCAGACCGTTCTTTGCCAACTGATCGTTCGTCTGGCGCTCCATCTTCGCCTGCTCGTAAGCTGAGTGTGCGGCGGCCGCTTTCGATTCCTGATCGAGTAGTTCGCGCTGCAAAGTTGCCTTCTCCGAGGCAAGGTCCGCCTCGGCCGCTTTTGCTTTCGACACTGCTTCCTGCGCGGTTTGTTCTAATTCCGGACTGGTCAACTCCAATATAACGTCACCGGCTTCGACTTTTGTTCCCGGCCAGATCAAAATTTTCTCGACGCTTGCGTCGGTCGTGGCCGGAAGCCAACGAAATTCCTCCGGCACCAGGGTTCCAAGTCCGCGGACCTGGCGCACCATCGGGCCACGTTTCACGGTATCTACCCAGACACTCGAGCGGTCCACACTCGGCGCTGCCGGTTTCAGGCGCGACAAACCAAACGTCGCCAAAATCAAAGCAAGCGCGCCGCCCGCGATAATCATAATGCGGCGCTTGCGCTTTTTCTCAGCTACTCCTTGTCGTGGAACGTCCATCGAGGAAAGGCTGGGCGTAAAACCGCTTGGCCGCACGATCGTGTGATCCTCTTCTTTTTGGGGTTGTGAGGTCACGGCGTGATTAAAATCCCGGCAACGCGCGAACCAGATGGATCACTTCCGAAGCACCGGCCGCGATCGGAATCAAAGCCGACGCGAGCATCGCCATGAAAATCGCGGCATTGCTCAGGAAGTCCTTGTTCTCCTCCGTTTCGAAGTAGTCGCGGCTGATGTCGCGAAACGAGTTCGACAGCTTTGTGCAACGGCCGGACAAATTTTCCAGGCTCGAGGCTTGATATTGATACTCAACGAACGGGAACTTCCGCGCGTTCTTGTTAGTCAGGGTGGTTGGTTTCATAATTCTCTTTCCCTTTCGTCTTTAATGAGAAGCGCTCAGGCGGCTCATTGGATTCAAAAGTTTTTTCATTTCGAAAACCCCTATGCAGTGACCATGCCACGACCTCAAACAAAGTTGTAAGTCGCTTATAATCAGCGACTAAAAGTTTGCGTGAAATTTTTAGGAAACCGCCTAGTGATTCGCTTGTGGGACAAAGCCGTCCCGAATTCGGGACACTTTTTTCGTCACACAAACGACACAAAGTGATAGCGGCGCTTCACCGAAGCGCCAAAGTGCCAGTCCGGCTCGGACCGACTGAGTCCGTCGCCGCTACCTGATTTAGCGCGGCAAACGCAGCACCGCTTCTGCGCCCGTACGGTCCTTTCGGTTCGCCAGACTGAGCGTCCCATCATGCGCCTCGGCGATCTGACGGCTCAGGGTCAATCCGATCCCTGATCCTTCCGGCTTCGTGGTGAAGAAGGGAACAAACAAATTGGAAAGATTCATGATTCCCTCGCCTTCATCACGCACAATCATTTCGACGCAGTCGCCCGCTTCGCGCCAGCGAATCTCGACCGCGCCGTTGGTCCCGAGCGCGGAATCGACCGCATTGTGCACGAGATTGATTAAGACCTGCTCGATCTGCGCCGCGTCCGCGTAGATTTGTGATTTCGGTCCGGCCTTGATCTGGACTTTGAGGCGCGGCTCGAGATTGACCACCCGCTGCATCAGCTCGCCAACATCGACGTTTTCCTTTTGCGGCGGCGGCAATTTTGCGAGGCGCGTGTAGGCCTGCATGAATCGGCTCAGTGAATCCGCGCGCGCCGCGATCGATTTCAATCCGCTCTCGGCATCATCTTTCCAATCGCGCGGCATCGGTTGGCGTCGAAGCAAATTCTCTAGACTGCCGGCAAGCGACTTGATCGGCGCGAGTGAATTGTTCATCTCATGACCAAGCACGCGAACGATGCGTTGCCAGGCACGACGTTCTTCTTCGCGGAGAGTCCGGCTCAAATCGGTCAGGACGAGCAATTCGTGCGGCAGTCCGCGTTCGCGAAAGGTGCTTCGCCGGACACCCCAGCGGCCGCTCCCTCCGGGAAACGAGAGCGTCAGGGGCTCATCTTCGTCCACTTCGAAAGCTGCGTCGAGGCCGAGATCTCGCGCCGTTCGGCCGAGTAATTTGTCGATGGGTTGGCCAAGCAGATTTTCGCCTGCACGATTGACGAGCCGTAAGCGATGGTCCGGATCGAAGGTGAATACACCGACATCGATCTCGGCCATGATCGTGCGCAAGAGCGCCGTGGCCTCGAAGGCGCCGAGGCGCTGGACCCGCAGGGTTTCACCGAGCGTATTTACTTCGAGCAAAACTTCGCCGAGTGCGTCGTCTCCGCGCGCGCCACGAGCCCGAATCGAATAGTCCCCTTCGCGCAACGCCGCGAGCAGGTTGCTCATCGTTTGCAGCGGATGAACGATGTGATCACGCGCCGCGGAAATAAATGCGAGGGCGAAGGCGAAGATGATGATCGTGAGCGTCCACTGCACTTTCGCGCTGTAATCACCGAGCCACAGGACCAGCATCACGATCAGGATCGCCGGTGCGACCGCGCCGATGATCAGCCACGTCAACTTGCCCTGATGCGAAAACCGATGTCGATCTTTCGGTTTTCGCGCCATTAGATTCCCCTCTGGGGAGCGCACCCGCCTCGGGTGCTATTCGCGGCGCCCCGCCGCGAATTCTTTGACTGGAGATTGTTCGATCGGCGAGGGCGCCGATCGCGACACGCGGGGGCGCGTGCGGTCCCCGATCCGTCAGAGTCCATATTGTTGTAAACGCCGATAAAACGCGCTTCGACTTAGCCCGAGTGATTCGGCGGCCTTACGTGCGTTCCCATTGTTTCGCGCCAGCGCTTTCTTGATCAAAAACGCTTCAACTTCTTCGAGACTCATGTCTTCCAGGCTTTTCGATTCTCCGCCACCGCTCGTGAGGCCCAGATCGGCTGCTTTGATTTGTGGCCCGCGCGACATCAGGACCGCACGCTCGATCACATGATCGAGTTCACGCACATTGCCTGGATACGAATGTTGCATCAATCGATCGCGCGCCGTCTCGTCGAATCCGGCAAGTTTCTTCCGATAACGTTGCCCATGTTGCTCGAGGAAACTCTTCGCCAGTGGAATGATATCTTCCCGACGGTCGCGTAGGGGCGGCAATTTGATCTCGATCGTGTTCAACCGAAACAAGAGGTCCTGCCGAAATTTTCCAGCGCTGACCTCATCCGTGAGGTTCGAGTTCGTCGCGGAAATGATCCGCACATTCGCGTGCAACGTCTTTGACGAGCCGACCCGCTCAAAATCACCGGTCTCGATGACGCGCAGCAATTTCGCCTGTTGATTGAGCGGAATGTTCGCGATTTCGTCCATGAAAAGCGAACTCTCGTCGGCCAGCTCGAATCTTCCGGCACGATCGGTTTTCGCGTCGGTGAACGCGCCTTTGACGTGACCGAACAATTCGCTTTCGAACAGCGTTTCGGACAAGCCACCCATGTTGACGGTGATCATGCTGTGCGATGCGCGCGGCGAGAGCGCGTGCAATGCCTGTGCGATCAGGCTTTTGCCGGTGCCGTTCTCGCCTGTGATCAGGATGTTTGCGTCCGAAGGCGCAACCCGCTGGACCATCTCGATCACCGGCCGCATGGCCGGCGCATCCGCGATCAGGTTTGGAACGTTGCCAACAAGAAGCTTGTTCGCGGCTTCGAGTCGTTGGCCTTTTCGTAACGCGCTCGCGAGCTCGATCTGCGTCCGGACAATCGTGATCAATCGCTCGTTGTCCCACGGTTTCGGAACGAAATCGCGCGCGCCGCGTTTCATCGCCTCGACCGCGAGATCGATCGTCGCCCAGGCCGTCATCACCACGATCGGCAGCGTGCTGTCCAACGCCATGATTTTCGGGATCACTTCCAGACCTTCCTGGCCCGAAGTCGTGTCGCGCGTGTAGTTGAGGTCCATCATCAGCAGCGCGTAATCGCGTTGCTGAAGGGCGTTGAAAATTCCGCTGATCGACGTGACCGACTCGGTCTGATGCCCCTCGCCCTTGAGCAAAATCCGAAGCGCTTCCAGCACATCGCGCTGATCGTCGGCTATGAGAACCCGGCTCACCGGCTAACTGTTCACTCGCGGAAGCCTTCCGAGTCAACCGCGAATGTTATGCGTAACGAAGCGCTGCGAGCGGTTGAATAGCGGCGGCTCTTCGAGCCGGCCAAAAACAGACGGCGATCGCGACGAACAAGAGTAAGGCGGCCGCGGCAGAGGGCGTTTCGATTCTCGATTGACTATTCCGCGCGCAATGCCTGGACAGGGTCGACAAGTGTGGCGCGGCGCGCCGGAATAAAACAGGCGACCAACGACACTGCGGTCATGGCAAGCACCGTGACGAGAAGAGCGGCGAAGTGCAGCGTGGCCACGCCGAAAAGTACGCTCTGCATTGCTTTTCCTGCAAACCAGGCGCCGATCAAACCGAGGATTGTTCCGGCGGCGAGAAGGCGAAGGCCTAACGAGAGAAATTGTGTTCTGATCTGATGCCTTTGCGCACCGACCGCCATGCGAATGCCGATCTCGCGCGTGCGTTGCGCGACTGCATAACTCAAGACGCCATACGTTCCAATCGCCGCAAGCAATAATGCGACGCCTGCGAAAATTCCTGCGAGTAATGCGGGCGAGCGTCGCGTGATCAAGCTGTCCGCGATGCGCATGTCCATCGAGCGGATGTTATCGACTGCAAGTGCGGGATGCGCGGCGTGCACCAGTTTGCGCAGCGTCTCGGCGAACGCTTCCGGGCGCTGGCTCGTGCGCGTGACGATGAAAATACTCTCCTTGTCGCGATAAGCGTAAGGCAGGTAAACCGCGCCTTGTCCCTGCGCTTCGGTGAGCGCAGCTTGCTTCACTGCGCCGACCACGCCGACAACTGTAAAGAGCTGCGCGTCGTCTTTTTCGTCGCCGAGCGCGATTCTTTGGCCGAGTGCACCGCCGTTAGGCCAGTAGCGCCGAGCCAAGTCTTCATCAACTACACAGACGCGTTCCGCGCGGTGGGAATCTGCCGAGCTAAGGAAGCGTCCTTCGCGCGGCTGAATGCCAAGGGCCAAAAAGTAATCACCGTGAACAGCATAAGAATAATGACCGTGGACTGATTGACCGGGCGGTGGCGCATAGCCCCTAGGTGTGACTACGGTTTTGCCGCTGTCGCCGCTCAGCGGAATGTTTGTGATCGTTCCGGTGGCGGCGATTCCCGGTTGCTGGCGAATGGATTCGAGCAAGCGATCGACGATGCCGACTCGCTCCCGCTGCAGATCCCATGAGACGGTGCACTCGCCGGTGAGAACATGATCGGCCCGAAACCCGGGCGAAACCGCCATCACTTTTTTCAAGCTGAGACCGAGCAGCGCGGCGCCCGTCAGCAAAACGAAAGCGAGCGCGATCTGCGCGACAATAAATCCGTGGCGAAGGCGTTGCGCAACGCGACTGATGGTGCCCGTGTGCGATTCCAATTGCAGCGCATGCGTAAGATGGCCGCTAAGATTGAACCAGGCGACCGGAACCGCGATCAGGATTCCCAGAACTACGGCACCCGCGAGACCAATCAACGCGAGCCAGCCGTCGAAAGCGATGTGCGCGCCGAGAGGCAAACGATCCGCGCCGAGAACTTCGAGCAGCCGAATTCCCCAGCTTCCGACAACGAGACCGAGCAAGCCACCGGTGAACGTCAAGAGAACGGTTTCGGTCATTACTTGTCTCACAACATGTGCGCGACTCGCGCCCATCGATCGGCGGATCGCCATTTCTTTTGCGCGGCCACTCGCACGGATTAGCAGCAGGTTAACCAAATTAACCGTTCCGATGAGCAAAAGAAAAAACACGCCAGCCTGCATGAGCAAAAGGGTTGGACGAATTGAGCGGACGTGCTCCGCATGCAGGGGCCTAACGAGTGATCGAAAGCCCGCCTCGGCCATCATTTTCGCATCCGGATTGTCTTTCTCGACCGCATCATTGTGCGCATCGATCTGGGCTTGCGCTTCCGAGATGGTCGCGCCGGGTTTTAACCGCGCGATCATGTAGGTGCCGTCGTCGTTAGAGTGGCGCGCCTTCGGTCCACGGTCTTCCATAGCGGACTTGATTGGAAGAAAAACGCGCGCCTCGGACGAAAGGAAACGAAAACCAGGAGATAGGACCCCAACGATCTTTCTTGGGATACCATTTATACGGGTTTCGCGACCGAGAACGTCTGGATCAGAATTGAAACGTTCTCGCCAAAAGGCGTCGGTCAGGATAATGACATTCTTCGTCGTGGCCGTTTCATCGTCGGTGAAGTTGCGGCCGAGGGCGGGGCTTACCCCAAGGGTCGTGAAAAATTCCGGCGAGATGCGCACGATTTCCTCTTGGTGCATGGAGCCAGGATCACCGACGGTTTCGGCTCTCTCCATATACATGGAAAGGCTTTCGAAAGCGGGAATGTTGCCGCGGCGCTCGTAGTAGTTGGTGGTCGACGAACCGTCGTTTTCGACACCGGCTTTCGGATACGTGTTGTAAATAGTAACGAGCCGGTCGGCATTCGGAAACGGAAGCGGTCTGAGCAAAATGGAATTGATAACCGCGAAGGTCGCGAGGTTCGCTCCGAGACAGATTGCGACCGTCGCCAGCGCGGTCACCGTGAAAGCGGGATTCTTGATTAGCGCACGGGCGCTGTAGCGAAAATTTGACATCTCGAACCTAATTCGCGTGGAACGATGTCGATCTTACAATCAAAAAGGATGAAAGATTCAACCGATACCCGCCATTGTCGGCGACAACCCTGGGTATATTCCAAGGTAAATCAGCAAGACATCGACCGTGTCCTGGATGCCGTGGGCGATAATTGGCGCCCAGAGGTTTCGACCGGTCACGAAGTAAAGGGCAGCGAGGATCGCGCCGTCGATGATGTTTTCGATCACGCCGGTGGGGCCTTGAGGAAAATGCGCCAAACCGAAGATAAGACAGCTCAGGATCGCGGCCGCGAGCCAACCAGGTGTCGATCTCCCGAAAATGTCAGCAAGGCGATTCATGAAATAACCGCGCCAAACCGTCTCCTCGCCAAAGGCCGCGAGAACCCAGGCGAGAGTGATGGCTATTATTAAGAGCAGCGTATTCCCGATCAGCCGGCCGAATTCCTCGAGATCAGGCCCTTTATTGAGAAGCTTCGTCAGGAGTGGTTGGGTCGCGAAAAGCTCGAGCGCTTCCATTCCGATTCCGACCAGAACGCCGACAACCAGGATTTTCGTAAATGGAGGGACGGCCTCCGTGCCGTCCAAATTCGTCGGACGAGATGGAACTCGTCCCTCCATGTTGATTCGGAGCCCGACATCCTTCCAGTGAAGGCCGCGAAGCCGCAGGGAGATCCAGCCGAGCAGAAATAGATAAGGCGTCTTGCTGACCGGAAGTTTTCCGATCCAGTCGAGATAGAAAACAGCAGCGATGACGATGATCTCGATGGGGAACAACAGTTTCGACCGCATCGCTTCCAACAAAACGTTGTAGAGGTGCTTGTAGCAAGCACCTAATTAGTCCGAGCCGGACTGGCAGTTAACAGGCGCTTGGCACAAGCGCCTCTACAGCACGATCGATGTGGACTCTCGCGTGTTCGAATTAACCGAAGAAGACGTGGGTGATGGCGATGGCCACGGAAACGATTGGCCAGGCGCAAAGCGCACCCATCGCGGAAAAGACGATGAAATCGGTCGCGTCGGCGCGGACGGCTTCGTCGCCATGAAATTGGGCGCCGAACTTCCAAAACATGCGCGGCGCAGGCGCGTCGGAATTGCGTTTCGAGGAATCTTCTGAACGAGTAGTAGTCACTTTCACACGTCTTACAGAGCTAGTTTCTTGCCGAATCCGCGCCAAATTGGCCTAATTTTGAGGTTGAGCAGATGAGTCGTTGAGAGGTTGAGTATCGAAAAGATGGAAGCGCCGGACTGGGCAGGACTTAGCGATGAGCAATTGCTCGAGCGCAGAATTTCGGCGCTTGGACTGACGCTGCGGGACACGCCGCTCGAGGCCCTGATCCAGCAGTTATATAATGAGCTGGCGGCAAAAGGGCTCGCCTTCCATCCGCCGACCCACAT
>Ga0066903_100004416_pt1 | contig 11890 bp, 9 predicted proteins | sample PanSoiMetaGPlot1_FD_67491 | JGI IMG/M metagenome (GOLD analysis project Ga0066903, IMG submission 67491) | Tropical forest soil microbial communities from Panama analyzed to predict greenhouse gas emissions - Panama Soil - Plot 1 (version 2) | ecosystem: Environmental > Terrestrial > Soil >...
GTCGTCCGTCAGCTGTTCGAGCCGGCGCTGGCCGGCGTCTCCGCCTCGGAGCGCGAGGAGCTGCTCGACGGCGCTCCGGGGTTCGCCGCACGGGCGCTCGGCTTGCCCGGTGCGCCGGCAAGACCCTCGAGCGAGCCCGACGACACCGGCGACTCGTCGTTCGCGGTGCTGCACGGCCTCTACTGGCTGTGCGCGAATATGGCCTCGGTTCGGCCCGTGTGCCTCGTCGTCGACGATGCGCACTGGGCTGACGTCCCGTCGTTGCGGTTCCTGGCCTTCCTGTTGCCGCGTGTCGAGGAGTTGCCCGTCGCGCTCGCCGTCGCCGCGCGCGACTACGAGGCCGGCGTCGCTTCGGAGCTGCTCGAGACGATCACGGCGGACCCGTCGGCCGAGGTCGTCCGGCTCCAACCGCTCTCGCCCTCGGGCGTCTCCGACTTCGTCGAGCGCGCGCTCGGCACGGTTGCCGGGCCTGCCTTCGTCGAGGCGTGCCTCCGCACGACGCGGGGAACGCCGTTCCTGCTGCGTGAGCTCGTCGAGGCTTTGCGGGCCGAGGGTCTGGAGCCGACGGACTCGACCGCCGACGACGTCGACCGGATCGGAGCTCACGCGATCGGCCGGTCGATTGCGCTCCGCCTCGGACGGCTCTCCGACCCCGCCGCTCGGCTTGCCCGTGCTCTCGCGATCCTGGAGAGGAGCGACCTGCACCAGGCCGCGAGCCTCGCCGGGCTTTCAGCCGGCGAAGCGGAGGCAGCAGCCGACGTCCTCGTCGCCGCGGAGATCGTCGAGGACGGACTGCCGTTGGTGTTCGTCCATCCCATCGTTCGGGCCGGCATCTACGAGTCGCTCCCGGCAGAGGCCCGCGCTCGCGACCATCGAGCGGCGGCCGGGTTGCTAGCGGACGTGCCCGGGGAGAACGAGCGGGTCGCGGAGCACCTCCTCTCCGCCAGGCCCGAAGGGGACCTGTGGGCGGTCGATCGCCTGCTCGAGGCCGCCCGCGCGGCCCGCCGAAGAGGCGCCCCCGAGAACAGCGCCGTCTACCTCCGCCGGGCGCTCGCGGAGCCGCCGGCGTCGGACGAGCGGCCGGCCGTACTCCTCGATCTCGGCGTGGCGGAGGCGATGATCGGCCTGCCCACCTGGCGAGCTCACCTGGAGGAGGCGGTTCGGACGACGATGGACGACGGAGCCCGTGTCGACGCGGCGATCGTCCTCGGCCTCGCGCTCAGCCGCTCGCAACGTCCGCGTGACGCGGTCGAGGTCCTTTGCCGCACCGCGGGGTCGCTCGACCCGGGCGACGCGGGGCGGCAAGTGCTTCTCGAGGCGCTCGCGACCGGGGTCGAGGCATCGAATGCCGTCCCGGTGCCGGAGGAGGGCGGGTCGCCTCGTCGGCGGCGGGCGACTCGCGAGCGGGCGGCTGCCGACACGTGCTCGTCGCCTGAGGTCCTCGCCGTGGCGGGGTTCACCGCCGCCCTCGCTAACGAGCCGGCAGCGGTTTCCGCGGAGGTCGTTCACAGAGGCCTTGCCGCCGGTCGCGAGGTGCTCTCGACGGCGGCCGAGCGGCCCTGGTTCGCCCACGCGACCTGGTTCGCATGGAGCGCAGTCACGCTGCTCATGACCGAGCACTACGAAGAGCTGCAGCCCCTCCTCGACGCGTCCGTGGCTGAGGCGCGTGCGACCGGGGACAGCTCGAGGCTGGCGGCCGGGCTCGGCCTCCGCGGCTGGCTCCGTCTCCGGCTCGGTGATCTCGCCGCGGCTCAGACGGACACGCAGACCGCGTTGGCCGCATCTGAGCTCCGCGCGCCGGCGCTCTACCGTGTGCTGAACGGCGGTGTCCTCGTCATGGCCCTAGTCGAGCAGGGCGAGCTCGACGCGGCCGAGAAGGTGCTTGCCCCGTTTCGACAGGACGTCGAGAGCAACTCCCTGGCGGCAGCCGTGCTCCGGTACAGCCGAGCCCGGCTGCGGGTCGCGCGGTCGCGGATCGACGACGGGCTGGCCGACTACCTGGCCGTCGGCCGCCTCATGACGGCCGCTCAAGCCGTTTCCCCCGGCTACCTCGCGTGGCGGTCCGAGGCGGCGCTTGCCTACCTGCTTCTCGGCGACCACGACGAGGCAAAGGCGCTCGTCGGCGAAGGCCTCGAGCTGGCGCGAGCCTTCGGCGCGCAGCGGGCTCTCGGCGTCGCTCTCCGCGCCGCGGGCATCGTCGAAGGAGGACCCGCGGGCGAAACGCTCCTCCGAGACGCCGTCGCGGCTCACGAGCAGGCGGGCGCGAAGCTCGAGTACGCCCGGTCGCTGACCGATCTCGGGGCGCTGCTTCGCCGCGCGAACAAACGGATGGAGGCTCGCGAAGTCCTCCGCCGGGCGCTGGACAACGCGCACCGGCTGGGCGCCCGGCCGCTTGCCGAACGGGCCCAGACCGAGCTCCGTGCCACAGGCGCGCGACCCCGGCGCATCGTCCTCACAGGCCTCGAGGCCCTGACTGCGAGCGAGCGGCGAGTTGCCGAGTTGGCCGCGCAGGACATGACCAACCGGGAGATCGCCCAGCAGCTCTTCGTGACCGCGCGAACCGTCGAAGGCCATCTCACGAGCGTGTTCCGTAAGCTCCGCATCGCGTCTCGTGACGAGCTTTCCGCCGCCCTGGCGGGCGACGCTCCGGTCGCTGCGTAGCGCCTCGCGAAAAGTCAGGGGGGTAGTCCGGGGGGTCGCAACGGTGCGAACGAGCCCGGTCGGAATGGACTATCTGGCGGTACGCAGTCCGGAAGGAAGCGAGGAGAGTTGAGCTGCATGTGCCCATCCGAGAGCACCGATGGAGAGCTGATCCAGCGAACCGCCCGCCGCGACCACGCGGCGTTCGACACTCTCTACCGTCGGCACTCGGACCGCGTGTTCGGTCTCGCGCTGAGCAAGCTGCGCGACCGCGGGCGGGCCGAGGACGCGATGCAGGACACGTTCGCCGCGATCTGGCGTTCTGCGTCGACGTACCGCCCGGAGCGCGGACCCGGAGCGTCGTGGCTCTACACGGTCGCCCGCAACGTGGTGATCGACCGGGCCCGGGCGAACATGCGCGCCGAAACACCGGCGGAGCCGGACGACGTCGCCGACGACGCTCCCGGTCCCGAGTCGAACACGGAGACTTCCTGGCTCAGCGCTCACGTCCATCAGGCGGTCGAGGGACTCCCGGAGCAGGAGCGGATCCTGATCGAGCTCGCATACTGGCACGGGCTCTCCCAGTCCGAGATCGCCGAACGACTCGGCGTTCCACTCGGGACGGTGAAGACGCGCACGCGGGCCGCGCTCGGCCGTCTGGCAGACAGACTCGAGCGCGACCAGCTGCTCTGAGCTAGAAGATCAGCTCGCCGGCGTGGCGACCCCGACTGGACAGGACACGCCGGTCCCGCCGAGCCCGCAGTAGCCGTTCGGATTCTTGGCCAGGTACTGCTGGTGGTACGGCTCCGCGTAGTAGAACGTGTCGCCGTCGCCGATCTCCGTCGTGATCTCCCCGTAGCCCTGGGCTGCCAACGCCTGTTGGAATGTCTCGCGCGAGCGCTCCGCGGCCTCGTGCTGGGCCGGCGTGGTCGCCAGGATCAGCGAGCGGTACTGCGTGCCGACGTCGTTGCCCTGGCGCATGCCCTGCGTCGGGTCGTGGTTCTCCCAGAACAGGCGCAGGATCTCGTCGTAGCTCGTCTTCGCGGGGTCGAACACGACCAGCACGACCTCGGTGTGGCCGGTCTGCCCCGAGCAGACCTCCTCGTAGGTCGGGTTCGGCGTGTAGCCGCCCGCGTAGCCCACAGCGGTCGTGTAGACGCCGGGAGCCTGCCAGAAGACGCGCTCGGCGCCCCAGAAGCAGCCCATGCCGAAGATCGCAGTCTCGAACCCGTCGGGGAAGGGCGGGGCGATCGGCGTGCCCAGCACCTCGTGCCGGGCGGGAACGGGCATCGTCTCGCCGCGCCCGGGCAGTGCCTCACCGGGCTCGACCATCTTGGTCTTGTCTCCGAATAGAAGTCTCATCATCATGCAGATTAGTCCGCCGAGTGGGCCTGGCGTTACAGCGGCGTCGTAGGTAGTTCCGTGCAGCCCCGGTCGGTGCTCGCCCCGATGGTGGCCGCGCCCGACGGGAGGAGGCTTCGGTCAGGCGTGCCGTGAATGGCGGTGAGGCTGTGCACGGACTCAGTGGCGTGTCTACGAGTCCACGGAGACGTGGGTCGGCTGCTCCATTCGTCGTTTGGGCGATCTTCGGCGTCGTCGCCCTGACGATCGTCGTCACCTACTCGCGGCTCCCGGCGATCGCGCTGTGGCACGTCTCCGGCAGCGGGCCGGCCGCGGGTTTTGGCCGGGCGCTCGTGTTCACGAACTATTCGGTGGCTCTTGCCGCGATCATGGTCTTGCTCTTGTTGCTCGCGCGTCCGCGATCGGCCGCGGCGCGCGTTGGTGCTCGTCGCGATCGCGCTGTGCGCGGTCGGCCCCGCGTTCGTGGACTCCTCCGACCTCGACGCACGCTGGGTGAATGCGATTGCTGTCATGGGTGTCGGTACCGCCGTTCTCCGGAATATCCATCCGGGCCGCCGAAATCTCGTCCCCGAGGTGTAACACGCCTGCCGGGTGGGGCACTATTCCGCCATGCCCGACAGAGCCGAGAAGCCGCGCGTCGTCCTGGCCGTCGACGTCGGCGGCTCGCACGTCAAGGTGCTCCTGAGCACAGGCGGCGAGCGGCGCCGGTTCCCTTCCGGACCGGACCTGACCGCGGCGCAGATGGTCGCGGGCGTCCTCGAGGCGACGAAGGATTGGGAGTACGACGTCGTGTCGGTCGGGGTTCCGGCGCAGGTGATGGCCGGCAAGGTCGCGCACGATCCCGTCAATCTGGGCGAGGGCTGGGTCGGGTTCGACTTCGAGCACGCATTCGGCAAGCTGACACAGGTCGTCAACGACGCAGCGATGCAGGCGCTCGGGAGCTACGAGGGTGGGCGAATGCTCTTCCTCGGCCTCGGCACGGGTCTCGGCTCGGCGATGATTGCCGACGACGTGCTCGAGCCGATGGAGCTCGGACACCTGCCCTACAAGAAGGGAACATACGAGGACTACGTCGGGGAGCGCGGTCTCGAGCGGTTGGGCCGCAAGCGCTGGCGCCAGGAGGTGGCCGCGGTCGTCGCGGACTTCACGGCCGCTCTCGAGCCCGAGTACATCGTGCTCGGCGGCGGAAACGCCAAGCTGCTCAAGGAGCTCCCGCCGAAGGCCCGGCTCGGCGACAACCGCAACGCGTTCGTCGGAGGCTTCCGCCTCTGGGACGGCCAGGCACATGCAGCGCACGTGCCTGGCACCGAGCCCAGCGCTACTTGACGACGATCTTGCCCTGCATCCACGGATGCACGGCGCAAATGAAGTACAGCGTCGTTCCCGGCGCGGCCGAGACCTTGACCGAGATCTTCTTGTGCTTCGGATCCGGCCCGATGGCGATCGAGTCGCCGACCGTGTCCAGTCCGTCCTGGCCCTTGTTCAAGACCCAGCGGACAATCGGATTGTTGTCGTCCGGCGGCGCCTTCGGGTTCTTCAGATGCGGCGTCGCTTCGCTCTCGCACACCTGGCAATTCTCGACCTGCCCGACGGTCTTCGGAAGGCCGATTTCGGGACGATCGTCAGCGTGTGTGGCTCCATCTGCTCGTTGCCGTACTCGAACGTGAGCGTTCCGCCGGAAGCGATTGTGACCGTCCCGGGCGAGAAGTGCATCCCGTCCTGGATGTACTCGTTGATCTTGACCTTGTCGGCCGCTTATTGCCTCGACGACCGCCGTGCTCTTCGCCGCGTGGCTCGAGGCCAGCGCGACGCTCGCTCCCGCGGCGGCGCACGCGAGCGCAGCGAGCAGCACGTACCAGTTACGCATGGAGTAAAACCCCCCAGTCGGTTGACGTGACGCCCCGGCCTGCCGCGGAGCGCGTGCATCGTATACCGATTAGCCGCGTCGTTTGCTGCGGTCGTCGACGTCGAAGATCATCTGGAGGATCCAGTTCACGCCCCAGATGACGATCGTGGCCCACACGGCGGCGCCGAAGTTGTCGATCTCGAAGCCGGGCACGATCCAGTCGGTGATGTACAGCATGAGGATGTTGATGAAGAAGAGCGCGATCCCGAGCGTGATCACGATCAGCGGGAGCGCGAGCAGCTTCGCCGCCGGCTTCAGCAGCAGGTTCACGAGCGCGAAGACGAGGCCGGTGAGGACGAGCGTGCCGAAGTTGCCGGAGAACTCGATGCCGTCGATCAGCTTCTCGGCCGCGTAAAGCGCGACCACGTTGAAGATCCACATGTAGACGAGTCGGCGGGCGAAGCGGAGCATCACGCCCGTATTCTGACGCCGTGGCGCTCCACGAGCTCGAGGTGCTCCCGGACGCCGACGCGGCCGCGGCGCGTTTCGCGCAGCTCCTCGCCATGCGGGCACGTGCACTGGTTGCCGCGACCGGGAGCTTCACGCTCGCGCTCTCCGGCGGTAGTGCGCCGTGGCAGTCGTTCCGACTGCTCTCTGACGAGGAGGTGCCCTGGGACGCCGTCGAGCTCTACCAGATCGACGAGCGCGTCGCGTCGATGGGTGACGAGGATCGGAACCTGACGCACCTGGAGCAGGCGCTCCCGGCGCAGGCCTGGGCGAAGGTGCACCCGATGCCGGTCGGCTCCAACGATCTGGATGCGGCCGCCGCGCAGTACGCGCAGATTCTGCCCGGGCGGCTCGACGTGGCCCATCTCGGCCTCGGCCCGGACGGGCACACGGCCTCCCTCGTGCCCGGTGACGCGGTGCTCGACGTGACCGACCGTGACGTCGCGCTCACGGCGGGCGAGTACCAGGGGCGGCGCCGGATGACGCTGACCTATCCGATGCTCGACCGCTCGAGGGAGCTGCTCTGGCTCGTCACGGGCGAGTCGAAGGTCGAGCCCTTGCGGCGCCTGATCGAAGGCGACCCGTCGATTCCCGCGGGCCGTCTACGGGCCGAGAAGTCGCTGATCGTCGCGGATCAGGCAGCCCTGAGTAACGGTCGCGCCACAGCTTAAGTGACGTCCATCACATAGTACGGCTAGCTCCCTGGCAGCCTGTTAAGTACTGGGCTACGATCGTTTGGCTCTCACGTAGGTCAAGAGCAAGGGAGAGGTTCTGTGAGGGGTTTCAGTAGACGGTTTGTTCTGCGCTCCGCGCTGGTGTTGGCGTTGCTGCTCGGCGCCGCGTCGACCGGGCTTGCGCTGACTTCCAGCAAGGTCCAAGAGGGCCTTCCCGGAGTCGGCGGCACTCCCGTGGTGAAGATCGTCTCTGCGAGCCCGTCAACGATCGGCCCGACCCAGAGCTCGACGGTCACCTGGCACGCGGATCAGAACGGCACCTACAGCGTCCGCGTGGGCGGAGCAGGATGTTCCGACGGCAAGCAGGTGTCCAGTGGTACCTACGCGACCTCCCCGGCCGACACGGCGACGACGGTTCAGGGCTCCGATCTCGTCTCCGGAGCCAACACGATCAGGGTCTGTGTCACCGACGCCTCGGAAGAGACCGGTTCCGACGAGACGACGGTGACCCTCGACACCACCGCGCCCACCTTCACGAACGTGCCCGCTCCTGCGCCGGTCGAGGCCACGGGGCCGAACGGCGCCGTTGTCACCTACAGCCATCCGACCGCTTCCGATGTCGACGACCAGGCAGGCCCTGTGTCGTGCGCGCCGGACTCCGGCGAGACGTTCCCGCTCGGACAGACGACGGTCACCTGCTCGTCGACTGACACGCACGGCAACACGGGAACGGTCTCGTTCACGGTGACGGTGCAGGACACGACGCCGCCTGTGGTGTCGACGCCGGGGCCGCTGACGGTGGAGGCGACGGGGCCGGACGGCGCGGCAGTGGACTTTTCGGTTTCGGCCACCGATCTGGTCGACGGAACTGTTCCGGTGAGTTGTGTTCCGGCTTCCGGGTCGACGTTCCCGCTCGGGCAGACGACGGTCGACTGCTCGGCGACCGACGCGCACGGAAACACCGGAACCGCATCCTTCACGGTGACGGTGCAGGACACGACGCCGCCTGTGGTGTCGACGCCGGGGCCGCTGACGGTGGAGGCGACGGGGCCGGACGGGGCGGCGGTGGACTTTTCGGTTTCGGCGACCGATCTGGTCGACGGAACTGTTCCGGTGAGTTGTGTTCCGGCTTCCGGGTCGACGTTCCCGCTCGGGCAGACGACGGTCGACTGCTCGGCGACCGACGCTCACGGAAACACGGGGAACGGCAGCTTCACCGTCACCGTCCAGGACACGACCGGTCCGGACATCACGGTCCCGAACGACTTCACCGTCGAGGCCGACGAGGCAGGGGGCGCGAACGTCGCGTACTCCGTGTCGGCGACTGATCTCGTCGACGGCACCGTCACCCCGACGTGCACGCCGGCTTCCGGCAGCTTCTTCCCGATCCGGGTCAACGACGTGACCTGCACGGCGACGGACAGCCGTGGAAACGAGAGCTCGGCGACCTTCAAGGTCACCGTTCGCGACACGACACCTCCGAAGCTGACAGTGCCGGGCGACAAGACCGTCGATGCCACCGGGCCTGACGGGGCCGTGGTCACGTTCACGGTGACGGCGACCGACATCGCCGATCCCAGTCCGTCGACGAGCTGCAACCCCGCCTCGGGATCGTCCTTCGTCGTCGGCGAGACCAAGGTCGCCTGCACCGCCACCGACGCGAGCGGCAACTCGACCTCGAAGAGCTTCAACGTGACTGTCACGCCTTCTTCGGAGCCGCCTCCGCCTCCGCCTCCGCCGCCTCCGCCTCCGCCGCCTCCGCCTCCGCCTCCGCCTCCGCCGGCGGGGAACGTGAGCGCGAAGCCGGTTCCCGGCAAGGATCAGCCCACGATCACCGGTCCCGACGGCACGCCCATCACGCTCGGGAGCGGGCAAAGCCTGCCGCCCGGGTCGAAGGTCGACGTCTCAGGCAACGCGGCGATCGATCTGGCCGATGCCACCGGGCAGGAGATGGTCTTCTTCGGCCAGACTGACGGCGTACCGAGCACCTTCGTCTTCCAGGGAGTCAAGGGTGGCTACGTCCAGCTGGCGCTCGCCGGCGGCACGTCCTCGCGCAAGATCTCGAGCGTCGGCTCCGGGGCGAAGGCGAAGAAGCCGAAGCCCAAGCCGATCCGCCGCCTGTGGGGCACCGGCAAAGGCAAGTTCACCACCAAGGGCAAGTACGCGTCGGCGACCGTTCAAGGCACGCAGTGGCTGATCGCCGACTACGCCGACCACACGCTGGTGACGGTCAAGCGCGGCCTCGTCGCCGTCCAGAACTTCGCGACGAAGAAGACGACGCTCGTCCCGGCCGGGAAGAGCATCATCGTCAACAAGACGCAGCCGAAGAAGCCGAAGAAGCCGAGCAAGCCGAAGACGTCGAAGAAGAAGTAAGTCAGCCGGCCCGGCTAGCTCGGCGGGACGAGCCGCTGCACCCTGTCGTCGCGGCCGACCAGGATCTCGTAGACCAGCGTCGGCGGAAAGAGGCCGTGGTCGACGATGCCCGGCGTCGCATCGAAGTAGGCCGCAAGCGCCTGCGGGTCCTCGACGCGGCCGGTGTAGTCGGCGATCACGCCGCCGTCCGGGCTCGGCGGCGCGCCGCGAAGCTCGACGCGGCTGATCGCGTGCAGCGTGGCATGGAGGCCGAAGGCCATCAGCTCGAGGGGCACCGGCGGCTGGAGCCTGTCGACCGGCTTGTCCGAAGAGGCGATGACGACGAAGCGGTCGGCCGCCGCGGCGACGATTTTCTCCCGTGTGTGAGCGGCGCCGCCGCCCTTGACCAGCCAGCCGTCGGGCGAGATCTGGTCGGCGCCGTCGATCGCAAGGTCGAGGCGGTCGAGGCTATCGAACGGCTCGACGTGGATGCCGAGCATCCGGGCGCGCTCCTCGGTCTGGACGGAGGTGGCGACGGAGCGGATCGAGCGGCCCCGGGCGGCGAGCGCCTCGAGCAGGAAGGCGACGGTCGATCCCGTGCCGAGGCCGACGCGCATCCCGTCCTCGACCAGGTCGGCCGCGGTCTCGGCCGCGAGCTTCTTCTCATGCTGAACGTCCGCCACCTGCCGGGTACTGTACGGCCGTGAGCTGGGCCGACTGGGTACGAGGGCCCGAGGTCGAGCCCTCCATCTATGCTTCAGACTTCGCGCGCCTCGGCGTGCAGCTCGTGCATCTGCTCGACGCCGGCGTCCAGATCTTCCACTTCGATGTCGGCGACGGACATTTCATCAGCGAGATCACCATCGGCCCGGTCGTGCTCAAGTCAATCTCGGGGCTCGTCCACGACCGTGGCGGCCGGCTGGACTGCCACCTGATGATCGAGGCGCCCGAGCGCCAGTTCGAAAGCATCAAGGCCGCAGGCGGCGACAGCGTCACCTTCCACGTCGAAGCCGTCGAGGACGCCGCGGCGACGATCGCGCGCGCACACGAGCTCGGCCTAGGCGCCGGCGTCGCCTTCAACCCCGAGACCGAGGTCGTCGTCGCCGCTCGCGCGGCAGAGAGCGCCGACCTCGCTCTGTGCATGAGCATCCATCCCGGCCTGTCCGGGCAGAAGTTCATGCCCGAGGCGCTCGGGCGGATCGCCGAGCTGCGCCGTTCGCTACCCGACTCGGTTCACGTCCAGGTCGACGGCGGCATCCACGCCGAGAACATCGCGGCAGTGCGGGACGCGGGAGCCGACCTGCTCGTCGCCGGAAGCGCGATCTTCTGGCAGGACGACCCCGCCGCCGCCTATACCGCGCTCGCCACCGAGGTCGCAGCCGATGTCGCCGCGTAGGTACGAACGTCCGCCGAACCATGTCATCGTCCTCTACGGCGGGACGGGCGACCTGGCCAGGCGCAAGATCCTCCCGGGCCTCTTCCACCTCATGTCGGTGGGGTTGATGCCGGAACACTTCCGGATCGTCGGAGTCTCACGGGGCCGGCTGTCGGACGACGAGATGCGCGCGACCGCGCTGCTCGCGCTGCAGATGTTCGGTCCCAGGAAGATCCGCTCCTCGGACCGGATCAACTTCTGCCATCGCATCCTCGGCGCGAACCACGACGACGTGACCGAGGTCGTCGCCCGCGCCGAGCACGAAGTTGGCGGCCGGCCGCGCCGCCTCTTCCACCTCGCGATCCCACCCTCCGCGTTCGAGAGCGTGGTCGAGCAGCTCGCCGCCAAGGGGCTGTCCAAGCGGGCGCGGGTGATTATCGAGAAGCCGTTCGGATGGGACGTCCCGTCGGCGCGCGAGCTCAACAACGTCCTCCACTCGGCGTTCCCGGAGCGGGACGTCTTCCGGATGGACCACTTCCTCGGCAAGGAATCGGTCGAGAACATCCTCGCCCTGCGCTTCGCGAACGGCATGTTCGAGCCGGTCTGGAACCGCGACCACATCGACCACGTCCAGATCGACGTGCCGGAGACGCTGTCGATCGCGGGCCGGGCGGGCTTCTACGAGGGCACGGGCGCGTTCCGGGACATGGTCGTCACGCACCTCTTCCAGGTGCTCGGTTTCGTGGCGATGGAGCCGCCGACCGTGCTCGACGCAAAGGCGCTGCGCGTCGAGAAGAACAAGGTCTTCGAGGCCATGAAGCCGCTCGAGCCGACGCGGGTCGTCCGCGGGCAGTACGAGGGTTACCGCGACGAGCAGGGGGTGGCGAAGAGGTCGACGACGGAGACGTTCGTCGCCCTCGAGGTGCGGATCGACAACTGGCGCTGGGCGGGCGTGCCCTTCTACCTGCGCACCGGCAAGTGCATGGCCGAGAACCGGCAGACCGTCTCGCTTGCATTCCGGGAGCCGCCGCTGCGCATGTTCCGGCTCGCGCGCGGTCAGCGGGCGGCCCAACGGCCAAACGAGCTCCTGATCGAGTTCCGCGACCCCGGCTCGATCTCCCAGCGGTTCCTGAC
>Ga0066903_100004417_pt1 | contig 11886 bp, 11 predicted proteins | sample PanSoiMetaGPlot1_FD_67491 | JGI IMG/M metagenome (GOLD analysis project Ga0066903, IMG submission 67491) | Tropical forest soil microbial communities from Panama analyzed to predict greenhouse gas emissions - Panama Soil - Plot 1 (version 2) | ecosystem: Environmental > Terrestrial > Soil >...
TCGCACGGCGTCGTACTCCTCGGGCGTCGGCTCGAGGCCGAGCAGATCGCGGACGTCGGCGGCCATCGCCGCGACTCTAGAAGGCTTTGGCGGGCCTGTGCACGCTCTCGGGGCGCGATGGTCGTTCGAGGCAAGGACGCAGGGAGTGCTCGTAGCGGGAGGCTACGGGCACGACTGAGGACGCAGCGTCGGAGCGAGCAGCGCGTCCCGCGGGCCTCGGCGCTGGTTCGTCAAAGCCTTCTTGCTCAGACGGCGTACCGGACGGGCTCGTCGACGCCGAGCTCGCCGGGATGGCGCTCGAGCACGGCGAAGAACGCGTCAACGACGACCGGCGCGAACTGCTTCCCACGGCCACCGCGGATCTCGGCCAGCGCCTCCTCGGTCGTCAGCGCGCGGTGGTAGGGCCGGTCGGTCGTCATCGCGTCCCAGGAGTCGGCGAGCCCCACGATCGCCGCTTCGAGCGGGATTCCCGCGCCGGCGAGGCCGTCGGGATAGCCGCCGCCGTCCCAGCGCTCGTGGTGGTGCCGGATGATCGGCACGGCCTCGCGCAGACGGCCGAACTTGGCGACGATCCACGCGCCTTCGGCCGAGTGCGTCTTCATGACCGCGTACTCGCGCGGGTCGAGCTTGCCCGGCTTGACGAGGATCCCGTCCGGAACCGCGATCTTGCCGATGTCGTGGAAGAGGGCCCCGAAGCGGAGCGCGTCCAGCTGCTGCGCGGTCAGGTCGAGCTCCGCGCCGATCGCCAGCGCCACGCGCTGAACCCGGCGCGAGTGGCCGGCCGTGTCGGGATCCTTTGCCTCGACCGTCGCGTTCAGGCTCTCGATCGCCTCGAGGGAGCTCGCCTCGAGCCGCTCGTAGGACTCCATCAGCGCCCGCGAACGGTCGCGCAGCTCGCGCGTCTGCGTGCGCAGGGTGCTCGACGCGGTGCGGACGAGCAGCACCAGGGCGAGCCACAGCGCGAGCAGCACGCCCGCGACCGTCGCCCAGATCAGGTGCCGCCGGGAGGCGAGCGTCTGCTCGAGCCCTTTCGGGTCGGCGTAGATCTCGTACGCGCCGAGGACGGTCCGCCCATTCGCAGCGAAGATCGGCGTGTAGACCTCGAGCAGGTGGTCGAAGCCGAGGCGCTCCTCGACCGCGTCCTCGTCCGAGGAGAGCTGGTCGATGTGGCCGGCCGCGACGCGCTCGTTCAACGCCTCCTCGAGGTCGCCGTCGAGCTCGAAGCGCTTGCCGATGCGCTGCTGGGCGCGGTTCGTCCAGGCCAGGACGCCGTCCGGCCGCCACACCTTGACGGTGACGAGCGAGCCGTTCCGCCGCAGCTCGCCGAGCAGCCGCGCGGAGACGTGGCGGTTGACCTGGAGGCGGTTCCCCTGCACCAGCTCGGGCCGCAGCACACCGTCCACGTACTGCGAGACGCTCGCGCGGTTGTCGGCGATCGTCTGGGCGGAGAGGGCGCGGGTGAGCACGGAGCTGAGCACGATCCCGCCGACCGCGATGATCAGTCCGCTCGCGACGAGAAAGGCGCGCAGCAGCGTCACGGAGCGCTCCGTCGCCGTCCGCAGGTTCGAACCAGTTCCAAGTAGGAGCCGCACGGTTCAGCGCCCGGTATCGGATCGCATGGCGCATTCCTTGATCCCTCCTCCTAGACTCAACGGCGTGGACCTCGACCTGGTCTTCTTCGGTACTTCGGGCTCCGTCCCGACGGCCCAGCGGGCGCCGTCGGCGCTGCTCGTCCGGCGGGGCGGCGAGCGGCTGCTGTTCGACTGCGGCGAGGGGACGCAGCGCCAGATGCTGCGCTCCGCGGTCGGCCTTCCGGAGCTGCCGGAGGTGTTCGTCTCGCACTTCCACGCCGACCACTACCTCGGCCTCCCGGGGATGCTGAAGACGTTCTCCCTGCGCGGGCGCGAGCTGCCGCTGACGATCTACGGGCCGCCCGGCCTGCACGAGCTGTTCGGCGCGCTGCGGCGCGTGTTCGGGCGGCTGACCTACCCGCTCGAGCTGGTCGAGCTTCGCCCCGGCGACGTGCTCGAGCGCGGCGAATATCACCTCGTCACGTTCCCGGTCGCGCACGCGGTGCAGTCGCTCGGCTTCGCGCTGGCGGAGCACGCCCGGCCCGGCAGGTTCGACGTCGAGGCTGCGGACGCGCTCGGCGTGCCGTCCGGGCCCGAGCGCGGCCTGCTGCAGGCGGGCGAGTCGGTCACGCTCGACGACGGCCGGGTCGTCACGCCGGACGAGGTGCTCGGGCCGCCTCGGCCCGGCCGCAAGGTCGTGCTCAGCGGCGACACGGCTCCCACCGGCACGGTGCTCGAAGCCGCGCGCGGGGCGGAGGTGCTCGTGCACGAGGCGACGTTCCTGGAGGACGAGCGCGAGCGCGCGCAGGAGACCCGCCACTCGACGGCGCAGGAAGCCGCCGAGCTCGCGCGCGAGGCCGACGTCAGCCTGCTGGCGCTGACGCACCTGTCAAATCGCTACTTCGGCTCGGATGTCGCGCGCGAGGCGCGTACGATCTTCACCGACACCGTGGTGCCCAAGGACTTCGACGTGATCGACGTGCCGTTCCCGGAGCGGGGCGCGCCGCAGCTGGTCAAGGGCGGCGTGCTGCAGAAGCGTGACGCGCCCGAGCCGCAGCCGGAGGCCGTGTCGTGAGCGGGCTCGTGCAGGTGGCGCTCGCCGAGAGCGTCGCGGAGGCGGAGGAGCTGCAGGACCTGCTGCGTGCGGCCGGCATCGAGGCGCAGCTCGAGAGCGCCGTCGAGCACCACCCGCGGGAGGTCGAGGACGCCCCGCAGAAGGTGCTCGTGCCCGAGTCGCAGATCGACGACGCGCGCGACGCGATCGAGTCGCTGACCGAGCCTGACGAGCTCGCCTGATTTCGGCAAGCGCGCGACCGTCTACGACCGCCTGCGGCCGTACGACGACAACTGGCGCGAGGTCGCCGAGACGATGATCCGCGAGGCGGACCTCGCCGGCCGCCGCGTGCTCGACATCGGCTGCGGCACCGGCCGCTTCCTCGCCCAGCTCGCACCGATCGCGAAGGCGTGGGGCGCCGACGCCTCGCCGGAGATGCTCGAGGTGGCGCGCAGCCGCGCGGGCGTGGCCGGGCTCAAGCTCGGCACGGCTGAGGAGCTGCCGTTCAAGGACGGCTGGTTCGAGCGGGCGACGATGTGGCTCGTCGCGCACCTCGTCGACCGGCCACGCGCGTTCGCGGAAGCGCGGCGCGTGCTCGCCCCGGACGGGCGCTTCGCCGTCGCCACTTTCGACCCGTCCTACTTCGACCTGTTCTGGCTGAACGAGCTCTTCCCGACGATGGAGGCTGCCGACCGGGCTCGCTTCCCGACCGCGCCCGAGCTCGAGAAGACGCTTCGCGAAGCCGGCTTCGAGGCGCGGCTGCTGCGCCTCTCGCAGTCCGGGTCGCTCACACGCGACGAGGCGCTCGAGCGGATCCGCGGCAAGCACATCTCGACGTTCGATCTCATCTCCGACGAGGAGTACGCCACGGGCCTCGCACGCGCCGAGCAAGAGCTGCCCGACCCGATCGACTACCGCGTCGAGTGGCTCGTCGCCGTGGCACGCTAGGGGAGTGGAGCCCGAGGCCGAGGCCGCGAAGCCCGTCGAGCGAGAGCCGACGCCGGTGCTGTTCGCACGCTGCGCTGACGAGCTGCCCGACATGCAGAAGACGTGGGCGTGGTTCGAGGAGCTCGTCGGCCTGCACGGGCGGAAGTTCTTCGGCGCCTACTACCCGCAGACGAAGGAGTACCGCGTCTGTGCGCAGATGCGCGAGGGCGACGACGCGGAGTCGCTCGGGGTCGAGTCGGGTGAGCTCCCGGGCGGCCGCTACCTGCGTGCGAGGCTGCACGGAGACCCGCCGGCCGTCTACGGGCGGATCGGGCCGATCTTCGAGGCGTTGATCGCACGCGAGACGCCGGACGCAAGCCGGCCCAGCATCGAGTTCTACCGCCGTCACGACGAGATCGAATTGCTTCTCCCGGTCTTCGACCAGTAACGTCCGGCCCGCCCCGTAGGGTCCCGCACCGACAACCACCCCTTTAACCCGGTCCCGTGAGGCCGAGAAGGAGTCGAAGGTGAGATTCGCCCTGAGCGGCTCATAGCCGCGCAAGCCTCTGCAGCACGGACGCTGCTCGACGCCGACGCGATCGCGAAGGCGCTGACGCGGATCGCGCACGAGATCGTCGAGGGGAACGCCGACCTCGGGCAGGTCGCGCTCGTCGGCATCCACACGCGCGGCGTGCCGCTCGCCCAGCGGCTGCGCAAGCGCATCGAGGAGCTCTCCGGCACGCAGGTCGCGTTCGGGCAGCTCGACATCACCTTCCACCGCGACGACGTCCACGTTCGCGGCGGCGAGGCCCCGAGACACGCGCAACCGCTCGTGCGCTCGACCAGCCTCGACTTCCCGCTCGAGGGGGTGACCGTCGTGCTCGTCGACGACGTCCTCTACACCGGTCGCACGATCCGTGCGGCGATCGACGCGCTGTTCGGCTACGGCCGGCCCGAGCGCGTGCAGCTGGCCGTGCTCGCCGACCGCGGCCACCGTGAGCTTCCGATCCGCCCGGACTACGTCGGCAAGAACCTCCCGACCGCCCGCGACGAGCGCATCCAGGTCGAGCTCGTCGAGGTGGACGAGGTCGATCGCGTCCTGCTGATCACGAAGGAGCCACATGGGTGAGATCCACGTCATGCGAGAGGGCCTCCTGCCGCCGAAAGAGCCGCCGCGGCGGCACCTGATCTCGATCGGCGACCTCGCGAAGCCCGACGTCGAGCGCCTGCTCGCGACGGCGCAGAGCTTCTCGCGGAGCCTCGAGCGCGAGGTGAAGAAGCTGCCGACGCTGCGCGGCCGCACGGTCGTGAACGTCTTCTACGAGTCGTCCACGCGGACGTCGTCGAGCTTCGAGCTGGCAGCGAAGCGGCTGAGCGCGGACACGATGTCGATCAAGGCCGCCGGCTCGTCGGTGGACAAGGGCGAGTCGCTGAAGGACACGGCGCTGACGCTCGGCGCCTACGACCCGGACGTGATCGTGATCCGGCATCCGCAGATCGGCGCGCCGCAGCTCGTCGCCCGCTCCACCGAGGCGCACATCGTCAACGCCGGCGACGGGAAGCACCAGCACCCGACCCAGGCGCTGCTCGACCTCTACACGATCCAGGCCGAGCTCGGCCGCATCGAGGGCGTCCACGTCGCGATCGTCGGCGACGTGCTCCACTCGCGGGTCGCGCGCTCGAACGTCCAGGCGCTCGCGCTGATGGGCGCGAAGGTGACGCTCGTCGGGCCGCCGCCGCTGATCCCGCGCGGGATCGAGGCGATGGGCTGCGAGGTCTCTCACGAGATCGGGTCGATCGGAGACGCCGACGTCGTCTACGTGCTCCGCATGCAGCGCGAGCGCATGCAGGAAGGCGCGAACTACGTGCCGTCGCTGCGCGAGTACACCGAGCGCTGGGGCGTGACGCCCGAGCGGATCCGCCCGGGCCAGAAGGTGATGCACCCCGGGCCGATGAACCGCGGCGTGGAGATCGACCCGCGGGTGGCCGACGCGGCCGAGGCGCTGATCGAGGCGCAGGTTCGCGCCGGCCTCGTCGTGCGGATGGCGGTGCTCTACGACCTGCTCACGACCGGCCCGGTTCCCGTCGGGGCGGCCGAGCCGCTGGAGGTGGCCTGATGCTCTTCGTGAAGGCAGAGCGGAGCCTCGACGACCTCGTCGTCCGCGGCGCCCGCGTGCTCGATCCGGCCGGCGGCGTGGATGCGGTGCTGGACGTCCGCGTCGACCAGGGCGTGATCGCGCAGCTCGGGTCCGACGTCGATGCGAACGGCCACCGGGTCGTCGAGGGCGAGGGCTTCGTGCTCGCGCCGGCGTTCGTCGACCCGCACGTGCACCTGCGCGTCCCGGGCGGGGAGGACGAGGAGACGATCGCTTCCGGCACGGACGCGGCCGCGGCCGGCGGCTACTGCGCGATCCTCGCGATGCCGAACACCGACCCGGTCGTCGACTCGGCCGCGGTGCTCGGCTCGCTGATCGAGGACGCGAAGTCTCAAGCGAGCGTGCCGGTCGGCTTCCTCGCCGCGATCACGCGCGGGCAGGAGGGTGGCGAGCTGACCGAGATGGCGGAGCTCGCCGACCAGGGCGCGGCCGGTTTCAGCGACGACGGCCGGCCCGTGGTCGCGCCGGCGCTGATGCGGCGGGCGCTGCAGTACCACCGGATCACCGGGCGGCGGCTCGCGCTGCACTGCGAGGAGCCGACGCTCTCCAGGGGCGGCCAGATGCACGAGGGCGCCGTCTCGGCCGAGCTCGGCTTCTCCGGTTACCCGTCGGTCGCCGAGAGCCTCATGGTCGAGCGCGACCTGTCGCTCGCGGCCTACGAGCAGGCGCCGCTGCACCTGCTCCACCTCTCGGCGCACGAGTCGGTCGACGCGCTGCGGGCCGCGCAGGCCAAGGGCGTCGAGGCGACCGCCGAGGTGACGCCGCACCATCTCTGCCTGACGGACGACGCCGTCCGCTCGCTCGACTCGAACGTGAAGATGAACCCGCCGCTTCGCTCGGCGGACGACCGCGCCGTGCTGATCGAAGGCCTCCGTGACGGCACGATCGGCTCGGTCGCGACCGACCACGCGCCGCATGCGCGGCACGAGAAGGAGGTCCCCTTCGAGGCCGCGCCCTTCGGCGTGACCGGCCTGGAGACGGCCTTCGGCGCGCTCTACACGTACCTCGTCGAGCCGGGACTGCTGCCGCTCGAGACGCTGATCGAGCGGATGTCGGCGGGGCCGGCGCGCGCGTACGGGCTCGAGCCGCCCCGGATCGCGGTCGGCGCGGAGGCGAACCTGGTCCTGCTCGACACCGCGGCGAGCTGGGAGGTGGAGGAGGCGGGCTTCCGGTCGAGGTCGGTGAACTCCTGGCTCCTCGGCCAGACGCTCAAGGGGCGCCCGCGGCTGACGGTCGCGGCCGGTCAGGTGGCGTTCGAGGGATGATGGCGACGGAGCTCGACCGGCGGGCCGCGGCGTTTGCGGCAGAGGTCGTGGATGCGATCGACGACGTCGTTCCGGTGCTGGAGGGGTTCGTCCTCGGCTCCGCCGCGCTCGGGAACTTCGACCCGGCGACGAGCGACGTCGACATGACCGTCGTGATCGCCGAGCCGCTCGGCAGCCGGCGCGATGAGCTCGTGCGGAGTCTGGGCCAGCTCGAGTTGCCGTTCCGCGACCTGGAGCTGGTCGCGTACGTCGCCGGCTCGCAGCCGCCGAACCGGGAGCTGAACTACGACCACGGCCATGAGCATCCGGACGAGAACGGCTTCTGGTTCGTGCTCGACGCCGCCCTCGCGCAGGAGCATGCGCTACCGCTGCTCGGCCGGCATGAATGGCGTGACCTGTTCGAGCCGGTCGGGCCCGAAGCGGTGGAGTCGGCGATGCGTGAGTCGCTCGCGTGGGCCGAGCAAGAGCCGGCGGACAACGCCTTCGCCCGGCTGCACGCGATCCGGGCTCGGCGGTACCTGGAGGACGGGGTCTGGATCTCGAAGGCGGACGCACGAGAGGAGGCACGTGCATGAACGGGTTTCTTGCGCTCGAGGACGGCACCGTCTTCCGCGGCGAGTCCGTGGGCGCCGAGGGCTTCGCGTTCGGCGAGGCCGTCTTCACGACCTCGATGACGGGCTACCAGGAGGTGGTCACCGACCCGAGCTACGCGGAGCAGGTCGTCTGCTTCACGGCGCCGATGATCGGCAACTACGGCGTCGCGAGCGACCGCAGCGAGTCGCGCCGGCCGCACGCCCGGGCGGTCGTGATGCGGGAGGCCCGCGGCCCGGCCTGGACGGACTGGCTGCACGGGCACGGGATCGTCGCGCTGTCTGGCATCGATACGCGCTCGCTCGTCGTCCACCTGCGCGAGGCAGGGGCGATGCGCTCGGTCGCGGTCGCCGGCGACGCCTCGGTGGAGGAGGCGGTGGCCGCCGTGAAGCAGCAGCCGCCGATGGCGGGCCGCGCGCTCGCGCCGGGAGTGTCCGCGCGGGAGCCGTACGTCTACTCGGACGCCGGCATCGCCCGGATCGCGGTCGTCGACTACGGCTGCAAGCGCTCGATTTTCGACCGGCTTTCGTTCGCAGGCGCGGCGGTGACGGTCTACCCGCACGACGCCGACGCGAACGAGCTCGCCCGCTACGACGGCGTCCTGCTCTCGAACGGCCCGGGCGACCCGGAGCCGCTGGCGGCGGAGGTCGAGTCGGTCAAGTCGCTGCTCGGCCGCGTGCCGGTCTTCGGCATCTGCCTCGGCCACCAGCTGCTCGCGCTCGCGACCGGTCACGAGACCTTCAAGCTGCCGTTCGGCCACCGCGGCGCCAACCACCCGGTGCTCGAGAAGCGCACGAACCGGGTGCTCGTGACGAGCCAGAACCACGGCTTCGCCGTCGCGCGCTCCGACGCGCCCGAGGTGACGCACGTCTCGCTCTACGACGGCACCGTCGAGGGGCTCGACTTCCCGCAGCTGCGCGCGAGCTCCGTCCAGTTCCATCCGGAGGCGCGGCCGGGCCCGCACGACGCGTGGCCGCTGCTCTCCCGCTGGGTCGAGGGGGTGGCGCTTGCCGAAGCGGCGTGATCTCCGCTCGGTCTGCCTGATCGGGTCCGGCCCGATCGTGATCGGGCAGGCCTGCGAGTTCGACTACGCGGGCTGCCAGGCGCTGAAGGTGCTGCGCGAGGACGGCTTCCGCACGATCGTCGTGAACTCGAACCCCGCGACGATCATGACCGACCCCGGCTTCGCCGACCGGACGTACCTCGAGCCGCTCGACGCCGAGGCCGTGGCCGACGTGCTCGGCCGCGAGCGGCCGGACGCGCTGCTGCCGACCATGGGCGGACAGACGGCGCTGAACATCGGGCTCGAGCTGGCCGACTCCGGCGTCCTCGAGGCGCTCGGCATCGAGCTGATCGGCGCGCCGCCGGACGTGATCCGGCGCGCGGAGGACCGCGAGTTCTTCCGCGAAACCGTGCGCGAGACCGGGTTGAAGGTGCCCGAGTCGCTCGTCGTCACCTCGCTCGCGGACGTGCCGGCCGACCTCTCGTTCCCGGTCATCCTCAGACCCGCGTTCACGCTCGGCGGGCACGGCGGCGGCACGGCGCGCTCGCGCGCGGAGTTCGAGCCGCTGCTCGAGCGGGCGCTCTCGGAGAGCCCGGTCGGCCAGGTCCTCGTCGAGGAGTCGCTCCTCGGCTGGGACGAGTTCGAGCTCGAGGTGATCCGCGACCGCAACGACAACGTCGTGATCGTCTGCTCGATCGAGAACCTCGACCCGATGGGCGTCCACACGGGCGACTCGGTCACGGTCGCGCCGCAGATGACGCTGCCCGACGAGGCGTACCAGGAGCTGCGCGACGCGGCCGCCGCGATCATCCGCGCGGTCGGCGTCGAGTGCGGCGGCTCCAACATCCAGTTCGCGCGCGACCGCGACAGCGGCGACGTCCGCGTGATCGAGATGAACCCGCGCGTGTCGCGCTCGTCGGCGCTCGCCTCGAAGGCGACCGGCTACCCGATCGCGAAGGTCGCGGCCAAGCTCGCGGTCGGCTACACGCTCGAGGAGATCCCGAACGACCTGACTGGCGCGACGCCGGCGAGCTTCGAGCCGACGCTCGACTACGTCGTCGTCAAGGTGCCGCGCTTCGCCTTCGAGAAGTTCCCCGGCGCGGACACGACCCTCGGGACGCAGATGAAGTCCGTCGGCGAGGCGATGGGCATCGGTCGCACCTTCGGCGAGGCGTTCTCGAAGGCGCTCCGCTCGCGCGAGCTCGACGGCGGCGCGGTGACGCCGTGGGCGTCGCTCGGCGAGCCGCCCGAGGGGCTGCACCCCTGGTTCCGCGCCGAGCTAGAGCGGCTCCGGCTCGAGCCGCTGAACCTCGCCGACCTCGTGACCGACGACTGGGTGCGGCTCAAGCGGCTCGGCCACTCCGACGCCGCGGTCGCGCACGCGTGCTGCGTCGGCGAGGAACAGGCCCGCGCCGCGCGGCGGTCGTGGGGCGTGCGGCCCGCGTACCGGCGCGTCGACTCGTGCGCGGCCGAGGTCGAGGCCGGCTCGAACTACCTCTACTCGACCTGGGGCGAGGCGTCCGAGTGCGAGCCGAAGGGCGGGTCGGTCGTGATCCTCGGCTCGGGCCCGAATCGGATCGGCCAGGGGATCGAGTTCGACTACTGCTGCGTCCACGCCGCGCGAAGCTTCCGGTCGCTCGGCTACGAGGCCGTGATGGTCAACTGCAACCCGGAGACCGTCTCGACCGACTACGACACCTCCGACCGGCTCTACTTCGAGCCGCTCGGCGTCGAGGAGGTGCTGGCCGTCTGCGAGCGCGAGCAGCCGGCCGGCGTCGTGATCCAGTTCGGCGGGCAGACGCCGCTCAAGCTGGCGCGCGCGATCGAGGCTGCGGGCTTCCGCATCCTCGGCACGCCGTTCGAGGCGGTCGACCTCGCCGAGGACCGCGAGCGCTTCGCCGCGCTCTGCGACGGTCTCGGAATCAAGGTGCCGGAGTGGGGGATGGCGGCAAGCGCGGACGAGGCGGTCGAAGTCGCCGAGCGAGTGGGCTACCCGGTCCTCGTCCGGCCGAGCTACGTGCTCGGTGGGCGCTCGATGCGGGTTTGCTACGACGCGGACGACGTCCGGAGCGCTGCAGCGGCCGGCGGGCGCCTGCTCGTCGACCGCTTCCTCGAGAACGCGATCGAGATCGATGTCGACGCGCTCTGCGACGGCACCTCGACGTTCGTCGCGGCGGTGATGCAGCACGTCGAGGAGGCCGGCGTCCACTCTGGCGACTCGAGCTGCGTGCTGCCGCCGCCGTCGCTGACGCGCTCCGAGCGGCGCGGCGTGGCGCATGCCGTCCGGCGGCTCGGGCCCGCGCTAGGGGTGGTCGGGCTGCTGAACGTGCAGCTCGCGCTCGCCGACGGCGAGCTATACGTGCTGGAGGCGAACCCGCGCGCATCGCGGACGGTCCCGTTCGCGAGCAAGGCGACCGGCTTCAACCTCGTCGAAGCCGCGTGCCGGCTCGCGGCCGGCGCGAACCTCGGCGAGCTCGACCTTTCGGCGCACGACCTCGGACAGGTGTCGGTCAAGGCGGCCGTGCTCCCGTTCGCGCGCTTCCCGGGCGCCGACCCGGTGCTCGGCCCCGAGATGCGTTCGACCGGCGAGGTGATGGCGAGCGCCTCGGACCTGCCGACCGCCTTCGCGAAGGCCGAGCGCGCCGCCGGCAGGCCGCTTCCGACCAGCGGCACCGCCTTCCTGTCCGTGCGCGACGCCGACAAGCCTGCGCTTCGGCCCGTGGCCGCGGCGCTCGCCGGGCTTGGGTTCAAGCTGGTCGCGACCGCAGGAACGGCGCGCGAGCTGCGCGACGCCGGGCTCGAGGTCGAGCAGGTCGCGAAGGTCGCCGAGGGCGCCGAGCAGACGGTCGTCGACCTGATCCGCCGCGGGAAGTGCGACCTGGTCGTGAATACGCCGTTCGGCGGCTCCCTGCAGCGCACCGACGGCTACCGGATCCGCGAGGCCGCGCTGGTCGCGCGGGTGCCGTGCATCACGACGATCTCCGGCGCGGCGGCCGCGGTGCACGCGATCGCGAACGCGCGCACCGAGCTCGCCCTCAGCCTGCAGGAACGCATCGATGTCGAGACGCGCACCGCTAACGGTCATTGACCACGGGGGAACCCAGGGTTCCCCCGTGAGCCCCCTTCTTGTCGTCTTCCGCCGGAGCCGGGTTTGGGCTCCCGCCGGGCACAGCCCGGCTCCGCCCGCGAATGGGCACGATCGCCTGGATGCCTGAACGTCAGCCGCTCACTGTGACTTCAAACGACGCGGTCGGGCCGTACACGCTCCTGAAGGTCGAGCGCGGGAGGCTCGATCCCGGCATCCCGGGGCAATTCTTCA
>Ga0066903_100004418_pt1 | contig 11884 bp, 13 predicted proteins | sample PanSoiMetaGPlot1_FD_67491 | JGI IMG/M metagenome (GOLD analysis project Ga0066903, IMG submission 67491) | Tropical forest soil microbial communities from Panama analyzed to predict greenhouse gas emissions - Panama Soil - Plot 1 (version 2) | ecosystem: Environmental > Terrestrial > Soil >...
GAAGCGTCTCGCAATCCTGACCGTGATCGCTACAACGGCTCTCGGGGCTGCCGGAAGCGCATTCGGAGCGATGCACAGCCCGAGCCCGAATCCGAACGGCCCGGCCGGCCCGTCGTGTCCCGGGGCCGATCTGACCTGCAAGATGTAGCTGGAAGCGGGCCGGTCTCAGAAGCACCCGACCTCCCGCTGGGTTCGAAAAGCGGACGAGAGATCGTCCGCTTTTCGCACGGCGCTTTCAGACGGGCTGGGCAAGGCCGTCCGGATCGTCGTCGGCTACGGGTGCTGACGGCTCTCGCGACGACGACGAGCCGATATCGATTACTGTCGCCAGCGTGAACCTGGGCCGCAACCCGATCCTGATCATCATCGCCCTTTTCTTCCTGCTCTTCATCGTGCTCTCGATCGTGAACCGCAAGAGCTCGTCGAGCCTGGGCGACACAGACCGCGCCGTCCGCGCGAACCAGGCGCTGCAACGGGTGATGAACGCCGAAAGCAAGTACTTCGAGCAGCACGGGAAGTACGCGGACCACCTGGCGGATCTGATCCCGCTCGCGCCCCGGATCGCCACCGACCTCACGGACGGTGTGGTCACGATCCAGATCGACTCGAGCGGCAACAAGACCTACTTTCTGAACGTGGCCAGTCCGGTCGTCTCCTTCACGCGCACGGTCTCGAACGGCAAGGTGGTCACGCACAGCTGTCTGCAGCTGAAGAGCGCGGGCAAGAAGTTCTGCACGCGCAAGACGGACGACGTCGCCAAGTCGCTGCCGGCTTCCTGACCCCCCGACCTGGAGGGCAAGCGACCGCCTGACCGGCGTGCTAGGCTGGCCGCCATGCCAGGTTGGATTGGAGTTCCGGAGCTGCTGATCCTCCTCCTCGTCGTTCTGCTCGTGTTCGGGCCGAAGAAGCTCCCGGAGATGGGCCGCTCGCTCGGGAAGGGCATGCGCGAGTTCAAGTCCTCGGTGACCGGCAGCGAGAAAGAAGAGAAGCCGGCCGAGATCACTACGGCGCACGCCGTGGAGGAGCCCGCAACGGCCCCGGTAAGCACCAGCAAACGCGAGCTCGACTCGATCTAGAGCCGTGCGCCTGCTGCCGCGCCGCCTCGAGCATGGGGAGGAGGCGACCGTTGTCGAGCATCTCGGCGAGCTGCGGACGCGCATCGTCTTCTGCCTGATCGCGGTCGCGATCACCTTCGCGGTGACGTATGCGTTCCACGGCACGCTGCTCAGCTGGCTGAACCGCCCGCTGCCGAAGGGCTACAAGCCCGTCACACTGACTGTCACCGAGCCGTTCATGACCTCGTTCTGGGTCAGCCTCTGGGCGGCGTTCATCCTCGCGTTGCCAGTCATTCTCTGGCAGATGTGGGGGTTCTTCGCCCCTGCCTTCGAGAAGCACACGCAGCGCGTCGTGGCCGGTTTCTCCCTGTTCTCGGCCGTGCTTCTGGCCGCCGGCGTGCTGTTCGGCTACTTCGTGGTCATGAAGCCTGCGATCCACTTCCTGACCAACTACGACAGCACGCACTACGACATCCAGATCCAGGCGAAGAGCTACTACCCGTTCGTGATGCTCATCCTGGTCGCATGCGCCATCGTCTTCGAGTTGCCGATCTTCATGCTCGCCATGGCGCGGATCGGGATCCTGCCCGCCGACCGGCTGCGCCGCAACCGTCGCCTCGGCTACGTGATCGTCGCCGCGGTCGCCGTCGCGCTGCCGGGCGTCGACCCGGTGACGACGACGCTCGAGATGATCCCGCTGATGATCCTCTTCGAGCTCTCGATCTGGTTGGTCGTCTTCATGGACAAGCGCTGGAAGCGCCGCGCCGCCGACCGTGAGGCGGAGTGGGAGCGCGAGTACGCCGAGACCCTGGGCTTCGGCGACGGCATCGAGGCAGACGCGATCTGACACGGAGGCGGAGCCGGACTGACGTCTGGCACGCGTCGCCTGTCCTGCTGTGAAGCCAGAGCGCATCGCCGAGCGGATCCGGGGGCTCGCCCTCTCCTTCCCCGAGGCGTACGAGGACTCTCCCTGGGGGCACCCCGTCTTCAAGGTGGCCGAGAACCGGATGTTCGCGGCCATTTCCAACGAGTCGCCGATCGCGCTGACTGTGAAGCTGAGCGCTGAGGAGCGCGAGATCGCGATGCTGCTCCCGTATGTGAGCATCGCGCGCTACGTCGGCCGTTACGGCTGGATCACGGCCGAGATCACGGACGAGGAGTCGCTCGATGCGGGGCTCGAATGGCTGCGCGAGAGCTACTGGCTCAAGGCCCCGGCGCACCTCCGCCAGGCCGTCGAATGACCGAGGGGCCCCTTGTCCGCGGCCTGCTGCCTGGCCTGGCCACGAGGATCGAGGCGGGCCTCGTGGCGCAGGGCGAGGAGCAGCTGGCGGAACAGGTCGACGAGCTGCGGATCACCGACGTGTGCCGCTGCGAGCACTCGTACTGCGGCAGCTTCTACACGGCGTCGTGGCCGATGAAGCGCTGGTTCATGCGCGGCCGCCAGGTCACGATCGAGGACGAGGGCCCCGGAGAGATCACGGTCGACGTCGTCCGCGGGGAGATCTCCTACGTCGAGGTGCTGTACCTCGACGACGTTCGCGCGACCCTACTCGCCCTCCCGGGCCCGAGTAGGATGTGACTCCCGTGACGCGCGCACCCTGCTAACCCACTGCTCGTAGCGGCCTCCGCCGCACCGTCGTCCTGCTGCTCGCGGTCGAGCTCCTCGACGAGCTCGTGTACGGGACGTTGGGTGCGGGCTGGCCGCTGATCCGCAGCGACCTCTCGCTCGACTACGCGCAGATCGGCGTCCTGCTCGCGCTTCCGAGTCTCGTCGGCTGCCTGCTCGACCCGCTGATCGGCGCCGTCGGCGACACGCGCTTCCGGCGGAAGCTCGTTGTCGCGGGCGGCGCGGTGTTCGCAGGCTCGATCGCGCTCGTGGCCGGCGCGCCGGGGTTCTGGGCGCTCCTCGCAGCGCTCGTCGTTGCCAACCCGGCCAGCGGGGCGTTCGTCGGGCTCGCGCAGGCGACGCTCATGGACCTCCTGCCTGCGGAACGCGAGCGGAGCATGGCGCGCTGGACGCTCGCAGGGTCGTTCGGCTACGTCGGCGGCCCCTTGTTCCTGTCAGGTGCGCTCTGGGCCGGTTTCGGCTGGCGGGCGGCGCTCGGCGGTCTGGCCCTCTGCGCCGTTCCGCTGGCGTACGCCGCGCGGCGGATGCCGACGAGCGACTCGGTGGAGCCGAAGTCGCTGGCGGGAAGCCTCCGCGCTTCGCTCGCGGCGCTCCGGAGCGGGGAGGTCCTGCGCTGGCTCGCCGTGCTCGAAGCCTCCGACCTGCTTCTGGACGTGTTCCACGGTTTCCTGGCGCTCTACCTCGTGGACGTCGCCCGACTCGATCCGGGCGCCGCGGCCGTCGGCGTCGCCGTCTGGACCGGCGCCGGCCTCCTCGGCGACTGGCTGCTCCTGCACATCCTCCACCGGGTCGACGGGCTGCGCTACTTGCGAGTCAGCGCGCTCCTGTCGCTCGCGATCTATCCGGCCTTCCTCGTCCTGCCGTCTCCAGCCAGCAAGCTCGTGCTCGCCGCGATACTCGGCCTCCTCAACTCGGGCTGGTACGCGATCCCGAAGGCGCGTCTGTACGAAGCGCTGCCGGGGCAGAGCGGCGCCGCGGTGGCCGTCGGCGGGATCGCAGGCCTCGCAGGCGCGGCGATCCCGCTCGTCCTCGGTGCGGTCGCAGAGTCCGTCGGTCTAGGCCCGACGATGTGGATCCTGCTCGTGGCCCCCGCCGCGCTCGTCCTCGGCGCGCGCCGCAGCTAGCCAGTTCCTCGTTCCGGTCGTCCTCCCGAGGGGTCGAAGTATTCTGATCCTCCATGAAGGTGCTCCTTCCCGATCGGTCGGAACTCGAACTTCCGGACGGCGCGACCGGGCTCGACGCGGCGCGCGCAATCGGGCCGAGGCTGGCCGAGCAGGCGGTGCTCGTGCGCTCGAACGGGCACGTCCGCGACCTGCGCCTACCGCTCTCGGCCGGCGAGGAGATCCAGATCCTGACCACCAAGGACACGTCCGATCCGGACGCGCTGGCCGTGCTCAGGCACTCGTCCGCACACCTCCTCGCGGAGGCGGTGCGACGGCTCTATCCGGGGGTCAAGGTGGCAATCGGCCCGCCGATCGAGAACGGCTTCTATTACGACTTCGATTTCCCTGAGCCGATCTCCGACGCCGACTTGCCGCGGATCGAGGGAGAGATCCAGAAGGAGCTGAAGGAGGGACGCAGCTGGAGCCGCGAGGAGGTTTCGCGTGAGGACGCGCGCGAGCGCTTCGTCGCAGAGGAAGAGCCCTTCAAGGTCGAGCTCGTCGACACGGCGGACGGCGGCATCTCGCTGTACACGCAGGGCGACTTCACCGACCTCTGCCGCGGACCGCACCTGCAGGACTCGAAGCCGATCAAGGCGATCAAGCTGACCGGTCTCGCCGGCGCGTACTGGCGCGGAGACTCGACCAAGCCGCAGCTCACCCGGATCTACGGCACCGCCTTCTACTCGCAGGCCGACCTCGACGCCTACCTCGAGCAGCTCGAGGAGGCGAAGCGGCGCGACCACCGTCGGCTGGGGCAGCAGCTCGACCTGTTCCACCTCTCCGAGCACTCGCCCGGCTCGCCGTTCTGGCACCCGAAGGGGATGGTGATCTGGAACGAGCTCGAAGACCTGCGTCGGCGTGAGAACCTCCGTCGCGGCTACGTCGAGGTCAAGACGCCGCTGCTCTACGACGTCGAGACCTACATCACCTCGGGGCACTACGACAACTACCGCGACCACATGTTCTTCACGAGGTCGCACGACAGCGATCGCGAATTCGCGCTCAAGCCGATGAACTGTCCCGGGCACATGCTCCTCTTCGGGTCGCAGCTCCGTTCGTATCGCGACCTCCCGTTCCGCTATGCGGAGTCGTCGACGCTGCACCGCGACGAGCTCGGCGGCACGCTCCACGGCCTCCTGCGCGTGAAGCACATCACCCAGGACGACGCGCATATCTTCTGCTCGCAGGACCAGATCGAGGACGAGATCTTCGGCTGCCTCGACTTCGCTGCCTATCTTTACGACCTCTTCGAGATGGACTGCCGCTTCGAGCTCTCGACCCGTCCGGAGCACAAGCTCGGCACCGACGAGGAGTGGGACTTCACCGAGGGCGCCCTGCGCGCCGCGCTCGACCGGCGCCGGATCGACTACACCGTCAACGAGGGCGACGGCGCGTTCTACGGGCCGAAGATCGACCTGCACATGACGGACGCGTTGGGCCGCTCCTGGCAGATGGGGACGATCCAGCTCGACGCCCAGATGCCCAAGCAGTTCGGGCTCACCTACATGGGCGCCGACAACCGCGAGCACACGCCGTACGTCGTGCACCGGGCGCTGCTGGGCTCGCTCGAGCGCTTCATGGGCATCCTCATCGAGCACTTCGCCGGGGCGTTCCCGTTCTGGCTCGCGCCCGTCCAGGTGCGGATCCTCCCGGTCGGCGAAGGGCACCGCGCGGCCGCCCACGCGCTGGCCGACAGGATCCCGTGCCGGGTCGAAGTCGACGACTCCGACGAGACGGTCGGCAAGCGGATCCGCAACGCCGAGGTCGACAAGATCCCCTATATCGTCGTCTACGGCGACAAGGAATCAGACGAGTCGCTGGCGATCCGGGAGCGGGGGGGAGGCCAGTCGACGAAGTCGCTTGCAGCTTTCCTCGAGGAATTAGGTAGCCTGTAGGTCTGCAAGCAGGAGCGGCACTTGTCTCCTCACCTCCCGAGCCGAGCTCCGTGGGGGTTCAACCGAGTCGCGAGACGAGGGAGAAAGAGGCCGCTGCTTGCGCGCAGCGGTTTTTGTCGTCTGAAGGAGGAACCAGCAGCTTGGTGAGAAGTCTTTGAGACCGAGACGGTTCGTAGAGCCAGTCCGTCCGGTCCCCCAGACCCGGATCAACGAGAACATCCGCGTGCCACGCGTCCGGCTGATCGACGAGGACGGCACGCAGCTCGGGATCAAGCAGACGAAGGAGGCGCTCGCTCACGCCGAGTCCAAAGGGCTCGACCTGGTCGAGGTGGCCGCCCAGGCAGATCCTCCCGTCGCCAAGGTCATGGACTACGGCAAGTACCGGTACGAGCAGGAGCAGAAGGCGAAGCTCGCGCGGAAGCACCAGTCACAGATCCACGTCAAGGAGATCAAGCTCAGGCCGAAGATCTCGATTCACGATTACGAGACGAAGAAGGGCCACGTCGTTCGCTTCCTCAACCAGCGCGCGAAGGTCAAGGTCACGATCATGTTCCGGGGGCGGGAGAACCTTCACCCGGAGCGGGGGCGTGACCTGTTGATGCGGCTGTACGAGGACGTGAAAGAGATCGGCCAGATCGAGTCGAATCCCGAGCTGGACGGCCGAAACATGGTCATGGTGCTCGGCCCGACGAAGAACGCAGGAGTGAAGCACGATGCCAAAGCAGAAGACGAAGACCGGAGCGAAGAAGCGGTTCAAGGTGACGGCAGCAGGAAAGATCTTGCGCCGTCGGCGCCACCGGACGACTCCTCCGGGCCATCTGGTGAAGAGCAGCCCAGGGAAGAGGAAGCGCGGCCGGGCGAGCGTGCAGGTCGCGCCTAGCGACGAGAAGAACGTCAAGAAGCTGCTCGGGAGGGGCTGAGACCTGTGCCACGCGTCAAGCGATCAGTCCACGCGCGCAAGAAGCGCCGCAAGGTCCTCGAGCAGGCCAAGGGCTACTGGGGCCTCAAACACTCTAGCTACCGTCGCGCCAAGGAGCAGGTCGACCGCTCGCTCGTCTACGCCTACCGTGATCGCAAGGTTCGCAAGCGCACGATGCGCTCGCTCTGGATCATCCGCATCAACGCGGCGGCACGGCAGGAAGGACTCTCGTACAGCCAGTTCGTGGCCGGCTGCAAGAAGGCCGAGATCGAGCTCGACCGCAAGGTGCTCGCGGACATGGCCGTGAGCGACCCGGCCGGGTTCAGGGCCGTGGCCGACAAGGCCAAGGCCGCGCTCGAGGCCAGCTGAACTTCACGGTCCGACCTGCGGTTCCCGACGACGCCGCGGGCATCGCGGCGGTGGTCAACGAGCTGTCGGAGGCGGTCTCCGGAGAGGGCGAGACCACCCCGGCGGAGATCGGCGAGTGGTTCGCCTTGTCGTCGGGGGTCGTCATGCTCGTTGCCGAAAGGCCAGACGGGCGGATAGCCGCGTACTCCGACATGGTCGACGCGGCTCTGGATCACCTTCGCTTCTGGATCGACCTTCGCGTTCCGCCGCAGGAAGATCGCGCTGAGCTCGCCGCGGCCTTGCTCGAGGCGATGGAGGGCCGCGCGGCCGAGGAGGCTGCGCCGGGCGCGACTGTGCGGGTCAGCATCTTCGCGGGGGACGAGGGCACACGTGTGTCGGTGGAGACGGCGGGCTATGAAGTGTTCAGGCACTCGTTCCGCATGCAGATCGACTTCGAGGGCGACCTGCCGACCCCCGAGTGGCCAGAGGGCATCACCGTGCGGACGATCGTCCGCGGCCAAGACGACCATACGGTCTGGGAGGCGCACCAGGACGCCTTCGCGGACGGTTTCGAGCACGCGACCTGGCCGTACGAGAGTTGGCGCGAATGGGCGTTCTCGGAGGCGTTCGACCCGTCGCTCTGGTTCCTGGCCGTGGACGGCGACGACATCGCAGGCGTCTGCCTGTGCAAGGCGCACGCGGGGGCCGAGGGCGAGCTCGGCTGGGTCAATGTGCTCGGCGTCCGGCGGGAGTGGCGCAGGCGCGGCATCGCACGTGCGCTGCTTCTGAATGCGTTCGCGGAGTTCCGCGCGCGAGGGAGCAGCGGCGCCGGCCTCGGGGTGGACGGCCTCAACCCGACGGGTGCGGTCGCACTCTACGAGCAGGCGGGCATGCACGTCGCGCGCCGCCTCGACCAGTACAAGAAGCCGCTGACTGCGTGATCACGTCGGCGGCGAACGAGAAGCTCAAGCTCGTCCGCAAGCTGCAGTCCGAGCGCTGGCGGGACAAGCTGGGGTTGTTCGTGGCTGAGGGCGAGGATCTCGTCGAGGCAGCGCGCGCGGCCGGCGTCGAGCCGGTCGAGTTGCTCGTCGCCGGCGAGAACGTCACGCACGAGCTGCTGGCATCCGTGTCGGACCTGCCGCATCCGCCGCGCGTCGTGGCCGTATATCGCCGCGCCGACTTGCCGAGTAACAGCCTGCCCCTTGGCGTCGCGTTGTGGCAGGTGACAGACCCGGGGAACGTCGGTGCCGTGATTCGGACCGCCGGTGCCTTCGGCGCGTCGGTGGGGCTGTCCACGGGGTGTGCCGATCCCACCTCGCCGCGGGCGCTGCGGGCGTCGGCGGGCGCGCTCTTCCGCGTGCCTCTGCCCGGCTTTGACGATACGCCCGGCCGGCGCGTGGCCCTGGTGGCGCACGGAAGCAGGCCGCTGGCCGAGGTGCAGCTCGGACCGACGCTCACGTTCGTCCTCGGTGCGGAGCGGGATGGACTGCCGGAGGAGATCGTGGCGGCGTGCGACGAGGTCGCGACGGTCCCGACCTCCGACGCCGTGGAGTCGTTGAACGTGGCCGCGACGGCCGCGATCGCGCTCTACCTGGGCGCCCGTCGCTAAAACTTCTGTCGGCACATGCGGTTCGGAGTCATTCTTCCGGGCGGAACGGGCGTGGAGCAGCTCGAGCAGGCTGTCCTCGCCGAGCAAGCGGGCTGGGACGGCGTCTTCGTCTGGGAGGCCGCCTACGGCGTCGATGCCTGGACGTTGCTCGGTGCCATGGCGACGCGGACGGAGCGCGTCTGGCTCGGTACGCTGCTGACCCCGTTGCCCTGGAGGCGGCCGTGGAAGGTCGCGAGCCAGGTGGCGACGGTGGATCAGCTGTCGAACGGACGAGCGATTCTCTGTGTCGGGCTCGGTGCGCTCGCCGACGACCTGCCGCAGACGGGCGAGGTCACCGATCTCCGTGAGCGGGCCGACCTCCTGGACGAGGGCATCGAGCTCGTGCGCGAGCTGCTCGGCGGCGGCCGCGAGTATCAGGGACGCCACTACCGGTTCGAGTTCGAGCGCGACGACCAGATCGAGATCTCCCGGCCCGTTCAGCCGCGCGTCCCGATCTGGGTGGTCGGCGTTTGGCCACGGCCGAAGTCCATGCGCCGTGTCCTCGCCTGCGACGGCGTTGTCCCGCAGTACGACCTCGACGGCCGGGAGGAAACGCCGGCGGACGCCCGGGCTCTATGCGAGTGGCTGATCGAGCACGACGCTGACCCCTCGTTCGACGTGATCGCACAGGGTGAGACACCCGAAGGCGATCCCGAAGCGTGGGCGGAGGCTGGATGCACCTGGTGGCTCGAGACTCGCTGGGAGCTGCCGCATCACGGCCTCGAGCGAATGCAGCAGATCCGCGAGCGAATCGCCGACGGCCCGCCGCGGAGGCAAGCGGACGCGCAGCCAGACTGATCCGGCACCCGCCGCTAGTTCTTTTTCCCAGGGTTGAGTAGACCCTTCGGATCGAACTCGCGCTTCAGCGCGCGGTGCAGCTCCACGGCGCGCGGCCCCCACTGGCGCTCCAGCCAGCCGCGTTTCGTCCAGCCGATGCCGTGCTCGCCCGAGATCGAGCCGCCGAGGCGAATCGCCATCGCGAACAGCTCTTCGGCGCCTGCCTGCGCGCGCTCGAGCTCCGCCTCGTTGCGCGGGTCGACGACGAAGTTCGCGTGCACGTTCCCGTCCCCCGCGTGCCCCCAGCTGCACGCGACGAGCTCGTGCCGACGACCGATCTCCACCGTCTCCTCGATTGCGTCCGGGAGCCGATCGAGCGGAACGACGACGTCCTCCCCGGACTTGCCGCCGCGTTGCGCTATGACCGCGAACGCGACGCCCTCGCGCCAGCGCCAGAGGTCGGCCGGCCCCGGCGCAATCACCGCCAGCGCCCCTTTGCCGAGCACCTCGACGAGTTCGCCTCGCAGCCGCGCAGCCTCGTCGCGCGACCCGTCGGCCTCGGCGATGACCATGAACCCGGCGCCCGCCGGCACGCCGCCGGGAAAGGCGCCGCCGGCCGCGGCCAGCGAGCCGCCGTCGAGGTACTCGAGCGCGGCCGGGACAAGGCCGGAGCCGACCACGCTCTCGATCGCCGCGCAGCCTGCCGCCGTGCCGTCGTAGACCCCCACGACCGGGTACGCCGCCTCGGGCGCCGGGATCAGCCGCAGCCAGGCCGCGGTGACGATCCCGAGCGTGCCCTCGGAGCCGATCAGGAGACTCTTGAGGTCGTACCCGGCCACGTCCTTCCGATACGGGCCGCCGACCGAGATCACCTCACCAGGTGGGACCACTGCCTCGAGGCCCGTCACCCAGCGGCCCGTAACGCCGTACTTGAACGCGTGCGGTCCACCCGCGTTCGTGGCGATGTTGCCGCCGATCTGGGATTGCTCGGGCGCGCCCGGGTCGGGCGGGAAGAGCAACCCGCTCTCCCGGGCGAGCAGCTGGACGCGCTTCGTCGTCACGCCTGCCTCGACGTGTGCCCGCCAGAGGAGCGGTTCGAACGCCCGAACGGAGTCGAGCCGGCCGAGCGCGAGCACGACGCCGCCGTCGACAGGCACGGCGCCGCCTGCGAATCCGGAGCCCCCGCCGCGCGCGGTCAGCGGCACGTCGTGCTCGTAGCACCAGGCCAGGACGCGCGCGACCTCCTCAGGCGACCGAGGAAAGACAACTGCGTCGGCGCGGCCCTCGATCCCACGGGTCTCGGTCGCGTCGCGGCTCCAGACGGGATCCGAGCCGTCGAGGACGGCGTCGTCTCCGAGCAGCGCCGCGAGCTCGTTACCAGGCCCCGCCACCGCCGCCTCCCCCTCCACCGCCCCCGCCCGACGAGAAGCTGCCGCCGAACCCGGAGCTCGAGCTCGAGGACGACGAGGAGCTCGAGCTCGGCAGCGGCGTCAACGCGGACGCCAGGTCGGAGGCAATGCTCGAGATGCCGAGCGAGGTCGCGCCTGCGCCGAGGTCGGGCGACGAGCTGATCCAGTAGACGCTGCTCTGCTCGTGCAGCTCCGTCGGCATGTGCAGGTGGGCCGCCTCGAGCACGCGCTCGGCGATTCCGAATGCGATCCCGTAGACGAGGTAGCTCTCCCAGAGCGCGAGCGTCGCGGGCGGCGCCTCCTGGAGCCGCGGGAAGTCGCGGAGGTAGCGGCGGAACGCCTCCCACCGCTCGGCTTCGAGCTGGGCGTCCTTCGTGCGGCGGCGCCAGAGCTTCACGTGTGCGGCGCCGATGGCCGCGACGATTGCGTTGGGGAAGCAGGCCAGGCCGAGAACGAGCATCACGACGTCACTCCACAAGGGCGCCGTCGAGTCGAAGCCGTTGACGGAGACCACGATCAGCACGATGCCGATCACGATGAACGCCGGGATCGACCAGCCGAGGATCGCCCCGCCGCTGCCCGGCGTGTACCACTTGCGCTGGACGATCTGAAGGCCGAGCCGGGCGGAGAACTGAAGGAAGCGCTTCGAGTTCGTCGCCCGTGCCGCGAGGATGCGACCGCTGAGCCCGCTCAGCGCCACCGGGCCCTCGCCGACCGCATCGTCGACGACCTCGGCCACTGGCTCCTCGAAGCCCTGCAACCCGTCTCCGGCAGCGCCCTTCGCCAGCTCGAGGTCGGAGACGTTCTTGCCGTGGAGCTTCGTCGTCGTCGGCGACGCCTTGAACACGCCACGGCGGATCAGGTCGAAGAGCGTCGCCGTGAACGCGAGCGCGAGCGACGTCGGGCTCTTCTGCTCCTGGACGAGCGGAAGCACGAGCGCGGGCTGCAGGTCGCTGGGCGGCTGCTGCTCGTACTCGCGGTCGTAGCCCGTCTTGGGCTCGCGTCCGTAGAGGAGCCAGACGAGCAGGACGAGGGCCAGTGCC
>Ga0066903_100004419_pt1 | contig 11882 bp, 10 predicted proteins | sample PanSoiMetaGPlot1_FD_67491 | JGI IMG/M metagenome (GOLD analysis project Ga0066903, IMG submission 67491) | Tropical forest soil microbial communities from Panama analyzed to predict greenhouse gas emissions - Panama Soil - Plot 1 (version 2) | ecosystem: Environmental > Terrestrial > Soil >...
CAGCCGCGCGCATTCGTCCTTCTCGTTCTCCAAGATCTGCGCCGCGCGAAGCATATTCTTCGCGCGCTCTGAAAAGGAGGTGTGGCGATAGATCTCGAACGCCGCCACCGCGCGCCGCAGCTTTTCCTCAATCTGAGGGGCCGATAGCGCTTCAAAGGTCTTTATCATTTCTCCGGTCGCCGGATTCACACTGGCAATGGCCATGGTCAAGCTCCCTTTTTCTCTTGCTCGCAGTCATTAATGTAGCCGACGAGCGTACGCGTGGGAATCCAAGCACGGCCATGATCGCTCGAGTCTGCGCTCGGTATGGGAGTTGCCGTCGCAGTTGGCTGCTACGGCGCTGCGCATCGGGGCGGTGCTGATGTCATTTTCGCGTGAGTACAATTTTGACGAATCGCGGCTCATTGGCCAAAAAGAAACTCCAGGGCCGCCGCAAACCGCCCCGCCCAAGCCGCCTCGCTGTGCGTTGCTCCGTCCTCCACCTGCACTCGCAATCGCGTTTGGTGCAGTCCGTCGGCTCGCAGCAGGCTCTCCAGCCGGCGGACGTCACTCACCGCCTTTTCATCCTTTTCCGAAACGGCGGTTTCCCTCGTTCCAATTCCGACGAACATTCGCTCCGGCCATTCATGAAATCTGCGGCAGTCGTCCAGGATTTTGCGGTTCGCGACAAACAGTGAAGGGCTTTCGATCAGTAATCGGCCGAACACTCCGGGCATGGCCAATTGTGTATACAGGGTGATAAGGCCGCCAAGCGATGACCCACCCAAGGCGGTATCCGCTGCGCCCTGCGCCACCAGATAGTTCCCCTGAATCAGCGGCATCACCTCACGCCAGAGAAATTCAGGATATCGCTTTCCCTTGGGACGCAACACCCGGGGATCGAGCGAGCGATACGGGATGTATTCCCGCACTCTCTCCGTGCCCATGTTGTCGATCCCGACGATGATCAGCGGGGCGATTTTGCGCTCCCCAATCAGGCGCCCAGCTGTCTCACCCGCGGCCCACGGCACTCCGGCAAATGCTGTGGCCGACTCAAACAAATTCTGCCCGTCGTTCAGGTAAAACACGGGATAGCTGGTTTTTCCCTGGGCGTCATACGCCGGCGGAAGCCACACCCGCACCAGCCGCGTGTTGCGAAAGATCTGACTGCGGAGTTCATGCAGCCGTAAGTCCCCGCTTGCCACGGTTGGACCGGCTACAAGATTCTGCTTTTCTGGCTGCGAGATTCTTTCGGAGGACATTGGTGAATTAAGACTGGTCACCCGATGAACGAGCAGGCTTGGTTGGAGGACGCGGGCTTGAGCGATGCCTTCCGACCTCCCGGCAAGTCGCGGGCTTTATCAGTAGCGGTCAGGAGCTTTCGACCTGCCGGCTTTTTCGCCACATCACCCCGCCGACCACGGTCAGAGCGGCAATCAGCGCCAGCGAACTCAGACACACGATGCACCAAACTCCCAGCACTCGCGCCTCGATATAAGTCAAATAGAGTGCAAACGCCAGCCCCGCAGCAGCCCCTGCGAAAATCAGTGACGGCGTCTCCCGTTTCTCGCGATAGACAGTCGCCAGGCCCGCCAGACCCCCATATCCGATCATGCCGATCAGAGCCACGGGAATGCCCATGATTTCCGAATATTGGCTGCGGTTCACCAGGTCGCAGTTGAAACTCTCGCCGATGTCGCAAAACGCGGTCTTGGATTTTGCATAGTGATGCTGCAGTGAAATCGACGACACCACGATCCCGCATACCGCCAGAATTCCCGCCACGCTCATCAGTAACTGCATCGCGCGGCTCATGGCAACGGACACCCGCTGCGCTGGCTCAACTCGTCCAGTTCATATACGCGTTCCACACGCTCTCCGGTCGGTGGGAACTGCCACGTAGGAAAGTGCTTGATGCCTGCGTCTTTGCACACCTGCTGCTCTGCCCGGAGGTCGCCTTGCACGCCGCATTCGATGTACGGAACGTACTCGAAAGACGCGGCAAACATCTTCTTTTGTTCCTGACAGTGCGGGCACCAGTACGCGCCGTACATCGTGAGGCCCCGGTCTTTGAGGCAGCGCGCAAAATTGTCGTACTTATGCTGACGCCGATTGCCGAGATAGAATGCGCCGGCGAAGGCCGCCACGATCAACAAGGCATAGAGAACCTTCCGCGACCAGGACTGATCCTCCGGAACCGCCGCAGCTTCTGATTCTCTCTGTCGATCCCGTCTCCGCTCAGACATGATTCCTTATACCACGACCTTCAGCGCTCGCGGCAGAACGTCAATCGCCACACAATGCAGCGTCAGCGCTTCTCCGTCGACCATCACATCAATCGGTTCGTTGAGATCGAACTCGATGCGGCGCGCCTTCTTGCTCTCTGCCAGACGATGATTTACATGGGTTCCGTCATACAGTCCACCCAGATTCCTCACCAGCCCCGCGCGTCCGATCGGCCCCCAGCGGATGAAGTCCATCAGTCCGTCATCGGTCACAGCCGCGGGCGCGATCATCATCGTGCCCCCGGTGAATTTGCTGTTGTTGAAACTGAGAAACAAACATGGGCGCCGGTCGTACGCGCTCTCTCCAGCGACCCGAACCGGGAACGGCCTGCGTTTCAGTTGCGCCAGTCCAAGAAAGATTGAAACCCAATACCCCACCGTGCCCGCGCTCTTGAAACGCCGGGTTCGCAGGATGTTCACATCCGCGGCGAATCCGACGCTCAATAGGTTGATATAGTGCAAAACTCCTTCCCGATGCGTCAGCCGCAGCACATCGCACGCCTGCGACCGCTTCCCCAGCAGCGCTCCCATGGCATGTTCCACGCCCTGATCGCCAAAATCGCGCAGGAAGGAGTTGCCCGTACCCAGTGGCAGAAAACCTAGGGTAGGGATTCCATCTTCACCGCGGGCTGAGAGCGCGTCCGGATAAAGACCGTTGACGACTTCATAGGAAGTCCCATCGCCGCCGACCGCCAGAAACTTGCGGCGGCCTCGAGCGTATTCTTCGCGAACGATCCCCGTCGCTTCACCAGGAGCGTGCGTCTCCACCGTTTCGAGCGAAATCCCCCCCGCGCGCAGCCTTTCCAGCGCCGGCCCCACCCGCTTGCGGCACCGGCCTCCGCCTGCCGCCGGGTTGATGATGGCGAGAAATGTATCAGTCACAAGATAAGCTGACGGGCCACAGGTCACAGAACAATTTCTCGAACGGAACGCTCTGACCTGGTAACCCGTGACCGGCGACCCTGTTCAGATCTCGACAATACTATCTCTATGAAGCGTTTTCCCAATCTGCTCCGCCAAGTCGCCGCGCTTGATCTTCAACGACGCCGTCCGGGGAAAATCCTTCTCCCACAACAAGTATCCGCCGACGCGCTTGAAGTCCGGCAGCCGCCGGTTACGCGCTACCATCTGACCCCACAGCGCGTCGTCGCACTGCTGATTGGTCTCCAGGCGCAAGACGAGCACAAGCATTTCGCGGCCCAGGCTCTTTTGTGGCCAGACGTAATTCGCGGCGAAAATACAGTATTCCTTCACCGCCAATCCGTCGAATACCATCTCAATGTCTTCCGGATAGATATTCTTTCCGCCGGCAGTCACGATCATGTTTTTCTGCCGGCCCAGCAGCTGCAGGTGCCCGTTGCCGTCGAAACGGCCGAGATCGCCCGTCAGCAGCCAGCCGTCAACGATCGTCTGCGCCGTCAGTTCGGGATCGTCGAGATAATGCGACATTACGGCGCGGCTCTTCACCGCCACCTCGCCCACTCCCTCGGAATTCGGGCTGAGGACGCGCACATCCACTCCCGGCAGCGGCTTTCCCACCGTATTCGCACGGAACGGTTTCAGATCGTTCACCGTGATCGCCGTGCAGGCTTCGGTCAGCCCATATCCGTTCGCTACCGGAATACCCAGGTCATAAAAGAACTGCAAGGTGGCCGGATCGGAAAATGCGCCGCCCACGATCAGCGCGCGCAATTCCCCGCCAAATGCCTTATGCACTTGCGGCAACAGCCGCCGGCTCAGCTCCACGCGGGCACGTCCGCGCGTGAGGAGTTTGTTGATGCCGACCAGCCGATTCAGCATCCAGCGCTTGCTCTTGGGCAACTCGTCAAATTTTGCGCGCAGCCCGCGTTCCAGGTTTTTCAGCACCATCGGCACCAGGCTCACGTACGTGATGCGATAGCGGACGAAAGCATCTCGCACGAACTCCGGCCGCAGCGTCCGCAGATGCACTACGCACGCCCCGCATACAAACGGACCGATGAAGCCGACCATGAAATCGATGGCGTGATTCGTGGGAAGAATGCTCAAGTACCGTACGCCGGGCCAGAATGGATACCACGTCGTCAACGCGCGGCACTGTTCCAGGTAGTTGTCATGCGTGAGTACGCACCCCTTCGCTCGTCCACCTGTACCCGACGAGTAGACAATACAGGCCGTGTCTTCCCGCTCCCGCGAGACCAGGTGCGGTTCGCCCTTGCGCCGGAATTCCTCCCAACGATAGGCGCCGTGCAGATCTACGCCCGCCGGAGCTTCGGTGACAAGCACGATTTGCGTCGTCAGTTTCGAGAAATCGGGCGACTGCGCGATCGCCCTCCAAAGGTAGTATTCGACAATGAGAAACCGCGCCTTCGAATGCGCCAGCAACCGCAGATGCTCGGCTGATGTCAGCTTATAGTCCAGCGGAACCAGAACGCCGCCGCAGAAGAAAATCGCATATGCGCTGATCAGCCACTTCGACTGATTCGTCATGATGATGGCAGCGCGATCACCCGGCTGGCAATCGGCATCCTGCAATGCGCGGCACAAAGGCCGAGCCATTTCCCGAAAATCGGAGTAGGTCAGCCGCACCTTTTCGCGGTCGCGATCGGCTTCGATCAGGCAGGTTTCATTAGGCCAGCGTTCGAGCGCATCCCGCAGCGCCGCACCCAGGCTGGAATATTGTTGCAGATCAAGCATTCAAAGAGCTATTTCACCACAGACACACTGAGGCACTGACAAAAATAGCAGTTTATCAGAGCGTAACGGCTGGTTTGCCTTTAAAGACGCAGCGGAACCTACGACCAAGCGGCAACCGGCAAAAATTTTCTTTCCGTCTCTGTGCCTTTGTGGTGGAGAGAGTTCTATAGTCTTGCCTGGATTCTCTGCGCCAGCGTTCGGAAATCGGAGACTCCCTGCAACTCGTAATCCGGCAATTCGATGCGGAAGTGGTGTTCCAGCCGCGTGAGCAGATCGAGGGCCTGCAGGCTGTCGATGCCGAGTGTTTTGAAAAAGTCGTCGTCGGGCGTGAGCTTTTCCCGCGGCACTCTAAAGTGACTCGCGGCCAAGCTCAAAATCTCATCCAGGGTGTGGTCGGTTGTGGGCATGGTGATAGTTGCCTTTCAATTTACCAATTGCAAATTGCAAAATGGTCCGCCGCCTACCCAATGCCCGCTACCCAAGTACCGGCTCACGGCAGGTAGGGCTGCGGCCCCTCGTTCTCCACAAACTTCCTCAACCCTTCTTCGACGGCTGGGCGGCTGAACAGGTCGCAGAAAATCTCGATTTCACGCTTTAACTCTTCATACGGAATCGGCTTCATGAACTTCTTCGCCGCGATGGCGGTCATACGATCAAACTTGCCGACCTGACTTGCAGTGGCTCGCGCCACTGTCAGCGCCTCGCCCTCGGCTGCAATCTGACTGACCAGGCCGATCTGCTGCGCCTTCATTACGTTGAAGCTGCGTCCGGTGAGCAACAAGTCCCGCACGACCGCGTTCCCCAAATCCCGTTTCAGGCGCGGAATCCCTCCGAAGCCTGGGATGAGTCCCAGTCGCAGCTCCGGAAAGCAGAAGCGCGCCATCCGGTCCGCAACAATAATGTCGCATGCCAGGGCGAGCTCAAATCCCCCGCCAAACGTAACCCCGTGCACCGCCGCAATGGTCGTCAAAGGCGCCGCGTCGATTGCATTCATCACGGCATGGATTCGCAGCAGGAACTCTCGCACCCCTCCGAGGGCTTCGTCCTGATCCATCCTGCGCGTTCGTTCATACAATTCGCGCAAATCCGCGCCCGCCGAGAAACCCGCTTTCTGGGTCGAATAGATGATCAGGGTCTGCGCGGTCGGACACAAATCGGGCAATGCCTTGGTAAACGTTTCGAGTTCCTCCAGCGTCCGCGACCCGATCTCGTTGCACGGGTCGTGATGCAGAGCCAACTCAACCGCACCGTTGACGATCTGCCAGGAAAGCGTCTGCCCCTTGAATTCTTTCATGCCGTCTTCGCCGCCCCGTACATCGCTTCGATCTCGCTCTGAAACCGTTCCGCGATCAGGTCCCGCTTGAGCTTCCCGTTAGCGGTCAACAATCCGCTTTCAATGGTGAACGGATCGCCCGCCAGATGAAAAGCTCGCACTTGCTTGTAGTGCGCCAATGACGGATTCACCGCTTCCAGCGCCGCCTGCGCGGTTTCTGCCGAGACGCGTCCCGTGATCAATGCCGCAAGGTATCCGCGTGCGTTCCCCACCAACAGTACTTGCCCCGCTCCGGGCAAATTCTCCAGAATCTTCTCCTCGATCGGCTCTGGTGCGATGTTGTGTCCCGATCCAAGAATGATCAGGTTCTTGATCCGACCCACAATCTTCCAGTTCCCGGCTTCATCGACCTCACCCTGGTCGCCGGTCCGAAACCAGCCATCCTGCAGCACTTTGGCGGTTTCCGCCGGACAATTCCAGTATCCCGGAAAAATATTCGGCCCTCGCACCAGGATTTCTTCGTTTTCGCCCAGCCTCATCTCGACGCCCGCGATCGCCGGCCCCACGCGTCCGGGCACAACCCTTCCGTCGGGATCGTCCATCGTGCAGATGGCGGTGGTCTCGGTCAAGCCATATACCTGCAGAACCTGAATTCCCAGCATCGAGTAATAGAGTTGCGTATCGATATTCAACGGTGCCGACCCGCAAATCAATGCGCGAAGCTTGCTGCCGATCATCTTTTTGCGAATAGTAGGAAATACCAGAGTATTAGCCAGCCGCAGCCACACTCGATCTCCTGCCCGCTGTTTGCCGTCCTGCTTCCTCGCCCACGCGGCTTTGGCCTTGCTGTAGACAGTCCGCACCAGGCCGCCGGTCTGCCACAGTTGCTCGTCCACAGCTTTGCGCATGCGCTCGAGCAAAGCGGGCACATTCAAGAAATAGTCTGGGGATGCCCTTCGCATATCCGAGGCCAGCTTCCCCAGATCCGTGTTCAGGGTCAGGCGGCTTCCCCGCAAAAGGCAGGTGAGCAGCATGATCCACGACCCGGCGAAGCAAAACGGTAGATAGTGAAACACCGCATCTTGACGCAACGGCCGCTTCATCAGTTGATCCAGCCGCCCCGACGTGCATTCCATCATGTGGGTAATGTTGCCAGCACTGAGCATCACCCCCTTGGCCTCGCCCGAAGTACCTGATGTGTAGACAATCGTGACCACGTCATCGGCTGCCCCGACCAGGGACACCTCCGAAACGGGCGGCCGTTCATTGGCGAACACCCGGCTCATCACAAACTGCGGCGGCGCGTCCGGCCACTGTTTCGCAATTGAATCCGCCAGTACCTGATCGCCGCAACAGATCAAGGAAGGTAAGCAATCCTTCATCATGGCCGCCAGTTCACTCGCCGCCTGCCGGGCATACAATGGGACAGCGATCAGCCCTTCGGCCATGATCGCGAGGTCCATGGCAACCCACTGCACCGAGTTGTAGGCCAGCAAGGCACACCGATCACCCTTTTTGAGGCGCAGCCGCCGCAAATATGCGCGCGCCACCAATACCTGATCCAACAACTGGCTCGCCGCGACGGAAAACACACGTCCATCGCGCAGTTCCTGGAGGACCACGCGATCGCCATTCTTCTCGAGATTTGCAAATATCTGTTGAAGAAAACTCATGAACCTTAACCGTCGTCATCCCTGATCGACGCGGAGCAAGGCAATCGGAGTTTCCCCGAGCCGAAAGTTGAGGCTCGGCGGGGGTCTGGTCCGCGCGCGCCCGAAATCCCCAGAGCGGCGAGGCAGCCTACCCGTACGCCTTCACCAACGCTTTCAGCCCCTCGCTCATGGTCGGCAGGTAGTCTTGCCAATCCCACTCGCCGCGCCGCGTCGGGAACTCCGGATAACGCCGTTGCACCTCCTCTTCGAAATAGACGCCCATGCGCGCCATCAATTTCAGATTGCGTACAACCGTACGTCCGATCCCGTCGGCAATACGCTCACCGTCGCGGTCGAGAATCTCCAGCGCTGCCATTGTTCTCTCCGTCAGATCGGGATCATCCACATTCATCAGGAGGTCATTGTGACCGCGTTCGCTCATCAGGTTGCGGATACGCTCATCCATCGTGATCCCCGCTGAAGGCACCAGCGCCGGCATCGAGGTGACAATCCCGTGATACCGCGAAGACACCATGTAGCGGCAAGCACGCAGAACGCTGACCAGTTCGTACATGTCGTACTCCTCCGAGGTCAGCACCGGGACTCCGCCCAACTTTTCCGAAATCCGCTTGCACGGCCGCGCGTCCAGACGCTCTGTCGCCACGAGAATCACGAAAATATTCTTCTTCTTGCGGAACGCATCCACCGCATTCGCGATGGACGACAGGTAGTGCTCATAGGCGCGATCCGCCGCCGGACCTGCGTTGTGGAAATACGGTCCACGGTAATGGCTCTCCTTGTAGGCGCCGGTCAATTTGTGCACGATCAGCTTGCCAACTGCCGCCTTCACGGGCCACTCAAACGGATTGATCGGACACACGACCAACACCGGTGTTTTGCCGTCCCAGCCGGCATCGCGCAGCGCCTTCCGCCCATATTCCGGGGCCAGGGGCTCGAAGGTCCATGCCGTATCGGTGCCGAGTTCGGTGGGAACTCCCAGGTCCCGCAATATGGTTCGCGACTCTTCATTGCGCGTAATCACCAGCGATTTCCGGCAGAAGCGGCCGCACATCTTGGCCACGAGCGGATCCATGTGGCCCGCCTCCGCGCCATACCCGACCGAGAGCTTGTTCTCCGCCGCCGCGATCCCCAACGACCCGATCATCATCGTCGCCAGAGCGTTGGCAAACTTCGACTTGAACATCGAGCCCTCGCAGGCCACCACGCCATGGTGTTTTGGAACTTCATTCGCGAGAAATGGCGGAAAGATATCCGGGAGGCGCACCTGCGCTGTGCCTTCAAAATATCCGCGCGAGCGGTCGAAGTTGAACGTCATCATCGTGAGGTCGACGTTCTCCGGCCCGAGGATGCGACGCACCTGCCGCAGCATCTCCTCCACTCGCACATCGGATCCGGTGTTCCGCGTGCCGTTGTAGCCCGCGAACAGGAGTTTCAGTTTCTGTCCCGGACGCCATGGCTCTCCGCGGCCCATCATCCATTGGACCTTCTTGCCCTCGATAATGCTCGCTACCCAGGCTTCCAAAACCAGATCCATCATGATGCAACTCCCGCGATCGCGCCGCGGCGGGCACCCTCGCCCGCCTCCCAGGCGTATTCGACAGTCCAGACCGCTTCCCGTTCCGCCGCTCTCCTGTCACCTGACCCCTGTCACCTGTGACCGGTTTTCTTCCGGCCACGGTTGATACGGGTAGCTGAAATCGTGCTCGCGGCTGAATTTAAGCAACGGATAACTGTACTGTGAAAATGGCACCGGTTTGCGGCCTAGCTCGGTCGTGACTCGCGTGTTATCGAACACCGTATTCCACACGAGGTAAGGCAGAAACACTTTCATCAGAACCGCACCCTGACCGATTGGCCCCTTACGATTCGACAAGAAATTCACGACAGAACTGAACGATCCTTCCAGGATCGGCATGAACATCGGTTTGCGCTTGCCCTGCGCCGCGGCCAGGGCGGTCGTCAATTCCCGAAATCTCTGCGAATCGTTCCCCGAAGAAAGGTGATAGATATCGTGCTGCGGATTCGCCTTCATATGTAAGTCGGCAATCGAGTCGGCGACAAAGTCCACGTTCACGATGTCAATCTTGTCGTCCGGTCGGAACGGCAGTACCGGGAGTCCTGCCAACAACACGAATGCCCGCACCATATCGAACTGGGTCGTGTCCGGATGCCGGCTGTCCCCGAGCACGATGCTCGGCCGGAATACGGTCAGCGGAACTTCCGGCAACAACTCCCGCACCATGTGCTCGCAGAATTTCTTGGTGCGGGCATAGGGATCGTAATCCGACCGTTCCCACTCGATCGACCGGTCTTCGGTTACGATCTCGTGGCTCCGCTTCCCCGCCACGGCAACCGTACTCACCTCTGAGAATCGTTGCAGCCCGTGATAATGATGCGACCGGCGGGCCAGTTGGATCACTTCCAGTGTCCCGCGCAGGTTGACGTTCAAACAACTCTTTTCGGATTTCCGGTTCAGCGACGCGGCACAGTGAATGATCGAGTCCGTGGTGTGTACCAGCCGGTCATAACTGTCCGGATCCATCCCGAAACGTGGATCGGTCAGATCTCCGAGAAAAATCCGAATCCTCGCCTGGCGATGCTCATAGAATTTTGCAAATGGCATGTGCAGTTGCATGGAATGCCACAGCCGCGCTTCTGCCTCATGCGGATCGTGCGCCCGCACCAGCAGGTTCAGCGTCGAGTCATACCGATCCAGCAGGTTCGCGGCAACGTGCGCCCCGATATACCCTGTAGCGCCGGTTAGAAAGATTGCCATCGTGAGCTAGTGTAGTACCCAATGAGTTCGTCAGTGCGAACGTTCATACAATTTGGCTTTGAGGGACGTATTGGCTTTTCAGGGAAGCGCAGCTTCAGCCGCGCCGCTCACTCTTGTCGGAACCGGCCTTCAGTCTTCAGGGCACCTTGAGTCGCGCTCGTCTGCTGGGACTACCGGAACATGCGAATCCCGATCCTCCTATCTCCAGGTTCCCCCGTTCGTTCCCGTCTTCACCGTCTCGGCATTTTCCGGCACCCCAGGTTGCAGTTTTCGCGGCGGTCTCGCCTCCAAAGGCTTTCCTTCAATGAGCGGATACGTCCAGCGCCGCAGCGCGGGGATGTGAATGTGGATCCAGTACTCCCACCAGTCAATCGCAGCCGTGCTGTATCCGAATGTTTCGCGTTCTTCGGGTAGCAGCGCATGGGCCAGCTTCTCCACGTTGTCGGCGACAAAGTCATGCTCATTGTGCAGGATGAAGGGCTCGAACAACTCAATCAGCTTCTCCACCCGCTGCAGGCTGCGCTCCGCCTTGGTCAACGGTTTCGGTACGGGCAACGGCGACATGATCGCCTGAATCGACTTGATGATCATCCTCTGCGCCGGCGCCGACATCCGGTTATACCGCTCTTTCGAAACGGGAATGGCATCCAAGCGCAAACGCAACCAATACTCCAGCCCTTCTTGCGCGCGATAGTGCTTTCGATGTCCCAGGGACGTCAGTTCGATGCATCGTCCCATGTCGCACGGGTTGGTCACCGAGGTCGCGAGTTGATACAGCGGATCGTGCCCGCGCTCGAGCAGCGCTGCCGCGACCAGCGTCATCCCGGCGCACACCGAATCCACAGGAATGATGTCAAGCCGCTTGCGTTCGTTCGAGGGCAGCTGCCGGAATGTAGTTCCCAGCAGGTATGACAACGACGCCGACGTATTGATGCCCTCGTTCCACCCGCGGAACGGCTTCTCCACCGATGTTTCCACGATCGCCGGACGCACGATCGCGATCGGCAGGCCGTTGCCGTACTTCGCGATCAGCGATTCGGCCAGGCTCTTGGACAGCGTGTACGTGTTTGGCCAGCCCAGTTCCAGCGCACGCTTGATCCCGGCTTCCGTCAGGTACGTTTTCAGCCATCGAATGCGGTTCTTGCGGATCTGATTTTCGAGCGCCGCGCCCTGAAGGTCTTTCGCCGCATGTTCCTTTCCCCGCGCCTGGCGCGTCAGTT
>Ga0066903_100004420_pt1 | contig 11880 bp, 6 predicted proteins | sample PanSoiMetaGPlot1_FD_67491 | JGI IMG/M metagenome (GOLD analysis project Ga0066903, IMG submission 67491) | Tropical forest soil microbial communities from Panama analyzed to predict greenhouse gas emissions - Panama Soil - Plot 1 (version 2) | ecosystem: Environmental > Terrestrial > Soil >...
TGTGCGTCTATTCCGAAGACATTGCTGTCGCCGCCGCCGCGAAACAGCTGCGGCGCTCGATAAAATGGATCGAGGACCGGCACGAGCACTTCACCAACGCGGTGCAGGAGCGCGACCAGATCTGGTCCCTCGAAATTGCAACGGATGAGCAGGGGCACATTGCCGGCATTCGCGGATTGTTGATTCACGATCAGGGCGCGTATGCACTGCAAGACGTCAACCTGCCCTACAATTCCGCCTCAGCGTTGACGGGCCCGTACGTGGTGCCGGCGTTCGAGATGAACGTACGAGTGGTGTTGACCAACAAGACGCCTGTGTCCTCCGTGCGCGGCGCCGGCTATCCCCAATCGGCCTTCGCGATGGAACGTCTCATGGACCTCGTTGCATCGCACCTGCATCTCGACCGTGCCGAGGTCCGCCGCCGCAATCTCATCGCGTCCGAGGACATGCCGTACGAAAAGCCGGTGAAGGCGCGGTCCGGCGTATCGATCACCTATGACAGCGGCGACTATCCAGCGAGCCAGTCGGCTGCTTTGAGAGCTGCTGGCTGGGACGACTTTCCACGTCGTAAGGCCGCGGCGCGAACGAATGGCCGGTACCTCGGAATAGGCCTTGCGAACGCGGTGAAAGGAACTGGACGCGGTCCGTTTGAATCCGGGCTGGTCCGGATCGACGCAACCGGTCAGGTGTCGGTCTACACCGGAGCCGCGCAAATGGGGCAAGGCCTCCGAACCGCGCTCGCCCAAATCTGTGCCAGCGAATTCGGCCTTCAGGCGTCAGACATCAATGTGGTCGCCGGCGATACTGGAATCGTGCCGCTCGGCCTTGGCGGCTTTGCCAGCCGGCAGCTGATCACCGCAGGATCGTCAGTTCTGCTCGCTTCCCGCGCCGTGGCGGCCAAAGCCAAGGTGCTTGCAAGCCATATTCTGGAGGCCGACGCCAATGATCTTCAGTTGGCAAACGGGTCGGTCCACGTCGTGGGCGCGAAGGAGATGGCGATCGGCCTCGGCGAATTGGCACGTGTCCTCCAAGGCGCTCCAGGGTACGCGTTCCCCGACGGAATGGAGCCCGGTCTCGACGCGCTCTCGAACTTCCGTACCGACGCCCTCGCGTATGCGAACGCATCGCACGTGGCCGAAGTCGAGGTCGATATCGAGACCGGCGGGATAACGCTGCTAAAGTATCTCGCGCTGCAGGACGCCGGACGCCTCATCAATCCGATGATTGTCGACGGTCAGATCAAGGGTGGGATCGTACACGGCATCGGAAACGGAATTTTCGAACGCATCGTCTACGACAATAATGGCCAGCCGCTGACCACTAATCTTGCAGACTACCTACTTCCGACCGCGACTGAGCTACCGACCATCGAAACGATATACACGGAGTCTCCTTCGCCGCTCAATCCGTTGGGCGCCAAAGGCGTCGGCGAAGTCGGCACGGTGCCGGCCGCGGCCGTCATTATTTCGGCGGTCGAGGACGCCTTGAGCGAGTTCGGCATTCGAATTTCTGAAGTTCCGATCTCCCCGCAATACATCGTGGACCAGCTTGAAAAGGCGGGCCGGTAGCGACATGTCGACCCACCGCGAATCTCATCGAGCGCGTTCGCGCCGCCTTCTGAGCTGCGATGACTTTTTCCGCAATAAGGATCGATCGCAATGACAAAGAAACTTCCGCTGACGTTGGCCTGCGGGGACTACGAAATCGTTCGGCCGCTTAAAGAGGGGACCGTTACGCCGGATGGAATTGAACTGAACATTCTCACCGCTAGCGACTCGTCGACCCGCCATTGGCGTTTCCTGCGCACCCACGAATACGACGTCGCCGAATGTTCTGCCTCCTCCTACATCGTTGCGCGAGACCGTGGATTTCCATTTCGGGCGCTCCCGATATTCCTGCATCGCCGCTTTCGCCATGGGTTCGTTTTCATCAACACAGGAAAGGGCATAACGAAACCGGCCGATCTGATCGGGAAGAAGGTCGGCGTCAAATCTTATCAGACCACCGCCGTTCTCTGGTTGCGGGGCATGCTGGAGGAACACTACGGCGTTCCGCACCGGTCGATCGAATGGTTTTCCGACCTCGAGGAGGACGTCCCCTTTACACCGCCCGCGGGCGTGACGCTGCATCGGCTCCCAGAAACAAAATCGGTCGAGACCATGCTGGCGGAGGGCGAGATCGATGCCCTACTACATCCAGACATTATCGATCCAGTTCTCAACAAGGATGCGCGCGTCGGCCGTCTGTTTCCCAACTACAAAGAAGAAGAGCGAGCCTATTATCAACGCACCGGCATTTTCCCGATCATGCACGTACTCGGACTGAAGCAGGCGCTTGTTGAACGTCATCCGTGGGTCGCACCTAATCTTTTTCAAGCTTTCGAGCAAGCCAAGGCGCTCGCGATGAAGCGCATGCGTAATCCTCGCCTCGTTCCGTTGGCCTGGTACCAAGAGGCGTGGGAAGAGCAGGAGCAAATCCTCGGCGCAGATCCCTGGCAGTACGGTCTCGGAGACCAGAACCGCAAGAATCTAGAGGCCTTGGCTGGGTACTCGCACTCGCATGGATTGACCAGCCGTCGACTCCCCTTGGAGGAACTGTTCCTCGACGTATCGCAAGGGCGAAAACGCGGAACGTTCAGAGTGTAATCCGTCACTGGCGGCGGCTGTCGTCAGCCCGACAAAGCCAGCTTCTCTAATATAAGGCCGCCGACAATCGGTCGATCGCTTCGCAACATCACGGACCTATTCTGCGGCGCTTGCGACGGCGGCTGATCTCGCCGACCGCGCCGCCAACTTCACCGCCTCGACAATTTCCGGATACGCCGAGCACCGACAAAGATTTCCAGTGAGATAGTGTCGAATGTCATCGTCGCCTGGGTCTGGATGACGCTCCAAGAGCTTTTTCACCATCATAATGAATCCCGGCGTACAGAAGCCGCACTGAAACGCCCCGGCTTCGATGAATGCTTCCTGGATCGGATCGAGTTTCTGCCCTTCCCCAAGCCCTTCAATTGTTTCCACCTTCGCCCCATCGAGAAACCAAGCAAAGTAGAGGCACCCCGAAACCGCTTTGCCATCGACATAGACCGTACAGCAGCCGCAGAGCCCCTGACCGCAGCTCTCACGCGCGCCCCTGAGATCGAACTGCTGTGACAGCACGTCGACAATATTGTCTTCCGGCTTCACGTGTGCGGTCACTGACGTTCCGTTGAGCGTGAAGCGAATGGCGCGAACGATCGCCATGCTAACCTCCACCAATTCGCGCGTTGCTGGCTAGCTGCAGGGCCAGAAAAATCGACTCCGGCGTCAACGGCAGATCAGTGAGATGGACGCCGATCGCGTCTGCGACGGCATTGCCGATAGCGGGTGAGAGCGCGATCGTCGCACTTTCCCCGACACCCTTGGCCCCGAACGGGCCGCTCGTCTGCCGCGACTGCACATATTCGCTGCTGAACTCGAGCGGCATGTCGAGCAGCGTCAGGATCTTGTACTCGGCAAGCGAATTGTTGGTGAGCTGCCCGTCGCGATAGAGCATTTGCTCGGTCGTGGTGAAGCCGAGTTGCATGATCGCCGAGCCGGAGATCTGAGACCTCACCATCTTCGGATTGATCGCAACGCCTGCATCGATGACGTTGACGAGTCTCAGTATGGTCAGCGTGCCGGTTTCGGTATCGATTTCCACCTCGGCACCGGTGCCCCCGACACCCCAAAACGGGGTCGCCTTCGCCGATTGGCCCGTGTCGGGATCCGGCTTCTCGTAGTCTGGAATGAAACTCCCGGTGCCGATGATGTTGCCTGCCTGCATTCCATACTTGCGGCGCAACAATTCGCTGATGGGGATATTGCTGCGCGGGGGAACACCGAGTTCTGTGGCAAGTTCTTGGACCTTGCGCATGGCGTCTTCTGCTGCGAGGCGCACCGCGGTGCCCATATGGAAGGTCGAGCGCGAGCCGAGCGTCCCCATGTCATAGGGGGTGACGTCGGTGTCGGAATGAATGACGCGAATGCTCTCCGCGTCCATGTTCAGCACCTCGGCGGCGATTTGCGCCATGACGGTGTCAGACCCCTGGCCCATATCGACCGTGCCGATATAGAGGCCGCAACTTCCGTCCGCGTAGAGATTGACGATCGCCACCGACGTGGTAGGGGACGTGATACCTTTGATTCCGATGGCGATGCCGCGCCCGCGCCGGATACGGCCCTGACCCCGATCGAAGGGAAGATGCCACTTCATCCGTATGGCGAGCTGATCGAGAACCTTCTCCAGCGCCGCGTCCTTTACGATGGTGCCCGATGCCTGCGGCCGACCATTGTGCAACAGGTTCTGTCGGCGGAACTCGACCCGGTCGATGCCGAGCGCGTTGGCGATCATGTCGGTGTGACATTCGTAGGCCCACGCGGTCTGCGGGGCGCCGAAGCCGCGCAGCGCTCCTGCCGGGGGCCTATTGGTGTACACCGCGTAGGAATCGATCGAGACATTCTCGATGTCGTAGGGACCCGCCGAGGTGAACCCGGCCTTTTGCGTCACGCGCGGCCCGATATCGGCGTATGCGCCGCCGTTCCAGATGACTTCACAGCGCCTGGCAACCAGCTTCCCATCTTTGGTGACACCGCTCTTGATCTTGAACGTGCAGGGATGGCGCGTCACCATAAAGAACTGCTCTTCCATGGTCAGCGCAATCTTGACCGGCCGCTGCACGAGAAGTGACAGGGCGGCGACCAGGGCTTCGAGCTTGATGTAAAGCTTGCCGCCAAATCCGCCCCCGAGATACGGGACTTTGACTCGCACGCGATTTTCCGGAAGTCCGAGCAACCGCGCGATCTCGATACGAACGAAGGACGGCCCCTGCGATGCGGTGTGCAAGGTCACCCGTCCATCGGCCACATCCGCCACCGTTACGAACGGCTCCATCGGCGTGTGCATGACCGGCTGCGATCGGAACGTGTGCTCGAAGACGTGGTCGGCCGCTGTAAAGCCGGCGTCAACGTCGCCGCGCCGCAAGCGATAGTCCAGCGCAACATTGGTGTTGCGTCGTCCCTTGAGATGCTTCAGGTCCGGAAATGTTGCCGCCGGCTTAAGCTCATCGTGCACGAGAACGTCCGCCGTCATCGCTTCGACTTCGTCGTAGACCGCCGGCAATTCCTCGTACTCGACAGTGATCAGCCCTGCGGCCTCCTCGGCAACACGCCGGTCTGAAGCTAGTACGACCGCGACCGGCTCGCCCGCGAAGCGAACCTTGCCATCGGCCAACACCGGTTGGTCGTGAAAGGCGGGCCCATAATATGGGTTGGGAACGACAGTACGGATGTCGTCGACGGTAACCACGCGAAACACGCCTTCAACGGCCTTCGCGGCCTCGACGTTGATGTGCTTGATGCGCGCGTGCGGCATCGTGCTGCGGAAGATCTTCCCGTGCAACATTCCGGGAAGCCGCAAGTGATGGACATATTCCGCCCGTCCGCTGACCTTCTCGCGCGCCTCGAGGCGCCGAATCGACTGGCCGATATTGCGCGACGTCCCCTTACTGGCCATCGTTCTTACATTCCCGCAACCGAACGAATAGCGCGCCCAAGATGAACACGCAGCAGCTGTTGTTTGTAGGCGCTCGAGCCGCGGCTGTCGGACTCGATGTCCGATTCTTCGACCGCAGCCTCACCGACGCGGCGGAGCAGGGATTCGGTCAATTCCGCGCCTCTCAACACCGCTTCGGCGGCAACGAGGCGTGTTGGTTTGTTGACCGCGGCGCTCAGAACAAGGCGCGCGTCTGCGACTTCGAGGCCGTTGAACTTCGCGGAAACAGCGATGCCGAGCGCCGGCCAGTCGTGCGCGGCACGCGTCGTCACTTTTGCGTAAGTCGATCGCCAGTCGGGACGCAGAGGCACGCGGATCTCGGCGATCAATTCGCCGTCGGCGACCGAGGTCTCGTAGTAGCCGAGAAAAATCTCTTCAACAGGTATGACGCGCTGCCCCCTAGGGTTCACGATCAGCACTTCTGCGCCCAACGCCATCCACACGGGGGGAAGATCAAGATGCGGATCGCCATGGGCAAGATTGCCGCCAACACTCGCAACGTTGCGCACGCGAACGTTCGCCAGCGTCCGCATGGTCTGAACAACCACCGGGAATTGGCTCTTGATCTCCGCCGAATGTTCGAGCTGTGAGAAGGTCGTCATCGCTCCAATACGGAAAAACGCGCCGTCGTCGCTGAGCGACATTCCGGTAAAGGGGCTATGGAGATGCCGCAGACTGACCAGGCGCACCGGGGTGAAAAGCTGCGACTTCATCATCAGCATCAGCGCGGTGCCGCCGCCGATCGGCCTGACGGCTGGATCGCCATGATCAAGCAGCCCGAGTGCCTCGTGGACGGTGTGCGGTTCGGCAATTTCGAAGCTGGCCATCACTCAAGACCCGGTGAGAAGCGCGCCGCGTTTCACGCCTTGGGCAGATCCTTCTTCCACTTCGCGATGATGCGCGAATCCAGCTCTTTGCTGGAGCGGGCGACGATGGGAAAGGTATTCTTGCGATGGAATGGCTTACAGGCATTCACAATGACACGACCGTTGCGGCGATCAGTGTCACCGTCGTAACACATCGGATCAAGCGCTGAACTCCAACCGCCTTCGATAATGTCGACACCATCCCGCGTGTCGAGCCGCGTCGACATCGCCCAGATCACGTCGTTGATGTTGGTCGGATCGATGTCATCGTCCACCACGATCGTCCATCGATTGCAATACGCACCTGCGTGACAATGCGACGCGACCATGCCCGCCTGCTTGGCGTGTCCACCGTACAATTGCTTGATAGAGACAGTGAGCCAAAAGCGGCTACCGCCCGCTTCATGCGCCCACACTCCCTTGACCTCCGGAATTCCCGCCGCCTCGAGTTGATTCCAAACCCCACCGCACCGATAGGTCCCGAGATAAAACGTGTTGTCGTTTGGCGGCACAGCCGGAATCGCCCCGAGGAGAATCGGATCGGTCCGATGCATCATCGTCTCAATTCGTATCGCCGGCTCAAGTCGGCTGCCCCCGGCGTAGTAGCCGGTCCATTCTCCGAGCGGCCCCTCCTGCAGCACGTCCTTCGGATGGATCATGCCTTCGAACGCGATTTCCGCGTTGGCGGGCACCGGTAAACCCGTCTTGGGCATCTTAAGGACATCGACTGCTTCGCCGAAAATGCCGCCGGCGGCATCGAGCTCGCTCTTGCCGTACGGGATCTCCAAGCCGGACAGCATGAAAATAACGGGATGCACGCCAGCCACCACCGCGACCGGACACGCTTTGCCGCGATCATGGTATTTGTTCATGATAATGCGGCCATGCTTGCCCGGAGAGATCATGACGGTCGCGACATCGGTGCCCTGCGTCTGTACGCGGTAGGTGCCGCTATTGACCCAGCCCGTATCGGGATCTTTCATGATCACGAGGCACGCGGTGCCGATAAAAGGTCCACCGTCGTGCTCGTGCCAAACCGGCGTCGGGATCTTGGTGAGATCAATCGCCGCCCCTTCCAGGACGTTCTCCGCCAAAGGGCCACCATTGACCTCGCGTGGAGCGTAACTCGGCGCCTTGCGCATGTAGTCGCGCCACCAATGCACAAGCGCCATTTCACTTGAAGCCGCAGGCAAGCCAAGCGCCAGATTGATCCGCGGGACCGATGTCAAGATATTGGCGAGAACACGGAAGCCCTTGGGAAAGCCGGGCACCTCGTCAAACATCACGGCGGGATTTCCCATCTTCCGTTGATAGAGATCAACGATCCCCCCGATCTCCTCCTTCGGCTCCGCTCCCTTGATGACCTTCAACTCGCCGGCGGCCTCGACGGCGGCGACCCAATCCCTGAGATCCTTATTCGCCATTATTCGCGCCTCTGTCGAACGCCGCTCTCTATGCTCTGATGTCATCTGGCGATGAGAGCACGACTGACCGCCCTTTCGGGGCCGGTGCTAGCGGACAAAGATGCCCAAACAGGCCAATCCTTCAGCGAAGACCGCAACTTTCCCGCCTCTTTACACGCGCCTGAGGCTAGGAACCCTCCGTAACAAAATCAAGCAATTTTTCTATTTCGATACATTTTTTGCGAAATTTCCATTTTTGGAACAGAGCCCTCACTCAGAGCGCGTGTCGATGCGCACCGGATTGGTCCACCGTGACCGCGTGACGACCCGTCTGTCGCGCGAGCAAGCGGAAGATCTCCAGATCTCAGTCGACTTGCGCTGCAGGACATTCCAAAACAGTTGCCGGCGGCTTGAAGCCGCCACAAGTCCAACATCGCATCGAAGGAATGGGAGAAGCCCGTTGGGATTAACGACTGCCGATTTAAAGGAGCAGATGCTTTGGGCCGGGAAGGTGCTTGTGGAGTGCGGACAGGACGACTTCACACGCGGACACATCTCCGTTCGCACACCCGACGATCCGTCGTTGTTTTTCATGAAGCCGCACAGCGTTGGCCTCGACGAAATCACACTCGAGAATATCCTGACCATCAATCTAGACGGCGACGTGGTTGCCGGGACGGCTCGGCGCCACAGCGAGGTCTACATCCATTCCGAGATCTTCAAAGTCAGGCCGGATGTCCATTGCGTGTTGCATACCCATCCGCCGTACGCGATCGCATTGTCGGCCTCCAAGCGTCCGCTCCTCGCCTATAGTCAGCCGGGTGCACTCTTTCACAATGCGCTCGGGATCTATGACGATACGATCAATCTCATCCGCAGCGAGGCGATGGGCGCGGGAGTAGCAAAGGCGCTCGGGCCCCACCGGGCGGTGCTGCTCAAGAACCATGGCGCCGTCACCGTCGGCGCAACAATCGCCGAGACCGTTGTCGGCATGATCATGCTGGAAAACGCGGCGATGATTCAAATGATCACCGAAGCGGCAGGCGAAGCCAGACCGCTGTTTCCAGACGCTGATATCGAAAAGCTCAAAAATGACATCAGCAGGCTAGAGCAATTTGGGATCAATTTCGACTACCTCGTGCGACGTGTGCGGCGGAAATCGTGAGCGCATAACGCTCGCACGTGGCTGGGGACCAACGTCAAGAACGACAAGAATAAGCCGCGGGGACGTTTGGGCAGGAGCAAAGGGATGGGATGAGCCAAAGCAGCGCAGATAAGGAGTTCTCGAAATGTGAGCTGAGAAACTCGGGAAGAACAGAAAACGAGAACGACTGTTGCGAGCGACCTCTCAATTGCCTAGGCATTAATTCCTGGTACGGTCGAGAGGAGTGCCAACTTCGTTTCTGTTCAATGACTTGGCGAAAGGTGCGGGCGAAAAGGTGCAAGGCTCTGGATCGCGGAATCAAAATCCGCTGAATCTGCCAACGATAACAATAGCCATTCCGGAAACGAGCGCGGTTCACCTTCTAATTCCATCAATGGCTTAGGGTTCGCTCCGGAACGAGATCGGCCGGCTTCGGCGGCGAATGAACTCATAAGCGACGACGACCCCGATCCCCACTGGTGGGAATGGGCCGCGATCATCCTCGGCGCGGCGACCCTGGGCGCCAACGTTCTTGCTCGGGGCTGTTGGCGGGCCCTCCACCAATGATCGAACTCCTAATCGACCCTGCCGGTAGCGCAGGTCTATTCGTTGGACGTGTCGGCAACGAGGTCATCGTGCGAAGCCGCCAACCATTCCTCGACGGTGCCCGAGCGTTTCTGGCGCGCGGATACGATCCGGCGACGCCCTACAACATGCGGCACGCGAGCTCGTCCACATTGTCGTTTGTCACGACGACCCTTGGCCGTGCGGCGGGGTTGGGCGTCGTAGACGCCGCGACGGGCACGCGGTTCAGAAAATTCGTTCCGTCTGGGGATACCGACGTACCGATCGGACAGGCTGCCGAGTGAACCCCTCTCCCCTCAACCCCGCAAAATAACGCCCAGAATCCATATTGGCATGGCCATCTAGCGTCGGCGTTCTCCTCGAGGCCCCACTGTGTGAATGCCTCGACCATCCGTCCTATTTGACCGCGTTCATCGAGGGCGCCCTGGCAGCGTGGGTGGCAATTGCGGACGACGCTGAAGCGGACGATCCAGCTGCGACAGACTATCTGCCGCAGCTCGGTCTCTACGCGGCCAGTGCGCGCGACGTGGCTACCGACTTCGAATTGGCGGCGGCCCTGGCCGAGCAGGTGACGGCTGCTATTGGATGGTGAACGGCAGACCGAGACAAGCCTGCAGGTTAGTCCGTTGTTGCTTCAAAAGCAGACTCCAGAGCGGACATCGATACATTTCCGAGTTGGGCCAACAGCGGACCAGTTCCGCGTGGCTTCAAATGTCTTGCCAGATGGAGCGAAATTCGCGACCATCACAACCACTGAGCGGCTCTCCGCGGAATTCCGATCAAGTACCTAAGCTGCGCGCAGCGAACGCGCGGGCGTCGGGGCGAGGCGTTTGCGCCGCACGGCTACTTCGGCGTCGAGACACAAGTTGTCGACACGGTTGCGAGACTGCCAGAGGGGTGTTCCACTTGATTGGCACCGCGCGTTCACTCATTCCCCGCCGCGCATTGTTCGATAACCCGACATTCTTCGGGGCAAGACTCTCGCCAGACGGCCGTTGGATCTCCTGGCTCGCGCCGGTGGACGGCGTGCTTAACGTCTGGATGGCGCCGGCCAATGATATCAAGGCCGGGGAGCCGGTGACGCGCACGAAGGGCCGCCCAATCAATTGGCAGGATTGGTCCGCGGACAGCCGGTTCCTGATGTTTCTCAACGACGAGACGGGCGATGAGAACCATCACCTCTTCGTTGTCGATCCCGTGACGCATGCCCTGCGAGACGTTACGCCGCTAGCCAATATCAGCGTTCAGCTCAGCTTGTGGTCGCTGGACGCTCCGGGGGATGTCGCTGTCAAGATCAATGACCGCGACGCGCGCTGGCATGACCTCTATCGCATCGAGCTTGCGACGGGGCAGCGCACGCTGATCTGGGAGAACACGGATGAGTTGCTCCATATTGGCCTGGATTGGCACCTGCGGCCCCGGCACGCACGTAGCAATGCCCCCGACGGAGGCTCTAGGCTCTGGCGCATCGATGGGACGACCCTGACACATTGGCGCGATGTGCCATACGAAGACATGATGACGACCTGGGCCGGTCTCTTCAATCGAAGCAACGAACGTGTGCTGCTTTTGACGAGCATGGGTCGCGAGACAGCGGCGTATTACTGGCACGACTGGAGGACCGGGCAAGAAACGCTGATCGCCGAGCACCCCAAGGCGGACTGCTCGCATGTCGTCCAGCATCCCACGACGTATGAGGTGGATGCCGTGGCCGCTACCGCAGCCCGACAGGAGTGGATACACATTGCACCCAGCATCGCCGCCGATTTTGCCCTGCTTAGGACGCGGCTCGCTGGCTTCGAGTTCAGCATTGGAATTGGAAGTCAAACAGACGACAACCGCCGCTGGATCGTAGCGGCCCACAAGGCGGAGCAGCCCGCTACCTACTATTTGCTCGATCGCGACGAGCAGTCTCTCACCGAATTGTTCCGCGCGCGCCCGACGCTGGTGCCCTATCGGCTCGCGCCGATGCATAGCATTCAGACAAAATCGCGAGACGGGCTCGATCTCGTCTCCTACTTGACATTGCCGGCGGACATCCAAGGCGACCGGCCACCCGAACCGTTGCCGATGGTGCTCGTCGTCCATGGTGGACCCTGGGCCAGAGACACCTACGGCTATCGCGGTGATCACCAATGGCTCGCCGACCGCGGGTATGCCGTGCTCTCGGTCAATTACCGCGGTTCGACCGGCTTCGGCAAAGCCTTCGTCGCAGCAGGCGAAAAACAGCATGCAGCCAGGATGCACGACGACCTCATCGACATGGTTGAATGGGCCATCGGCGAAGGGATCGCGCAGCGCGATAAGGTCG
>Ga0066903_100004422_pt1 | contig 11878 bp, 9 predicted proteins | sample PanSoiMetaGPlot1_FD_67491 | JGI IMG/M metagenome (GOLD analysis project Ga0066903, IMG submission 67491) | Tropical forest soil microbial communities from Panama analyzed to predict greenhouse gas emissions - Panama Soil - Plot 1 (version 2) | ecosystem: Environmental > Terrestrial > Soil >...
CACCAGCGAGTCCTTGGGGCCCTCGCTGGAGAACAGCACGATCGGCGGCGCGTCGGACACCGCATTGAAGAACGAGTAGGGCGCGAGATTGATCTCGCCCTTCGCGCTCATCGAGGTGATCCAGCCGATCGGGCGCGGCGAGACGATCGCCTTGAAGGGATCGCGTGGAAGTCCATGGTCGTTCTTGGCAGTGTCGTAGAACATCGTGGGCCTTTTTTGAGCGAGCGGCCAGCGGCGAATAGCGAGTAGCGAGTAGCGAACAGCGAATAGCGAGTAGGGGCTATCTATCTATTCGCACTCGCTATTCGCTATTCGCCCCTTTCCGAAGCGGGTGGCGATCTCGGCGAGCGGTGGGCGCGGCCGGTCCTCCGGCGGCGCGCTCGGCCGGCCGATATGAACGAAGCCCGCGATGCGCTCGTTCGGCGCCAGGCCGAGCGCATCGAGCACGCCACGGTCATACGCGTACCATTCGGTGATCCAGCTGGCGCCGTAGCCGAGCGCATGCGCGGCGAGCACGAGGCTCATCGCTGCCGCGCCCGCCGACAGCACCTGCTCCCATTCCGGAATCTTCACATGCGGTCCTGCGCGGCTCACCACCGCGATGACCAGCGGTGCCCGCGCCAGGCGCTGACGCTCGGCCGCGATGTGCTCGGGCTTGGCGTCGGGGTATTTGGCGCGAAAGGCCGCGACGATCGCGTCGCCCGCGGCGAGTCGCGCCTCGTCCTCGAAGACGATGAACCGCCAGGGCACGAGCTTGCCGTGGTCCGGCACGCGCGAGGCGACGGTCAGCAGCGTGTCGATCTCGGCGGCGGACGGCGGCGGGCCGGCGAGCTCGACCGGCTTGATGGAGCGACGGGTCTTGAGCAGCTGGAGGGCGTCAGGCATCCGGGGAATCAGGGGCGATGGTCGGTGGCCGGCTGGGCTCGACCCAACCTACACCACCGATTTCTGCTGCCTGCAATGGGGATAAATGGGCGCTGCCTTGGCTTGAATTTGCCGTGATTCAGTCGAAAGCTCGGCGCCATGAGGTCTGCGGGGACGAGGATGGGCAGGGGGGCCCAGCTCCTTTGGGTGGTCGGCGTGTGGCTCGCGGTTCCCGCGGCCGCCGATGCACAGTCATTTAACGGCATTCCGCGCCCTCCGGGGGACGTTCCGACCGCCGCGCCGCCCGCGGTCGCGCCCCCGGCACCTTCAGCCAATGCGGCCGCGCCCAAGGGCCCGATGCTGCAATCCTTGCCGCCGGCCCCGGCGCAGCTCCACTCCGCTCCCGCGGCCGCTGCCGGAGCCATGCCGGTCGTGCCGCCCGGGCAGGGCTCGCTCAGCGTGAGCGCGCGCTTTGGCCGTGATCTCCCGGCGATCAACGGTGGCTTGCACTGGCGGGTCTATCGCACCGAGCAGAACGGCATCCCCCGCCTCGTCAAGGAGGAAAAGTCGCCGACGCCCACCTTCGTCCTGCCGTCAGGCAACTACGTGGTCAATGTCGGCTTCGGTCTCGCCAACGTGACCAAGGCGCTGCAGGTTCGCGCCGAGACCATCAAGGACGTGTTCGAGATCCCGGCCGGCGGGCTGCGTATCGAAGGCCGGGTCGGCGATGCGAAGATTCCGCCCGGCCAGATTTCGTTCGACCTCTACAAGGGCAGCCAGTTCGAGCCCGGCGACAAGCGCCCGATCGCCACTGCGATCATGACCGGCGACGTCGTGCTGGTGCCGGAGGGCACCTACCACATCGTCTCGAGCTATGGCGACGCCAATGCCACCGTGCGCTCCGACATTCGCGTGCAGGTCGGCAAGCTCACCGACACCACCATCAACCACCGCGCCGCGATCGTCACGCTCAAGCTGGTCAGCGAGCGCGGCGGCGAGGCGCGCGCCAACACCCAGTGGTCGGTGCTGACGCCGGGCGGCGATGCCATCAAGGAATCGATCGGCGCCTTTCCGCGCGTGATCCTGGCGGAGGGCGACTACCGGGCGATCGCGCGCAATGACGGCCGGACCTACGAACGCGAGTTCCGGGTCGTCGCCGGCGTCGACGGCGAGGTCGAGGTCATCGCACGCTGACCTGACCGCCCGATCGCTGCAGTCACGTCGCATTCATGCAAAGAGTTTCAGCGCCGCTTGCTTTGTCGAGAGCGCCAAAGCTGCTCTTCTTCGGTCCGATGCGGCTCGCAACACGGCCCGTGCCCGTGCTTCCAGGGAAGCGCCACGTCGGTTCCATGACATTGCCTGGGAACAAAATGCCAACCCGGTTGCGCGGCGCGAAGGGGAGTGCGTAGAGTCGCAACCGAACAGTCGGTCAGCAGTCGGAGTTGGCGATGGCGCCGCGCGCATACTGGAAGGGCTATTTGAAGCTCTCGTTGGTTTCCTGCCCGATAGCGCTCAATCCGGCGACGTCCTCTTCGGAGCGCGTGTCCTTTCGGCAGATCAACAAGCGGACGGGCAACCGCCTGCGCCAGCAGATGGTGGATGACGAGACGCGCGAGCCGGTTGACGCCGGCGACCGCGTCAAGGGCTTCGAGGTCTCCAAGAACGAATATCTCCTCGTCGAGGACGAGGAGCTCGAGGCACTGCAGATCGAGAGCAACCACACGATCGACATCGACCGCTTCGTTCCGGCCGCCCAGATCGACAAGCGGTTCTACGACAGCCCGTATTACATCGTGCCGACCGACAAGGTCGGTCAGGAGGCATTCGCGGTCATTCGCGACGCCATGAAGGGGAAGGGGGCGGTCGCGCTCGGCCGTATCGTCGTGTCGAAGCGCGAGCGCGTGATCGCGCTGGAGCCGTACGGCAAGGGCCTGATCGGAACGACCCTGCATTACGCCTACGAGGTCCGCAAGGCCGACGAGTATTTCGACGACATTCCCGACCTCAAGGTATCGGACGAGATGCTCAAGCTCGCCGAGCACATCCTCGAGACCAAGGCGGGCGACTTCGACCCATCCCAGTTCAACGATCGCTACGAGGAGGCGGTGCTCGAGCTGATCCGCAAGAAGCAGGCGAACATCCCGGTCCAGAGAGACAAGGAGGAGCCGGCCGCTCCGAACGTCATCAACCTCATGGATGCACTGCGCCAGAGCCTCCGCCAGGCCGAAGCGCCGCCGCCCCCCGCGAAGAAGCCAAAGAAACAGATCGACGGCCAGAAGGAGATGCTCTTGCCGATCGAGGGCAAGAAGCAGGCCCAGCGCGACGCGGGCAAGAAGCCTGCGCGGACAAGCGGGAAGCAGCGCAAGGCCGGTTAACCAACGTCGGCAGATCACGTTGGCGGACTCGGCTTCCGATCAACTCGGCCCTATACTACCGACATGTTGCGTAATCCGCGTTTTTCCACCACTCACTGCCAGCACGATCGTGCTTTGCTCTTCCCTGCGCGCTCCAACGCGTCCAGGCTCGATCCCGGATCTGCCGGCCGATCGAGCGAGATCGGAGGTATCCCTGCGGGGCCTTACGATCACGCTGCGGTCCTCGGGAGCATCGAAGGGAAACAGGCATGCTACCGCATTACCGGTTGCCCGGCGGTGACGCCATGACCGGGAAACGCGAATCCGGCGTCATAAATGATACGCTCAAATCGTATGGCGCCGATCCCACGACGGATGTGCTGGCCTACATCCCGAAACGACGCCAGGGAGGAGCTGCCGGCGCCAATGCCCGTGATCTCACATTGCAGACGGGGTTCATACCGCCATGCCTGCCGATGACCGCGCCGGCCGCGCCATTGGGCAGCCAGTGGCTGCACGAGATCAAGCACGACGGCTTCCGCATCATTGCCCGCAAGGATGGCTCGCGCATCACGCTCTACGGTCGGTCCGGCGACGACCTGACCTTTCGCTACCCGCTGATCGTCGAGGCGATGGCGCAGCTGCCGTCCTGCACGATCGACGGCGAAGCGATTGCATGCGACGAGAGCGGCCTTGCGTCGTTCGACCTGCTGCAACGTCGTGTCCAGGACGAGCGCGTCTTCCTCTATGCCTTCGATCTCATCGAGCTCTCCGGCGTGGACCGGCGTCGCGACGCGCTGTCGGATCGCAAGGCGGAGCTCGGCCGGCTGCTGGCCGGTGCCGGACCCGGTGTGCTCACGACCGAATGGGTCGACGGCAAAGAATTCGATGGTCCCACCGTGTTTCGGCACGTCTGCTCGAACGGTCTCGAAGGCCTGGTGTCGAAACGCAAGGACTCGCGCTATATGGCCGGACGATCGCCGTATTGGCTCAAGATGACGAACCCGGAGAGCGCGGCGGCGCGCCGTGCGTCGAAGGCCGCGGACTCGCCGGACGACGAGACGAATCCTGCTTCGGGGTGATGCGCTCGGGTCGTCCGGCCTACGCCGGCCACATTGAGACCACCGATCGACGTGAGCAACTTCGTGGACCGGGCGCCGTGCCAGCGGCCCGAAACTTCCGCGCGGATACCCGATCGGCATCATCGCAAAGGTCTGCACGCCGTCGGGAATGCCCAGCACCGCTCTCACCTCGCATTGGCAGCGGATGTGGTTGGTCGTGATCATGGTGCCGAGGCCGAAGGTCCGGCATGCCAGAATGATCTTCGAAGCGTGCAGATCGGATCAAGTCTGTCGTTGCAATGCGCCGATCCTATCGTGCCGTTGCAATCGAGCGCGCCGGCTCCTCGATGACGTCGACTCTCACCTTCGTGACGCCGCTTCCGACCATGCCGATCTCCTGGGCGGCGGAATACGACAGGTCGACGACGCGTCCCGTCACAAACGGTCCGCGGTCGTTGACGCGCACTGTCACCGAGCGCCCGGTCTTCACGTTGGTCACCTTCAGCCGCGTCCCGAAAGGCAGGGTCCGATGCGCGGCGGTGAGCTCGCGCTCGTCGAATTTCTCGCCGCTCGCCGTGTGCGAATGGTGGCGATAGAAGCTGGCGATTCCGTAGGACGAGCTTTTGATTGCGGCGGGCTTCTCCGGCGGCAACAGCACCGGCGTGCTGGTCACGGCTGCGAGACGCAGCCCGGTGCTGCCGGTCGCCTCGGGCTCCGCGGCCAGGCTCAGTGCCGACGACGACGGCGCGGACGCAGAGAATGTCGACGACGCAAAGTACGAATTTGGAAAAGATGAAAAGGAGACGGCCGGGTCAGGGGGCAGTGAGGCTTTCGCCGGCGGCGGAGGGGCCGGCGCCGTTACGATCTCGGATTGCCGGCAGGCCAGCAGCGTCATTGCCGTGAGGGCAATCAAAGCGGCGCGCGGGGCGGCGCGGCTCGTGCTCCGCCACAAGCGGCCCAAGCCCATGCTTCCACACGCGATTTCGTCGCAGGCGACGGCCACTGCGCAAGAATCCCCGACTGATCCCCAACCCCAAAGACACATCGACCGTGTCCTGACGACGGCCAGACCGTGTCAGCGCAAGATTTCGCTTGGTTGTGGCTATTCGGCCACAGCAAGGTTAATCAGCTGCGACCATTCAAGCGTTTCGACGCGAAATCGTTCCGTCCCGGGAACTGAGAATTCGCGCCACATCGGGTGGACCGGCTCGGCGATGTCCGAACCGGATCGTCTTACGCCGCCTCCCTCATCCGCCGCACATCAGGCGGCACCGCCTCGTCCGCGAGCGCCTTGAGCGCCGCATCGAGTGGCAGCACCTGCTGGCCATCCTTGCCGAGGCGGCGGATCGAGACCGTGCGGTCGGTCCCCTCCTTGCGGCCGACCACCAGCAGCGCCGGCACCTTGGCGAGCGAATGCTCGCGCACCTTGAGATTGATCTTCTCGTTGCGCAGGTCGCCTTCGACCCGCAGCCCGGCGCGACGGGCGGCGGCGATCACCTCGTGCGCATAGGCATCGGCCTCGTCGGTGATGGTCGCGACCACCGCCTGCAGCGGCGAGAGCCACAGCGGCAGATGCCCGCCATAGTGCTCGATCAGGATGCCGATGAAGCGCTCGAGCGAGCCGAACATCGCGCGATGCAGCATGACCGGCGTGACCTTGGCGGAATGCGCGTCGATGTAGAACGCACCGAGGCGGCCGGGCATGTTGAGGTCGACCTGCACGGTGCCGCATTGCCAGTCGCGGCCAATCGCGTCGCGCAGCACGTATTCGAGCTTGGGGCCGTAGAACGCGCCCTCGCCTTTGTTGAGCTGCCAGGGCCGGCCCGACGCCTTGAGCGTCTGCATCAATGCAGCCTCGGCCTTGTCCCACACGGCGTCGTCGCCGATGCGCTTCTCCGGCCGGTCGGAGAACTTGATCAGCACGTCGGAGAAGCCGAAATCGTCGTAGATCGACAGGATCAAGTCGTTCATGGCGAGCGCCTCGGCCGCGATCTGCTCCTCGGTGACGAACACATGCGCGTCGTCCTGGGTGAACGCGCGCACGCGCATCAGCCCGTGCAGCGCGCCCGACGGCTCGAAGCGATGCACCTTGCCGAACTCGGCGAGCTTGAACGGCAGGTCGCGATAGGATTTGAGGCCGTTCTTGAAAATCTGGATATGGCCCGGGCAGTTCATCGGCTTGACCACGAAGGTGCGCTCGTCCTCCTCGCGCGGCTCGATCAGGAACATGTTCTCGCGGAAGGTCGCCATGTGGCCCGAGGCGACCCAAAGCGATGAATCGATGAGCTGCGGCGCATTGACCTCCTGGAACCCGGCCGCGCGCTGGCGCCGGCGGATATAGTCCTCGAGCGCCTGGAACAGGGTCCAGCCCATGGGGTGCCAGAACACCGAGCCCGGCGCCTCCTCCTGGAAATGAAACAGATCCATCTCGCGGCCGAGCTTGCGGTGGTCGCGCTTCTCCGCCTCCTCGATCTGCTTGAGATAGGCGTCGAGCTCCTCCTGCTTGGCGAAGGCAGTGCCGTAGATGCGGCTCAGCATCTCGCGGTTGGAGTCGCCGCGCCAATAGGCGCCCGCAACCTTCATCAGCTTGAAGGCGTTGCCGACCTTGGCCGTAGAGGTCATGTGCGGTCCGCGGCAGAGATCGAACCAGTCGCCCTGCTTGTAGATCTTGATCTGCTGGTCCTCCGGGATCGCGTCGACCAGCTCGACCTTGAACAGCTCGCCCTTGTCGCGGAAGACGCGCTTGGCCTCGTCGCGCGACCAGATTTCTTTCGTGAAGGGTTTGTCGCGCGCGATGATCTCGCGCATCTTCTTCTCGATGGCGTCGAAGTCCTCCGGCGTGAACGGCTGGTTGCGGAAGAAATCGTAGTAGAAGCCGTTCTCGATCACCGGGCCGATGGTCACCTGAGTGCCCGGCCACAGCGTCTGCACCGCCTCCGCCAACACATGCGCGGCGTCGTGCCGGATCAGCTCCAGCGCGCGCGGATCCTCGCGGGTGAGGAACTCGATCTTGGCGTCGCGCTCGATCGGATCGCTGAGATCGGCGAGGACGCCGTCGAGCGCCATGGCGACCGTGCGCTTGGCCAACGAAGGCGAGATGCCCTTGGCGATGTCGAGACCGGTGGTGCCGTTGGGATACTCCCGACGCGCGCCGTCGGGAAAGGTCAGCGCGACCATCATGCACTCCTTGCTCACTCGCTGCCTACGAACGCAGGTAAGCGTGATTGGGCCGGGGCGAGGTTTTCACAGCCCGTGCCGGGGAGGCTGGTTAAAGCATGGCGGCGGGACTTGCAACCCGCTAGAGTGAGCGACTACAAGTTGAATGGCTCGCGCGATGGCCTCATCGAGACGCCTTCACCTGCACCTGCTGTTCTGCACGGCTTTGCTCGCGCTCGGCGGATCGGCGGCCGCCGAGGTCGCAGCTCCCACCACGCCTGCGCCGAAGTCGCCACCCGACCCCATGGCGTGGATCCGTTCCGATCCGATGATCTTCTACCTGGCGAAAGGCGAGGGCGATGCCTGCGGCGCGGGCTGCAGCGAATGGATCGCCGCGGAAGGCAATGTCGATTTTGCCGCGCCGCAGCGCCTGCGTGTGCTGCTCGGTCGCCTGGGCAAGCGCAAGCTGCCAATCTTCTTTCATTCGCCGGGCGGGCTGATGGGAGGCGCGATGGAGATTGGGCGCATTCTGCGCGAGCGCGAGATGAGCGCGGGCGTCTCGCGAACCATTCCCGCCGGCTGCATCGCGGCGCCGGACCAGGCCTGCAAGAGCTTGAAGCAATCAGGGCAGGTGGTGGCGGCGGAGTTGCACGCCATCGCCGGCTGTAACTCCGGCTGCGTCTACGCGCTGGTTGGAGCGAAGGTCCGCCAGGTGCCGCCCGGCGCAAAGCTCGGCGTTCATTCCGCCGCGATCATCCGACTCAACCGCGATGGTCGCACGAAAACTGTCGCGCTGGCCGACGCGACGGCGGACGAGAAATCCCGTGTCGCGGAGTCCACCGCGCGGGCTCGACGTTACCTGCAAGCGATGCATGTCGGCGCCGGGTTATTCGAGGTCACCTCCAAGACTCCTTACGAGCAGGTGTACTATCTCAGCCGCGATGAGGTCGCTGCCTTCGGAATCGATACGCGCGAGTTCCAGGAAACGCGCTGGATGGCAATCGAGCAGCCGCCGCGGCCGCCCGCGGTCGTAAAGCTCATCGTCGAGGCGAAAGGGCCGAGCCGCAAGGAATTTCGCGCCAGCATGATCAAGCTCGCGTGCGCCATCCCGCAACGCGTCCATGTCGCCTATGCCCGCGGGTTGGGATCGGACGAGACCGCGGCGGTGAGATCGATCAAATTCACGATTGCCGGGAAGGACATCTCGTTCTCGCCGAAGCCATTCATCTCGAAGATCGAAGGGCTCGACAGCGGCGGCTCGTTCGACACCCGGTCCGCATATGAGCCGATCGAGCTTTTCGCGGCGGCGGCGACGGCCGATAGCCTCGATGTCGTGGAAACCGACCTAAACGATCGAGCGGCCCCGCCGCGCATCACCAAGCTCTCCACCGCTGGATTGTCCAAGGCCATCGAGGTGCTGCAGAAAAGCTGCGGCCAGCCGCCTTCGTTTTTCGATGCCCCCGAAGTGAAATTTCTCCAAGGGCCTGGTATGGGATTCAAGAGATGAGACCAGGCAGCGCGGCCCGATGACTGCGCTTCGCCGATAGGCTATTCATAGGGCTAGACAGTTGCGGAGGACCGCGGCGAGATGCCGAATGCGTGATGACATCACTTGCATGAACGTCCTGCGCCGTTTGCTCCTTTTGTGCAGTGCCTTGTTGGCCGTCACCGCGGCGGCCGCGGCCGCGCCGCGCGAGCCGGCGCGGGACATCTACGCATCGATCCGCCGCCAGCCGATGATCTTCTACGAGGCGAAAGGCGAGCCCGGCGCCTGCGGGCCGGGCTGCAGCGAATGGATCGCGGCGGAAGGCATGATCGATCCTGATGCCGGCAAGCGCCTGCGCGATTTCTTGGCCGGATTGCCACGCCGGAATCTTCCGATCTTCTTCAACTCGACGGGTGGGCTGGCCGGACAAGCCGTGCTGCTCGGCGAGGCCATGCGCGAATTTCGCATGACGGCCGGCGTCGGACGTACAACGCCGGAGGGCTGCCGGTCCGTTATCGATGAGGCGTGCCGACGTCTCATCCAAGGCAAGCGCGAGCACAAAGCGCGCCTGGTCACGGCCAATGCGCGATGCCTCTCGGCGTGCGTCTATGCGCTGATCGGCGCGTCGGTACGCCGCGTCGCCCGCGACGCGCAGCTCGGCGTTCATACGCTGCGTATGCCCGCCCAAACCGCGGCGGCGCAGGGTCCACAGCCGCCGGGGCCGCCGATGAGCGTCCCGGAGGCGCACAATCTGCTAAAGCGCTACGTGATCGAGATGGGGATCGACCCCGCCTTGATCGATATGGCTGCGAAAGTCAGCGCCGACCGCGTGCGTCTCGTCAGCCGCGAGGAGATCGCCCGCCTCGGGATCGAGGCGCGCGACGCCTACGAGACCTCCTGGACCCCCTACCAGGACGTTTCGAGACGATTCTATCTGCTCAAGTCGGTCACCCAGGTCGTGGCCGACAGCACGGATTTTCGCACCAGCGTCCTGCGCGTGGGGTGCAAGACCGCAGGCCGGGTTCCAATCTTGTTGAGGCGTGAGCTGCCCGCCAGCGATACCGTTGGCTCGGCGGTCCACGTGGCGGTCGGCGAAGGGACGTTCAACCTCGATGGACGGGTGTCGAGGGGTGCAATCGAGGTGCGCTACGGATCGACGAGCGCTGAGCTGCTCCAACAAGCGACTGCCGCGCCGTACATCATCGTCACCGAGACCTTCGCCCCGCCGGCGCAGGCGCCAGGCGGGCCCTGGGAGATCAAGTTCTCGACCAAGGGGCTGGCGAAGGCGCTGGACGAGCTGCAGAAGGACTGCGGTGACGCGAAGGCTGCCGATGATACCGCGCGGCGCTGACGATCCAGAAGCAGCAGCGCGGACGAGGCGACGGTAAATCGGCACAGCCATCCGCGAGAGCTTGGGGCTCGCGAACGCCTTCGTGGCATTCGTGTTGCAGGCGGACAGCATCGGCTGCAACGGACGGTATTTTTGAAAATGCGGCAAACCGAAGTCGCGACCTGCGGGCTGTGTCGGCCCGCGTGACAGCGCGTGATTGCAGCAGCCGCAATTTGTCTGGCGGTAATTTTTGACAGACGCGCACGGAATTCAACATGTTGCTCGGCGACGCAATACTTGCAACTGGGATCGCCGCAGCGCGTGTGACAATCACCTGCCGAAGTCGATACCGTCGCGGCGGTAGGCGCAACCAGCGGCTGCCGCACAATGATCAAACTCGGATCACGGCTGCGTCATTTTCACTAATAATGAATCACCTCGTCCGCATGGGGCGCAAGCGAGCTCAACGGTTGCGCCCGGAAAACGCGGAACAAGAAGCGTCAGCAACCTTCGTCGGGTCTGCAACGCGAGTGTGTGTGTGTGAGTGGCGTAGAGTGAGACCCGCCGCAAACGGGGGTGAGTATGTGGGGAGGTCTGCGGCGGCCCATTGGGCCATTTCAGGTGACTTGCGTAGTGGTCGCGGCGGGCTTTGCCGCAGCCTTTTCCACCACAACCATCGATGCACGCAACGGCCGGGGGACACGGTCGAGACAAAGCGCGCCGGCAGTCCGTGCTAGGCGCGTCGGGGCCGATGCGACCGCGCCCGCGGGGCGGTCATGAGCCTGACGATGGGCCTGACGAGCCGTCGGTCCAAGCGCCGCGCTGGGCGCGTCGCTCACCGCAGGGCGTGCCCGAAATGTCCGGTCGGGTGGCCGCACGACCGCCGAACGCCACGGATGCGGCGCCGAAGGCGCGTGGAATCGGCGGCCCCAATATCGGGCGGCCGCCGGGCTTTGCCGGCGACGTCGCCACTGTCGATCTGCGCTCGCCGCGCGCTCGCCTGATGGACAGCCAGGTCGTGCGGCTCGAGTGGATACCGAAGAAGGAAGGGCTTTGGGCACCCGGGTCCGAGCCGACCAAGCCAGAGCGTACCAAGCCCGAGCCGGCCACGCTCGAGCCGGTCAAGCCGTCGCCCGCGGCTTTGCCGCTGAGCCCCGAGGAAATCGCCATCCTGATCAAGCGCGGGGACGATTTCCTCAAATACGGCGATGTCGCGTCCGCTCGATTGTCTCTGCGCCGCGCCGCGGGTGCAGGAAGTGCCCAGGCCGCTCTGGCGTTGGGCGTCACATTCGACCCCGCATTTCTGCGCGAGCAGGGCATTCTTGGCTTCGCGCCCGACGTGCCGCAGGCCCGTGCCTGGTACGAGAGGGCCGTCGAGCTTGGATCGAGCGACGCCGCGCGTCGTCTCGAACGGCTGACCCGTCCCCGGTAGCTACGCTCCGCTCGCATTGGTTCCGCGCCAACGCCCGTAACGCCACGGCAGGTACCAACGCGCATGGCCCGGCAGCGCCTGGGGGACGAAATCGAGGCCGGAGGTGCCGAACGGGTGGCAGCGGCAAAGCCGCGCCAGCGTCATCCAGCCGCCCGCCCACAGGCCGAAACGGCCGATCGCCTCGTCGGCATAGCT
>Ga0066903_100004424_pt1 | contig 11877 bp, 10 predicted proteins | sample PanSoiMetaGPlot1_FD_67491 | JGI IMG/M metagenome (GOLD analysis project Ga0066903, IMG submission 67491) | Tropical forest soil microbial communities from Panama analyzed to predict greenhouse gas emissions - Panama Soil - Plot 1 (version 2) | ecosystem: Environmental > Terrestrial > Soil >...
GAAGACTTCAACGCCGTCGTCGCCGATCCCGATCAGCCGTCGCTGTTCGAGCCGTTGCTGGCCGAGGCGCGCACTATTCTGGCGCCTGTGTAGAAAGGGAAGTGACGTTCACAAGGAGACCTTCGCGTCTCCTTGTGAACGTCACCAGTGAACACCGCCGCGATCGAGCTCACCGCGATGTGAGCGCCTTCAGGCGCGCGATCGCGCGTGTCAGCGATCGCTTCCGACGCCGCATGTCCGCCCACAGGTCGCCGACCCTGTCGATCCGCGCCGCCATGTTGCGGAGCGTGAACGTCTTCGGCGAGACCTCGCCGCGTTCGATCTCGTCCCACGTGCAGGGCGCCGACACCGGCGCGCCGGGTCTCGGGCGGACGGCGTATGCCGCGGCGTGCGTCGCGCTGTAGCCGTTGCGGCCGGTGTCCACCAGAATGCGGCCGCGGCGATCCACCTTGTGGAACTCCTGCGTGAGGCGCTCGGGATCGCGGTGCACCATCAACGTCCCGACGGCATGCGCGAACCCCGCGGCCGTGCCCATCTCCGTCTTGCCGTCGAGCGGCACGACGATGTGGAAGCCCTTGGAGCCGGTGGTCTTGATCCAGCTGGGCAGCCCGAGCTCGTCGAGCAGATCGCGAAGCGCGAGCGCGGCGCCGCGGAGGACGTCGGGCTGCTCGTCTTCGGTCGGATCCAGATCGAACACGCAGATGTCGGGGTGATAGAGATCCGGCGCGCGCGACGTCCAGACGTGCGGCGTGATGCTGTTCTGGTTCGTCACCCAGAGAAGCGACCGCACGTCGCTGATGAGGGGATGGTGGACGACGCCGTCCTTCTTGGGAACCTCGACCCGCTGGAGCCAGCCGGGGAATCCCTTCGAGACGTCCTTCTGCAGGAATCCCTTCTTGTCGATCCCTGCAGGAAAGCGCTCCATGGTCACCGGGCGCATGGAGATGTGCGGGAGCATCACGGGCGCGATCGCTTCGTAGTACGCGGCCAGCTCTCCCTTGGTGATGCCGTCGGCGGGAAACAGCACTTTCTCGGGATGCGTGATCACGAAATCACCTGGAGCAGCCGCGAGTGACGAAGTTTGCGATCCCCCGTCCACTCGAGAAACGCCACCTGGACGAGAATCTCCGGCCGCACCCAGTGCGCGCGAAGGCGCGGCAGCCCCTTCGCCCTCGTGAAGGGGGATGCCGGGATCTCGAGCGCGTCGAGCCGCGCTCGAAGGCCGACCAGGAGTTTCGTGTCGAACCCGGTGCCGACCTTTCCCGCGAAGACGAGGTCGTCTCCCTCGCGGACACCGACGAGCAGCGCCCCCAGCCCTACGCGCGTGCCTTGCGGATCGGTGAAGCCGCCGACCGTGAACTGCCCCGTCTCCTCGCACTTCATCTTCAGCCAGGCCTTCGACCGACGATGCTCGTAGGGCGAGTCACGGCGCTTCGCAATCACGCCCTCCCAGCCCTCGCTGCGCGCGCGCGTCCACGGTTCGGAGTCGGTGAGCGCCGTGACGCGGCGCATCGGCGGCTCAAGCGGCAGCGCGGCGAGCAGGGCGAGCCGCTCGACGAGCGGCAGCGACGTGACGGACCGGCCGTCGAGCCAGAGGATGTCGAAGACGTGATACGCGTTGCCGGCGGCCTCGCCGTCGAGGACGGCATCGCGCACCGGCAGCCCGGCGATCGCGTTCGCGAGCGACGGCCACGACTGCGGCAGCCGGTTGCGCGAGAACAGGCGCACGTTCGCTTCGTCCTTGAAGGCGAGCAGTCGGATGCCATCGAACTTGCGCTCGAAGATCCACTCGGGGCCGGTGAAGCGGTCCTGCGTCAGCGTCGCGGCCATCGGTACGAGCCACTCTGGAACAGGCATTCGGTTGCGCCGTTCTCAACCTAGTTGCATCGCACGAGCGGAGTCAACGGCCGCACCTCGCACTCCGCACCCCGCACTCCGCCCGTATACTGCGCCTGTGCCCGCGTCCGTGAATCGATCCACCTCCGGCACTGTCGGGCCGATCGTTCGGTCGACCGTTCGGTTGGACTGGTCGCAGTTCGAGGGGGTGGCGGCTCTCCGCTGCACGGCGGGCGTCGCCATCGTCCTGCTGGTGGGGCTGCTCCTGAAGCAACCGCTGGTCAGCGCGTTCGGGGCCATCGGCGCGCTGTCGGTGGGATTCGGATCTTTCCAGGGCGCGTATCGCAGCCGCGCCGCCGTGATGGTGTTTGCGTCGATCGGAATGGCGCTCTCGGTCTTCGCGGGATCCGTCGCCGGCTGGTCGGATTCGGCGTCGGTCGTCGTCGCCACGATGGCGGCGTTTACGTGCGGGATCTCGGTGGCGCTCGGTCCCTCCGCGTCGTTCGTCGGCCTGCAGTCGGGCGTCGCCGCGATCATCGCCACGGGATTTCCATCCGACCTCACGGGCGCGGCGGTCCGCGGCGCGCTCGTCCTCGGCGGCGGGCTCGTGCAGACGCTGCTCGTCGTGATGATCTGGCCGCTGCGCCGGTTTCCGGCCGAGCGCGCCGCCCTCGCCGCCGCGTATCGCAGCGTGGCCGCCTACGCGGCGCAGATTGCGTCGGTGGAGGCATCGGCGCCAGAGCCTCACACGTTTGCTGCGACATCGTCGCCGCTCATGGATCCGCAGCCCTTCGCGCGACCGGGCGACGTGCTCGTGTTCCAGGCGCTGCTCGACGAAGCCGAACGAATCCGCGCGAGCCTGGCGGGCCTTGCGATGCGACATCACCGTCTCGGGACCGGCGGCGAGTGCGCCGAGGATCTGCCACGCCTCGCGGGGCGCGCGCTCGGGGAGATCGCGGCCGCGCTCGAAGACGGACGCGAACCGCGCGAAGACCGGCCGATCTGGACGCCGATCGACGAGTGCGTGGCGCGCGTGCCGCCCTCCGCCGCGGTCGACGGGCTGCTCGGGCAGATCCGGGCGGCGTGGCGCACGGCCGGCGTCCTGACGGGCGACGCGAGCCAGCCGCCGCCGCCCGGACGTCACACGGCGCTGCGCCGCCGTCCGCCCGTTCGCGACGCGCTGACGACGCTCCGCGCGAACCTGACGCCGGGAGCCACGGCATTCCGCCACGCGCTGCGTCTTGCGGTCACGATCGGCATTGGAACCGCCATCTACCGGTTCTTCCACCTGTCGCGCGGGTACTGGATTCCGATGACGGCGCTCCTGGTGCTCAGGCCGGAGTTCCACGACACCTTCACGCGCGGCCTCGCGCGCATCGCGGGCACGATCGCCGGAGCGGGCGTGGCGACGCTGATCGTCCACATCTACTCACCGGGACACGGTGCGCTGACGCTGTTGGTGCTGGTGTTCGCGTTCGGCTGTTTCGCGCTGTTCCGCATCAACTATGCGCTCTACGCGGTCTGTCTCACCGCTTACGTCGTGTTCATCCTGATGTTGAGCGGCGTGGGAGAGATGACCGCGGCCAAGCTGAGGGATCTCTACACGATCGAAGGGGGCGCCCTGGCGCTTCTCATCTACGCCGTCTGGCCGACGTGGGCCGCGAGCAGCGCGCGCGCGTCGCTGGCGGCGATGTTCGACCTGCAGGGCGCGTACGTCTCGGCGCTGCTCATGGCGTACGCCGATCCGGGCCAGCGGGATCTGAGGCGCCTCGCGCGCCTCCGGTCCGAGGCGCGGCTCGCGCGTTCGAATACCGAAGCGGTGATCGAGCGGATGCTCTCGGAGCCGTCCCGCCGGATGGCGATGAGCCCGCGCGTCGCGATGGGACTGCTGGCTGCGCTCAGGCGTCACGCGCTCGCCGCGCTCGCGCTGCACGCCGGCCTCGAGCGCGGGAGTCCGGCCCCCGTCGCGGGCCTGTCGACGCTGGCCGATCAGATCGTCGCGAGCCTGAGCGCTCTCGCAGCCGCGGTGCGCACCGGCTCGGCGCCTCCTCCGCTTCCGCCACTCCGGCAGACACAGGCAGCCCTCGACGAGACCGCAGGATCGATCGTCGGGGAGGAAACAGATCTCATGGTCGACAGCATCAAGACCATGGCGGAGCTCCTCAGTTGAACTTGCGGCGCCTCACACCGTCACGACTTAACAGGAGATCAGGAGATCAAGAGATCAGGAGGTATTTATTTTGATCTCAAAAAACCGAATATCTCCTGGTCTCCTGATCTCCTGTTTACCGCGGGAGCTCCAAGCCTTACGCCTCTATTTCACGAGGTCGACGGACATCCATTTCGTGATCGCCTCGATTGCGGCATCGTCACGAAGCTTCGTTCCGAGCGGCGGCATCTGCGACGATGGACGACGCGACTTCATCCTCACGAGAAGTGCGCTGATGTCCGGCGACGATGGATCGATCAGAACGCTCGATCCCTCGGGCTGGCCCGGCACCTGCCATGTGGTCGGCTTGCCGAGCAGGCTCCGTGCGACGGCGTCGCCGTCGATCACGTCGGCGTGCCGGAGCGACGGAACTGCGGCCTGGATCTCGCCGTTGCCGTTGTGGCACGCTCCGCAGTTGCCGGCGAAGTAGCCGAGGACGGCGCGCGTCCGCGGGTTGTCCGTGCGGATACGCGGCGGACTCGCGATCCACTCGGGGCGCGGCGGCGACAGGCGCTCGTCGGCGGCGAGCGTCGCGAGCGTCAGCAGTCCCGGCGCGAGCGGCTCGCCGTGGATGGCGTTCGGATCGCGATCAGTCGAGAGCTGGAGCGCGTTGAAGCCGAGCGGTCCGACGCGCCGCGTGCCGTGACAGGCGCGGCAGTCGGTCTCGCCGGGGACGTCGTGTCGTCGGCCCGGTGCGATGTCTGCAACGCCGGGGACGCCGTCTGGGGGTGCCAGTACAGCATCGGTCTGCTCCTCGTTCCACACGTAGGTTGCGAATACCCAGTGATCTGCGGACGCTTTCCAGAGAAAGCGCGTTTCGACCTTGCGGCCGTTGAAGGAGAACTCCTTCCAGAAGCGCGTGCCGACGGGGAAGTTCCAGTCGCCAGGATCGCTCGTGTCGATCGCCGATCCCGGCGGCAGGAAGACCCAGCGCGTCTTCTTCGCGCCGTCGGACCAGAGCGGATACTGCGGCGAGTACGGCCGGTTGCGCGCGTCGACGGCACTCGTGCAGTCGCCGCCCACGTAGAGTCCCGTCTCACTCAGTCGAGCGGGCGACGGCGCCTCTTCCGGCGCAGAGACCGCGGGCGCGCGCCGGGCCGACGCGTTCGCGGCGCCCACCCAGGCGACAGCCAGCACGACGGTCCCCGCGCGCACCCATGACGTCACTACTTCCTCTCCTCTGTCGGCTCGATCGGCGCCGGCACGCGGTTCTTCACCGGCGGCAGCGACTGCAGGTACGCGAAGACCGCACTGATGTCCGCGTCGGTGAGGGCCGCGAGGTTCTGCACCGGCATCGGCGGCAGCACCGGACGTCCCTTGCCCTGATGCCGCCCGGTGCGCATCGTCGCCACGAACATCTCTTCGGTCCACTTGCCCAGGCCCGTCTCCGGATCGGGCGTCAGGTTCGCGGTGAAGCTCACGCCCCACGGTCCGGCGAACGCGGTGCTCGTCGCGGCGCCGCTCCAGAGCCACGGACCTGCAGCCGGCGGCGCGGGCGGCATCGCCATTTCGGCGGGATGACCGGTCAGCGCGCGCGACATATCGGGCTCGGGCCCGCGCGGCCCCATCTTGAGCGGCGTGTGACAGTCGTTGCATCCCATGATGCGGACGAGGTACGCGCCGCGCTCGATCTTCGCGTTCGGCGTGGATGCCTTCGTCGGCGCCTGGGGGTCCGTCGCCATCGCGCGCACCATCGCGCCTGAAAAGCCTGCCATCGCCAGAACCATCGTCAGTGTCGTCAACCGGTTTCGCTTCATCTCAATCGACCTCATGGACCGTGTGAACGGAATGAATTGCGTGGTTGCGAATGTAGCCGGTTAGACGGAGGGCCGACACTAAACCTTCCTTACGCGGACCCTAAGAGAATCTGCACGAATCCTAAAAAAACCCTAAGACCCCGTTTATACTTGATGCATTCCCATGATCGACAAGGGGCTTGCGGTCTTCCTCCAGGAAGGCGTCGGGATACATATCGGTACGCGTAACGGGTCGTTGGAGCCGAACGGGGCGAGGGCGGTTGCGGCGACGGTGGAAGACGACGGTTCCCATCTGGTCGTCTATGTGACGAATCTTGCGGCGCCGCGCGTGCTGCCGGATCTCGAGGCCAACGGGCAGGCCGCGGTCAGCTTCGGGCGGCCCGTCGACGAGCGCGCCTGTCAGGTGAAGGGCGTGTTCCGTGGCGTGCGCGCCGCGTCGGACGAGGAGCGCGCGATCGTGCAGGCGCAGTGGGACGGGTATCGCGCGTCCCTCGAGCAGATTGGCATCCCGCGCATCGCCACGGCCACCTGGCCCGACTGGCCCGCCGTTGCGATCCGGCTGGAGGTCACCGCGGTCTTCAATCAGACACCGGGTCCGAACGCCGGGGAGCCGCTTCGATGAGCGTCACCCTCGAGTCGCTCGCGACCTGCTTCCAGGGCATCCTGCCGGCGCAGCTCTTCACGTGTTCGTTCGACGGCATTCCCAACGCGGCGTACCTGAGCCACGTGGAGTACGTGGACCCGACGCACGTCGCGCTCTCGTTCCAGTTCTTCAACAAGAGCCGGCGGAACATTTCCGAGAACCCGAGCGCGCTCGTCCAGGTCACCGATCCCGACACGGGCCAGGGGTGGCAGCTCCGGCTGCGCTACGTGCGATCGGAAACATCCGGTCCGCTCTTCGATCGGATGGCGCTGCGCATCGAAGCCATCGCGTCGTACTGCGGCCTCAAGGGGATTTTCAAGCTGCGCGCGGCCGACGTCTACGAAGTGCTGGCGATCGAGAAGGCGCTGGAGGAAGCCGGTTTCGAAGGACCCGCCGCGCTGAACCCGGTGTTCACGACGCGCGCGCTCCAGGAGCTCTCGGTCCGCGTGAACTGCGCCGACTCGCTGGAGAAGCTGCTGGATTCGATCCTGCGCGGTCTCGACGAGAGCTTCGGCTTCAGTCATTCGGCGATCCTGGCGCCGACCGAAGAAGAGGGCGTCCTCGTCACGATCGCCACGCGCGGGTATCCGGAAAGCGGGGTCGGCGCAGAAGTTCGATTCGGGGAGGGCATTGCGGGCGTCGTCGCCGAGGCGCGCAAGCCGATCCGGGTGTCCGGTCTGATCCGCGGGATGCTGTACGCCTACGCGATGCACAGGGACGCCGAACAGGCTGCGGCCGGCGTGCGCCGCAGGCGCATTCCGATGCCGGGGCTGCCGAATCCCGAGAGTCAGCTCGGCGTCCCGCTGATCGTGCGTGGAGAGCTGATCGGCGTGCTGTACCTCGAGAGCGAAGCGCCGTACCGGTTCCACGAGGAAGACAAGGCGTCGATCGAGCTGCTCGGCAGCTACCTCGCGATCGCGCTCCAGAACATGCAGCTGCAGGAACGGTCCACGGATGCGGCGGCGGAGGTTCCGACGCCGGCGCCGGTGCGGCGTCCTGGCGTGAAGCCGGCGCGCAACGGAGCGGCCGCCCGCGCACGCCGCGACGTCGTCTACTACGCGGGCGACGAGTGCATCCTGCTCGACGGCGAGTATCTGATCAGGAGTCTGCCGGCGAAGATCCTCTGGCGCCTGCTGATGGCGCGCGAGAGCACGGGCCGCAACGAGTTCACGAACCGCGAGCTGCGCCTCGACAAGTCGTTGAACCTGCCCGAATGGAAGGACAATCTCGAGAGCCGCCTGATCCTGCTGCGCCGTCGCCTGGACGAGAAATGCCCCGACATCCGTCTCGTCCCGCGCGCGCGCGGCCGCTTCGCGCTGGAGCTGGGGTGCGACGTCGCGCTCAGCCTGCGGCCGTAATGATCCGAGGGGCTTCGCCCCTCGGACTCCCCTGCACGCTCTCTCGCGCGCCGCTTCGCCGGCGCGCTCCGTTCGCGTGGCTCACTCGCTGCGCTCGTTCGCTTCTCCCTTTGCCGGCATCGGGATTCGACCCGCATTTCAGCTAGAGCTCGCTACGACAGCAGTTCAGTGGGCGAGACGCGCGCGGCGCGGACGGCGGGGATGAGGCACGCGCCGATCGAGATGGCTGCCACGAGCAGCCCCGTCGCAACGAGAATCGGCAGGTGCATCGGAGGCACGCCGTACAGGATCGCCTGCATCGCGCGACCGGCGACCCACGCGGCGCCGAGACCCAGCAGCGAGCCGGCGCCGACGAGGCGAGTGGACATCGACACGAACGTGCGCCGCATGCGGCCCGGCGTCGCGCCCAGGGCGATGCGAAGCGCGATCTCGCGGCGCCGCGCCGCAACCGCGTACCCGACGACCCCGTAGATGCCGATCGCCGTCAGCACCAGCGCGACGGCTGAGAAAAACGCGGCGAGCACGGCAGGCGAGCGGCGCGTCACCAGGCTGTCGGCGATGCGCGTGTCCATCGACTGGACGTTGCCGATCCCCAGGCTCGGATCGATCGCACGGAGCGCGTCGCGCAGCGTGGACGCCAGCCTCTCGGGCGCCATCGTCGTCCGCGCGAGGACGAACAGTTCCGTATCGAACACCGAGCTGTAGGGATAGAACACCGTTCCCGTCGATTCGCGGTCGATCAACCCCGTCTGCTTCGCGGCCGATACGACGCCGACGATCGTGAAGGCCTCGCGCGCGGTCCCGACGTTCGGTCCGGGAAAGATGCGGTGACCCAGGGCGCTCGCGCGGGGCCAGTAGTGCCGCGCGAAGTCTTCGTCGACGACGGCCACCCGCTCGCCGCGCTGAATCTCGGCCGGATCGAGGAACCGTCCCTCGATGAGCGTGAAGCCCATCGCCTCGAAGTAGCGCCCTCCTACGCCGCGCGCGTAATGCCCGCGAATCGATTCCCCGGGGGCCGGCACGTAGCCGGCGACCGCAGTGGCGCTCTTGATGTTGCGTCCGCTGAACGGAACGTTGGTCGCGATTCCCGAGGCTGCGATGCCCGGGCGGCCGTCCAGATCGGTCAGCAGGCGACTCACGAAGGCCCGCCGCGCCGCCGTGTCGGGATAGGCCCGAACGGTCAGCGAGATCTCGCCGGTCAGCACGTTGGCCGGGCGGAATCCCGGCGCGATCGACTCGACTCGCCGCAGGCTCAGCGCCAGCAGTCCGGCTGCGAAGAGCAGCGCGAAGGCGAGCGCCACCTGCGCGACGAGGAAGCCGTGGCGCAGGCGCTGCACGCCGCGACTGCTCGTGCTTGCGCGCGATTCGGACGAGAGCACCGGCTGCGTGGAGCCCCGCAGGCTGTACCAGGCGACCGGAATCGTCATGGCCAGTCCGACCACCCCCGCAAAGGCGACCCCGAGCACCGCCAACCGCACATCGAACGCGACCTGCGCCCCGAGCGGGAGCGTCGCGACGCCCAGGGAGTCGAGAAGCCGCAGCCCGACCACCCCGAACGCAATGCCCGGTAGTCCACCCGCCAGCGAGAGCAGCATCGTCTCGACGATCACCTGGCGGACGATACGGGCACGGCCGCCGCCGATCGCCTGGCGGATGGCCATCTCGCGTGCACGCGCCGTCGCGCGGATCAGCAGAAGGTTGACGAGGTTCACGCCGCCGACGAGCAGCAGGCAGATCGCGCCTGCCTGGACGAACAGCAGCACGGGACGGACCGCCGCGACATGTTCGGCGTGAAGGGGCATCACGAGCGATCGGAAGCCTGCGTCCGCGATCATCTTCGCCGTGGGACTGCCGGCTTCCATCGCCGCGCTGTGCGCATCCAGCTCCGCCTGCGCCGCGTCGATCGTGACGCCGGGGCCGAGCCTCGCGATCATCTGCGACGAGCTGCCCGAATGCCGGTTCTGCGGACCGCGATCGCTCGGAGCGGATGCCAGCGGCAGGAACAAGCGCGCCTTCGACGACAGGAATCGAAACGACGAGGGCAGCACACCAACGACCGTGCGCTCGACGCCGTCGACGCGGACGGTCCGTCCGACAATCGCGGGATCGCGGTCGAAGCGCTGCCGCCAGAAGCCGTCGGTCAGGATCGCGACGCGCGCCGAATCGGGATCCAACTCCTGCTCGGTGAACGATCGTCCCACCGCAGGCGTGACGCCCAGCATCGAGAAGAAATCCGCGGTCACGCGCATGACCGGCTCGCGCTCGACCGACCCCGGATCGCCGACGATCGCCGTGCCCTCGCGGCACAGCGCCAGCGCGCTGAACGCCGCGATCCGCCCGCGGCGTTCGTAATAGTTCGTCACCGAAGCGCCGTCGTCCGGCACGTCGGCCTTCGGATACGTGTTGTAGACGCGGACGAGGCGATCGGGCGCAGGGAACGGCAGCGGCCGAAGGAGGATGGTATCGACCACCGCGAAGATCGTGAGGTTGGCGCCGAGACAGATGGCGAGTGTCGCGACGGCGGTGCCGGTGAAGGACGGCGACTTCCGCAAGACCCGGAGCCCGTAGCGGACGTCCTGCTGGAGCTCGTCGAAAAGGCGGAGTCCGCGCGCCTCGCGGCAGTCCTCCCTGATCGTCTCCACGCCGCCGAACTCGATGCGCGCCCGCCGCTCCGCCTCGTCGCGCGGCATGCCGCCGCGGACGAGATCGTCGGTGTATTCCTCGATGTGAAACCGCAGTTCGTCGGTGAGGGACTCTTCGAACCGGCGGCGGCCGAACAGGGCCCGCAGGATGACGGCAGTCCGCTTCAGCACGTCACACCTCGTCCGGCGTCGTGTCGAGCGCCGCGGCAATCGCGGCCGCGAGGCGATTCCAGCCCGCGGTTTCCTCGCGGAGCCGCTTCCGGCCGTCCGCGGTGACCGTGTAGTACTTCGCACGCCGCCCGTTCTCGCTCTGGCCCCACTCGGCGACGATGAGCCCCTGCGTTTCGAGGCGGTACAGCGCGGGATAGAGGGAGCCCTGCGGAATGTCGAGCGCGTTCCCCGAGATCTGCCGGATCCGAAGGAGGACGCCATACCCGTGCAGCGGCTTCAGCGATACCGCCTTCAGGATCAGCATGTCGAGCGTACCCGGGAGCAATTCTGCGTTTTTCCCCACTTCGGCTCTCTCTCCTAGGCTATCGAGGAGAGACGAGATTCTGGGCGATCAAGTTTCCTCCCGGGAGGTACTATTTGATCTCAAGACCCAAATATCTCCTGATCTCCTGTAAGGCGTGGGCGGCGTGAGGCGCCCCAAGTTACAGGGAGCGGATCACCCGACACGGGTTGCCCGCAGCAAAGACCCCGTCGGGGATGTCGCGCGTGACGACGCTGGCGGCGCCGATCACCGTGCGTGACCCGACGGTGACGCCGGGGCAGATGATCGCGCCGCCGCCGACCCAGACGTCGTCGCCGATGGTCACCGGCTTGCCGTACTCGAGCGTGCGGCGCTGCGCGTGGTCGAGCGGATGCAGCGGCGTGTAGATCTGGACGGCGGGACCGAAGAAGGCGAAGTCGCCGATGCGCACGGGACAGACGTCGAGGACGACGCAGTTGAAGTTGAAGTAGACGCGGGAGCCGAGCGTGATGTGGGTGCCGAAGTCGCAGTAAAACGGCGGCTGGATGTAGACGTCGGCGCCGCCCGCGGCGAAGAGCTGCTGGAAGATCTGCCGCCTGGCCGTTTCGTCGCCGTCGCGCGTCGCGTTGAGCGCATGACAGAGATCGTGGGCGCGCGTCCGCGCGCGCACGAGCTCTTCGTCGAACGAGTCGTACAGCTCGCCCGCCAGCATCTTCTCGCGTTCGGTCCGCATCGGCGCCTCCTCCGGCAGGGCGTCCCCGTCCCCTTGACAGCGGCGCGGCCGAGGGTCAGAGTTAAAGGTTTAGACGAGAAGCATGAAGGGTCTCACCAGGCAGTACATCCTTTTGTTCGTCACCGCTCTCGGTACCGTATCCTGCGGCGGTCGCGCCGCACAATCGGCGCCGCCCGTCGTCCAGCCCGGCGCACCGGGCGAATCGAGCAAGGTGATCTCTTCCGCCG
>Ga0066903_100004425_pt1 | contig 11877 bp, 11 predicted proteins | sample PanSoiMetaGPlot1_FD_67491 | JGI IMG/M metagenome (GOLD analysis project Ga0066903, IMG submission 67491) | Tropical forest soil microbial communities from Panama analyzed to predict greenhouse gas emissions - Panama Soil - Plot 1 (version 2) | ecosystem: Environmental > Terrestrial > Soil >...
CCAGGTGCCAGCCACTCCGGCTCGAGCACCGGGGTGGCCGAGCTGGTCGCCGTCACGACGATATGCGCGCCTTCGACCGCCGCCCTGGCGGAGTCACAGGCCCTCACCCTGACGCCGGAAGCGCGGACCTCAGCCAGCGCCGCAGGGGCCACGTCGGCCGCAAACTTCGCTGCTCTCGCCGGGGCTGAACCCGCGATTCTGACTTCGGCGAGCGGCCAGATCGCTGCTATCGCCATCAAGTGCGATCTTGCCTGAACGCCCGTCCCGACGATCGCGAGCACGTCCCCTCCTGGCACGGCGAGCTGCTCGGTCGCTACGGCGGAGACGGCCGCCGTCCTGATTTCGGTCACCGCCGAGGCATTGAGCACGGCGATCGGCTGCCCGGACTCGGCTTCAGAGAGCAGCACGATGCCCTGATGGCTGTCCAGGCCGACGGCTGGATTGCCAGGAGTGACGTTGATCGCCTTGAGGCCGTAGCCGCTGCCCGGCTGGTAGGACGGCATCAGCGCCATCATGCCCGCCGCGCCTTCGGGTTTCAGGATCGACCGCAACGGCTGGAACACCTCGCCGCGCGCCCGTGCAGCCAGCGCCTCGCGCATGGCGTCCGCGCAGCGCGGATAGCTGAGCACGGAGCGGACAGCGCCGCCAGGAAGGACGAGCAGCTCCACCGGATGACTCCTCTACGTCAAGCCGTCGCCGCACCTAGTTGTCGCTGCGCGGAGCTGGCTGCTGCTCATTAACCTGGGCCCCGAAGGTTAGCGCCTTCGCTCGGGGCGCAATAGCGACCTCTTCAGGGGCGCGATGCTCGGGCACAGGCCGGCCGACGATCCGGTAGACCTCAGACCCGTCGACGGTTTCGTGCTCGAGCAGCAGCTCGACGAGCTCGGCGAGCATGTCGCGGTGCGCTCTGATCAGGCCGACCGCCGTGTTCTCGGCCTCACGCAGCAACCTGGAAACCTCGGCGTCGATCAGTGCCTGCGTCGATTCGGCGTATGGCCTGCTCGACAGGCCGTTCCCGCCGCCGCCAAGAAACACCGAGCCGCCCTGCGGATAACCAACCGGGCCGAGCTTGTCCGACAGGCCGAACTCGCGCACCATCCTGAGCGCCATGTCGGTCGCCGTCGACAGGTCGTTCGCCGCGCCTGTTGATCCCTGACCGAGTTCTACCAGCTCGGCGGCCCGCCCGCCGAGGCGGACCGCGAGCGAGTCATGCAAGTAGTCCTCGCCGTACAGATGCCGCTCGATGAGCGGAAGCTGCTGCGTCGCACCCAGCGCCTGCCCGGCCGGCAGGATGGTCACCTTCGCGACCGGGTCAGCATGCGCGGACAAGGCGGCGACTATCGCGTGACCGGCCTCGTGCACCGCAACCGAGTGTTTCTCCTCGGGCAGCAGGACGTTAGAACCCTCGCGCCTGCCGAGCAGAATCCGGTCCCTCGCGTCGTCGAAGTCCGCCCCGGTAATCACATCGCGGTTGTGGCGAACCGCGAAGATCGCAGCCTCGTTCGCCAGGTTCGCCAGGTCAGCGCCAGAGAATCCCGGAGTTCCCCTCGACACCACCTGCAGGTCAACATCGGGCGCTAGCTTCTTGTCGCGGCAGTGCACGGCGAGGATCGCGGCCCGCTCCTCCTGGTTCGGCAACGGGATCGTGATCTGCCTGTCGAACCTGCCGGGCCGCAGCAGCGCAGGATCGAGGACCTCCGGGCGGTTGGTCGCGGCCAGGACGACCAGGCCCTGCGAGGTGTCGAAGCCGTCCATCTCGGACAGCAACTGATTGAGCGTCTGCTCGCGCTCATCGTTCGCGACCACGGCACCGGAGCCCGCGCGGCGCTGGCCGATCGCATCGACCTCGTCTACGAAGATGATCGCGGGAGCTCGCTTGCGCGCCTCGCTGAACAGGTCGCGCACCCGTGCGGCGCCGACGCCGACGAAAAGCTCGACAAAGCTCGACCCGCTGACCGAGAAAAACGGCACAGATGCTTCACCTGCCACCGCCCTGGCGAGCAGGGTTTTGCCGGTTCCTGGCGGGCCGACCATGAGCACGCCGCGTGGTGGCGCCGCCCCGGCACGCTGGTACCTGCCCGGATTGCGCAGAAAATCGATGATCTCGCTGATCTCTTGCTTTGCGCCGTCATAGCCCGCGACGTCACCGAACTTGGTGTTAGGCCGCTCGGCGTCGAACACCTTTGCCCTGGACCTGCCCACCCCCAGCGCGCCCTGGAACGCGCCGGCTCCGCCGCGCGACATGCGCCGGAACAGCCAGATCACGAAGATCAGCGGCGCCAGCAGGATCAGCCAGTACAAGATCTCGGTCCCGAGCGCGGGCGAGCTGGTGTTCGCCTCGACGCTCTTCACGCCGTCGGCCCGGAGCTGGTTAGCGAGCTGGGTGTTCGGCGAACCCGGGATGACCGTCGTGTAGGACTTGCCGTTCGTCAGCGTGCCGCTGGCTCCGGTGTTGCCGCCGTTCGACGACGAATCGAACGTGACGTTCTTGACCCGGTGCTGACTCGCCGAGCTGATGAACTGGCTGTAGCTCAGGGTGACCGTGTTGTTGTTGTTAATGCTTGGCAGAAGGAAGTACAACGCCAGTGTCGCGATCAGCGCGATCGGCCAAAGCCAGTGCCGCCAAGCTGGTGGGGGCGGCGGTGCCGACGGGGTTGGCCGGTCACCCGGCGGCGGCGCACTCGGCTGCTTGCTCATACGTCATTCTTACGCACTCGCGGGAGCAATTCGGCCGCGACCAGTCTCTGATGCCCCCGGCCTGCACCGTGGGCGCGTCAGGAAAGCACGTGAATCGCGGGCGCTCATGCTGCTGCCAGCTCGGAAGGCTCGGCTATGACGTCGACGAGCGCGCCGTTGCGGAGCACAGTGATCTCCAGCGGTTTGCCGATCGCCTCGGCGAACATCAAGCGCTGCAGATCTTGCGCAGTGGTGACGGGCTTTCCTGCCGCGCTGACCAGTACATCTCCGACCCTGAGCCCAGCCCGCGCGGCCGGACCATCCGGCACGAGATCGGCCACCCGCAGCCCTTCCTTGCGGCCGACCCGATCGTGCAGCCCGGCGGGCAGCGGCGTCGGCGCGCTGACGATGCCCAGGTAGGCTCGCCGGACCCGGCCGTATTGCATAAGCGCGGCGATGATCTTCCTGGTCGTCGAGTTGATCGGAACGGCCAGGCCCAGGCCGACTCCGGCGACGGCCGTGTTGATGCCGACGACGTTCGCCCTGGCGTCGGCCAGCGCCCCGCCCGAGTTGCCGGGATTAAGTGACGCGTCGGTCTGGATAACGTCCTCGATCAGCCGGACGGCGGAACCGCTGCGAGTCGGAAGTGACCTGCCGAGCGCGCTGACGACGCCCGCCGTCACGGACCCGGCAAGCCCAAGCGGGCTGCCGACGGCGACCACGAGTTGTCCGACGACGAGATCCTCAGCCTCACCCAGCACCGCTGGCGGCGGCGTCCCGGCTCCGGCTCTGACGACGGCAAGGTCCGACAGCGGATCTGCCCCGACCACGGTGAACGGCGAGTTCGTACCATCAGAAAAGAGGGCAGTTCCGCCCGATGCCGTGCCGACCACGTGGGCGTTGGTGAGCAGGAAGCCGTCGCCGGTATACACAACAGCAGAGCCCAGGCTCTCCGCCTGCCTGCCGGCGCCGCGAGTCACGCGCAGGCTGGCGGCTTTGGGCGTGAGCTCGGCCGCAACCCCGGCGACAATCTGCGAGTACGCGTCGAGCGGCGCACTGGCTGGCATGCGACCACCTCCACAGAGCTCACCGAGCGAGGTGATTACAAGATTACCGTGTAAACGCAGAAGCTGGCGCGCCCGCTAACTGCTGGTCGGCTCGAGGATGAAGACCGGGATGATGCGGGAGGTCTTGGCCTGGTAGTCGGCGTAGGGCGGATAAGCGTCGACCGCGCGCTCCCACCACTGCGCCTTCTCGTCACCGGTTATCTCGCGCGCCACCATGTCGAGCTTCTTAGGCCCATCCTGGAGTTCAACTCTGGGATTAGCCTTGAGGTTGTAGTACCAGATCGGGTTCTTCGGCGCTCCGCCGAGCGAGGCGACCGCCAGGTACCGTCCGTCATGCTCAACCCGCATCAGCGGGGTCTTGCGGACCTTGCCGGTTTTCGCGCCTTTGTTCGTGACGATCACAACCGGCATGTCGCTTTCGCCGAGCATCGTTCCTTCGGTTCCACCGGAGCCTTCGAACCGCTCGACCTGGTCGCGGACCCAGCCACGCGGACTAGGGACATATTCACCTTCAATGGGCATGCGCTGAGTCTAAGCGGACTAGTCCGGCTTTCTCCGGTCGCCGGTCTAGGCTGCCGACGCAGTGATCAGTCGCTGACCGTGGCCGCCAGGCGCTCTGCGGCCTCTGCGTAGTCCTTTGCCATCTCATAGATGACGTCCCGCACAGTCGTGGCCTTATTCATCAGCCCTACACCCTGACCGACCCAGTAGGTCGCGAGCTCCTGCGCGCCCTTGTTCCCCTGCTCAGCAAGCACATCAATGCGCCGCATGACCGGCTCGCTCAGCAGCGACTGCAGCGGCATAGGCAGTGCACCGGGGCTCTTGTCGCCCTCCCAGGCTGCCGTCCAGTCGGACTTCAGCTGCCTGGATGGCTTCCCGGTCCTGCTGCGCGAGCGAATCGTGTCGCGGGAGGTGGCCGCGATCATCTTCTGCTTGGTGTACGGGGCGGTCTCGGCCTCCTCGGTGGTCAGCCAGACCGAGCCCGTCCACGCTCCGGCGGCGCCGAGCGCGATAGCCGCGGCGATCTGCCGGCCGGTCACGATCCCGCCTGCGGCGAGCACGGGCACCTCGCGGATCGGCCTGATGGCCTCTATCACCTCTGGCACCAACACCATCGTGGTGACCTCGCCGCAGTGCCCGCCAGCCTCGGTTCCGGCCGCGACCAGGATGTCGACGCCGGCGTTGACCTGCTTGATGGCATGCTCCCGCGCGCCGACCAGCGCAGCGATCGGCACGCCTGCCTGCCTGGCCCGATCGATCATGTATCCGGGCGGAGTGCCTAGCGCGCTCGCGATGAGCTTGATCGGATGCCGGAACGCCACATCGAGCAGCCGCTCCCCGGCCTCTTCGCTGATCGACGACGTGGCCGGCCTGGAGTCCGCTGACGGGTCATCCGCAGGGATGCCGTGTTCCTCGAGCAGCGCGGCGACGAAGTCCTTCTGCTGCTGGCCGATCAGCGACCGGATCGCTGCGGCGTCCAGGCCCTGGCCCTTTCCTTCGTATTTCTCCGGCACCAGGATGTCGGCCCCGTAAGGCCTGCTGTCAACATGCTCGTCGATCCAGGCGAGTTCGTGCTCGAGTTGCTCCGGTGAGTGCATCGAAGCGCCCAGCACGCCGAAGCCGCCCGCATTGGTAACGGCCGCAACGACGTCGCGGCAGTGGCTGAACGCCAGCAGCGGCAGGTCGATGCCCAGCATCTCGCAGATCGGGGTGTTCATATCCGGCGCTCCTTCGCTCCCGTCCAAGCTTCGCTGTAGGTGGGAGGCCGTCGCAAGCGAAGACCTTTCGTGCATCGGAACGCCGCTACGTCTGGCCAGGCCGCTCCAGGTAGACGATGCGGTCATCAAGTTCGTCGCCAGCTACTGCTGCGACAGCGGCGGCGATCCAGGCGTATCCGGCGGGCCTCCGCGAGAACCGCGATGAGAGGGCGATCAGCACGCCAAAGTGGTGACGACCTGCGGCGACGTGGTCGCTGCAGACCCGCGCGAAGTCACTGACGTTCTCGGTAAGCAGCACGTATCCCCCCGCGACCGCGGCGGCAAAGACGTCCGCATCTGACCAGCCTGACATTCTGAGCTCAGCCACTGTGACAGCGTCGATGCCTTGGCCGCGCAGCTCTTGAGCCAGCTTGCTCGGATACATCTCGTCGAGAAGGAGCTTCACTGCTTGTCCGCTGCTGCCGTGTCGTGACGATGCAGCGCGATGCGTGCCTCGATCTCCTCGCGGTAGGCCTCGGCGTAGCGCAGGGCTGCATCGATCAGCGGGCGAGGGACGTCCTGTTCGGCGGCCAGTAGCCGCGCAGGGTCATCCTCGGCAGCGAGATCCTCTAGCCACATGAGGATCTCCCACACGTCCGGGCCCCCGACCACGGCGGCCCGCCGACCTGCCGGACCATCCCGGAAGGTGATCAATGGGTGCTCATCACGGCGGGACCCCTCCTCGGCATACCTCCGGAGCCGGTCAGACAGGCTCTCTCCCGCCGCCCGCGCTCGCAGACGCAGCCGCGCAGCCAGTGTGTCGTCCAAGCGCACTGATACATTCACCGACATGCATTCATCGTAGCACGTTGTCAACAGGTTAAATGTTCGTCGATGCCACTCAGCCTTGGCAGCGAGGTCAGCCGGGCTTGGATGGAAGAGGCTCGAGACGCGGGTCCGCTCGAGCCGCCAATGCGGCTGCGACGTCCGGCGGCACGGGCACGTTCGAGCCCTGGAAGCCCTGGAACGGGCGGAAGGATCCGAGCCGGACATCCTCGAGAAGCTCTGATCTGAGCAGCGCCGGCCGGATCCGGTAGTCGAATCGAATATCGGTTCGCCACCGGAAATGCGCAGGCTCGGACGGATCAACGTGCTGTTCGTAGGTCTTCGTGACGATGGTCGCCACGTAGTAGATGCCGGGGTCCTTCGGCCCCACGACCTGCAGCCAGACCCGATCCCCGATGGCCATCTCGTCTCGGAACCTGGGCGTTCCCCACCAGTGCTCCCGCGAGGCGGCCACGGCGGCGTCGAGATCGTAGTGCCGAGGGTTGCCCTCAAAGATCCAGTCAGCCACGATGCATTGCCTCGCGCTCGAGTATCAGCGCGCTTGGCCGAACGTGGCGGTCGCCGTCGATTATCCCGAACTTGACATCGTAGCCGTGCAGCCATTCATAGTTGTCCACGGCTGTCCAATGGAAGAAGCCGCGCACGTCAATACCCCTGGCGATCGCGTCGGCGGTCACGAGCAGCCCGCGCTCGAGGTAGTCCGCGCGCTGGCCGTCGTCATCGGTGCCGATGCCGTACTCGGCGACCAGCAGCGGAGTCCCCGGCAGCATCTGATGCAAGCGGTCAAGCACCAGGCCAAGGCCCTCGGCCCAGATGCCATATCCCAGCGGAGATACCGGCGCGTCGAGCGGATACGGAACCGTCCGACCCTTCCGGATGCCGATCGTGGAGTAATACGAGAAGCCGATGAGGTCGAACGAGCCTGCCAGGTCCGGCCTTTCGGCCGGCTCAAGGCCGGCAATCTTTAGTACGCCCTCACGGAACAGGCCAAGTCCGGCTTGCCAGTTCGCAGCGTCGAGCAGGCTAGCCAGCTCGGTGGTCTCCAGAGTTTCGTCCAGCGTCTCGATCGCGGACAGCCCGAAGATCGACGCGACGGGAGCACCGGTCTGCCGCAATCGCACCGCAGCCTCCGCGGTCGCGAGCTGCATCGCCTGGGAAACCAGCGCAGCTTCGGCGGGGTCGTCGTGCCCCGGCGGCCAGCCCCTGCCTCGGTAGGCCGCGACGGCGTAGTAGTTCGTCTCATTGACCGGCTGCCATCCGTACGCGAGATCACCGAATGTCTCCGCGATGAAATCCACATGCCTCGACCAGAACTCGCCCCGGTTCCGCTCCGCCAGGAAGCCGCCCGCCTCGGCGAACCACCGCGGCACCGTGAAGTGGTGCAGGCACACCCACGGCTGAACGCCGGCCTCGCGAGCGACCGTGAGCACATCTCGGTAATGCGAGACCGCCGTCGCGTCGTGCTGGCCCTGCTCCGGTTCCAGCCGCGCCCAGTCGAGCGTCAGCCGGTGATGGCGCAGACCTAGGTCAGCCAGCAGCCGGAAGTCTTCGGCGTACCGCACGGCGAACCCGTTGCCGTCGCCGGAAAGCGGCGCGTTTCCGGCCCGCTCCCAGTCCCACCAGTCCGACGCCGGAGCCGCTCCCTCACACTGCGTGGCCGAAGCGCCCGTTCCCCACATAAATCCATCCGGCCAGTGCATCTCTCCCCTGTCCGTTACGCGCCAGCACGCCAGCAAGCGGCTCCTAGCTACCCTAAGTTTCACGCGCGCGAACGGGGGGCTTATGGATCTGGGGCTTGCCGGAAACACGGCAGTAGTGACCGGTGCGAGCAAGGGAATCGGGCTGGCGGTCACCAAGGCACTGGCGGGCGCGGGCGCGACCGTGTTCGCCGGCGCGAGGAAATCATCCGGCGACCTGGACGAACTCGCGAGAGCAGGGCGCGTCCATCAGTTCGAGGTCGATCTGGCTGACCCCGCCGGCCCCGCGGCGCTCGTTGCGGCCGCCGGCCCGACCGTCGACGTGCTGGTCAACAACGTCGGCTCCGCGCCCGCCAGGCCCGGCGGCTTTCTGGGTATCACCGACGAGCAGTGGCTCGCTACCCTCAACCTCGACCTGATGGCCGCCATCCGGGCATGCCGCGCCGTGCTGCCCGGGATGCTCGAGGCCGGATCCGGGTCCATCGTCACGATCTGCTCGGTCAACGCCAGGCTGCCCGATCCGGCCGTCATGGATTACAGCGCAGCGAAAGCCGGGCTGGCCGGATTCTGCAAGGCGCTCTCGAAGGAGGTCGGCGCGAAGGGGATCAGGGTCAATACCGTGAGCCCGGGGCCAGTGGCCACCGACCTCTGGCTGGGCGAGAGCGGTGTCGCCAGGACGGTGAGCGCCGCGACTGGCGCGAAACCAGACGACGTGGCCGGCCAGGCGGCCGGCCAGATGGTAACCGGCCGCTTCAGCCAGCCGGCCGAGGTCGCCGACGTCGTGCTCTTTCTGACTAGCAGCCGGGCCGGGAACATCACCGGAGCCGATTTCACGATCGACGGGGGCCTGGTTCCCACCTGGTGACCGCTAGGCCGCTGCCTGTGTGCCGACGAGGTGCAGGTAGCGCAGCGCCTGGGCGTAGGAGGCAATGAGGCTTGCCTGGCAATACGGCAGTCCGTGCAGGCGGCAGAACTCTCGGATCAGCGGCTGCGACCTGCGCAGGCTCGGACGGGGCATTGACGGGAACAGATGATGCTCAATCTGATAGTTCAGCCCGCCGAGAGCGAGGTCAGTGAACCAGTTGCCGGAGATGTTGCGCGAAGTCAGCACCTGCCGCCGGAGGAAGTCCTGCTCGTCCTGCCTGCGCAGGATCGGCATCCCCTTGTGGTTGGGCGCAAACGACGCACCGAGGTAGACACCAAACAGGCCCTGCTGGACAAGGATGAACACGATCGCCTTCACCGGGCTGAGTACCACGAAGACGACTGCCAGGTAGGCCGCGAAGTGCACGGCGAGCAGCGCGGTCTCGGCCAGCCGGTGCTGCCGTGCTCGGCTCGACAGGGCTCGGATACTCGCTGCATGCACGCTGAACGCCTCGCCCAGCAGCATGGGGAAGAACAGGAACGCCTGGCTGCGGAAAATGATCCTGGACAGGCCTCGGCTGGCGGCAGCCTGGCCGTCGGTCATCGCCAGCGCGCGCATCATGATGTCCGGGTCGGCGCCTTCGGTATTCGGGTTGGCGTGATGCCGGTTGTGCTTGGCCACCCACCAGCCGAAGCTGAGACCGATGCCGAGGTTGCCCAGCAGCAAGCCGAGGATGTAGCTGCGTTTCCGGGACGCGCAGATCTGCCGGTGCCCCGCGTCGTGGCCGAGGAAGCCGACCTGGGTGAACATGACCGCAAGGAAGACAGCCACCGCGAGCTGCCACCACGAATTTCCCACCAGGACGAACGCTGCCCAGCCGGCGGCCAGCAGAAAAGTGGTGATCGCTATCCGCCACGCATAGTCCCCGGTGCGCCGGTCCATCAAGCCTGCCTGCCTGACAGCGCGCAACAGTGCGGAGTAGTCGCTCCCCTGCTTGTCCGGGGTTCCCTCGCCCAGGCGCGCTGCGGGATCGGCCGTCATGACGCCGTTGCCCTGTTGATCAGAGCGGTCTGCCTGCTGGAATAGATGCGCAACGGAAGGGCCACGGACATCAGGCGCTCCGGCTGGGCCAGAACATGAAATGCGAACCCCCAGGTAAGCGAATGTACTGGCCGCCGCCGGCAGTGGATGCCGGTGCCGCGTCTCTAATGCAACGCTAGCACGGGGGTAATTGGCTGCCTGCTGCCGGAATCAGGATCCGCGGCTAAGCGTCCTGGCGATGCTGGCCGGCAGCGATGTGCCCCGCCTGGCGCCGCAACTGTCTGGCGAGCTTGGCGTACTCGCTCCGCGCGGTGGTGTTTAATGGGGCCCGGTTGTCGTCGAAGTTCGTTCACGTGTCATAGCGCCTGCGGATTCTGACAGCGGGTGCTTGATCTGGACAGAGCCAGAAGCTTCCAGCAAGCGGTCGCAACAGCCAAGGGGATGCGCAGCCGCGTATCCCCGGCGATCGTTCTAGCAGGAGGAATACGCATGGCTCAGGGCACAGTGAAGTGGTTCAACGCCGACAAGGGGTTCGGCTTTATCGCTCCTGATGACGGCAGCGCCGATGTCTTCGTACACCACTCAGCGATCCTGACCAACGGTTACCGCAGTCTCGAGGAGAACCAGCGGGTGGAGTTCGCGACCACGCGCGGCCCGAAGGGACTGCAAGCCGAGCAGGTTCAGCCGCTCTGACAAACCCGGGGTTCTAGGAGCGCCGGGCGGCTGACTCGCTCATGAGGACCCGTCCGGCGCGGACCTCCGTTGACGCTCAGCGTGAGCTCGACCTCAGTCGAAGAGTTGCGCGTTGTCTCGGACATCGAACACATCTAGTCGGTCTCTGCGCCAAGGGAAGGCAGCATCTGCGATGGCATTCCCGATTCCAGACCGGGGCGCCGGTAACCGAAGCGACCTGCGGGGCCGTCCCCGGCATCAGCCGCTACCAAACCCACGAGCCATAGCGACGTTCTTTGTGGCTGGGGTGGACCGCTGCCGTCGAGCGCGAGGTAGCGCGGCGCCGTGAACTGGGCTCCGATCCGGGTTTAGCCAGGTTGCAGTCCCGTGCGATAAGGGGTGGGCGCCAACCTCTTGGCCCGTCTGAATTTTGGCCGGACCTGGCCGCGTTCGACGGCGACACGATAGTCGGCTCGGCGACTGTGTTCAGCTTCCAGATGCGGCTGCCTGGCGCGATGGCTGCGGTCGCCGGGGTGAGCCTGGTTGCCGTGCTTCCCTCGCACCGCTGCCAGGTCATCCTATCCGCGCTGATGTGAAGTTATCGCGCCGGGGTGCCGAGTCCCTGGCGGTCCGGGCTCGCCGCTTCCCGGCCGCCGGCGTCGGGGAACGCCGCGGTCACGACCTGTCGCAGCGCTTCGATCCTGGCCTGGACGGCAGGGCGGCGTTGCTGCGGGGCCGCCGCGACCAGGTCGGCTAGCAGCGCCTGGAGCCGGCGGGCGACCTGGAGACTGCTCGCGCCGTACTGCATGGTCTCGTCGAGCCCGAGCGCCACCAGCGCGTCCCAGGCCGGGGCCAGGTACCCCACCCTGGGCCGGCCGTCCGGCCCGGTGACCGTGCCTGTCCCAAGGGACCGTGCCGCCAGCCGGCGGAGAATGTCGTCGACCTGATCCATGGCCTGGACGGCGCTCGTGGGGTCGTTCACGGCCGGCGACAGCGCCCGAATCGAGATGTCGGCCAGCAAGCGCAGGCCGTAGGCCGGGTCGTGGGCGAGGCTCCGGGACGGGCTGATCCGCATTGCGCTGAGGAGCTGATCCCGCGGTGGCGCGTCTCCCGGTCCGTGCGCGAGCACGGCGCCCCAGCCAACGAAGTCTCCGATGGCCGGCACCAGCGTGATCTCGGTATCCAGGCTGATGGCAAGCCCGACCAGGGCTGGCTCGTCGAATCCCTGGTAGACGCCCGGTTCGCCGTCGTGGCGCATCGTCCAGGTGCTGCCCCGATTCGCGGTGTCGGCGGGCGGGCGGGCCTGCGGCGCCGAT
>Ga0066903_100004426_pt1 | contig 11876 bp, 4 predicted proteins | sample PanSoiMetaGPlot1_FD_67491 | JGI IMG/M metagenome (GOLD analysis project Ga0066903, IMG submission 67491) | Tropical forest soil microbial communities from Panama analyzed to predict greenhouse gas emissions - Panama Soil - Plot 1 (version 2) | ecosystem: Environmental > Terrestrial > Soil >...
GCCAGAAAGGTTTCAAAATCGTCGACGTGAAAGTCGATATGAACCGGTGTCCAATGTCGCTGATAGCGGCGAACGTCGTCAGTCTCCTTGGCCGGCTTGCTCCCAGCCGATTTCTCGATCAATCCGATTTGAGAGTCACCACATTTGAGAATGACATATGTCGGCACAGGTCGCGCGATCTCGGGAAATCCCAAGCCGTCGCGATAAAACCGCAGGCCTTCATCGAGCAGCGGAACGTCGATTGAAACTGAGTACTTCATGCTCATGCTCGGCTAGTATCCAGGTCGGCTGCCGTGCTCACCTCGTAAGTCAAACAACGGCCGATAGGGAGCTATGTTAGCGCACCTGGGGCCTGAGCCGGGGTAAAAACCGGCCTTCGGAAACAATCATTCACAAACTCTAACGCACCGTCCCGGCCGCCGGCGCTGGCACTTCCACCTGACGCGGGGTAGCGAGCTGCAGCGCGTTGCCCGGATCGATCAGACCGGAACCGAACTGGTCATTCGGACCGAGCCGTTTGGCGCTCGCCGTCAGGATGCGGCGAACATCGGCCGGCGTGAGGTTTGGATTGCGCTCCAGCATCAGCGCCACGATTCCGCTCACATGCGCGGTGGCTACCGAGGTGCCGGTCGTCATCTGGTAGGTGCCTTCCGGCGCCGGCACCAGGATGTCGACCCCGGGTGCCGCGACCGCAATGTAGGTGCCGCGGTTTGCGCCGGCAAACAACTTGTCGTCGATGTCGGTCGCAGTCACTGCGATCACGTGCTTGTCGGCGGCTGGGAACAGCGGCGGTGACTTGGGCCCGGCATTGCCGGCTGCTGCGATCAGCACGACGCCGCGGTCATAGGCAACGGCGAGTGCGCGCTCGATTGTGGGATCGCGCGGGCCGGCGAAGCTCATATTGACGATACGCACGCCGTTGGTCACTGCGTGGTCGAGCCCCTTGAGAATGTTGAAGGTGGTGCTCTGCGCGCTCGCCGCCTGGGTGGTGAAGGCGCGGATCGCAAGCAGCCGGGCGCCCGGCGCGGTGCCGATCAAACGGCGGTGCGAAGCGATCGCGCCCGCCATTCCGGTTCCGTGCGAGTGCGGCTTCTCCTCGACGCCGGTGGCGTCGAAACGGTCGATCACGGTGCCTTCGAGATCGGGATGGGTGGTATCGATCTCGGAATCGATCACTGCGACCGGGATGTTGGTTGCGCGCACCCGGCGAAGGATGTCGCCCATCTTGAGCTTCTGCAGCACATATTGCCCGGCATCGCCCTGCATGCGATCGCCTGCGAGATCCTGCCCGAGCGCGTAGATGTAGTTCGCCTGACCGGCCACGATGATGCGATTGTTGGCCAGCGACCGGATGGTGTTCGCGATGCTCTGACCGCCTTCAATGCGCAGCCGGTGGATCGCAGTGTTGATGCTGGTGAGGCACTGCGAGCTGAGCACCGACAACTGGAGTCGCGCCATCGCGTCGTTCAGCGTCTGCTGCGGCGTGCTGCATGGCAGCTGGATCACCACCTCGTTCTGCACGAGGCGGGTCTCCTCGGCCGGCGGTAAATAGAAGTAGCGGTTGGCGCCGACGTCGAGCCGAGTCGGATTGTTGATGCTCGCAACGGCCGGCACGGCCGGACCCTGCTGCTGTTGCGCCTGCTGGTTCAGGAACTGCGTGTTGAGCAGATCGGGCGGCGGCACCGGCGGGTTGATCGGATTGTTGTTCGCGAGAAGCAACAGCGGCGACTGGGGCAGCGACACCGGGTTTGTCGGTGGGTTCGTCGGCGGCTCTGTTGGCGGGTTCGTCGGCGGCAGCACCGGCGGGCCTTCATTGGTGTTCTGCGGGCCCAGGTTGATGAGCTGCGGGTAGGAGCCGTGCCTCCAGATGGTCGTATCAAACCCAGCCGGCAGTCCTCCCGCCAGCACGGCGGTGTCGAGTGCTGTGCCGCCGGCGCTCTTCTCCTGGCCCGTCGTCTGGCGGTCCCAGTAGGAGTTGGTGACGGTGCCGACCGGCGCCGACGCCGGCGCGCCGGCAAAGCCGGGCACGTTGAGGTCGTTGGCGCCAACGAGGCCGCCGGTAGTGCTGCCGGATCCCGCGGTCACGAGTCCAACCGCATAGGTCTGGTCGATGGTGCCGCGGTTGAGCGCCGCGAACGCGGCGGCGACCGTCTCGTTGGCGCCGGTCACCGGCCCCAGCGCATAGGACTGCGTAATCGAGCCAGGCATCGTGTCGGTGTTGGCCGCAACATTGACGCCGACAAAGCCACCGACAAAGCTGCTGTTGCCGCCCGTCACTGCGCCGCTCGCATAGGTCTGGTTGATGCGGCCGCTGTTGAGGCCGACAAAGCCACCCGCAATCACGTTGGTACCACCGGTCACCTTGCCGGTCGCATAGGCAAGCGAGATCGTTCCGAGATTGGTGCCGCTGAAGCCGCCGAGCAGGCTCGTGTTGCCGCCGGTCACGTTGCCGCTGGCGAACGTGATCGGGCCGGTGCTCTTCGAGGTGATGGTGCCCTGGTTGATTCCGACGAAGGCGCCGGCTGTGCTCGAGGTGCCGACCGTGACATTGCCGGACGCTGACGAATTGACAATGGTGGCACTGCTGTCGGTGCCAGTGCCCGAAGTGTTGCAATCGGCGCAACCGATATTGATGCCGACGAGGCCACCGGCGGTGCCATTGTTGCCGGTCACGACGTTGCCGGTCGCGAACGAGCGCTCGATCCTGCCGATGTTGTCGCCGACCAGGCCGCCGGCGCTCAGCCCCGTAGCGTCCGAGCCGACATTGCCGGTTGCGAACGAATCGCTGATGGAGCCTTGATTGTCGCCGGCTAGGCCCCCGACTGTCGAAAGGCCGCCGTTACCGTTGTTGGACCCATTGCTGCCGGTGACAGCGCCGGTCGCGAAGCTCTTCTCGATCGTACCCTCGTTGCTGCCGACAAGCCCGCCGGACGAGCCGAGCTTGCCGCCGGTGACATTGCCGGTGGCGCAGGAGAACGAAGCGCCCGTAGCGCACACCGAGCTCAGCACCGGTGACGTTGTGCTGGTGATGGTGCCGCTGTTGAGGCCGACGAGACCACCTGCGAAGGCGAGGTCGTTGGCTTTGCTGGTGACGCTGCCGAATGCCTGCGAGTTGGTAATGGTCGAACCCGGAGCGTTCGAGCCGACGAGCCCGCCGGCCGCTGAATAGGTCCCTGTGATCGAGACGGCAACGTCGGCGGAGGACCCGGTGATCGTTGCCGTGCCGAAATCAAGAATTCCGTTCTGGCCGACAAGTCCGCCCACGAAGCTCGCGCCACCGCCACTGACCGTGCCGGTCGCGCGCGAATTGCTGATGGTCGATCCGGCGGCGTTCGAGCCGACGAGCCCGCCCGCAACGTTGAAGCCGCCGGTGCAGTTGCCCTCGCAGCCGTCGCCAACCGTCACGGTCATCCCGGTTGCGCTCGAATTGCTGATCGTTCCGGCGATCTGCTGATTGTTCGGACCGAACATGCCGTTTTGTCCGACCATCCCGCCCGCGATGACGCCGGTGAGGTTGCCACCATCGACCGTGCTGTTGCTGACGTTGACGTTGCTGATGGTGCCGGCATTCTGGCCGGCAAGCACGCCGACGAACTGGCCAGGCCCGCCCGCCTTGAAGTTCGCCTTGACCGAGAAATTCGTGAGGTTGAGATTGCGCACCGTGCCGGTTGCGCCGATTGTGCCGAACAGGCCGATATTGTTGACGCCCGTAGCGGTCGGCGAGATCACAGCATTGCTGATGGTGTGGCCTTGCCCGTCGAGCAGGCCGGTGAACGGCGACCCGGCGCTTCCGATCGGGTCCATGTTGTCAGCACCGATGTCCTTGCCGAGCGCGTAGGTGCCGCCGAGCGTCTTGGTGTTGGCTCCGATCAACTGCAGATCAGGAAACGTGTTCACCAGCATGTAGGCGGTGAGCGTGCCGCCGCCGGTAACGTTGGAAGAATAGTCGTTCGGGTGCTCGTATTTATTCCCGCCCCCGCACTCGCAGTCCTCCTTGTAGTATGCGACCGGATTGTAGAAGATAGACACCGTGCCGGCGGTCGATATCTTGATGCCGGCGCCGAAGCTCACCGTGCCCACACCGGTGCCGGTGCTGTCGGCGCGCAGCGTCACCGCGGCCCCGCCGGTGTTGGTGAGGTTGCCGTTGATCGCGATGTTGCGATAGGCGTTCAGCGTCAGTGAATTGCCGCTGCTCCAGCTCACCGTGTTGGCGACCGTGATGTCACCGTTGCCCTTGGTGTCGGCAGCGCCCGTCGAGAGCACGACATTGCCTTTGGCCAGCGCCTCCTCCAGAGCCGCAACCGTCATGGTGCCGTCTGTGCCGATGACGATATCCGCGGGATCGAGCAGCAGCGTGCCGGCAAGCCCGTTGGGCGCGCCCGTGTCGACGCTGCCGGCAAAGCTAAGCCCGCCCTTGCTCGACACTTCCACAAAGCCGCCGTTGCCGGCGCTGTTGCCGCCGCGCGCGAAGATCAGGCCCGCGAAGGTGGTCCGGGTCTCCGACCACAGAACGACCTTGCCGCCATTGCCACTGCTCTTCGCCGAGGCATCGATCGTGGTCGCGGCATCGACCGACAGCGTCGTCGCGTTGCCGATCTTGTAGCTCTCGAGCGCGGCACTCTGGTTGTTCACGAGTGCTTTGTTTGGATTGCCGCCGCCCCAGTCGCCGCCGAGCATCACCTTGCCGCCGCCGGCATCGCCCGACACGTCGATCTTGGCGCCTGCGATCTGGATGGCTTCGCCCGTTACCACGACGCTGCCGCCCTTGCTGCCCTTCTGCTTGCCGGCGGCCGATACCGTTCCGGACACTTTGACGGTCTGCGTGGGCGCGCCCGCGCCCTTGCTGTCGGCGGTCGCGGCGCCGAGCACGATCATGCCGTTGTGCGTGCCAACGGAATTGGCCTCGACCACACCTGAGGTGTTGATCACCGAGTCAACGACCGCGCGGGCCGCTGCCGCAGTCAGCTCGACCCGGCCGCCATTGGCCGACAGCTTGCCTTCGTTGGTCACGAGCGAGGTGAGCGGCTTGCCGGTCGAGACGTCGATCACCTGATTGGCGATCTGATCCGTAGGCGAGAGCTGGATCAGCTTGTCGCCGTAGAGATCGAGCGTGAAGCTGTTGCCGGAGGCGAGCGCTACTGTGCCGAGCGTCGCCGTGATGGTGCCGGTGTTGCGCACCCCGGGTGCGACCAGCGCCGCGAAGCCGCCGCTCGTTGCCGTGATGTTGCCCTGATTGATGATCGAGGCGTTGGGCTTTCCAGCGATATTGAAGTTGTAGCGGCCCGCCATGAAGTTGGTGTTCGTGATGTCGGCGGTCGAGGCCAGGAAGCCTGCGGTGTTGATCACGCCGGACGGGCCGACCAGCACGCCGTCGCGGTTGATCACGAACACATAGCCGTTGGCGTTGAGCGTGCCGTAGATCGTTGAGGGCCCGAGCCCGCCGGTCACCCGGTTGAGGGCGACTGATGACGCGTTCGGCTGCACGAAGGTCGTGGTCTCGCCCGCGCCGATATTGAATGTGTTCCAGTTGATGATGGCGCGATTGGTGTTCTGATTGATGACGGTCGAGCTGGTGCCCGCGCCCGAAACGGTCGCCGAGCCGCCCACCACCACGGGACCGTCGGGGCCAGCAAAGACGGGCCCGGCGCCCAGCGTGAGCAGTGCCGTCGAAGTCAGGAGCACGTTGCGGAAGCGCATCGTCTGATCTCCTACAGCCGTCCGGTCACAATGAAAAAGAAACGCCAGTCGTCGCGTGGGCCGTCGATTCCCTTCGCGACCGACAAATCGGTCGAGAACCCGCCATAAGGCGCGAACGGTGGCTGCCAGCCGAAGCGGATGCCGCCGCCGACCGACGCCGCATCGAGGTTCGCGGGCGTTCCGGCGACGGGAGCAAGATTGTGCAGCCAGCCGCGATCGGCAAATCCATAAAGCTGCAGCTGGCTCAGCTGCTTGATATTATGGGGCAGGTCGAGCCGCAGCTCGCCGAGCACGTTGATGCATTCGTCGGCGACAAGATCGGACGGATCGAAGGCGCGTCCGAACGCGCGCCCGCCGTAGCCGCAAAGCTCGGATGACAAGAGCGGGTTGGCAGCATATTGGCCGTGGGCGGCGACCAGCAGCGACAGGCGCTCGAACAAAGGCTGCACGCGCGAATAGGTCCCCTCGACTTTGGTAAAGTCGACACGGCCGTTGGCGGTGGAGAGGAGGAGATCGCCATTGCGGCTCGAGCCCAGGCCGTTGATGCCCCGGCTGGCGACCACGTTGAGCTGGTTGATGGCGCCCGATGACTCAGCGAGATCGGCGTCGATCTTGAGCCGTGCGCCGCGCAGCTTGTCGCGCGAATTGACTTCGCCGAGGATATCGCTCTTGTCGTCGGTGGCGAAGAACAGCCCGGAGAAGATCAGGTTCTTCTCGCGCAGACGGACGATCGGATAGCTGAAGCCGCTCTCGAAAAAATAGCTGTTGGTCTTGTATTCCAGGAGCCGCAGGTCGGGGGTGCCGGGCCGTCCGCGGCTGTTGCTAGCGCTGGCGAAGAAACTGAGGCCCTCGCTGTTGAGCACCTGGCGGTAGCTGCCGGACAAGTATTGCAGCTCGCTCAGATCGAACGCGCCGGCGTACGAGAACGTGAAGGCTTCGTGGCCACGCAAAAAGTTGTTGAAGGTGGTGCTGGTGTTGAATTGGTAGGGCCCGCGCGCCTTGGTGCCGCGATTGTCGATGCGAGCGAACGTATCGATTGGCTTCTCCGCCACCTCGACCACCAGCGTCGCTGCGCCTTGGTGCGTGCTTGAAGCCTTGAGGCTGTTCTTGAACTTCAACCCCGGCAGATCGCTCGCGAGCAGCAGATAGCGCTCGATGGTGCGCACGTTGGCCGGCCGATCGGCGATGATCTTTGCGGTGTAGTCCGCGAAGAAGTCGCGATACTTCGACAGCGATGCCGGCCATTCCACGTTGTCGACATAGCCTTCGACGATTTGGATCGTGATCGTGGCACCATTCGGCGAGAGTTCTTGCGGTGGAATGATCGCGCGCGACAGCACATAGCCATCGCTGCCATATCTCGCGGTGATGCGCGCCGCGATATCGTAGACCGCGGCGAGCGTGACCGGCTGGCCGATGAGATCCTGGTAGAGCGCTGAAAGCTCATCGGATCGATAGATGGTGCCGCCGATGAGGCGCACGCCCCGCAGCACCAGCGTGATCTTGTCGGCACCGGGAGGCGCGACGGAGCCTGGCAGTGTAATGGCTGGGCCGCCAGGTCGTGCAAGGGCGGGCGCTGGTTGCTCAAAGCGTTCACGCTCGCGGCCTGGAAGCTCGCTCGAAGGAATCTGAGCAAACGCCGATGAGGCAGTCAGCATCGCTGCCGCCACGGCCAATACGCACCACCCGCCCGGGCTCATACTCAACGCCCCGAACCCACCAACTTTGCACGCAACTTGGTAACTTTATGGCCTGGGTGTGTCGGAAAGCAATGTAGTACCTGGAAGAACGCCGGTAGATTTCGCCGTGTGTGCCGAATTCAACACACAGGGCTGCTGGCAAAAGTCGAGCTTCGACAATGGGTTGTTGGCTGTATCAAAATACCGGAAAACGACCAGCGGCAGCGCTGCGTCTATTGGCGGCGCTGCAGCCGCTGGCTGGGCTTGATGGCTACCTGGCGCCGCTCTCCTCGGCGCAGCAACTCGAGCGACACCGTCCGGCCGATCTTGTCGCCGTCCAGAACGCGGATGAGGTCGTCGGCGCCGCTGATCGCAATGCCGTCGAGCGCCAGGATGATGTCTCCCGCCACGATCCCAGCAAGCTCGGCCGGGCTGCCGGCCTCCACTCCGACCGCGACCACGCCGCTCGCCTGCGTCACGCCCGCGGCGTGCCGCAGCCGGCGAGGGATGACGGTCTGCTGCGCCGAGACGCCGATATACGCGCGCCGGACATGACCATGACGCACCAGCTCTCCGAGCACGAAGTTCGCGGTGTTGGATGCCACCGCAAAGCAAATGCCCTGCGCACCCATGATGACGGCCGTGTTGATGCCCACAACCTCGCCGTGCGACGACACCAGCGGGCCGCCGGAATTGCCAGGATTGAGCGCGGCGTCGGTCTGGATCACGTCATCGATCAACCGCCCGGACTGGGCGCGGAGCGAACGGCCGAGCGCCGAGATCACACCGGTGGTGACCGTAGACTCAAAGCCGAGCGGATTGCCGATCGCGATCACGAGCTGGCCACGCTTGAGCCGCTTGGAATCGCCGAGGCTTGCAGCCGGCAGGGTGTCCGGGCTGTCTATGCGCACCAGCGCGAGGTCGGTGTCGGGATCATCGCCGACCACGCGAGCCGACAGACTGCGCCCATCGACAGTCGTCACGTTGACTCGGTTTGCGCCGCCGACCACGTGGCTGTTGGTGAGCACCAGCCCGTCCGGGGCTACGATCACGCCCGAGCCGGTTCCCCCCCGCTCGCGCTGTCCGTCGCCGGCCTTGACGTCGAGGCGGACCACAGTCGGACCGACACGATCGACCACATCGATCACGGCGCGGGAATAGGCATCCAGGAGAGCCTGGTCATCGGCTGGAATCGGGTCCGGCTCGGCAACATTTCGCCTGTGAAGCATTATTTCGTCCCTTTCGGGCCGCAACCATCCCCTGCGATGCTGCATGGCAGCATCGCACAACGGCAGGCTTGAGCAGTTGCAGCGTGACTACCGATATGGTGCCGGGGGCTGCCTTCCGAAAGGGCAAGATCGCTGATCACACAAGTGCCGCCGATTTGAAGTTCCTAGACCACCTGCAGCAAGCACCATTAGGAATTTCAAATCGAAAAGCGGTACTTGAATCATAAAGTTGCTAGTGCCCCTTTGTTTCCGAAGTTCGTGTCGGAGTATGCTGAGAGGTATCACGAACTTCGGAAACCGGGCACTAGCGCGAGCCGTCGGCGCGGGTAAATCCTGTTCGGGTGTGCCGGAAGAGCGCTATATGAGACCCAAACCATCACCCCCGACCAAGAAGGGTGTTCGATGCAGGCCTACGCGCGATTGCTGTTGCTCTGCCCGTTATTGGCTCTCACCGGCTGTGGCGAGGCGCCGAAACAATCGGCCGCCCCGCCACCGCCGGCAGTGACGGTCGCCAAGCCGGCGCAGCGGACGATCGTCGACCAGGACGAATATGTCGGCCGCTTCGTGGCGGTGGACATGGTCGAGGTCCGCGCCCGCGTATCCGGCTACTTGGAAAAGGTGCATTTCCGGGACGGTCAGACGGTCAAGCAGGGCGATCTCCTGTTCTCGATCGATAAGCGCCCGTTCCAGAACGCGCTGACGCAGGCCAAGGCCAATCTGGCGCTGGCGAAATCCAACGTCACTTTCACCGAGGCCGATTATCAGCGCGCCCAGCAGCTGCTGCGCGATCGCACCATCAGCGAGCAGGTCTTTGACCAGCGTGCGCAGGCCTTTCGTAACGCGCAAGCCTCCGTGAACGCTAACGAGGCCTTGGTGAAGCAGGCAGAGCTCGATCTTGAGTTCACTGAGTTGCGTTCCCCGATCACAGGCCGCATCGGCGATCGCCGGGTCACCGAAGGCAATCTCGTGACCGGGGGCACCGCAGGCAACACCACGCTGCTCGCCACCGTTGTGTCAATGGATCCGATCCGCCTGGAGTTCACCTTCGATGAGTCGGCCTATTTGCGCTACGAGCGGCTCTCGAGTGGCGGCAAGGACGTGACCAGCCGCGAAGCGAGCGTCGTGGTCGGGCTCAAGCTCATCGACGAGCGCGATTTTGGTCACCGCGGCTACATGGATTTCGTCGACAACGTGATCGACCGCGCCTCCGGCACGATCCGCGCCCGCGCGCAGTTCTCCAATCCCGGTGGAGTGTTCACGCCCGGCATGTTCGCGCGCGTACGCGTGCCGGGCTCGCCCGCCTATGCGGCGCTGCTGGTGCCGGATGGCGCCATCCTGAGCGAACAGGCGCGCAAATACGTGCTCGTCGTCGACGGTGAGAGCGTTGCGCGCCAGCGTTATGTGACGCTCGGCGAATTGGTCGACGGTCAGCGCGTCATCAAGGACGGGCTGGCGTCCGACGATCGCCTCATCGTCAACGGCCTGATGCGGGCGCGGCCCGGGGTGAAGGTGAACGCGCAGGAACAGGCTTCGCCTGCGACCGCGTCCCAGGCCACGACCCAGTAGGATCTGTGATCTCTCGATCTCATTGAACCCAATACGGTCTCCGTCTGATGCGTTTCTCGCACTTCTTCATCGACCGGCCGATCTTTGCCTCGGTGGTCTCGATCGTGTTCGTGATCCTCGGTGCGGTCGCCTTCGTGCGGCTGCCGATCGCGCAATACCCCGAGATCGCGCCGCCGATCATCAACGTCACCGGTCAGTATCCGGGCGCCAGTGCGGAGGTGGTGGCCTCGACCGTGGTGGCGCCGATCGAGGAGCAGATCAACGGCGTCGAGAACATGCTGTATCTTTCCTCGAACGCCACCGCCGACGGACGCTTCACCGTCGCGGTCACCTTCGACCTCGGCACCAATCTCGATATCGCGCAGGTGCAGGTGCAGAACCGGCTCAGCATCGCCCAGCCGCGACTGCCGGCCGAGGTGCGCAACATCGGCGTGACCGTCGCCAAGAGCTCGCCCGACCTGATGATGGTCGTGCACCTCGTTTCCCCGGACAAGTCGCGCGACACGCTGTTCATCTCAAATTTTGCAACGCTCGAAATCAAGGACCCGCTGACCCGCATCGATGGGGTCGGCTCGATCACGGCATTCGGCAGCCGCGATTATTCCATGCGGATCTGGCTCGATCCCGAGCGGCTGCAGTCGCTTGGTCTGACCGCGAGCGACGTCACCCTGGCGCTGCAGGCGCAGAACGTGCAGGTCGCCTCCGGCGTCCTGAACCAGCCGCCGGTCGAGCAGCCCGGCGCCTATCAGGTCGCGGTCAAGACGCTGGGGCGGCTCGCCGACCCGGAGGAGTTCGGCAACATCACCGTCAAGCGCACCGCGACCGCGGTGGTGCGCCTCAAGGACGTAGCTAAGGTCAATCTCGAGGCGCTCGACTATGGGTCGAACTCGTATCTCGATCGCGATCCGGCGGTCGCGCTAGCGGTGTTTCAGCGGCCGGGCTCGAATGCACTCGCAACCGCCAAGACGATTCGCGCGACGATGGAGTCGCTGGCGCCGCGGTTTCCGCCCGGCGTCAAGTACACCATCGTTTACGACCCGACCCAGTTCATCCAGCAGTCGGTCGACGCGGTGCAGGAGACCATCCTCGAGGCGATCCTGCTTGTTATCATCGTGATCGTGCTGTTCCTGCAGACTTGGCGTGCCGCGGTCATTCCGCTGGTCGCGATCCCGGTATCGCTGGTCGGCACCTTCTTCTTCATGGCGCTGTTCGGCTTCTCGCTCAACAATCTGTCGCTGTTCGGCCTGGTGCTCGCGGTCGGCATCGTGGTGGACGACGCGATCGTCGTCGTGGAGAACGTCGAGCGCAATATTGCGGCGGGGCTGTCGCCGCGCGATGCCGCGATCCGCAGCATGGACGAGGTCGGCTCGGCGCTGATCGCAATCGCGCTCGTTCTCTGCGCGGTGTTCGTGCCCTCGGGCTTCATCACCGGCATCTCGGGCCAGTTCTATCGACAGTTTGCGCTCACCATCGCGGGCGCGACCATCATCTCGCTGATCGTGTCGCTCACACTCTCGCCCGCGCTCTGCGCGCTGCTGTTGCGGCCGCACGGCGAGCGGCCGCCGCGCTTCTGGGAGTGGCCGATCAAGAAGTTCTTCGGCCTGTTCAACTGGAGCTTTGACGCCCTGGCGGGCGGCTATCGCTGGCTGGCGGCGCGGGTGGTGCGCTTTGCGGTGGTGATGCTCGTGATCTATGCCGGCATTCT
>Ga0066903_100004428_pt1 | contig 11876 bp, 12 predicted proteins | sample PanSoiMetaGPlot1_FD_67491 | JGI IMG/M metagenome (GOLD analysis project Ga0066903, IMG submission 67491) | Tropical forest soil microbial communities from Panama analyzed to predict greenhouse gas emissions - Panama Soil - Plot 1 (version 2) | ecosystem: Environmental > Terrestrial > Soil >...
GCAAGACCGTGCGCGGCACGCCCGCGGCGTTCGGCGAGTACCGTGCGGATGAGAAGTCGCCGAAGGTGAGCGAGATCCTCGCCCACATGGGCGACTTGATGGACTGGGTCCTCAGCATGATGCGCGGCGCCCAGAAGTGGAACAACTCGAAGCCGCTCGCATGGGACCAGGAGATCGCGCGCTTCTTCGCCGCGGTCGAGGCCGTCGACGCGCACCTGGCCGCGGGCAAGCCCATCGCGTGGGAGCCCGGCCGCCTGTTCCAGGGCGGCATCGCGGACGCGCTCACGCACACGGGCCAGCTGGCGATGCTGCGCCGGCTCTCGGGTTACAAGATGAAGGGCGAGAACTATTCCAAGGCCGACATCGAGGCCGGCCGCTGCGGGCTGGAGCAGGTGCCGCCCGACCCGAAGGTCGAGTTCGATTGAGACGCGCGCCGCGCGCGGGGGAGCCGTCGTGAACCGGGCGCTATGGGTGAGAGCCGCGCTGATGCTGATCCTGGCCGCGGTGCTCGTGTGGCGCGTGAGCACCAACAGCCGTGTCACGGCGCCGCACGGCGTCGAGCGCGGTCCCGCGGGGCTGTCGTCCGCGAGCGGCGGCGAGGAGTTGGCCGCCGCGGAAAGCCCGGCGCCGGGCGAGGAGCCGCTCACGTCCGTGACGGGAACGCTCACCGACCAGGACGGGCACGCGCGGTCGCTGGCCGAGTTCCGCGGCGCCCCGTTCGTCGCGAGCGCCATCTACACGCGCTGCCCGGGCGTGTGCCCGCGCACGATCGCGCAGCTCCAGCGGCTGGCACACAGCCTGCCCGTGGGCGACGCGCCGCGCTTCGTGCTGTTCTCGCTCGATCCCGCGCACGACACGCCACACGAGCTGCGGTCGTTCGCGGGCGCGCACGGCCTGGCGGGCGCGCGCTGGACGCTGCTCAAGCCCGACACGAGCGCGCTGCCGGCGATCGCGCATGCGCTGGGCGTGGCGTGGAGCCCGAACCCCGCCGGCGGCATCGCGCACTCCGCGGTGATCGCGATCGTGGACTCGAGCGGGCGCGTGCGCGACCGGCGCACGGCGCTGGACGCGGACCCCGCCGCGCTGCTCGCCGCATGGCGCAGCATCGGCATGGCGCAGCGGCAGGCGGCCGACTAGACTCGCCACGACGCATCCCGCTTCGACACCGTGCGTACACCCGGCCGGACCATCCACAGGGAGGTGCTCATGGTTCCCGTGATGTCGTTGTTGGTCCCGATCCTCGTGTCCGGGGTGATCGTGTTCGTCGCGAGCTCGCTCATCCACATGCTGCTCGGCTACCACATGGCCGACTTCCGCCAGTTCCCGTCCGAGGACGAGGCCATGGCGGCGCTCCAGCGCTTCAACATCCCGCCCGGCGACTACATGATGCCGCGGCCCACGACCCGGCAGGCGGCGCGGAGCGAGGAGTTCAAGGCCAAGTGGAACAAGGGCCCGAAGCTGATCGCGACCGTGATGAAACCCGGATTCAACATGGGCGCGTCGATGCTCAAGTGGTTCATCTTCTGTTGCATCGTGAGCCTGTTCGCGGGCTACGTCGCGGGCAGCGTGCACGCTCCGGGCACGAAGTATCTCGTGATCTTCCGCACGGTCGGCACCGCGGCGTTCATGGGCTACGCGCTCGGCGAGTGGCCGGCGCACATCTGGTACCAGCGCTCGCTCGGCACCACGCTGCGGCAGTCGCTGGACGGGCTCATCTACGGGCTGCTGACCGCGGGCGTGTTCGGCTGGCTGTGGCCGCACTGAGCCCGCGCGCCTGACGCGCCGCCGCCGCGACGCGGCGGGAAGCGCGGCGGGAAACGCGACACGAACCGCGACGGCCCGGGTGGGGAGGCCCCCGGGCCGCATCGCTTCACTGCCCCTTTCGGATTACTGGTGCTCGGGCTCGGACTCCTGCATCCACTTCGCGAGCTGGCTGCGGAGGTCCGCCAGCTCCTTCCGCAGCGCGCGCACCTCCTCGCGGAGCTGGGCCAGCATCTGCTCCTCGGTGAGGTCGGGCGCGGCCGCGGCGGCGGCCTGCGGCGCCACCGCATCGTGACCCTCGAACGTCGTGAGCACCATGTCCTGCTTGCCGCGGCGCAGGATCGAGATCGACACCGGGTTCGTGGCCGCGGCCACGGCCTTGTCGAGGCTCTCCACGTCCGTGATCGTCTGGTCGCCGAGCTTGAAGATCACGTCGCCCGAGCGGAGCCCGGCATGATCGGCCGCGCTCTCCTTCGTGACCTCGAGCAGCAGCACGCCGTGCTCGCCGGTCGCGCCGAGCGCCCCGGCCAGGTCGTCGGTGAGATCCTGACAGCGGACGCCCAGCACCTCGGCTGCGGTCTTCGTGCTCGCCGACTTCGCCGCCGAGTCATCCGCGGCCGCTCCGGCTGCTGTGACGACCTCGATCGAGTTTCCTGCGCTCGTCGAGTTCCCGGCGGCCGGGGAGTTGGCCGTGCTCGGCGAGTTGTTCGCGGACGGCGCATTCCCGGCGCCCGCCGCATTCCCGGCGCCCGATCCCTCGGGCGCGTTCGTGACGCCCAGCGCCACCGCGCCGGCGGCCGCTTCAGGCGCCGCCTCGGCCTGCGGCGCCGCGTCTGCCTGCGGCGCGGCCGTCTCGACCGGCTCCAGGTCGAACATCTTGATGCTGTGGCCGCCCTCGCGGGCCAGGATGACCGGCACCGCGCGATCGGACGGGATGCCCAGCTCCGCCTCCACCAGGTCCGTCGGCTCGCGGAGCATGTGCTGGTCCACGCTCACCAGGACGTCGCCCGAAATGATGCCGCCCTCCGCCGCGCGGCTGCCCGCGCGCACGTTGACGACCATCAGGCCGGCGGCCCAGTAGCCGTTGCGCTCACGCCAGTTGTCCGTGAGACGCTGTGTCGAGATGCCGAGACTCGCCGCCCCCGCCGACGCCTCGGCGCGTGTGGCCGCGCCCAGCGCCGGGAGCACGAGCGCCGCGAGCACGAGTGCCCGCCTGAGCCCACTTCCGGAGATCCCCATGGCTGTTACCCTCCCCCGACCGCCCATCCATGGCTGGTCATCCGGTACGAACACTTCCGGTCGCCGCGCCCCCCGCGGCCCCTCAGCTATTTAACCCATTCTTGAGCCCAGGATGCTTCAAGAATGTGAATCGATTCGACAAACGACACGCGAAAGCGTGCAGACGCGGGAAACGTCCGGGCTGAAGCCGCTTCCGTGCGTCGCTGACCCGCGGCGGTGAAAGCAGGACGCGGCTCCGGACATGGGGTCGCCGGTCGCTCCCGGACCCGGGGCGACCACTCTGATGGCAGCCCGGTCATCACGCTGGTCCCCGCTGGCGCCGTTCGAGACCGGCGTGAACGAGCCGACCCGGACGGTCCGGTTCGACGTCATCGATTCCGTCGCACGAGCCGAGGGGGCGGGACCGGGATTCCGCGTCGAGCTGGCCGCGGACCCCACGGAGGGCGGGCTCGTCCAGTTGGGCTCTGGGTTCCGGCGCACGCCGCCGGGGGTCAGGCTGGTGGTGGCGTCGGCGCCACCCGAGCGCCGGCACTGAAGACGAGCTCGCCCGGCCAGTTCGGCGGGCGGGGGTGTCTACTTCGAGGCGGCGGGGCTGCCCGCGGGGCCGACCAGCGTGACCACGCCCGTATCGAGGTCGTAGCGCGCGCCGACCACGCGCAGCGCGCCGGCCTTGATGCGGGCGGCCAGGTACGGGCTCTCGGCGCCGACGCCGCGCACGACGATGCGCACGTTCTCGAGCATCGCGTTCTCGGCCTTGTCGCCGGGCTGGCCCGCGCTCGCGGTCACCGCGTCGGAGAGCGTGTGCACGAGCACCGGGACGTGGTTCGGTTCCGGCGCACCGCCCGGCGGCGGGCTCGCGTGCGCGGTCGGCGCCTCGACCGCGGCCGCGATCGCCCCGCAGCGCTCGTGACCCATCACGACGACGAGGCTCGTGCCCAGGTGGTCGACCGCGTACTCGATGCTCGCCAGCACCAGGTCGTCGAGCCGGTTGCCCGCGGTGCGGATCACGAACAGGTCGCCGAGTCCCTCGTCGAGCACGATCTCGGGCGGAACGCGCGAGTCCGAGCAGCTCACGATCACGGCGTACGGATGCTGGCCCTGCGCCTCCTCGGTGCGCCGTGCCGCCGATTGATTCGGGTGCGTGGGCGCGCCGCTCGTGTAGCGGCGGTTGCCGGCCTCGAGACGCTCGAGCGCCTGCGCGGGCGTGAGCGCCTTCGCCGTCGCGCCATGCGCAGCCGGTGCGGGCTGTGTCGCGGCGTGCGCGAAGGGTGATCCTGCGAGCGCGACGAACATGACTAGAAGCGTGACGATGGCGCGTGCGTTCGGATCGCGCGTCGTGGACATCGGACCGGCGCTCATGGGACCTCCCGTTGGCTGGCAACCTCGATCGCATAATACCCGCTCGCGCGACGCGACGGGCGTTCGCGCCGCTCAGAGCTTGCCCGTCAGCTCCGCGCGCTCGTCGTCGCCGAGATCCGGGCTGAAGTGGAGCAGCGCATCGCGGATGTCGTGATCCTCGAAGTAGGCCTTGCGGCAATCGAGGTGCACGAAGCCGCTGGGCATGAACCGGCCCTCCTCGAAGAACACGAGCCGGATGCGCCACGTTCCTTTCTCGATCCGCTCCTTGCAGTGGCGGCACTTGGCCTGGGCGCTCGGGGCGCGCTCGGCGCCGGCGATCCGCGACAGCCGCCGCTGCGCCGAGCTGCTGCGCGCCGCGCGCTCGAGCGCGGCGCGATCGGCCCCGCTCGGCGGCGCGTCCGCCAGCACTTCGAGGATCGTCTCGGGCCGCCGGTAGGCCGCGCACAGCGGATGGAACCACAACGTCGCTTCGCCCTCGCCGAACGGATTCGGGAGGCGCTCGCCGAAGCGCAGCTCACCCTTCGCGATCGCCTGCCCACAACCGCGGCACTTCGCGCGCCCGCTCGACGCCAGTTCGAAGACATGTGGCATGCGGGGGAGGGTAGCCGTGGTCCGCATGCCACAAAAGGACGATCCGCGCCGCCAGGGGCCGGTGCCCAAGCGGCCCGTAGCGGCGGCCCGATCGCTCGCAGGATTCTGACGTCATGAAACTCCGCATCGCGTGGATCTTCGTCCTCATCGTGGAACGGGCGTGCCGCGCAGCCCCACACCTATCGGCCGGAGCGTGATGCGATGGCGATCGACTCCTACCGCTTCGTCGACTTCGCCACGCGACAGATCATGAAGGCGTGGGCGGGGCGGCAGGAGCCGGGCGTGATCCCGTTCACGCGGCTCGCGAAGCCGCTACGCGAGTGCACCGTGGCACTCTTGAGCAGCGCCGGCATCGCGCGCAACGACGATCGGCCGTTCGATCAGGAGGGCGAGCGGCGCGATCCCTGGTGGGGCGACCCGAGCTTCCGCAGGATCCCGCTCGGAACGACGGAGAGGGACATCCGCATCTACCACCTCCACATCGACCCGCGCTTCGGCGAGGAGGATCTCGACGTGGTGCTGCCGATGCGGCGCCTCGCGGAGCTCGCGAGCGACGGCGTGGTCGGCCGGCCCGCGCCGACTCACTACTCGACCATGGGCTACATCCTCGAGCCGACGGAGCTGGTGGAAAGGACCGCGCCGGCGATCGCCGCGAGCATGCGTGACGAGCGCGTGGACGCCGCGGTGCTCGTGCCGGTGTGACCGTTCTGTAGCCGGTCCGTCGGACTGGTCCAGCGGATCCTCGAGGCGAGCGGAATCGCGACCGTGACGCTGTCATGGATGCCGCAGCTGACGCGCGCGGTCGGTGTTCCACGGTTGGCGGGCATCAGCTATCCGCTGAGCCGGCCCCTCGGGCGGCCGCACGACGGCGCCGGCCAGCGCGCCGTGCTGCGCGCGACGCTCTCGCTACTCGAGAGCGCGAGGGGGCCCGACCATTACGTCGAGCTCCCGTTCGAGTGGCCCGAGACCGTGGCGCAGGCGCGCAACGCCTCGAAGGACATCCCGCCCTCGCCGATCGCGGCGCTGCTGCTGAAGCAGCCATGGCTCGTGCCCTGGCTCTACAGCGGACGCATCCCGGGGTAGCCAACCGCCCGCCGCGTTACTTTTCGACGACCGTCAGCCGTTCCGCGCGTCGACGCGTGGGCTTTCGCCAACGGTGGGAGCGATCCACGTGCCTTTGCAAGCGGTTCGAGCGGGAAGGTAGTCTGGGTACCCTTCAACTCCAAGAATCGCCGCCGCGATTGGCCCTGGTCCCCCTCGAGGAGAGTATGAAGCGACACGTCATGCTCATGGGCAGTTCGCTGGTCTCGGCGGTGCTCTTGGCCCTGCACATCTCGCAGGACATCGTCTTCGGATTCGACCGAGCGGGGCTCAACCACCTCATCGGCGTCGGGATCATCTTGTTGGTCGTCTGTGGGACGCTGCTGCTGTCGCACCGGCAGTTGGGGCGCGTCATCATGCTCCTTGGTGGAGTCATGTCTGCCGGGATGCTCCCGCTCCATATGCGTCACGGCCTGCGCCCCGAGTTCCTTCAGAACAGCGGTGCCCTATTGTTCGTCTGGACGCTGTACCTGCTCGGCGTGATGGGGTTCTTCTCCATCATTCTCGCAGTGCTGGAGCTGCGGCGGCCATCGGCGGAACCGCGCTGACCAGGCGGCCTGCTCATCCTCCGAGCGTGGGCCTGCCCCGATCGCGGTCAGCGCGGAGTTCCCGCGGGCGCGGGCGACGTGCCACTCCTCAACGGGCCCGTCCCGTTAGTTTCGGTGCATCATCAGAACCCTGCCTTGCGACGCGCGAACGGACTCCAGAAGTTGTAGCTCGTGAGAAGCGTGTAGGTCATCGGGTCGGTGGTGTTGGCGCCCGAGAGCACGCCCGTGACATCGATGCCGATCCCATACGAACTGCTGAACTGGTAGTTCACCGAGCCGCCGGCGGTACGAACGAGCGCTTCGGCGGCCGGGTCGTGGATCATGCCACCGCCGTCTGCCCAATTGTTCGGGTCCGCCCAGTCGAAGCCATTCTTGGTCTGGGAGTAGGAAAAATGTGAGTTGAGCGAGATCTTGTCGGTGGCGAAGTACCCGAGGCTGGCAGTGAAGTGGTTCGTGCCGAGCTTGTACATCCCGACGTTCTCCTCGAAGTCGTGGCCGACTCCGACCGCGGCCACCGCTCCGGGGATCTTGGGGAGCGCGCGGGACAACGACAGGCTGAGACCGAGTTGCTGGATCCCTCGGCCGAGCGCGTTGTGTCCTTCCGTGATGTAATCGGTCATCGGGAACGAGTAATCGGCGCCCCCGGCAACCGTGATGCCCTCGAACCCCGCCACGTAGTGAAGCCCGAGCGTCCCATCCTGGGGCGAGTGCTGGAACGTCGACGTGTCTGTCGGGCGCTCCGGATCCGCGCCCAGGTAACGGGCAGCGACGAAGTTCGCGCTCGCGAGGACGTCCAGGCCCCGGACGAAACAATAGTCCGCGTTCATGAACATCGTCTGCGAGTCCATGGGACCCAGGTCCAACCGATTGGAGCCCGTTGCGGGGTCCTTGACCGAGAACAGGTGGAACTTGGCGTGCGCCCACTGATAATTGACGTTGAACGTGCCGAACCCCGGCTGGGGCACCAGCACCTGCGTCAACCCGGTGGCGGGCAGCGCGAGCGAGACAAGCGAGGCGAGGCAAGCTCGCGCCGCGAGCGAAGCGATACGCATGGGAAAACCTCCCCTAAGACGACGAACGCCAGCCGTCAGTGAGGCTGTGGCGACTTCTGAGCCTGCTGAGGCTGCGTGGCGGCGCGGTTGATGACGGGCAGGAGCTTGAGGCTGCCGCCCGAAGCATCGAAGGCCTGCCCGTACGCGGCCTTGGCCTCCTGGACCTCGTCCTTGGACGCCTTCAAGTACAGCGGTACCACGTTGGACCCCGTCTGTTCCTTGACCGCCTTCGCGTCCTTCGCGTCCGCGAGCACGACGTCGAACTTGCCTTCCTTTGCTTCCTTGAGGCAGGCGTCCGCGTCGCTGCAGGTCGTCACCTTGTAACCGACCATAGCCAGCGTCTTGCGATAGTCGGCGGAGTTGACGGCCGACACGGCGGCGGACGACGCGTCGCCGTAGATCAGCACGGCGATCTTGTGGGGCGGCTTGTTGAGCGCGCACAGGCTTGGACCACGGCCAGGCGCAAGGAACTTGTCGCCGCAGGCGGAAGCCACGGATCCCCAGACCAGCATGGCGAGGACCGCGGTTCCGGCGATGCGCACGGAACGACGCATGATGCCCTCCAGCAATGGGACGGATCGATCGGGGGATCGCCGTACATGCTATTGGAGAGACAACTTATACGGAAGGGGCAATCTGAAAGGCCTACCGCTCTGCATGTGTGGTGTCACACGCGTTCCGGCGAGCGGTGGAGCGGGAGCACGGCAGCTTCGACGCCCCAATAATTGACGGCACCGAAACTGTCGCGTGGCGAGCTCCAGAGCGCATCGTCATCGGGTGAGACCCTTGAGATGACTTCGAGGTCTTCGCCGAGTGCCAGCCCCGTCCTCGCCGAGTTTGTCGAAGATCCGGTAGCGGCCGATCGTCGTCCCGATCATGGCCACGAGATCCGGGGCCATCGGTTGCGAGGAGCTGGAAGGTCCGGGTCGCTGGCAAAGTACTTGGCGACTACTTCTCGATACTTGTCGAACTCTCGCTGTTGTGAAGCATCCACAGCGGACTGCCAGGCGATGTACTCATCGCTTTCCTCTAAGCGGCGCATGGATGGTGCTTCAGCCAGCTTGTGTGCGGGAAGCCCGATGGAGTCGACGACCTCAGCCCAGTAACGGTCGTCGTCCGTCTCCATTGTGCGCAGCACGGCAAGTGCCTCGTCGAGGTACCCCAGTTGAGCCAGCCGGCCGACGCCGCCCTGCGCGCCGGACACGTCAGTGCCGCCGCCCCAGTCCAGACGATCCAGCTGCCTGAAGGCGGCCTCGTCCCCGTTCCAAGCGTAGAACTGTGCAAGCTTCGCCCCGAGTCGGAGGTTGTCGGGCTGCGCCCGATACAAGACCTCGAGTTCAGGTACGACACGACTTGCAAGCTGTTGGTAGGAGTGCGTGTCGCCGAGAGCGAGGTACAGCTTGGCCAGGAGAGTGGCTGAGTAATGCGCAGGGGACTCCTTGCTCAACTCCACAGCACGCTTGTATAAGAGAACGGCTTGGTCGTATCGACCCAGGCGAGCGGCCGCTCCGGCCATGAAGGTGTAGATTTCGAGATCCTCACCAAATCGCCTGATGTAGTCCGCGCCCGCTGCAAGAGTTCGGTAGGGATGGCCCGACCAGCCCAGAACGATCACCGAATGCCAAGCCAGAGTCTGGCTCTGGGGATCCAGCCGAAGTGCTCGATCCAAGATCGGCAACGCAAGCTCGGCCAGCCCGCCCTGCGCCATTCCCCACTCGGCGGTCGTGAGTTGTTCGACATCCATTGGATCCCGCTCGAGTGCACGGGCGGCCATCGACAGCGCCAACCGACGGGATCCGGATTCCGCAAGCTCGTATGCGCCGCGGATGATGCCGCGCTCGGCCACCGCCAGGCCGGGCTGGATCCGAAGCGCGCGGTGGAACATGCTGTCGGCACTGATCAGGTCTTGAGTGCTGCCAGCCGCCCCGCGAAAGTACCGGTCCGTCCTGACGGCCCCCAATCCAACCCATGCCATGGCAAGCATGGAATCGAGTTCCACCGCCTTCTGGAAGAACGGTTCCACCAAGGGCATGGTCGTCGGGTCGTCGGAGTGCCAGTAGCTGGAAGCCAAGATGAAGTAGCGGTAGGCGTCGGGATTGGCCGGAGCGGACGCCGCAAGACTTGCGCGCTCTCTTGGGCCGAACGACGGGCTCATGCGCCGTGAGACGCCCTCAGCCAGCTCACTCTGGAGCGTGATCAGGTCCGACTCCACGCGCACATATCGCTGGGACCAACTCTGTACACCGTTCCGGCCGTCGATCAGTTCGGCGTTCACTTCGACCTGGTCGCTTTCGCTCCGGTAGCTACCGGTGAGGAGTACATCTGCGTGCAACAGCTTCGCGAGCTCTGCGGGTGACTGCTTTGTCTCGTCGAAGCGAACGGTCGTCTCCCAGGGGAGGACTCGGAACGCTCGGGATGATCCCAGGCGCCTCGCCAACTCCTCACCGAGCGCCTCGCCAATTTGAGCTGTGCCCTCGCGATCGCTGCTCGTATTTCGCATCGGCAGCACGGCAAGCACTCGCGGGATTCTCGTGCCCAAGTATTGACGAATGATGATAGCACCGGCGGTGAAGGCGACGGAGACCGCGAGCAGGATGGCGACCTGAACGGGGCCGAACCTGCGACGCTCTTGACGGCGCCACCACCGGCGCAGGGCGACCGTTGCTTGTTCTCGCCCTGCGGATGTTTCCCCAGCCACATCATCGGGCCGCGTCGCAAGGTCTGCCATCAGGTCCCGCGCACTCACCAGCCGGTCGCTAGCAACCTTTTCTAATAGACGCTGCAGTACTCGCTCAAGTGTCTCCGGAAGCTCATCGCGCAATCTTCTCGGTCTCTCCGGCTCCTCATTCAGCACCCGATACATCACCGCCTCGGGCGTGTCGCCAGCGAATGGCAGCCGTCCGGTAGCGGCCTGATAGAGCACGACCCCCAGCGACCAGAGGTCCGTCCGTGCGTCACCTGGCTCCCCGCGCCACTGCTCCGGCGCGAGGTAGCGCGCGGTCCCGAGTGTCGTGCCGGTGCGTGTCAACGTGGTGTCGCCGGTGGCGCGCGCCAGCCCGAAGTCCACAATCACTGGCTCGCCGTCCGCGCGAAGCATGATGTTGCCGGTCGTGATGTCGCGGTGCACGACGCCACGCGCGTGCGCGTGCGCGAGCGCAGCGGCGGCGCCGTGGGCGAGCTGGTGGAGTGCGGGCAGGGGCAGAGGGCCGTTCGCAAGCCGCTTCGCGAGCGTCTGTGCGTCGATGAACTGGTAGGCGATGAAGACTTGGCGATCGATCTCGCCGACATCGAACACGGCGGCGATGTTGGGATGCTCGAGCTTGGACGCCGCTCGCGCCTCGCGGATGAATCGCTGGCGGGCGTCGGCGGACTCTGCAAGGTGCGGAGCGAGCAGCTTGAGCGCGACGACACGACCGAGCAGCGTGTCCTCGGCGCGCCACACTGTCCCCATGCCGCCTTCGCCCAACTGCTCGACGATGCGGTAGCGACCGTAGGTGGCCCCGATCATGTGTGTGCTCGGCGCCGATGGCCACGCGCACCTCGTTTGCCAATCACCTGTTGGCGTCGTCGGAGTCCCGCGGGCGCGGTGCTCGGGCTCCTCGGCCACTCCGTGCGCGGCTTCGGGAGGTCCGGGTCGTCGGGGAAATAGCGGGCGACGATCTCACGGTAGCGCTTGAACACTGGAAGGCTGAATCGGTCACAAGCGGCCCGGTAGTCGCGATACGCGGGGCTTGCGAGTACCGCTTCAATGCCGGCAGCGGTACGCCGGCGCGGTAGGCCGATGGAATCCAGTGTCATCGGATACGTCAGGTTCGCCGAAGTGTTGCTCGTCCGGAGCGCTGCCAGGGCAGCTTCGACGTGTCCAAGTCGCGCAAGCGTGGACCAGTCCAGCTGCGAAGACGTCCCGGCGACGCTCGCACTTCGCACTCTTCTCAGGTCTGCTTCATCTCCCGCGAGTTCGTAAAAGAAATCAAGCTGTGAGCTCAGCCGAGCGTTGTCTGGTTGTGCGCGCGCCTGCGCCTCGAGATCAGGAATCCTTTGGGCGGCGTAGGCGCGGAACGACATCGTGTCTCCGATGGTGAGATAAAGCTGCGCTAGATCTCCGACCGAGGGATGGCTCGGAGCATCCCTGTTCAGCTCGACCGCTCGCTGAGCCAATGTGGCGGCTTCGCGATCGCGACCCAGTGCGAGAGCCACACCGCTCATGTACCAGTAGACCTCGAGA
>Ga0066903_100004429_pt1 | contig 11875 bp, 14 predicted proteins | sample PanSoiMetaGPlot1_FD_67491 | JGI IMG/M metagenome (GOLD analysis project Ga0066903, IMG submission 67491) | Tropical forest soil microbial communities from Panama analyzed to predict greenhouse gas emissions - Panama Soil - Plot 1 (version 2) | ecosystem: Environmental > Terrestrial > Soil >...
TCGGTGGATTCAAATGCTTGGGCTCTACTGCGATGCATGGCATCGCCGGCAAGTGTCTTGAACAGGTCTGATGAGCAAGACTTGAGGCTGTGTTGCATGGTGTACGGAATGGCAAGTCAGACAACTGAGGTGCGCCTTGATGTGGTCCTGGCTGATTTCCGATTCGTGGCAGTTTCCGCAACGGGACAGGATAACTTCCGGCTTGATGCCCGTATAGCGCTGGATCAGTTCGGGATCACCTGCGTTTGCGTGTTCAACTCCGGCCCCGTGACACCCCTCGCAGCCCCGTTTCGTCGGGTCCCTGCTTTTCAGTGTCTTTACGTGCGCTGATTTCAAAAATGAATTGTAAACATCCTCGTGGCAGTTCTGGCACACGTCCGCGCCGGCGTATTTCCAGTTCTCTTCCGTGGGCGCTTTGGACTCCTGCCCGCCGAGGGCCACCGTCGTGAGGGCTAAACTCAGGAGTAGCAGATAACGTGAGGTGCTGTTTGAGAGAAAAAAGCTCATGGGGTGATCTTTGTGGCCTGCGATCTTGCGAGGCGGGCCTGAGCAGGTACAGTTCGAGGACGACGCGATCGCCCAAGCCCAACCGAGCGCGCCTTGTCGTAGGCGATGTGGAGGTCCTGGCTGAGTAAATCGACTGCATGCAGGCAGGCCTCCCGGTGCTCACGAAGAAAACTCAGAAGCTCCTTGCGCTTCACCATTGCGACATGCGCGTCATCCAGCAGTTCGGCCGTCACTTCATGTTTGGTTCCAGACAATGCCGCGCTCAGGCCTAGTACTTCACCGGGAGTGGCCACGTGAAGCGTCAGGCGCTTGCCCGACCCCGAGCAGACCGTGAGTTTGGCACGTCCCTCACACAAAACGAAAACTCCGCGCGCCGGCTGCCCTTCGCGGAACAAGACAGTGTTCCTCGGACAAGCAACCTTGGACTTCACTCGATCAAGCGCGGCCAGCCCGTTGGTCGGCAGGTCGCAAAAAACCCGATCCGGGCGCAAGGCACACTCAAGGCAATTCTGCTGTATCGCGCTCTCCATAGCAGGTAGATAGATAGCGCCTTGGGGAGGAAAAACACAGTGATTGGAGTCACCCGTATGGGTGACCCTTCGCACGGGAAAGATATCGAGAGCTAATTGTTCGCGGCCATCGCCTTGAGAGCGACCTTGTTGCGAATGATCAATGTGGATCCCTTGGCCTGAACGATCTGACGCTTCTTCAGGTCGGCGAATAGCCGAGTCACCGTTTCGCGGGACGTGCCGATCATCTGCGCGATCTCTTCGTGCGTCAGCGCGAGTTTCACGCGGGGTTCCTGCTTGACGGCTTCTCCGTTTTTGGAACTCCATTCGAGCAGCAGCTTCGCAAGTTTTTCAGAAGCCGAGTGCGATAACCCGAGCGAGCGAACTTCGCGGCAGGCATTGTTGTATTTTTCGCTGAGTTGCTCGGCTACTTTGAAGCAAGCATCTGAGTTGTCTTTCAGGAAGCGCAGGAAGTCTTCGCGTTTGACGAAATTCACCTGGCAGGGATCGATGGTTTCCGCGGTCAGTTCGTAGGGCTTGCCTGAGACAGTGGCGCTGAGGCCGAGCACTTCGCCGGGCTCAGCAATTTTCAAGATCAGCGTTTTGCCATCCGTCGCGCAGATCGAAAGTTTCACGCGCCCTTTGCAGAGCACAAAGATCCCGCGGGGGGCCTGGCCCTCGACGAACAACACTGCGCCCTTGGGGTAAGCGGTCGCGTATTTGATTTCCTCAAAGGACTGGAGGGAGGGGGTAGGCAAATCGCAGAAAATGCGATCCGATCGCATTTTGCAGGTGAGACAGCTTTCGATGATATCGAGCCCGTAAGGTGAGAGCACAAGTCCTCCGTGGGCTGGGGTGCGGAATTGTTCTGGGCCGCAGACCTGCCCGGGCGCCGGCCTACTACCAGACCGCTGTGACCAGCGTCACGACACCAGTGTCTATCCGGCCATACGCGGTTGCGGTGATTCCCAGCACAACAAGATGTGACCGGGCTCACAACGGAGCTGGGAAGGCCAAATTTTGGGCTTGACACGAATTCCGGAGCTTCTCTTGTTTTTGTGGCATTGTGCGCGATTTCAGGGCATACTATGCGGCGAAGCCCTTCCCCAGCGTGCCAGGAAGGTGGCTGCCCGCATGTTAGAGGAACTCGAACAACAGGAAACGATCCAGGAGCAGTTGGTTGTCCCCAGGCTTGAAATCGCCCCTCCTGCCCCCGTCCTTGTAGAAAACGATCACACACAGCGCCGCAGGATGGTGATTGCGCTGGTCATGCTTTTGGTGGCCTTGGGGCTGGTGCTTATCAAGGACCGCGATTTCTGGTTTCCGGTCCCGGAAGTGGCTGATTCCGAAGTGATTGACGATTCAGCTCCAGCAGCCAGCGAGCAGGCCGCGCAGCCCTCCGCACCCGCGATTCCCAGCGCCGCCACCCTCCCGGCTGCCAGGAAAAGACACTCGCCCTCGCCAACACCTCCGTCCCATGCGACCGGGGTACCTGAGGCCGGCGGTCCCACGCCTCCTGCCGTGACAGCATCCCGCGCGGTACTGCCTCCGTTGCGGGTGGAAGTTGTTGCCGGAGACCAGCGTCAGGCAGTGCGCCCAGGGAGTCCATCAGTGAAGGTTGAGTTGCAGAACGGAGCTCCCGGTCAAATCGCCTCGGAAGCCCCGAGGACTCCGGTTCCTGTGCCAGACTCGACGCCGGTGACCAATCCTGGCGAGAGCGTCCAGATGTCGACCGACACGCGGCAGGCCCTCACCCGCCCGGTTCGACCGGCCTATCCGTTGCTGGCGCGCCAGATGAAAGTTCAGGGCGCGGTCATTTTGCTGGTGGACATCGACAAGGATGGAAGCATTCAGGCACTTCAGATCCTCAGCGGACCTGCCATTCTTGCGGATGCGGCGCGAGAAGCCGTGAAGCAATGGCGCTTCAAGCCATACCTCCAAAATGGTGTGCCGATTGAAACGCAGGCCAAGGTAACGGTCGATTTCACGATCCGCGCGAATTAAAGCAATCCTAGAAAGAACTGAGAAGCGGTGCACATCGCACCGCCTTTTTGTCGGATGAAAGAATCGGGAACGCGGCAAAAATAACGAGCGCCCGAACTCTTTCGAGTTACAGGCGCCCGGGCAGCCCTCCCCCAGAACTGCTCGCCGAAAAAAATAAATCCAAGGTCAGCGGCTGCAAATAGCACTTCCGTGCTACGTCATCCCCCACGAAGGTGCTACGCCGAAAGCCATGGTGGGCGCGGGTTTCGCCGAATTAGATTAGATTTCCACCTTTTGCACAGGGTGGTGTCGAACGGCGCAGACCGGCACCTACGAAACCGGACTCTGGTATCGACTAACAGGCCACCCGCGTCACGTTGAGGGCTTCCCGAACCAAGTGCTGCGGCTTCGCCTTGAGCTCAGGAATGCGCGCGGCGACAAAACTAGAGAAATCTTCTCCCGCTACAAAGCTTTCACCCTGAATCGACAACAGGCGAGCGGACGGGCATGTCCCGAACGGTTCAGCACTCAGAGACAGAAGCGCTGCCGGAGTCAGATCGTTTGATGCGCGGCGACGATCGCCTGCCCGAGGCTCAGTCCGCCGTCTCCAGCAGGCAGCTGGCTGTGAGTGAACACCTCGAACCCTGACTCCGTGAGCCGCTGTTGCAAACGGGTTAGCAGGTAGGAATTGTGAAGGGTTCCGCGTCTCAGGCAAACGCGCTGAAGAGTGGATTCATCCCGGATCGCCCTTACAACGTTGGTAAACGCTTCGACTAGTCCGTTGTGAAATTTACGCGCGATGATTCCCACCGGTACATGGCGATCGATGTCAGAGAGAATCTGTTCGAACAATCGATGCGTCCGAAGAATCCGAATCTCATTGTGGACCGAGGGGTCGATTGGATACGCAGCGCCATCGGCGTGAGTCGAGATCGCCATCTCGAGTTCAATAGCCGCTTGCGCTTCGCAGTTGACTCGCGAGCGGATTCCAGTCAGGGTGGCGACCGCATCGAATTGCGTTGGTCACTTGCATGAGTCCGGCCTTTTCTGTGAGCGCCATTCCCATCGGAGCCGTGACCATGATGGTGGTGCATAGCTGCAGAAAACTGCGGCGGGACACGCCGCAGGCTTTCAGATGCTGCTCGATCGTGGGCTTCGACGTTCCAGTCTGGTGGAGCATGCCGCCTACCTCAGTCTCGGATCGCTCCGGCTCGGCTGACGGATTCGTCGTGCGCGAGCGAGTGTTGGTTGGCTTCCGCGTCGTACGATCGGGCGGTGACTTGGGTCACGCCGCACTGCGATTACTGTTGGAGTCACTGTTCACTTCTCATCAGTGCTCCGCGCCCGTTGCGCAACGTGGCGTCAACGAGGATCTTTATCGTTGCAATTGGCACACCAAAGCAGTGATGAGAATCACCACTCGCAGAGATTCTCGGCCCAGGCGCTCTCGGAACCTATCTCTGGGAACTAACTTTGCGCGCTGTTGCGGCACGACAAACTGACTTGGCTCACACTTTGACGTGTTCAAGCGATTACTTTCTCCACCGCGCCGCCCCCGATACAATAGTTCGTTTGCCGCAGCGATCCGCGGGGAAAGGACATCGCACGTGATCATCGGCGTCCCGAAGGAAACGTATCCCGGTGAACGGCGCGTCGCGCTGGTTCCGATGGTCATTCCGATCTTGGCCAAGGCCGGTTTCGAGGTTCTTATTCAATCGAACGCAGGCCTTCAGGCCGGCTATCCCGACAGCCAGTACGCAGAAAAAGGCGCCCGGATTGTCAGCGACCGTGCCGCCTTGTTCGCGACAGCCGACATCGTGGTCCAGGTTCTGTGCTACGGGTCGAACGATATCACCGGAAGAGACGATTTGCCGCTTCTTAAACGCGACCAGTTGTTGATCGGTTTTCTCCGGCCATTTGGATCGCGCGATGTCATTCAAGAGGTCGCGGACAGCGGAGTGACATCTTTCTCTGTAGAGTTGATGCCGCGAACCACACGCGCCCAGAGCATGGACGCGCTTTCGTCCATGGGCACAATCTGCGGATACAAAGCTGTTTTGATCGCAGCCGATAGCCACCCACGAATCTTCCCGATGCTGACCACCGCGGCAGGCACCATTACGCCCGCGCGTGTGTTTGTGATCGGCGCTGGAGTCGCCGGTTTGCAGGCGATCGCGACTTCTCGGCGCCTGGGCGCTGTTACCTCGGCCTACGACTTACGTCCCGCTGCTAAAGAACAGGTCCAGAGTCTGGGTGGACGCTTTGTTGAATTGCCAATCGAAGCCAAAGACGCCCAGGATGCACGCGGCTACGCCCGCGCGCAGGATGAAAGCTTCTATAAACAGCAGAGGGAGCTTCTCGGACGCGTCGTCAAGGAAAGCGACGTCGTCATCACCGCTGCCGTCATCCCGGGCAAGAAATCGCCTGTACTTGTCACGGATGAAATGGTGAAGGGCATGGCGCCCGGCTCCGTCATCTTCGATCTTGCGTCGGAGCGTGGCGGCAACTGCGAATTGACCAAGGCCGGCGAAACCGTCGTGCAGCATGGCGTAACGATCATCGGCGCGATCAATGTAGCCAGCGGCGTGCCTTATCACGCCAGCCAGATGTACGCCCGCAACATCACCGCGTTCCTGACCCACCTGATCAAGGAACAGAAGCTGCAATTGAACGTGGACGACGAGATTGTGCGCGAAACGCTGATCACGCGTGGCGGTGAAATTGTGAATGCTCGTGTCCGCGAGTTTTTCGGAATGCCGGCTCCGGTAACACAGGGTCAAGAACTCGGGGAGGAAAGATGAGTGGTTCCATCCTGATCAACGGTCTTTTCATATTCATGCTGGCTGGCTTCATTGGATTTGAAGTCATCCGCCGCGTATCTCCGCTCTTACACACACCTTTGATGTCGCTTACAAACGCGCTGGACGCGATCGCGGTTGTAGGCGCCATCGTGCTGGTGGGCGAGCATAAGAGCACGCTTTCCGCAGTGCTTGGCACCATCGCCGTAGTGGCCGCGACCAGCAACATCGTCGGCGGCTTCATTATTACTGACCGCATGCTCAAGATGTTCAAGTCCAGCCGTCCGGCAGCGAAATCATGAACGAATTCGCTGGCAATCAAACCATCATCGAAGTCATTTACCTGCTGGCGAGCGCGCTCTTTATCCTGTCGCTCAAGTGGATGAGTTCGCCAACCACTGCCCGCCATGGCGTGTGGGCCGGCGAACTGGGCATGCTGCTGGCCATCGGCGGCACGCTGCTGCATCACGGCATCGTCGATTACCAGTGGATTGCCGTCGCGCTCGTGTTAGGCACGATCATCGGCATCCCGCTCGGTCGCGTGCAGATGACGGCCGTACCTCAGCGAACCGCGCTAAGCCATGCGTTCGGGGCACTCTGCGTGACGCTGGTCGGCACTGCCGAGTTTTACCTGCGCACTCCTGACATCTCGCGCTTTATGATGGCCGTACTTTCGATGGAGGTGATCCTTGGCTCATTAACCTTCACCGGAAGTTTGATGGCTGCCGGCAAACTGCAGGAAGTTCTTCCGCAGCGGCCTTTGACCTATAAAGGCCAGAACTTCGTCAACTTTCTTTTGCTTGGTATCGCGGTAGTGATTGCTGTTTACCTGGTCCTTCACCCAGAGGAGAAGCAGCTTTACCCCTTCATGCTGCTCATCGCACTTACATTCGGTGTACTGCTGGTCATCCCGATTGGCGGCGCGGATATGCCAACCGTCATCTCGCTATTGAATGCCTATGCGGGTCTCTCGGCTGCCGCCATGGGCTTCGTGCTGAACAACCGATTGCTGATTGTGGCCGGCGCGCTCGACGGATCTTCAGGTCTGATTCTCTCGGTCATCATGTCGAAGGCGATGAACCGCTCGTTCACCAACGTTCTCTTCGGCGCATTCGGACAAGTGCAAGCCACGGCAGCCGGCGCACAGGAGGCGAAAACCGTCAAAAGCGCGACCGCCGAGGAAGCAGCGGCAATCCTCTCGGCAGCGAACAAGGTGGTCGTCATTCCCGGATACGGCATGGCAGTTGCGCAGGCGCAACACAAAGTCCGCGAACTGTATGACGCACTCACGAAACGTGGTGTGGATGTCAGATTCGCCATTCACCCGGTAGCTGGCCGCATGCCCGGGCACATGAACGTGCTACTCGCCGAGGCCGACATTCCCTACGACCGCCTCATGGACATGGACGACATCAACGGCGACTTTCCGCAGACCGACGTCGCGCTTGTTATCGGAGCGAATGACGTTACGAACCCGGCGGCCCGCACCGACTCCTCCAGTCCCATCTACGGCATGCCCATTCTCGATGTCGACAAGGCGCACACCGTAATGGTGATCAAGCGCGGCATGAGCCCCGGATTTGCAGGAATCGACAACCCACTTTACTACCTTGACAACAATCTCATGCTGTTTGGCGATGCGAAGGCGTTCGTGGGAAGCATCGTGCGCGAACTGACGGGCGCTGGGGGGCACGTCTAGCCCGCTTTCTGCGCTATCCTTCCAGCATGCGGGGAATTCCCTCAGCTGCCGGTGATCGGAAACTGATTCAGATCGTGGATGCAGCTCTCGCGGATGCCACGCGCCGCAGCGGTCCGTGGCTAGCCTGCAGTCCTGGCTGTACGCAGTGCTGCGTCGGGGTGTTCGCGATCAGTCAGCTCGATGCCGCGCGCCTGAAGTACGGGCTCGCGCAACTGCAACAGAAAGATCCGGAGAGAGCAGCCGTTGTGCGCGCTCGAGTTCAGGCATCGGTGTCGAGGCTGGCAGGGCAACTCCCCGGCGATCCGCGCACAGGCATCCTCTCTGAAGACGAGGAGTCCACCAGCCAATTCGAAATCTTCGGCAATGATGAAGTCTGCCCCGTACTTGATCCCGACACCGGATTGTGCGACCTATACGAATCACGTCCGCTCACCTGCCGCACGTTCGGTCCTCCTGTGCGATCTGAGGACGGTTTGGGTGTGTGCGAATTGTGTTACGACGGCGCCAGCGACGAGGAGATCGCCGCATGCGAGATGGAAGTGGACCCGGACGACCTCGAAGGCAATCTACTGGAAGAAATTGAAAGCAACACCGGAGCGCGAGGACAGACGATTATTACTTTCGCCCTGCGCGAGTAGATGGTTCATGACTGCCGCTCACGTGCACTAGAACCCTTTCCGCCGCCCGCACTCCTCGATACTGCGCTTCCTCAAAAATCGAGAAGCCACTCAGGTCAGAATTCGCAAACTGCAAACGGCCATCAAGTTGGGCGAGCATTCGTCGCTCTTCGGAAAAGATCGCTCTCGGCACAGGCCGAGCCATCGCGTGGCCAAAGCGCATGACATCGACTCGAGAAACGCACGTTCGTATGTCGGGATGAACCCACTCCAGATCGTGCAAAATCGCCTCTTTCCAGTACGTCCAATCCTTTTCGAGGAGCAATCGGCGATTTGACGCTGCGGGCCCTTCAGCCAGCGCCCAATAGAAGGTCCATACGGTGCGTTCCACATGGTTCTGCACGCTTTGATGCGTCGCATCCACGTACCCTAGCGTCGGAGAATTCATCACGACGTTATCCCACGTAGGATCGCTTCCGTAACTCGCTGGCAGACGTTCCAGCACGAGATTGGCGGTCAACCATGGCGAATACTGGAAATCGTGCAGGGGTCCAACCCCCTCGACAATAAATGGCGCAAGAAAGGTGGGCGCGGCAAAGATCACGAATTCCGCCTGGTGCTCAGTGTCTCCTGCGAACACGCTGTAGCGACTTGCTTTCTTCGCGATCCGATGAACCATTTGGCCCGCCTTAACGTGGGTCCCGACTCTTTCCAGCAATCGGCGCACGATCCAGCCGTTCCCTTCCGGCCACGTTAACGGTCCCTTGTCTTCCGGCTCGCGTGAGGCGAAATAATGAATGCCCGCCCAGGCGGATGTCCCCGCTGCGACCGCGCCGTAATCATCGCGGCAGCAGTAGTTCATGTACCAATCGACAGCCCTCGAGCTCATTCCTCGCTGATTGAGCCAGTCGCCAAACGACATGCGATCAAGATTCGCCTGCTCGCCAGACAGCCCAGACTCCATGGGAATGGTGAATCCTCCCGAAGAGCGAAAGCGATGAATTTGTTCCTCAAACCTACCGAACTGATCTCGCTCCTGATCACTCAAGCCAATGGCCGGCTCAATTCCGTCCTGCCAACGTCCATAGAGAAACAAGCGCTCCTGTGGTGAGAAACACAAGGCCCGCTCGTCCCAGACTCCGTTTTTGAGCACGCCCAGTTCTTCGAAGAGTTCGCGAACGTAAGTCGCCTTCGGCCCCGGAACCGGCACATAGTGCGCCGCCCAAGGACATGCTGTGACTTCGTTCTCGCCCCAGCGGGAATTCCCGCCCGCCTGCTCGTTCATCTCGAGGAGTACAAAATCCCGAAAGCCGCGCTTATGCAACCGCCAAGCAGCACTCAGCCCGGCGATACCGCCTCCCACAATGACAACCACGTGCTTTTCAGTTTTTCGAGGTGGTGGGAACTGAGCGCGGTCACCTAACAGATGGCCGAATTGGAAGGAGTCATTCACGAAACCGCCGGCGATCCGACGATCAGCCTTTACGGAGAATCCCACAAGCGCGGCGCTGCCGGCCTGCAAGAACTTCCGGCGTGTAGTCCTCAATGGCTAATATCCTTCCAATCCTGATCGTATGCGCGTACCAGCACCTGATCATTCAGGCGATTTGGAGGCATAGGCATTGGCGACATATCCGGCGGAAACTGAAACATCGCGGGAAGCCCGGCGGCAGAGACGAAACGCAGTCCGGTCGGCAGCAGGGTTGGGGGCGAGTATGCATGGGATGACGCGATCACGAAACCCCACTCGCCAAATGACGGAACGTAAACATGATAGGGATACGTCTTGAGTCCCGCCTGCTTCAGTGTCTCAACGATGCACCAATACGAATCGCGGGCAAACATCGGAGACGTGCTCTGTACCACCATCAGGCCTTGAGCACTCAGGTGGCGCGCCACAGCTTTGTAGAAAGCCGTTGTATAGAGCTTGCCCAGCGAATAGCTGGTCGGGTCAGGAAAGTCGATCACGACGAAATCGAAGCTGTCGGTATTCGAGTCGACCCACGGAAATGCGTCGGTGTTGATGATGTGCACCTTGGGCGAGAGGAACGACTTCCCGTTCAAGCTCGTGAGCATGGGATGCGTTGAAAATAGCCGTGTCATCTCGGGGTCCAGATCAACGAGCGTAACGCTCTCCACCTGCGGATACTTGAGAATCTCGCGAACCGCCAGTCCGTCTCCTCCTCCCAACACCAGCGCCCGTCGCGGCGCAGGCACGGCCGCCATGCCCGGATGAATCAGCGCCTCATGGTAGCGGTACTCGTCGCGCGAGCTGAATTGCAGATGACTGTTGAGAAACAATCGGATGTCGTCTTTGAAACGTGTCAGCACGATGTGCTGATAGCGTGTATCACGCGCGAGGATGACCTCATCGGCATAAATATTGTCTTCCGCAGCCGCGGTGATTCGCTTCGCCTGCGCCAAGCCAATGCCCAGCCCACAAATGACGGCAAGGCAAAGACCACGCAACACCCTCGCGGAAGGCAACTGTCGGGCAAAGAGAAAAGTGCTCCACAGCGCAACGCCGACGTTGATCAGCCCAAACAACATGGCCGAGCGCACCAACCCAAGCCGAGGCACCAGAAGTATCGGAAACAGCAGCGAGGCGCCAAGCGCTCCCAGGTAATCAAATGTCAACACATGAGCGACCACGTCGCGGAAGTGATAGCTTTCGTGCACCATGCGCATCAGGAGGGGAATCTCAAGTCCTACCAGCACGCCGATGACAACCACTAGCGCATACATTAAAAGCTGAAATCCCTGCGTGTACGCGAATGCAAGGAACAGCAGCGCCGATGAGAAACCCCCGATCAGCCCCAGCATCAACTCGATCCAGACGAATCGATAAGCCAGCCCGCGATTGACATAGCGCGAGAGCGCGCTGCCGATGCCCATCGCAAACAGATAGCAGCCAATGATCGTTGAGAACTGCAGAACGCTGTCGCCGAGCAGGTAGCTGGCCAGCGTCCCGGCGATCAATTCGTAGATCAGCCCGCACGCCGCGATGAGCAGGACCGTAATGAAGAGCAGAATTCCCACGTCTCAGTGCACCGCCGCCGCAATGATGATGCAGATGCCGATCGACATAGCGCCCACTAAAATCGCCAGGGCCATGTTGTGTTCCTGCACAATCTCTTTCCACAAGTGATAAGGCGTGAGCTTGTCCATCAACAGAAATGCCGCGGTGAAGACCACGATTCCAAGAAAGGCGAACACCACCGCATTCACGACACTGCTCACAAGCGCAGGGCTCATCTCATTTGCCTCCCGAGTAGTGGTGATAGGAACTGTAGACCGATCGATAAGAACCCGGATTATCTCGCACTGAGCGCGGAACATTTTTCACTTCACTGATGCGGGCCAAACTCCAGCCTTGATATTCGGCCACGCTGAGCCCAATTAGCACCGCCATCCCGTACAAGACGTAAAGAATTCGCATCATTCGTCGTCTCCAGAAGTGACCATCGGATGATCGCTCTCTGCCCAGCGCAGGTGCTCAAAACTCAGCGCGCGCCAGGAAAACACGATGGCCGGCAGCAGCAAAGCCCCCAGCGCAATGCCGTAGAAGCTGTATTGGGGAACATCGCGCTTGATCGTGATCGTGTAATACGTGGTGCCGTTTCCGACATCGCCTTCGGGTTCGACGCGCAAATAGTAGCGTCCCGGGGGAACGTTCGGCACGGCGACGGTGTCATTCGCGCTGCCTTCCGACCACGAGCCGTCGGAATCATAGCCATGGTAGTAGCTGACCTCGCGCCCAAA
>Ga0066903_100004430_pt1 | contig 11874 bp, 10 predicted proteins | sample PanSoiMetaGPlot1_FD_67491 | JGI IMG/M metagenome (GOLD analysis project Ga0066903, IMG submission 67491) | Tropical forest soil microbial communities from Panama analyzed to predict greenhouse gas emissions - Panama Soil - Plot 1 (version 2) | ecosystem: Environmental > Terrestrial > Soil >...
CGAGTTGGGTGAAGTTGCGGCCGTTGAGCGGCAGTTCGGTTATTTGACGGGTTTCAACGACTTCACCGATTGCGGAGTCGGCCGCATCGATGACTGGCTGCCCCGCTTCAACGGTGACGCTTTCGGTGACATCGCCGAGGGCAAGCGAGAAATCGGCAACGGCCATCTGTGCAACTTGCAAATCGAGGTCGCGAACCGCTTTCTTGAAACCCTTCTGCGACACGGCGACGCGGTAATGGCCCGGAGGGAGGGCTGTGGCCGTGTAGTAGCCAAGCTCATTGGTGACCGCGGTGACATCGAAACCGGTGCCGGTATTCGTAACGGTCACGGTCGCGCCGCTAACGGCCGCGCCTTGGGTATCAGTGATGGTACCTTGAAGGCGCGCTGTATCGGCTTGTCCGAAGGCCACCTGCGCCACAGTGAAACAAAGAAAGACGGCAAAAAGACCCCGCGACACTTTGAAATGCGTCATTGAAACTCACCCCCTAAGAGTTCCCAACCCCGAACTGGATGCCTCCTCGCCCCGATTCGAGGAGGTTCCGATCTCTTAATCCAGGAACTTCCTGGCAACTTCACCGCAAGCTCCGTGGCGACCCGAACTTCAATCACCGGTCAAACGGAGCGGCGAGCTAAGGTCGTCACCGAGAAAAGGACTGAAAGGGGCACCGTGTGGCCGTGGTCAAGCCTGCTGACGACTTTGACGAGCCCCCTTGCTTGCCGTGCGGCAGCAACCCCTTCCCAGGTATCTAGAGCCCAACTTCCCAGAGCAAGAACTACGAGACGACCCCCAACGGACCTTACCAGTCTGACCTCATCCAGCTTTCGCGGCCCTCGACGCCGCGAGTTGCGCCTTACAGCACCGTTGTTGCTTCCTATCAGGTTATGTGATGTGCAAAAAAGTTTCCGGGGGTTTGATACGGTTACGGCGTCTAAGTCCATGTCTTGCTTAAGGTTGGCACGATTGATACTTTCATGTAACATCAGCGTGACGGGGAGTTACTGTGCTCGACCGCACGCAGATCCTCGGCGAAATCGACCGGCTGGTCAGCAGCCACACTCTCCACGGGTCGGAATCCCTTTGTAAATTGCTGCGCTACCTTGCCAGGCACGCCTTGGACCAGCCAGGTGTCTCGCTGAAGGAGTACCAGATTGCGACAGAGGTTTTTGGCCGCCAGGACAATTTTGACCCGCATGTGGATTCCGCGGTCCGTGTGCAAGCTGGGCGGCTTCGCTCGAAGCTGGCTGAATATTACGCCTCGGAAGGCGCTGAAGATCCGATCGTTGTGGAGCTACCCAAGGGAATGTACGTGCTGTCTTTCCACCCGAAGACAGCGGGGAATGGGCGGGCGGCCCGTCTTGTCGCTGGAGAGGCACCGGTCGACGCGGCGCCAGCTGCACAAGTGGTGGCATCGCGGCGATGGCTCGTAGTTGCGGGAACACTCGCGATCCTGCTTTTGGCTGCGCTCGTGACCATTGGCGGCATGGTTGCGTCGCGGCGTTCCGCAAACTCGCAAGGCGACGGCGGGCATGAGACTGTGCCCCTGGCTTTTGAGATTTTCTGGCGCGGGTTTGTGACCGGACCGGATGAGCCGTGGGTGATTTTCAGCAACGCGGCGTTCGTCGGTCATCCGGATTCGGGGTTGCGGTACTACAACAAGAAACGCGACGCCAATGCAGTGATCTTCGATCATTACACCGGCGTCGGTGAAGTGTTGGCGGTACACAATCTGGATACGATCTTTGCGACTTTGCACCAAAAGCTGCGCGTGAAGCGGGGAAGCTTGTTTTCTCTGGACGACGCGAAGAATAACGATTTGATTTTCATCGGCTCACCTTCAGAGAACCTGACGCTGCTGGAAATACCCAGCACGAAGAGCTTTGTGTTTCGCGAATTAGCGTCCGGGCCGCGCAAAGGCAACGTGGAAATTGTAAACACGCAGCCGGAAAGCGGGGAAGCGACGGAATTCCTGGCGACGGCCTCGAACCAGCCATTGACGGAAGACTACGCGATCGTGGCTCTCACGCCGGGGTTGAACCCGACGCACTATCAACTGATTCTGGCGGGAACGACTACGTTTGGCACGCAGGCGGCCGTGGAATATGTCACGCGGGAAAATTCACTGGACGAGCTGTTGTCGCGACTGTCGGTGCGTCAGGCAAGCGAGCTGAAGCCATTCGAGGCGTTGCTGCACGTGAAAGTGGCGCGAGGCGTACCGGTGGGTGTGGAACTGGTGGCGTTGCGAAAGGGCGGCTAAGACGGCGATGGGGGCTCCGCCGTTACACAAAGTGGAGACGGCCGAAAGCTTCCGGTACGTGAAAATTAGGCTCTGACGTCATAGTCGGCCGCCAGGCGTAGTAGAAACGAGGTTCCGCGGGGCCTTCCACGCGGTAAAAGTTAGCGCGCCACTCGACGGACGGATCGAGATGGGACGTGAGACTTGTCATTGGGATGGCCAGTTCGGCGCGCCAGATCTTTGCGGCTTCGTCGATGGCCGCGCGGCGGCGGAGTCCGCTGCGAAGATCATGTTTCTCGCCATGCGAGATGTCCAGATCGATCCACAAGCCGTTTGGGCTGACTTCAAATTCCTTGTAACTGCGAGGGTCTGAGCCAGGGGGTTGGAGGAAAGCTTCGGCGACATCGCGGTCCCACATCTGGTCACGCCTGCCGTTGGGTTCGGAGTCGGCAAAGACGGTGATCGTGCGGTATTTCGCGGTGAAATGAAGATACAGGACTGTGGGCGACCAGAGGACGCGCACTTCGGTTTCGAGTCGGGGGTCTGGGTTTGCACCACGCCAATCGGAGAAAAAGCGCAGCACAGGTGCAGCACTCCAATCGGCAGTGGCGGGGAAGTCTTCCGCTTGGAGCGCTCGAGAGATTCGGCGCGCGATCGTGATGTCGGGTTCGGGAAAAACGCTCATGCACGCGGTCTCGACGCAAATTCAGCATATCCGCCTTGCCACCTTTGACCAAGTCTGACGGGCGTCCCGCGTGGCCGGAGCACAAACTCTTTGCGCACGCGGCGATGGGGTTCCTCCGCCGCGATTTGCCGCGCGTGCTAACCTGATTTCGTTCTCGATTGCCAGCAGAAAACGGCGCTGCCCAGGTGCCTCAAGCTGCGAGGAGATCCTTATGGTTGAGCCCGTAAACGTCGAAGAGTTTGTGAACCGTCCGGAGCGGCGCTCACCGCAAGACTTCGAATTTGTGAAGCTGCGGGTGGAAGGCGCGGCGGCGCATATGACGCTGAACCGGCCTGAACACAATCTGCTGAACGAAGCGATGTTGCGCGAACTGGCGGACGGGATTGCGTTTGCCGGCGAACGCGACGAAGTCAAGCTAGTGGTCATCGACTCGGCGTGCAAGGTGTTTTGCGGCGGGATCGACGTCGCTGAGTATACGTCGCAGCGCGTCTTTCAAATGCTGGATGCGTTCCACGCAGCGTTTGCTCGGATGCTGGAAGTGGGCAAGCCGGTGGTATGCGTAGTCAACGGCCCGGCCATAGGCGGCGGGGCGGAGTTGGCGGCGTTCGGTGATCTGGTGGTGGCGACGCCAAAAGCACGCTTTGCGCAGCCAGAAATAACGATTGGTGTGTTTCCACCGCTGGCGTCCACGATCCTGCCGTTTCTGGTTGGTCCGAAGACGGCGCTGGAGCTGGTGTTAACGGGCGAAGCGGTGACGGCAGAGCGCGCGCTGGAGCTGGGCATGGTCAACCGCCTGGTACCGGAGGCACAACTGGAAGCCACGGTGAAGGATCTGATTACGCGCATCAGTGCGCATTCGGGGCCGGTGTTGACGATGGCGAAGAAGGCAATCCTCGGCGGCATGGGACTTTCGCTGCGAGACGGCTTAAAGCACTCAATGAACATCTTCCTAAATGAGCTGTATCGCCTCGAAGACTCGCAAGAAGGACTGCGAGCGCTGGTGGAAAAGCGCAAGCCGAACTGGAAGAACCGGTAACTCGTGCTGGACGGCACCCGCGATTGACACTTTTGGCGCAGACGGAATACACTCGATTTTCAATTTGCAGGCCCGGGAAGCGGGGAAGGCCGTGCGATTCGGCCGCGGTCCCGCCACTGTGATCGGCGTAAGCCGTCAGCCAGGGTACCCTCCCGAGCCGCAGAAGCGCGCGTTCTTCGCGAGAGGGAACGCGGGTGGAAAGCCCCAAGAGGTCTCGTGGGGCTTTTTTGTTGAGGAAAGAACTTCATTCGAGGAAAGGTCACGCTCAAGCTCTGCTCAATCGGACGCTGTGCGGCCGGGCTGATGGCGATCGTGGGAGTTTCGCTGACGGCCAGCGGCGAGCTGTGCGCGCAGGCGTCACAAGCAACTGCCCGGCCGGCGTCGCGATTTCGCGAGGTGGTCGATGAAACCGGCCGCGAAGTACGCGTTCCCCAACCGGTGCTTCGGATTGTTTCTCTTGCGCCGAGCCTGACCGAGACCATATACGCCCTCGGAGTCCAGGATCACTTGGTAGGAGATACGGAGTACTGCGACTATCCGCCGGATGCCCAGAAAAAGCAAAAGGTTGGGGACTTGCTCAATCCAAGTCTCGAAGAGATCGTGTCCCTACATCCCGACCTAGTCGTTGTCACTAAAAGCATCAACCGGCTGGACACGGTGCTCGCGCTGAAAGCGCTTCACGTCCCCGCCTATTCGACCGATACAAATACTGTAGAGCAGATCATCTCTTCCACGGCTCATCTCGCTGACGTCCTGGGCGTTCCTGGTGCCGGAGATGCACTAGTTGCCGAATTGCGGATGCGCTTGGAGAGCTTGCAGCAGCGGCTCGCCAAAGTGCAGCCGAGCCGAGTTCTTTTTGTCGTTTGGGATGAGCCGCTTATTTCGGTCGGCAAGAACACGTTCATTGCCGACGCGCTGCGTTATGCGGGGGCTGCGTCGATTGTGGACTCAACGCAAAACTGGCCGCAAATCAGCTTGGAAGAGGTTATTCGGCAGCAGCCGGATTTCCTGATCTTTACGCAGAATCATAGCTCAGGAGGCACCGTGGATGTGGATGCGCTGGCGAGCCGGCCGGGATGGCGAGGGCTTGACGCTGTTCACAACCATCGCTACGCGGTCATCAGCGAAGCGGTGAACCGGCCTGCCCCGCGCATCATTTCCGCCATTGAGGAGCTTGCTCGACAGCTTCATCCAGAAGCCTTCGAAACGAAGTCGCCGAATCCTCCGGCGGCGCAGGATCACAAAAGCGTGCCAGAGGCTTGCTCATGCGTCCTCTGACCGTTGGGCGTGTCCTGACGCGATGCGCCCTGCTCGCTGTGGTGCTTTTTCTCGTTATTGTGATTGCGCTCAAGCTGGGCGCCGTCCCGGTTTCGCTCTATGCGCTCGGACGGGATGTGATTCGGGTCGCCCTCCACCAAACCAGCGAACTCTCGAGTGACTACCGGCTGATCATTTTTGACATACGGTTGCCACGCATCCTGCTAGGCACCTTCGTGGGCGCTTCGCTCGCAGTCGCCGGGGCAAGCTTTCAAGCGCTTCTGCGGAATCCCCTGGCTGATCCATACATCTTGGGAATATCGAATGGCGCGGGAGTCGGCGCAATGGCCGCTTTGCTGTTGGAACCGCACATTCCGCTCGCCGCCGGTATCGCCGCCCTGTTCACGCCGCTGGGCGCATTCGCTGGAGCACTGGTAACGATCATCGCAGTCTACTTCCTGGGCCGGCGTAAAGGGGAAATCGACAGCAATACCCTGCTCCTCGGCGGCGTCATCACTGCGTCCTTTCTCTCAGCGCTGCAAATGTTTCTCTTTAACACTGTCATGGGCCGCGACCTTCACGGCACGGCGTTTTGGCTGATGGGAGATCTCTCGACGGCGCAACAACCGATCGTCAGTTGGGTCGTGCGGTTTGGCTTTTTTGCGGCGGCAGCGGCGATTTACACCACCGCTTCGGACTTGAATCTCCTGCTAGCGGGCGAAAAGGAAGCCATGCATCTCGGAGTGGACGTTCGACGCGTTTCCCTGGTGGTTTACGTCGCAGCGTCCCTGCTCACAGGCCTTGCTGTCTCTGTCAGCGGAGCCGTCGGCTACGTCGGCCTGCTCGTGCCGCACGCCATGCGCTGGCTCTTCGGTTCCGATCACCGAATTCTGATTCCAACGGCGGCGTTTGGTGGTGCGATTGCGGTCGTCGTCGCGGACACGATCGCACGCACCGTTGTCGCTCCCGCCGAACTACCAGTTGGCGCCATTTCCGCGCTGGTCGGAGCGCCATTCTTCATTTATCTGTTGCGCCGGAGGCTGGCATGAGTGCCCGGCCAAGCACCCTGGCAGCTCGCGCGGATGTAGCTCGAACTGCAGAAGTCCGGCTGAGTGTCGAGCAGGTCAGCTATGCGTACGCGCCGAATCCTTCGCAAGCTCCGCTGTTTACGCTGGAGGCGACGAGCTTTCAGGCACGCGCGGGCGAGATCGTCGCCGTCCTAGGTCCGAACGCGAGCGGCAAATCCACGCTTTTGAAATTGATTTCCGGAGCCCTTCAGCCGCTCTCGGGACGGGTGATGCTCGATGGCTTTGCGACGCATTCGCTTCCAACCCGCACGCGCGCGCAGCGCATCGCTATGGTGCAGCAGGAAAGCCAGCTCGTTTTTCCCTCCCGTGCTTGGGAGTTTGTCTTGCAAGGCCGGCATCCCTATAGCCGAACGCTGCATTTTGAAAGTGAGACGGACCTCGCGGTCGCACGAAACGCCCTGGCCCAAGTTGGGGCCGAACCGCTGATGGATCGTTGGATGAACCAGATTTCCGGAGGCGAGCGGCAGCGTGTGATTCTTGCACGCGCGTTGGCGCAGCAACCGTTGCTCCTTTTGCTCGACGAACCGACGTTGCATCTGGATATCGGAGCACAGGTTGATCTGCTCGAGGCCCTGCGGCGGCTCGCCGCGGAGAACCGTTACACCGTCATCGTGGTCACACATGAGCTCAACCTCGTCGGCGAGTACGCCGATCAGGTCGTGCTGATGCAGCGCGGCCGTTGCTTGCGTGTGGGCACGCCAGCGGCGGTGTATCAACGCGAACTGCTGGAGCAAGTTTTTCAGGCACAGCTTTCGGTCGAGCTCGGCGCAAATGGCCGGCCGCGAGTGAGTTTGCTTTCGCAGGGCGGGTAGCCGGTCCGCCGGTTACGCACCTTTTTCGTTAACCTCAACCCGCGGCTGCAGCCGCGACATCGCGAAACCCAACAGCGGGCCCTTGGCCCCACTATTCACCGCAGATTTCGTGCTCGGGAAGACGGGCCCGTCGCTGCATCGCAACGAATGGGCACAAGCCGTCGCCGCCGCGCGACTGTAAGGCGGAGTCGATCGCCGCGCAATTTTCGCTCGCCGAGATTGCGACACCAATCGACTGAAACGAATGCCCGCATCCACTGCAGCATTTCGCTGTGGGAAGGTAGCGCGCAAGATCACCGCCAAGCCAGGAGACCGGCGAAGTCTGCAGCTCCTTCCGCCCCCCGCAGAAGGAGACAACCTTCAACTCCCGCGCGTGAGGGAGCGGAGGAGATCATGAAAAAACTTCGCAAGTCGCTTTTCTTCCTCGCAGTCTTCTCGTTTACGCCACTCCTAGCAGTCAGCCAGAGCACAAACTCGGGTCCAGCAGCCACAACACATTCACGGTCGCGAGGTGCCTCGATCGAAGGGCGTGTGCTCGATCCGGAAGGGCTCGTCGTGACTGGTGCACGCGTCACACTGCTGCTGGGACTTACGCCGGTCGATGAGCGTGAGACGAATGCCGACGGCCACTACAGTTTTGAAAAGCTAAGTGGCGGCAGCTATCGGTTGACAGCTAATTCCCCCGGATTCTCGGCTCTTTCCACAGCCTTGGAAATTCAGGCGGGAGAATCTCGCATCATCGACTTGATGCTCAAAATCAGCACTGCCGAAGAACGGGTTGTGGTGTCGGCCTCTCTTGGAGGCGCGCTTGCCCCGCAGGTCGGCTCTTCGGTCAGCCTGGTGACCGGACAAGATATCCAGGATCGCGACGCGGAAAGCGTCTACCAGTTGCTGCAAGGCTTGCCGTCCGTTGAAGTCGCGCAAACAGGACGGCGGGGTGCGCTGACCACCGTTTTTATCCGGGGGGGCAACTCCAACTACAACCAGGTCTTGATCGATGGAGTTCAACTTAACCTATTCGGCGGTGATTTCGATTTCTCTTCCATCGGGACCTATGGAGTCGATCGTGTCGAAGTCCTTCGCGGGCCGCAAAGCGCCCTCTACGGCTCAAATGCCGTCGCCGGCGTCGTGAATATCGTCAGCGAGCGCGGTGAGGGCCGTCCTCATTTTTCTTTTCTTGTGGAAGGTGGAAGTCTCTACACGCGTCGCTTCGGCACAGGAGGGAGCGGCCTTACAAGTGGCTTCAGTTGGGCGTACAACCTTTCGCGCCTCGACACCGACGGCGCCGTCCCGAACGATCGGTATTGGAATCAATCGTCTTATTTGAGCCTGGGTTATTCGCGATCGCCGAAGCGGCAATTCACCTTTCATTTTTTCGGTGATGCCAGCAAAGCTGGTTCGCCTGGTCCTTACGGCTCGGATCCCGATCATTTGTTCACTGGCATCGACACCGTTTCCCGATACAACCAAAATCTCTTTGCGTATCGGGCTGCTTACACGGAGCAATTCACGGATCGCCTGCGCCAAGTCTTTTCCGTCAGTGTTGCTCCGAATCGGAACTACTTTGTTTCTCCGTTCGGAGATTCGTTTCTGCAAAGCCTTCGGGTGGTGGTGCACACGCACGGCGAACTCACAATCTCGCCTAGAGACGTCTTCGTCTATGGCTTCGAGTTCGATCGCGAGCAGATCAAAGACACCTTCATCACCAACGTTGCGAACCAGCCATTCGACCTACCGCGGTCAGGCTACGGCTACTTCGCAGAGAATCGTTGGAGTCCGACGCACCGTTGGTCACTAACGACGGGCCTGCGCGTCGACAATTTCCGAACCGACGCTGTTCCCCCGGATTCTTTCGGATCACGCCCGGCCTTTCCGGAAGCCTCGGTGGTCAAAGTGAGCCCGCGCGTTTCCACCGCCTTTTTGCTGCGCGATCCTTCCAATAGCGAAGCGGTTGGCGCCACTCGCCTCCATTCCAGCCTCGGCACCGGAATTCGCGAGCCCAACGGATTCGAGCTGGCTTTTACCAACAATCCGAAACTCAAGCCGGAGCAAAGCATCAGCTTCGATGGCGGCATCGAGCAGCGTCTTTTCTCGGATCGGGCGACGTTCGACATTACGTATTTCTATAATCGATACAACGACCAAATCGTTGTGCTGGGCGGATCGTTGACCCACTTAAGCACATTCACCTCCGACAACCTGGCTAATTCTCGCGCGCAGGGGATCGAATCCACGCTGCGCCTGCGTCCGTACCGCCCACTCGAGGTTTCGATGCAGTACACCTGGCTTGATTCCGAAATCCTGGCGCTGGACCACAGCAGCACAGTCAGCGCGCCGTTTGAGGTCGGCCAACCGCTGCTTCGGCGCCCGCGGGAGTCCGGCAGCTTCAATGTAACTTGGCGCCGCCATCGGCTGACGCTCAACACCAATGCCTACATCCGTGGTCAAGTTTTTGACCTGGAGCCTAATCTCGGCGCCTTTGCGTGCACACTGGGCCTGCCATGCTTCTTCAACGCCAAAGGTTACATCCTTGCGAACGCGGGCTTTTCCTACCAGCTTCCAGGCGGGGTCGAAATGCATGGACAGCTTAACAATCTCCTCAATCAACAGTATGAAGCAGCCTTTGGATTCCCGGCACTGCGTCTGAACTTTCTGGCCGGGCTTCGCTTTCAGATTCCGTCGCGGCACTAAAAATCCGGAGCCATCGGTGGCCCTGCACGAAGCAATTCTCTTCTGTTGGAGCGGCGGCAAAGACAGCGCCATGGCACTGCAGGCCGTCCTGTCGCAGGGCGACGTGCAGGTTGCCGCCTTGCTCACGACAGTCACGGAAGGCTACGAACGCATCAGTATGCACGGCGTGCGGCGGGAGCTTCTCCAGCGGCAGGCTGAGTCCATTGGCCTGCCGCTGCACGAAGTTTTCATTCCGCCGCAATGCGTCAATCCCATCTACGAAGCGCGCATGGAAGAGGCTCTACTCATCTATCGCGCAAAGGGCGTGCGCCAAGTCGCCTTCGGTGACATTTTTCTCGAAGACCTTCGTGCCTACCGTGAAAAGAATCTCGTGCGAGTGGGGATGACCACACTTTTCCCGATCTGGAAACGCGATACGCGTGAGCTAGCCGCCCATTTTGTCGCTAATGGTTTCCGAGCGATCACAGTATGCGTCGACCCACGCAAGCTCGATGCAGGCTTTGCTGGCCGCGAGCTCGACGATTCGTTCTTTCGCGATTTACCGCCGAGCGTGGACCCGTGCGGCGAGAACGGCGAATTCCACACCTTCGTTTTCGACGGTCCCCTCTTTCGGCAACCAATTCCTGTCCGCACCGGCGACGTCGTCGAGCGCGACGGTTTTGTCTTCTGCGATCTGCTGTTTCGTGATGGATCGCTTGATCCGGCACCGCACGCTCTCGCCAATGGAGGAACTAAGAAATGAATCAGTCATCGTCTGATAAGCACGCTCTCCTGTTCCGCACTTTGTTTGCGCTGCTGATGATCGCGTTGGCCGCTGCTTTGCGCATCGCGCCACATCCCCGGAACTTCAGCCCCATCGGGGCGATGGCCCTCTTTTCCGGCGCCATCGTCCGTGACCGTCGCCTAGCTTTTGTTTTCCCGCTGCTCGCGCTGTTTGCTGGTGACGTCTTCGTGGGATTTCACAAGCTGATGCTCGCTGTTTACACGAGCTTCGCCATCAGCATCGCTATCGGGCTATGGCTGAGGAGGCATCGCACGGTGACACGGATTGGTCTGGCGACCTTGCTTGGCGCCGCGCAATTCTTCCTGATCACCAACTTCGCCGTTTGGCGCTTTCTCGACTCCTATCCGAGGACCGCTGCCGGTCTGCGATCCTGTTACATCACAGGCCTTCCGCTCTTCTGGAACACGCTGGGCGGAGACGCGATCTATGCAATCCTTCTCTTCGGAGGTTACGCCCTGGCAGAGCGTTTATTTCCAGTCCCTAACCAGCTCGGAGTGGAGGTGACGCGCGGTGACTAAGGCTGGCACGGACGAAATGGCTGGTGAGCTCCATCACCCGCGGGTTGGAGTCGGCGTTCTCCTCGTCGACTCCAGCGATCGAGTTCTGCTGACACTTCGCGCCCGTCCACCTGAAGCGGGCTGCTGGAGTATCGTCGGTGGGAAGGTCGACTTCCTAGAAACGCTCGAGGAGTGCGCCGTTCGCGAGGCGCTGGAAGAAGTCGGCGTCGAGATCAACCTCGTTCGCCTTTTGTGCGTTACAGATCACTGCCTTCCGGAGGAGGGCCAGCATTGGGTCTCGCCCGCGTATCTAGGGCGAATTCTCGCCGGCTACGCCCACAATTGCGAGCCGGACAAGGCTCTAGAAGTTCGCTGGTTTACGCTCAGCCAACTGCCGCCGAACCTGACCATCACTGCCCGCAACGCGATCCGTGCGTACGCTCGCGCGTAGTGCCGCTCAGTTCGCGACCCAGTGCTATAATTTTTCACTCGCTATGGCGAAATCCGCGGCAGACGCAACCACCCTTGCACCTGAGGTTCGTGCGAAATACGAACCGGTCATCGGACTGGAAGTCCACGTCCAGCTGCTGACAAAGACAAAGATTTTCTGTGGTTGCTCCACGCGCTTTGGCGATCCGCCGAACACTAACACCTGCCCCGTTTGCCTGGGCCTGCCCGGCACGCTTCCGGTTCTCAACAAGCGCGCTGTCGAAATGGCCATGTGTGCTGCCCTGGCGCTCAATTGTACGGTTCACGAACGCTCGCGCTTCGCCCGCAAGAACTATTTCTA
>Ga0066903_100004432_pt1 | contig 11872 bp, 13 predicted proteins | sample PanSoiMetaGPlot1_FD_67491 | JGI IMG/M metagenome (GOLD analysis project Ga0066903, IMG submission 67491) | Tropical forest soil microbial communities from Panama analyzed to predict greenhouse gas emissions - Panama Soil - Plot 1 (version 2) | ecosystem: Environmental > Terrestrial > Soil >...
GGTGTAGAAGTCGCCTTTCGCCTCGAGCAGCCATTTCGGATAACGGACGTCGACAATCGTCGCGCCTGCAGCCCGCATCGCAGCGGTTGCGGCCTGGACAACCCAGTCGACGTCCTCGTCGGCGCCAAGGAAGTCTCGCGCGACGCCGATACGCGCTCCCTTCAGCGCATCGGCGCGTAAGCTTCTCGTGTAATCCGCTTCAACATGCCCCTCGCTCTTTCGGGTCGCATCGTCGGCGGGATCGACACCCGTCATGATGCCAAGGGTCACTGCCACGTCGTACACGTTCCGCGCCATCGGCCCGCCGGTGTCGAAGCTGAGCGCCAGAGGGATGATGCCCGATCGACTGAGGAGCCCGTGCGTTGGCTTCAAGCCGACGATTCCGTTCGACGTCGACGGCCCGCGTATCGATCCTCCAGTATCGGTGCCGAGGCCAACGATGGCGTACTCCGCGGCAATCGCAACGCCGGTTCCACCCGACGATCCGGACGGAGTCCGGGTGAGGTCGTGCGGGTTCAACGACTGTCCGCCGAGCGAGCTGTGCGCGGCCCCGGACGCAAATTCCGACATGTTGACCTTGGCCAGAATGATCACACCCGCATCGCGCAGCTTCTTGACAACGAAAGCATCCCGCGGCGGAATCCATCCCTCGAGCAGCACCGATCCGCCCGTGGTCGGCAGGTCGAAGGTGTCGTAGTTGTCCTTGAGGACGATGGGGATGCCGTGCAGCGGCGAGCGTTTGCCCTTTGCCCTGCGTTCGGCGTCGAGCGCACGCGCCTGCTCGAGGGCTTTCGGATTGAGCGTGATGACGGCGTGCAGCGAAGGTCCCGTCCGATCGTAGGCGGCGATGCGAGCGAGGCACATCTGCACCAGCTTCTCTGAGGTCAGCGAGCCGGCATCGAGGGCGGTGTTGAGGTCCGCGATCGTGGCCGAGTCGAGGTCGACGCTGTTGGCCGACGTCCGCGCGAGTGTTAGCGCGAGCGCAGTCGCGACCAAGGGCAAGACGCGACGGATGTGATGCATGGAGATCTCCTGGCAACGAGTCAATTCTTCGGCGCGACGAACAGAATCACCGCGTCGTCGGTCGGGACCAGCTCTGGAACATCCACGGCAGGTGCATCGATGCCGATTTCCTTGAGCGTGTCTTGGAGCATCTGGGCGTAGACTGGAAGGTGATTCGCGTCTTTGACGAACAGCGCGACGCCCTTCAACCATCCACCGCCCTCGTACAGACCCGAATGGCTCGCCTGCCAGCCACCTGCGTTGATCGCGGCTACCAGATCGAGGCTGAATGGCATGCCATCCTCGGTTCCAGAGAACACGAGCACCCGCACCGCATGGCTGGGCAGTTTGCCGAGCGCGACGCGTAGTTGTTCCTTCTGGTCCTCTGTCAGACGGCGAGGAGCCATCTTCGCCTGAATCTTGAGTGACTCGGTTCGCTCGTGTTCCACCTGGCTTTGCAGGTCCGCTTTCTGCTGTCGCAATTGTTCGGCGACGGTCTCGAGCTCCTGCTGCCGGGCGCGCGCCTGCTCGGCGGCGGCCTCGAGTTGCTTTTCGCGACGGACCGCGGCTGCGGACGCTTCTGCAGCGGCTCGCGCGGCGCCGGCATCTGCTTGTGCCACGCGGCTGTCAGCTTCCGCGGCCATCCGTCGTGAATACACGTTCACAGCGACTGTCGCGACGATCGTCGCGGCAAGGGCGATCACGTAGACGAAGGTCCACAGGCTCAGGGCCTTGGATGCGTCCATGGCGCTCGTTATGGCCGTTTTGGCGTAGCTCGGGAAGAACGATACAGGAGGTTCTTGCGATGGCACAAGGAGGGACAGTCGCGTGCTCGGTCCTTGACGCCTCGTTTTAACGCTTTGTCATCGATATCTCTCCTGACTTCAGTCGCTGGACCGCATAACCAGCGATGGTCTGCGCCGCTTTGAGCTTTCGTTCGGCGTCTGCGCTCCCCTTGACCTGCAGATCCAGGTTGACATGGACAACCCCCGGTCCCGACCGGACGTTGAGCTGTCCAGCGCCCTCCGCGTCCACATAGAACCACGCCTCGTCGCCTAAACCGGCGACAGCGCGTGGCGGCATAGATGCCGTCTTCGAGACCTGATCCACGAAGTGTTTGAGCGAGGTCCGCTCGGCACCCTCCGCCGGCCGCACCTGGATCAGCACCTGGCGATTGAGCTTCCCGGTCTTCGAGAAGTAGTGGCATTCGTAGTAGGGCACGTTGGGATACGGCTGCACGGGGCCGTCGACAGCCCACGCTCCCGCCTCGCCATTGGAGGCCAGAGCGGCCGTGACCTCCTGCGCCGAGACCGCCGGGCATGTCTGCGCCGACGCGTTGAGAATCAGCAACGCCATGAGCGAGGTCATCATCGGTCGTCTCCCTACTCAGTATCGGCAGCCGACCGGCCGGGTGACAGAGCGGCCACGCAGCGCTTGACATGGACCGGGGAGACGGTGTATTAAACCTATAGGTTAATTAACTCACTGGTTCAATGCTCATGCGTACGGACTCCCTCAGCGCCACGTTCGCCGCCCTCGCCGACCCGACGCGGAGGGCCATCCTCGCGCGCCTCGCGTCGGGCGAATGCTCGGTCACCGAACTGGCCCAGCCTTTCGAGATGAGCATGCCCGCCGTGTCCAAACACCTGCGCGTGCTCGAGAGGGCCGGTCTCATTGCCCGCCGGCGCGACGCGCAATGGCGCCCGTGCCGAATCGAGGGAGCCCCGCTGAAGGAGGTGGCCGACTGGACGGAGCACTACCGGCACGTCTGGGAAGATCGGCTGGATCGGTTGGGCAAGTACCTACAACACGTGAAATCGAAGGAGGAAAAGAGTCATGGTCGTAAGCCGCGCCGTAAACAGCGATAGCTTCAAGGTCACGATGCCGTCCGACAACGAAATCCATATGACGCGGCTGTTCGACGCGCCGCGACATCTCGTCTTCGAAGCGATGACGAAACCGGAGCACGTGACGCAGTGGTGGGGCCGCCTGGGCGAGGGCTACTCGGTTCCCGTGTGCGAGATCGACCTTCGCCCGGGCGGCACCTGGCGGTTCGTGAACCGCCACCCCAAGGGGGAGGCCGCCTTCCACGGCGAGTATCGCGAGATCGCGCCCCCGAGCCGGCTCGTGTTCACAGAAATCTTCGAGGACTTTCCCGATGTCGTCACCGTGGTGACGTCGGATTTTACCGACGAGGGCGGCAAGACGCGACTCACCGTGACCGTGCGCTATCCGTCGCGGGAGGTTCGTGACATGGTCAAGGCGTCGGGAATGGAAAAGGGCGCTGCGATCAGCTACGACCGCCTCGAGGATCTCGTTGTGGCGCTGCAGCGGCAATGAGCTCACAGCTCTCGCCTGAGTTCCGGACCAGAAACCTGATGAAAGGAGTCGCTGTGCGCACCGATCACAGAGCGCCAAGGAACATCGACGAGTACATCGCAACCTGTCCCAGAAACGTTCAAGACAGTCTGGAACGCGTGAGAGCGACGGTCCGCAAGGCTGCGCCAGGCGCTGAGGAAGCGATCAAGTACGGTATGCCGACCTTCGTCCAGTACGGCAATCTCGTCTTCTTCGGGGCCTTCAAGAAACACATCGGGCTCTACGGCGCGTCGACCGGACAAGGCAGGTTGAAGGACGAGCTATCTGTCTATGCGGGACCGAAGGGTTCGTTGAAATTTCCGATAGGAAAGCCAATTCCGTTCGGCTTGATAAGCAAGGCCGTCAGGTTCCGCGTGCGTGAGAACCTGAAGAAAGCAAAGAAGAGGCGCGTATAATCGCGGCCTCGGTTCGCGAGCCGAGCTTGGAATCACGTATGCCCGAACTGGAGATCCCGAAGTACGTCTTCGCCGATGCGCCGCTCAACGTGTACTGGGAGACCACCGTCGCCTGCAGCCTGGCGTGTCAGCACTGCCGGGCTCAGGCGATCGCCCAGCGCGATCCCGATGAGCTCACCACCGAAGAAGGCTATCGGCTGATCGACGACGTCCGTCAACTGGGCAGTCTCCTGATATTGACCGGCGGGGATCCGCTCGAACGGCCAGACCTCGTCGACCTGGTGGCGTACGCTCGATCGCACCACGTGCCGGTGGCGGTTACTCCCAGCACCACCCCAAGCCTCAAGCGTGAAACCGTCGCGCGGTTGAAGGAGCTCGGTATCACGGCGCTCGGAGTGAGCCTGGATGGGCCAACGCCCGAGGTGCACGATGCGTTCAGGGGTGTGCCGGGAACGTTCATCCACTCGCAGTCGGCGTTGGCCTGGGCGAGGGAGTTCAGCGTTCCGGTTCAAATCAATTCGACCGTGACGCAGTTCACCAGACCTCATCTGGACGCGCTGTTCGAGCTTCTCGTCAAGAACAGTCCCCCGGTGCGGCGGTGGAGCCTCTTCCTGCTCATCCCGACGGGACGCGGCATCAACCTGATGGCCCTCGATGCGCATCATGTGGAGAACCTGTTCGAGTGGACGTACGCTGCGTCCGAGCACGCGCCGTTTCACATCAGCACTGTGGAAGCTCCCCACTACAGGCGCTATTGGCTCGCGCGCAAGCTGGCCGAAGGCCACGCGGAGGCCGAATTGGCACGGCTCGGCCCGCGCATGGGGTTCGGCATCCGCGATGGCAACGGAGTGATCTTCGTGGCCCGAAACGGCGACGTGTTTCCCGCGGGGTTCCTGCCGTATCCGAAGCTTGGCAACGTGCGCCAGACGCCCTTGTCGGTTCTCTATCGAACGTCGCCGGATCTGATCGCGTTGCGCGACATGGATGCACTCGAAGGGCGCTGCGGCCGGTGCCGGTACCGCTGGGTGTGCGGCGGATCGCGTGCCCGCGCCTGGGCTGTGAGTGGGCGCTTGCACGGCGAGGATCCGTCGTGCACGTATCACCCGGCAGCGACCGTCGAATCGGCCTGGCCGGGATTTCCGCTGGCCGTGACGAAGCCCGGCGGCGTCCGCGGACATGGCCATCCGGCTGGCCTTCAGACCGTGTAAGCGAGACGCTCCGGTCGATGGCTCGAACGCGTTGATTGAGGTCGGTCAGCTTTTGTGTGATTCCGAGTTCTGGAGGATTCGATATGTCGCGACGCCTGATTCTGGCAGTGGTTCTCGTCGTCTGTGGCGCCGCTCCGGGATTCGCGCAAGCCCTCTCGCCAAAAGACGGCGCCAGCCAGCTCCAATCGCTGTGGACAGCGATAAATCGTGACGCCGCAGATTTGACCAGCATGTCGATCGGCCTGAGTCGGGACTGCGCGTCCCAGAGTGCGTACCACTCCATCATCAGCAACGCCGACCTCGCCGTCGCTTATATTTCAGGCACGCAGGACATGCTGGATCTGTACTCCGTGATTTCCTCTGAGAAGGACCGTGCGATCGCTGCGCCTCGTGTCGTGAGCAACATCGCGAGAACGCGGCAACAGCTCGAGATCGCTGTCAAGGGCATCGGCGGGCTGTTCGGCTTCTCCGACCTGCCTGCCGCCGCGGCAACACTGGTCACACGCATGAAGGACAATGTCCGGTCCGCGATGAGCGTCTTGGACCGCGTTTCGTTCGCTCCTCCAACTGGCCAGTAATAGGACGCGGTAGCACAGGTGCCATAAGGCGTCCTTTACGCAGCGCGATCGACGCGCGACTATGTAAGACGCACACGATTCTGAAGCTCCAGCCCTGCCACGTCAGAGCATTTCGCGGCATTTCGACGCGATCCGAGCTGGCACTTGCTTTGCCCCGGATCAAGCTGGAGGTGAAGATTATGCGTGTCTCACGGACCTTGTTCGGCCTCGCGGTTGCGCTCGCGTTGATCCCGACGGCGGGATATGCCGAGTTGCAACATCAACCGCACACCGCCAAGTCCGCGCCGACAGCCAAGCCGACGACCCGCTCACCTAGCAACCCTACTGGGAATCCAGTCGCGACGAAAATCTCCGCGCACCCTCAGCTGCTTGCCAACATCAAGGGACTGCTGCCCGCAGGGATGACCCTCGAGCAGGCGTCGGCGGGGTTCAAGAACGAAGGGCAGTTCATCGCCGCCTTGCACGTCTCGCGCAATCTCGACATCCCGTTCGCGCAGCTTCAATCGGAGATGACCGGCAAGGACCACGACAGCCTCGGCAAGGCCATTCATGATCTGAAGCCCAGCGCGGACGCGAAGGCGGCCGCGAAGACGGCGGAGCAGGAAGCCGACGCGGATCTCAAGGCTGCCGGGAAAGCCAGTAAGGACAAGGACGACAAGTAAGCGCCACAGGTCGCCGGTCGACTCGCGAATTGGACATGAAGGCGCCCCGACTCCGGTACAGTTAGGGGCATGGGCCTGGACGGCAAGGTCGCCGTCGTCATTGGAGCGACCAAAGGCGTCGGGCGAGGCATCGGCCGCGAGCTCGCTCGACACGGCGCGCGCGTCTTCGTGACAGGCCGTTCAGCGCCCGATCACGAGCGTCTCGACGAACAGACGACGGCGATCCGCTGCGACCATCGACAGGACAGCCAGGTGGACGCTGCCTTCAGGCTCATCGTCCGCGAGGCCAACGCGATCGACATCCTGGTGAACAGCGTGTGGGGCGGCTACGAGCGCATGGTCGAGAATGGCGAGTTCACGTGGTCCAAGCCATTCTGGGCGCAGCCACTCTGGCGATGGGATGCGATGTTCAGCGCAGGCGCTCGCGCGTACTACCACGCAAGCCAGCTCGCAGCGCGGACAATGATCGAACGGCGGCAAGGATTGATCGTAAACATCTCCTTCTGGGCAGCGCAGAAGTACATCGGCAACGTCGCCTACGGCGTATCGAAAGCCGCAACGGACAAGATGACGGCCGACATGGCGACTGAGCTGAAGGCGTACGGTGTCGCTGTTGTCTCACTTTATCCGGGACTGGTCCGGACGGAGAAGGTCATGGAAGCGGCCCAGTGGCTGGACTTGACCAATTCCGAATCCCCGGAGTTCATTGGAAGGGCGGTCGTGGCTCTCGCAACCGATCCCGATGTGCTTCGCCACACTGGAAAGGTCTTGGTTGCGGCGGCTCTCGCCAAGGAATACGGCTTTACCGACATCGACGGTACGACTCCACGTCCGTTGACCCTGGCCGATGTCTGACGTGTCGCCGTTCGCCATAGGTAAGTTGACGAAGGGTTGAGAAGAAACAGTTCGGGCAATCAATCTTGCGAACTCAGATATCGCCCAACATTCCGCGCTAAGCGCCGGGACGCCCGGTTTGCTTCGAAGAGGAGCCCGCGCAGGGTGTGCCCGAAGCCGACGAAATAAAGACCCGGATGCGCCGTCGGTTCACCGGACGTACCGCGCGGTTCGCCGAGGTCGTCCAATACACCGGGCACGTCGATGATCGTCTCGAGGCCGGTGGTGAATCCGGTCGCGGCGACGATCGCATCGAACTCCTCGCTCGTGCCGTCTGAGAAGACCGCGCCGGTTGGCGTGAGGCGTTCGACAGCCTGCTTCACATTCACGCGTCCCCGCTTGAGCGCGTCGACGAATCCCACATCGATGAGCGGAATGCGCTTCGTCGTATACGGTGCAAAATCTGCTTTCGGCATTCCGTAGCGCGTCAGGTCACCAAGTACGAGTCGCGCCGTAGCCCACCCGAGTCGATTCGCGATTGCGGGCGGTAGAGCGCTCAATAGAATGCTGGTGCGCTGCACGGGCAGCCCGAACGGATCGCGTGGAACAATTGGAGGGGGCGTCCGAACGCTCACGGCCACATACGCCGCGCCGTTATCGCTGAGATCGGTGGCGATTTCCGCTCCGCTGTTTCCGGCCCCGACGACGAGAACGCGCTGGCCGACGTAAGGCGCTGCGTTCGAGTACATGGCCGAGTGCGCCAGCCGGCCTCTGTACGTCTCGCGTCCTGCCCATGGTGGGAGGATCGGCTGTCGGTACTGTCCCGTCGCGATCACGGCAACGCGACCATGCCACGCGTCACTGTCTCCAGGGCCGGCCGTCTCCATCGTCCATCCGTTCGGCGAGCCGCCCCGTGATCTGATCCGCCGTACGGTATTGCCCGTGACGATCCGCAATCCAAAGTGGCGGGCATACTCATTGAGATATGCCGCGACATCGTCGCGTGAGAGATACTTGGGATATCGACTCGGGATTGGAAAGTAAGGGAGCCCCGAGAAGCGGCGAACGGTGTGGAGCTGGAGCCGGTCGTATCGCCGCGCCCAGATTGCTCCTATCCGGTCATCCTGCTCCAGCACGACGGCGTCGATTCCACGTCGCCCGAGCGCAGCCGCCGCCGAGAGTCCCGAAGCCCCACCGCCAACGACGATCACGGTTGATTCGGGCACACCGCCTCGCGACGCCCTAACCGCCTCGATTCCCTCGGGTCGTCGCGCTGATTTGCAGGTCGAACCCGTTGGGCGTCGTCGTGTGGTAGCTCTTGTATGTCGCTGTGTGGATGTCGCCACGGCCGCCGGTGTCGACGCGAGCCGTCAGCCCGCGCTTCTCGAGCTCGGCCTTGACCTGATCGGGATCAAATGGGGTTATGCCGAACGCGATGTGACCGATGGTCGCCCCGCGTGCCAGAGGCGTCGAACCTGCCTCGGTGCCGCGGCTGCCACGGAATCCCCGACGGATGATGATGTCGCCGACATCGCCGATCTGACACTGATTCTGACTGCCCTCGTCAGTCCCGGGCTTCCACCCGAGGAGCGCTGTGTAGAACGCCACGGATTCCTTGTAGTTCGAGACCTCGAACGAGATGTGATCGAGCCAGACCGTCTGCCAGCCGGTGGCTTCAAAGGGCGCGGGCGCGGACGTCTTGCCGTTCGCGGACCCTTGGCGGCGGTTCGTCCGGTTTCCGTTGCTGATCTGCAGATCGAATCCGTCCGGATCCTTCACGTGGAAACTTTGAAAGTCCTTGCCTCGGTTATCGGCGACTGGGGTGAGCCCGCGTTTCCGCAGTTCGGCCTCCACGTTCTTCGCATCCCACGGCTCGATGCCCCAGCAGAAATTGTCGAATACCGCAAGGCGCGGAGCACGAGGACCGCCGCCGCGCGTGCCGCCGCGGTTGGTCGCTGCCTCCTCGCCCGGCGGTGGCGCCGGAGGCGCCTGATAACCGCCGCTCAGGACGAGACCGCCCCAGTCCCCAATGTCGAGCACCGCCTGCTTACCGTCGTCGCTTCTGATCTTCCAGTTCATGAGAGCGGCGTAGTAGGCGGCCTCCTTAGGGTAATCCACCGTCTGGCAGGAGAAGTGATCGAGCAGGACCGTCTTCCAGCCCGTCGGCTCGAACGGGAGCTTGGCGGGCGTCGGATCGCACTCGGGTGTTCCGGCGCGAGCACCTCCGCACTGCCCCTGCGCGAACGTCGACGCAGGACGAATGGCCGCGGCGACACCGAGTGCTTTCAGCAGTTGACGGCGCGACAGCCGGAGGCGATCGAAATCATTCAGCAACCGAGCGAGGAGGTTGGTCATTGAGCGCTCCAGAATCCCACGACGCGCGAGATTTTCGACGCAGAGTATGCAACCGACCACTTGCGGGTAGCAAGAGCGCCCTTGTACCTCGGCATCGATTAAGATCGCCGAGATTCTGTGATCAGCAAGAGAGGATTTATGGGTCGCTACTGGTTTGCTGGCGTACTTCTGACGGTGTTGGCGGCGAGTGTCGAGCACGCGCAACCTCCTGAATCGGCGCAAAACGAGCCGATCGCCCTCTTGAACGCGAATGTCGTCAATGTCCGCGACGGACGCGTGACGTCGAACGTCACGGTCGTCTTGCGGAATGGTCGCATCGAATCGATCGGCCCTGCTCAGGCGCAGACAGCGGGCAAGATCTACGATCTGAAGGGCAGGTACGTCCTCCCGGGCCTCATCGATGCCCACACACACGCCGCGGATTTCGCCTCGTTCCGCCGCGCGCTCGAATCGGGCGTGACGACGGTCAGAAGCGCGGGCGTGTCGAACTACGCCGATGTCGGCTTTCACGAGCTCGTGAAGAAAGGCGCCGTCACCGGCCCGGACGTGGTGACGGCCGGCTATCACGTCCGCCCACAGCTTGCCCCGGAAGCGTTTCTGAACAATCCGCAGTACGCCGATCTCATGTCGGGCGTGACGACCGTCGAGAAGATGCGCCGCGCCGTTCAAATGAATCTCGCTCACGGCGTCGAGTGGATCAAAATCCTGGCGACCGAACGGGCCGGGACCGCCGACACCGATCCTCGCAAGCAGGTGTACACGGAGGACGAGATTCGCGCCATCGTTCAGGAAGCGGCGACGAAGAACGTGCCGGTCGAAGCGCACGCGCATGGTGATGAGGGGGCGATGGCGGCTGTCAAGGCCGGGGTCCGCAGCATCGAGCATGGCACCTACCTTTCCGATCGAACGCTTCAGCTGATGAAACAGAACGGCACGTATCTCGATCCGACCTACACCACCGTCATCGATCTGACCGACGCCGGAGGAGACTACGACGTGCCGGCCCTGCGCATCCGAGGGCAGCACATGCTGGTGCGCCTGCGGACCACCGTCGAGCACGCGCACAAGCTGGGTGTGAAGATCGTCACGGGCGGCGATACGAGCTACGGCCCGAACAGCCTCACGCGAATCGGTCAGGAGATGACGCACTTCGTCGAGATGGGGTTCACGCCGCTCGAAGCGATTCAGTCGGCGACCCTCGTCAATGCGGAGATGCTGCGATTGGAGAAATCAATCGGTGTCGTCGAGAGCGGCTTCGAGGCGGACCTCATCGTTGTCGAGACCAACCCTCTCGAGAACATCGTGACCGTTCAGGATCCGTTGCTCGTCATCAGCAACGGACGCGTTGCGGTCGATCGGTTGAGCTTCGCGCGGCCGGCCGCACAGTAGGAACAGTCGGAAACGCTGCGATGAGCGTCATTCTGGTGACCGGCGGGTCGGGATTCATCGGCAGCCACTGCATCCTGCAGCTTCTCGCCGCGGGTCATCAGGTGCGTACGACCGTGCGCAACGTGAAGCGCGAACCCGAGGCGCGCGCCATGCTGAAGCAGGCCGGCGCGACACTCGGCGATCGGGTGGCCTTCATCACGGCCGATCTCGAGAGCGATGCCGGATGGTCGGAGGCGGTCGCGGGTTGCGAGTACGTGCTGCACGTGGCGTCGCCTTTTCCCCGGACTGTGCCCAAGTGTGAGGAGGAGCTGATTGTGCCGGCGCGCGAAGGCGCCCTTCGCGTGCTGCGCGCCGCACGCGACGGCGGCGTCAAGCGTGTGGTCCTGACCTCTTCGTTCGCAGCGATTGGCTACGGTCACCAGCCGCAGGACAGGCCGTTCGACGAGACGAACTGGACGAACCTCAATGGAACCGACGCGGGGCCTTATGTGAAGTCGAAGACTTTGGCCGAGCGCGCGGCCTGGGATTTCATCGGCCGCGAAGGCGGCAACCTTGAGCTGGCCGTCATCAATCCGGTGGGTGTGTTCGGTCCGGTGCTCGGACCCGACTACTCGACGTCGATCCTCCTGGTGCAACGCCTGATGGACGGCGCCATGCCCGGAGTTCCGCGGCTCTGTTTCGGCGCTGTCGACGCGCGCGACGTCGCTGATTTGCACATCCGCGCCATGACGGATCCCGCTGCCAAGGGCGAGCGTTTCCTCGCCGTCGCCGGCGACTTCGTGTGGATGCGCGACATCGCGAACATTCTGAAGCGCCGCATGGGCTCGGCGGCTCGGAGAGTGCCAACCTGGCGTCTGCCCGACTGGCTTGTGCGCGTCGGCGCGATGCTCGATCCCGCGGTCAAGCAGATCCTGCCCGAGCTCGGCAGGACCAAGAACGCGACCAGCGAAAAGGCCAGGCGCACGCTCGGCTGGGCGCCGCGTTCGATCGAGGACGCCATCGTCGCCACCGGCGCGAGCCTGTGGGAGCTCGGACTCTTGAAGGACAGTCCGAACAAAGCGCACAAATAA